>POVV01000216.1_pt1 | contig 46197 bp, 39 predicted proteins | sample 1560271 | NCBI WGS metagenome assembly POVV01 (sample SAMN08337232, study PRJNA429181) | Bioreactor metagenome, whole genome shotgun sequencing project. | biome: cows' rumen and soil; feature: anaerobic; isolation source: anaerobic chemostat enrichment culture, galacturonate as sole carbon... | reverse complement strand
CCGCATGAAATTTACCTATAGGATTCTCCCTATTATGGTTAATATACATAAGTTAACTTTTTAACGATCTATTGTGTTTCCATTAAAAGAAGTTATAATTATACGGGTAAAAACTTTTTCGATGTAGGAAGTTTTATCTTTGTACTTCTTTAATTAGACTTATTGTGCCTTGTTGTAAGTAAGGCTATAATTATATGATAAATGGAACAGAAAAACTTGTTTATTGCTATTGATGCAGCCCTGAGAGCAGGTGCTGAAATACTTTCTATCTACAATGATCCTGCATCGGATTTTGAAGTAGAGCGGAAAGCCGATAATTCCCCATTGACCATTGCCGATCGTAAGGCACATGAGGTAATTGTAGCTATGCTGAGTCAAACTCCGATTCCCGTGTTAAGCGAAGAAGGGAGGCACATGGATTATGCCGAGCGTCAGAACTGGAGTGAACTATGGATTGTCGATCCACTCGACGGGACGAAAGAATTTATTAAAAAGAATGGTGAGTTTACCGTCAATATCGCTTTGGTGCGAAATGGGATTCCTGTATTAGGGGTTATTTACCTGCCCGTAAAGCGCCAGTTGTACATCGGTGCAGACGGAATGGGAGCCTATAAACTAGGAGATATAACAGCGTTGGAAGATACCGATACCTTGGAACGGTTGATTGCAAGAGCCGATAAATTGCCCCTGCAATCTTCTGCCGAACGTTTTGTTGTCGTAGCCTCCCGTTCGCACCTCAGCCCCGAAACAGAGGCTTATATCGAACAGAAAAGAGAACAATATGGTGCGGTAGAACTGATTTCGAGCGGAAGCTCTATCAAAATTTGCCTGGTAGCCGAAGGGGTTGCTCAGGTGTATCCTCGTTTTGCTCCTACCATGGAATGGGATACGGCTGCCGGACATGCCATTGCCCGAGCGGCGGGTATGGAAGTGTATCATGCCGACGGCACATGCCCGCTTCGGTACAACAAGGAAGATCTATTGAATCCTTGGTTTATTGTGGAGAAAAAACGACAAAATAATTAATTCCCCGTTATTGTATGACTTTTGAAAGTATCTTTGTATTGCTTTCCTTGCTCGGGATGGTCATTGCTCTTATTTCAGATAAGATGCGCCCCGGTATGGTACTTTTCTCGGTAGTTGTGTTATTTCTTTGCGCCGGCATCCTTTCGCCAAAGGAGATGCTCGAGGGGTTCAGTAACAAAGGAATGATAACGGTCGCGATGTTGTTCTTGGTAAGCGAAGGCATACGCCAGTCCGGAGCTTTGGGGCAGGTGATAAAAAAACTCTTGCCACAGGGAAAAACAACTGTTTTCAAAGCGCAGCTTCGTATGTTGCCCTCGATTGCCTTCATTTCGGCCTTCCTCAACAACACCCCGGTGGTGGTTATCTTTGCTCCGATCATTAAGCGCTGGGCCGATTCGGTTCATCTGCCTGCTACCAAATTCTTGATACCCCTATCGTATGTAACCATTCTGGGAGGTATCTGTACGCTGATAGGTACTTCTACGAATCTGGTGGTGCACGGCATGATTCTCGAAGCCGGATATGAGGGATTCACGATGTTCGAACTTGGCAAGGTGGGCATCTTTATCGCCATTGCCGGTATTATTTACATCTTTCTTTTTTCGAAGAAATTACTACCCGATGTGCGGACAGACAATACCGTACCTACCGAAGAGATTGAAGATGGCGAAATGATGCATCGCGTAGAAGCGGTGTTGGGCTCGCGCTTTCCGGGTATCAATAAAACCTTGAGCGAATTCGATTTCAAACGTCACTACGGGGCGGATGTGAAAGAGATTAAACGAAGCGGACAACGTATTACGGGCGATCTGAGCCAGGTTGAGCTTCGCGATGGCGATACGTTGGTGGTGATGGCCGATGACTCCTTTGTTAAGACGTGGGGTGAGTCGAGCGTGTTTGTCATGCTTGCCAACGGGCAAGATACCGAACCGGTGCCCGGAAAGAAGACACGTTGGTTTGCACTGATGTTACTCATCTTAATGATTGTTGGTGCTACGGTGGGAGAGCTACCTGTGATGCAGGAGTGGCTACCGGGTGTGAAACTCGATATGTTCTTCTTTGTCTCCATAACGACCATTATCATGGCATGGACCAAAATCTTTCCGGCACGTAAGTACACCAAATACATTTCGTGGGATATTCTGATTACGATTGCCTGTGCCTTTGCCATTAGCAAAGCGATGGTCAATTCGGGAGTAGCCGATACGGTGGCGCACTACATCATTGCGATGAGCGATCAATACGGGCCTCACGTTTTATTGGCGATGCTCTTTATTATCACCAATATCTTTACCGAGCTGATTACCAACAATGCGGCAGCAGCTTTGGCCTTCCCCTTGGCTCTATCCATCTCTGCACAGTTAGGGGTGAGTCCGGTACCGTTCTTTGTGGTTATTTGTATGGCAGCTTCTGCCAGCTTTTCTACCCCGATTGGGTATCAAACCAACTTGATTGTACAAGGTATCGGTAACTATAAGTTCACCGATTTCGTTCGCATCGGTTTGCCTCTTAATATTATTACTTTTATTATTTCGGTCGTACTAATTCCTTTGATTTGGCCGTTCTAACAAAATAAATACTTTTTTTACGTATGGAACAAACGAACAATATATATCCTATCTTCGACCGTATGTTGACCCGGCAAGATAAAGAACAGCTTTTGGGTCAACGCAGCGTGATGATCTGGTTTACCGGACTGAGCGGTTCGGGCAAAAGCACCATTGCCATTGCATTGGAGCGCGAGCTTCACAAACGCGGGTTGTTGTGTCGTATTCTTGATGGAGACAACATCCGCAGTGGTATCAACAACAACTTGGGTTTCTCCGAAGCCGACCGGATTGAGAACATCCGTCGCATAGCCGAAGTATCCAAGCTCTTTATCGATAGCGGTATCATTACGATTGCTGCTTTTATCAGTCCCAACAACGATATCCGAGAGATGGCCGCCCGCATCATCGGACCCGACGATTTTCTTGAAGTATTTGTCAGCACGCCGCTCGAAGAGTGCGAGAAGCGCGATGTAAAAGGCCTCTATGCCAAAGCACGCAAAGGCGAGATTCAGAACTTTACCGGCATATCGGCTCCGTTCGAAGCACCCGAACACCCGGCTTTGGCACTCGATACCTCGAAGATGGATCTCCGCGAGTCGGTAGAGCAGTTGCTGGCACTTATATTACCCATAGTTCAGAAATAATATCAAAATAATGATGAAAGAAGAGTATAAACTTAGTCACTTAAAAGAGCTTGAAGCAGAATCTATCCACATCATCCGCGAAGTGGCTGCGGAGTTCGAGAACCCTGTGATGCTTTACAGCATCGGAAAAGATTCGTCGGTCATGGCTCGTCTTGCCGAGAAAGCATTCTATCCGGGTAAGGTTCCGTTTCCATTGATGCACATCGATTCGAAGTGGAAGTTTAAAGAGATGATTCAGTTTCGCGATGAATATGCGAGCAAGCATGGTTGGGACCTTATTGTGGAGAGCAATATGGAAGCATTCAATGCCGGCGTAGGCCCTTTCAGCCATGGCAGTAAGGTACATACCGATGTCATGAAAACGCAAGCCCTGTTGCAGGCGCTCGACAAATATAAGTTTGATGCCGCCTTTGGTGGCGCGCGCAGAGACGAAGAGAAGTCTCGTGCCAAGGAGCGTATCTTCTCCTTCCGCGATAAGTTTCACCAGTGGGACCCGAAGAATCAGCGTCCCGAACTCTGGGATATCTACAATGCCCGTGTGCACAAAGGCGAGAGTATTCGTGTATTCCCCATCAGTAACTGGACGGAGCTGGACATCTGGCAATACATACGTCTGGAGAACATCCCCATCGTGCCCCTGTATTATGCCAAAGAGCGTCCGGTGATTAACCTCGACGGCAACATCATCATGGCCGATGACGAACGCTTGCCCGAAAAGTACCGCGACCAGATCGAGATGCGCATGGTGCGCTTCCGTACTTTGGGATGCTGGCCGCTGACCGGTGCCGTAGAAAGCAAAGCCGATACCATCGAAGAGATTGTAGAGGAAATGATGACCACCACGAAGAGCGAACGTACCACTCGTGTGATCGACTTCGACCAGGAGGGCAGCATGGAGCAGAAAAAGCGTGAGGGATACTTCTAAATTAAAAACAGAAAATTAGACATAACATAATGGGAACAACATTAGATATAAAAGCATATCTGGATAAGGACGAACAAAAAGACTTATTGAGATTGCTTACAGCAGGATCGGTGGATGATGGCAAGTCGACCTTGATCGGACGCCTATTGTTTGATAGTAAAAAGCTATACGAGGACCAACTCGATGCGCTCGAACGTGATAGCAAGCGAATGGGAAATGCAGGCGAGCATATTGATTACGCCTTGCTGCTCGACGGTCTGAAGGCCGAACGCGAACAAGGCATTACCATTGACGTAGCCTATCGCTACTTCTCGACCAATAACCGCAAGTTCATCATTGCCGATACTCCGGGACACGAGCAGTACACCCGCAATATGATTACCGGCGGTTCGACGGCCAATCTGGCGATTATCTTGGTCGATGCCCGCATGGGGGTGATTACTCAAACACGCCGTCACTCGTTTCTGGTTTCGCTGTTGGGTATTAAGCACGTAGTGCTGGCAGTCAATAAGATGGACTTGGTCGATTTCTCGGAAGCGCGCTTCAATGAGATTGTAACAGAATACAAGCAGTTTGTGGCTCCGCTGGGCATCCCCGATATCCAGTTTATCCCCCTTTCTGCACTTGACGGCGACAACGTGGTTGATAAGTCCGACCGTACGCCATGGTATGCCGGTACTTCGTTGCTCGACTTCCTCGAAACGGTTCCGCTCGACAGCGACAACAACTTCACCGACTTCCGCTTCCCCGTACAATACGTGCTGCGTCCGAACCTCGACTTCCGTGGTTTCTGCGGCAAGGTAGCTTCGGGTATTGTGCGCAAGGGCGATACGGTTATGGCACTTCCTTCGGGCAAAACCTCTAAGATCAAGAGCATCGTTACCTACGATGGCGAGTTGGATTATGCCTTTCCTCCCCAGTCGGTGACTCTAACCCTCGAAGACGAGATCGACGTTTCGCGTGGCGAGATGTTGGTACATCCTGATAACCAACCGTTGGTGGATCGTAATTTTGAAACTATGATGGTATGGATGGACGAGGAACCGATGGACATTCATAAGTCTTTCTTCATCAAGCAAACCACCAATATGAGCCGTACTCGTATTGATCGTGTGAAGTATAAGGTAGATGTCAATACGATGGAGCACCTCTCTGTTGAGAACGGACAGTTAACTGCAGATACACTGCCTTTGCAGCTCAACCAGATTGCCAATGTGGTACTTACCACTGCCAAAGAACTATTCTTCGACCCTTATACCAAAAACAAGGCTTGCGGATCGTTTATCCTGATCGATCCGATCACGAACAACACTGCTGCCGTGGGTATGATTATCGATCGTGTGGGAACCGACGGACTCAATGCCGGAGAAGAACTGCCCGTATTGAATCTGCCTAAACTGGGTATCGCCACCGAGCATTATGAAGCGATAGAGAAAGCAGTCAAAGCGCTCGAACGCCAAGGCATTGCCATACGAATAGAAAAATAATTAATTAAAGAATGGGATTACTCGAATTTAATAAACTTCCAATCAATACCTTGGTGGGTGCCGATTGGAAAACCTTCAACGCCATTACCTCCGGTCGCCGGATTGATGATGCGTATCGTAGCAAGTATCGGTTAACCAAGTCGGTTTGCCGATTGCTTTCTCTCTTGAAACCGTTGCAAGACAGTCGCTATACTAAACTGTTGGCCGACAAACCGCTGGAACACGATCCGGTGTTTATTCTGGGTCACTGGCGTAGCGGTACTACGTTCGTACACAACGTGCTTTCGTGCGACAAGCATTTTGGCTATAACACCACCTACCAAACGGTGTTTCCTCATCTGATGATGTGGGGGCAGCCCTTCTTTAAGAAGAACATGAGCTGGTTGATGCCCGATAAGCGCCCGACCGATAATATGGAACTGGCCGTAGACCTTCCGCAAGAAGAAGAGTTTGCCTTGGCCAATATGATGCCCTATACCTATTATAACTTCTGGTTTCTTCCGCAGTACCAACAAGAGTATGCCGATAAATACCTGCTCTTCAACGATATCTCCGAATCCGAGTTGAAGGTGTTTCAAGATACATTCACCAAACTCATCAAGATCTCTTTGTGGAACACCAAAGGCACACAGTTCCTGAGCAAGAATCCCCCTCATACAGGCCGTGTGAAGGAGTTGGTTAAGATGTTCCCGAATGCGAAATTCATCTACCTGATGCGTAATCCGTATACGGTATTCGAATCGACCCGCAGCTTCTTCACCAATACCATTCAGCCCTTGAAGCTGCAAGACATCGCTCCCGAAACCATCGAGAGCAACATTCTTTCGATCTACGCCAAGCTTTATCATCAATACGAGGCCGATAAAGCATTCATCCCCGAAGGCAACCTGATCGAAGTCAAGTTTGAAGATTTCGAGGCCGATGCCATGCAAATGACCGAAGACATCTACCGCAAGCTTTCCATCCCCGGATTCGAAGAAGCGCGTCCGGCTATCGAGAAGTACGTAGGTGGCAAGAAAGGCTATAAGAAAAATAAATATACATACGATGAACGCACTGTTCGGTTGGTGCAAGACCATTGGGATTTTGCACTCAAACAGTGGGATTATAATTTGTAAAAACGAAAACAATCATGATAACTCAGAAAATAACCCGTCGTTTCTTAGCGATGGGAGTGCTTCTGCTGTGTTGCACGGTCTTCGTGTCGGCACAACACAAAGTCGAAGCCATTCCTTTTGGAAACATGGATCAGTGGGTGACCCGTGAAATCAAAGAATCGGCCATTATTGGCGGAGATACGAAAAAGGTCTATGCCGTAGGCCCTACGCAAACCATTGCTAACTCCGAAGCCTATAAGAACTTAGGCGGATCGCCTTGGGCTACCTCAAACGTAATGGCCAAAGTGGCAGGGATTACCAAAACCAATACCTCCGTCTTCCCCGAAGCACGCGGCAACGGCTATTGTGCCCGTTTAGATACCCGCATGGAGAGCGTAAAGGTGTTCGGTATAGTCGATATCACTGTGCTTGCAGCCGGTTCTATGTTTCTAGGAACGGTACACGAACCCATCAAGAGTACAAAGAATCCGAACAAGATTCTGCAAATGGGTATTCCGTTTACTAAAAAACCCATTGCTTTGCAGTTTGACTATAAGGTAAAGATGTCCGACCGTGAGAACCGCATCCGTGCCACCGGTTTTAGTAAAATAACCGATGTGGCAGGTAAAGATTTTCCGGCTGCCATTCTATTCTTGCAGAAACGTTGGGAAGATGCCCAAGGCAATGTATATGCCAAACGTGTAGGAACGATGGTGGTGCACTACTACAATACCACCGACTGGCGCAACAATGCCACATACGAGATACTTTATGGCAATATTACCGGCAATCCTGCTTATAAAGCACATATGATGCGCTTGCAGGTAGACGAACGCTTTACGACCAATAGTAAGGGCGAAAGCGTGCCTATCCGTGAAGTAGCTTGGGCCGATGAGCATGAAACACCTACGCACCTGATACTTCAGTTTACCTCCAGTCACGGTGGAGCCTACGTGGGTTCTCCGGGCAATTCACTTTGGGTGGATGATGTAAAGCTGGTCTATTGATATAACGAGCCTGATTAGATAACCGCTTATAGCCTTCATCTGATCAGGTTTGTTTTACCCCCTAATCTACTGCTTTGATGAAAACTGTTATAGATAAGATAAATGCGTTGTATCCGATTTCCAATGCTACCATACAATCCCTGAAGGAGCACTTAACACTGTGTCATTTTCCTAAAAAACACCTGTTAATAGAAAAGGATAAGTACAGCCGGTGTGCCTATTTCATAGAGAAAGGGATGACCCGTTCTTTCTGGCTTGTCAACGGTGAAGAGATAACGACCTCTTTTTCGTGCGAAGGAGGTTGTGTTTTTAGTATGGATGAACTGTATTACAACAAATTGAGCGAGGAATTCGTCGAAACAATAGAAGATGTTATTGCGTACAGGATAGCGTTGACAGACTTAATCCGTCTTTTTCAGACTAATTTGGAGATAGCCAATTGGGGAAGGATTATCCACCAAAACGAATATAGGCGTCTGCATCGTTCTCACAAAGAATTAATTACGCTATCGGCCAAAGAAAGATACGAAGAATTTAAGCAACAGTTCCCTAAAGTTTGTCAACGAACAAATCTGGGCTATATTGCATCTTATCTGGGAATTACCTTATCTACACTTAGCCGACTCAGGAGAGAAAAATAGTTTGTATGGTGTTTTTTTTGTCTTAGGACAAATATTATACCTGTAAAGTTGTGTATTTTTGCGATCATATCAGCGATATGACAAACACAATCATTTAAATTATCATTTTATTATGAAAAAAGTCTCTTCTTGTTCTTCGTCTGCTGCCTTTGCAGATACCAAACCTCATTATAATATCTTGGACGGGTTGCGAGGTGTTGCCGCACTGATGGTGTTGGCGTACCATGTTTTCGAGGCCTTTGCTACCAGTCCTACCGATCAGTGGTGTAATCATGGTTATTTGGCTGTTCAGTTCTTTTTTATCCTCTCCGGGTTTGTAGTGGGCTATGCATATGATGACCGGTGGAAGCGGATGGGCACGAAGGAGTTTTTCAAGCGCAGATTGATCCGACTGCATCCCATGGTGGTTGTGGGTGCGCTTTTAGGAGTCGCTGCTTTCTTTATTCAAGGCAGTGTGCAGTGGGACGGTACCAAAGTGGCTACCTCCATGGTTATGCTGGCTATGCTCTGTACGCTCTTTATGATTCCTGCTGTGCCGGGCACGGGAGTCGAAGTTCGTGGCAATGGTGAGTTATTTCCGCTCAACGGCCCGTACTGGTCCTTGTTTCTAGAGTACATTGGCAATATCTTATACGCTTTGATTATTCGTCGTTTGTCTACCCGGGCACTCTCTGTGCTGGTGGCTCTTACGGGTATCGGAGTTGCTTGCTATGCCATAGGCAACGGTTCCGGATACGGCCATGTGGGTGTAGGATGGACAATGGCCAATCACTATCTCGAGGCCGGCTTTCTTTGTATGATGTTTTGTTTTTCGGCAGGACTGTTGATGTCTCGCGTGTTCAAACCCGTTCGTATCCCCGGTGCTTTCTGGTTGTGTAGTTTGGGAGTGGTTGCCCTGCTTGTCGTGCCTCATCTGGGTGGTAATGACACCATGTGGATAAACGGTCTTTATGATGCGCTTTGTGTGATCGTCTTTTTCCCTTTGCTCATTTGGTTAGGTGCTTCGGGAAAGACTACCGACAAGAAATCTACGGCTATTTGCAAATTCTGCGGCGATATCTCTTATCCGGTCTACGTGGTGCACTACCCCTCAATGTATTTATTCTATGCTTGGGTGTGGAACAACGGTCTTACGTTCGAGCAGACTTGGTACGTTGGTTTGGCACTCATTATCGGTAATATTCTTTTAGCTTATTTCTTCTTGAAGTGCTATGATGAGCCTGTCCGGAAATGGTTAAGCAAACGATATCTGGCTAAAAAATAAGATATTTGAAATAATAATTGTACTTTTGTACTCCAATTATGAGTAGAATAGTAGCAATTGATTACGGAAGGAAGCGTACCGGCATAGCCGTAAGCGATACCATGCAGATTATCGCCAACGGATTGACCACTGTACCCACACACGAACTGTTGGCGTTTATCACCAACTACGTGCAGGTAGAACCGGTGGAACGTATCATTGTCGGCTTGCCCAAGCAGATGAATAACGAAGCTTCGGAAAGCATGAAGTACATCGATCCTTTTGTGCGTTCACTGAAAAAACGATTACCCGATATTCCCGTTGAGTTTGTAGACGAGCGTTTTACCTCGGTACTGGCTCACCGTACTATGCTTGAGGCAGGGTTGAAGAAGAAAGACCGTCAGAATAAGGCGTTGGTCGACGAAATCAGTGCAACCATCATTTTGCAGACCTATCTCGAAAGTAAGCGTTTTTAAGTACAAACCCATTAATTAAGATTGTAAAGATGATATTACCCATTTATGTATATGGTCAACCGGTATTGAGAAAAGAGGCGGAAGATATTGATGCCGACTACCCCAATTTGAAAGAGCTGATTGCCAATATGTTCGAAACAATGGAACGTGCCGATGGAGTAGGGTTGGCAGCTCCGCAGATAGGTTTGCCTATTCGCGTAGTAACCATTACACTCGACCCGTTGTCGGATGAATTCCCCGAATTTAAAGATTTCAATAAAGCCTATATCAATCCGCATATTCTCGAAGTAAGCGGCGAAGAGATAGCCATGGAAGAGGGTTGTCTCAGCCTGCCCGGTATTCATGAAACCGTAAAGCGTGGCGATAAGATTCTGGTGAAGTATATGGACGAGAACTTCGTGCAATACGAGGAAGAAGTAACTGGCTATCTGGCACGTGTGATGCAGCACGAGTTCGATCACTTGGATGGTAAGATGTTTATTGATCACATCTCTCCGCTTCGTAAGCAGATGATTAAAGGAAAGCTCAACGCGATGCTCAATGGCAAAGCACGCAGCTCTTATAAGATGAAACAAGTCAAGTAAGAAACGTTCAGTTTCACTTTCAAAAAGCGTTGTACACGGCAAAGCAATGAGCCCGGCCGTGTACAACGCTTTTTTCTAAGTTTATTCCTGTGTTATCGTTATTTCGGGCACTACGACAAACTCCGCCTGGGGGAAGTGTTGATCCATATACTTACGGATAAAGGCTTGCGTGTCTTCCTGAATCGTTTTGTCTTCTACCGTTGGGTATAGGTTGTACATGACCGTATGCAACTCAATGCCCCGGCTCCGTATGGCCTCAAAGCTAAGCAAGGTATGATTGATGCTGCCCAGCTTTCCGGAGGTAACGAAGATAAGCGGATATCCCTTTTGTGCTACATAGTCGATGGTAAGCAACTCTTCGGTAAGGGGAACCATCAGTCCGCCTGCACCTTCGAGCAATACGATCTCATAGCGTTGACTTAGCTCGCGGGTTGCCTCGGCTATCTTATCAAAGTCGATGGGGCGATTGTCTAATCGCGAGGCCAGATGAGGCGAAGCAGGATAAGAGAATATTTCGGGCATGGTCAGTCCCTCCCGGTCTTCTTCGGTAAAGTCAATACCCATAATCTTCCGGTGCAGGTCGATGTCTTCCGAATGGCCTACATTACCTGTTTGAATCAGTTTCTGCGTGATGGTTCGCTTTCCGTTGGCATTTAGTTCGCGAGCCAGAAAGCCCGTTGCATAACTTTTTCCGGCATCGGTATCGATACCACTGATAAAAAACACATTCTTTTCCATTGGTTTATTTCTTTTTAGCGATAATATAAATAGGGTGATAGGTAAGCGTTACCGCTTCATTGTGGGTGAACCGGCTGACGTACTGTTGGCAGAACTCATTCAGGCTTTGCCTTGTCCAGATATGTCCGCCTGTTCCGGTCACACCGGTTTGTTTCAAGTGATACAATACCTGCATAGGCGTGTCGAAATGCATCGGTACAATTTCTTCCTCAGCATGCACAATGTCATAAAGCGGGCTGAGCGATGTTTTGAGCTCGTTCAGCGAGCGGTAGGAAAGTCCGTTACGGGTGAGTTCTTTGATTTCGCGCATATTCTCTTGCCCGAAGGTGGTAAAAGCAAAGTAGCCGCTGGCACTCAGCGACTCGTTGCAACGGCGGAAGAAAACATCGGGCGTATCGAACCATTGCAAGGTGGAACAGGAGGTAATCAACTCCGTCTCCTTCGGAAAAGGAAGTACCTCGGCATCGCCTTCTACGAACGATACTCCATGTCCCAACAGGTCGCTGCAACAGTGCTTCATCTCGCTACAGATATCGTTCAGCAGCAACTGTTCGGGTTGTAGCGTTTGCAGAATCAGGCGCGAGTAGATGCCTGTGCCGCAACCAAACTCAATGACCCGTTTGGGGTGTCGGTTGGGTAAATGCCGGTGAAGCAGTTGAATCATTTTCCCGGCTATCTTTTGCTGTACCACAGCCTCGCGCGTATAAGTATCGGTCGCTTTGCTAAAGCGGTGCGCTATTAATTGTTTGTTCATTCCGGCTTAGTTTTGTTTGTGGTGACGGGTGCTCCCAACGATTGAAACAAGGTGGTTGCGTAATGCGCAGCCTCTACTGTTTCTACCTCTGTTTCTCTTTCCTTCCAGGCACGGTATTGGTTTTCGGCAAGAAAGATACGGTCGGCTGTTCCGACGATGGCTTTGTTCCAATGAAAAGCAACCGGTGGCAGGGTGGCATAGTGTTGCTCAATGGCCGATAACTCCTCTTTCAGCTCTTCGGCAGATCGTTGGGGGGCTATCGTCAGAAACTCCTGACAGGCCGTAGCCGGACCACACATCCGGCGCTGAAACTTACGTAGCGACTCTTCGTTCAGCCCTTGCCGGGTTCCTTCAAATACTGTCTGCGCAATGCCCCGGCTATCGTCTATCGGGTAGGGAGTGCCATTGATGGCTATGCTTTGCGCAATGGGTAATTTCTCTTTGTGAAGCGTCTGCATGGCAACCCAAACGCCCATTGACCAAGCCACTACGGTAACCTCTTCGTAGCCTGTACAGAGCGATGCGTCGAAGTCGAGCGTACGGTAATCGTAGCAAATAAGCAGATCGCTGCCTGCTGTTTCGATCGACTGAAATGGTGTTTCGTCCATGCCCCATCCGGCAAAGAAGATAACGAGGCGTGGTGAATGTTGTTGGTGTATAAAAATCTGTTTCATGCTATTATCTCTATCAATTGATCTATTTCGCTCGCTTCAATGGCGGCAGTGAGCGAGAAACGTAGGCGCGATGTACCTTCGGGCACGGTAGGTGGCCTAACCGGTAGCACGTAAAATCCCTTGCGCTGAAATACATCTGCCAAAGCGACTGTGCTGCTGCTTGCTCCGGCAATCAGCGGAATGATGTGGCTCGTTGATGGGCAAGCATATCCTTTTTGCTTCAAGGCTTCGCGCAGCCGGTCGCTTACCAGTGACAACTGTTGGCGAAGCGTACCCCATGCCGGTAGTCGTTTCAGTAAGAAAAGTGTCCATTCTACATTGATGGGAGGCAGGGCAGTGGTAAAGATGAAAGGACGCATCTTGTTGATAAGGTACTCGCGTATCACTTGGCTGCATACGATATATGCTCCCGAAGAAGCAAGCGCTTTGCCAAACGTACCTACAAGGAAGTCAATATCGGCTATGCAACCTTGTTCTTCGGCACAACCCAATCCACGCAATCCCCGCACACCGAAAGCATGGGCTTCGTCCACATAGAGCAGTACCGAGGCATACGTCCGCTTCAGACGTACCAATGTGGTAAGGTCGGCTTCGTCTCCATCCATACTGAAAATACTTTCGGTCACTATGATAATTCGCTCGTACTTCTCGTGGTTCTCTTGTATCAATCGCTCCAGCTGTGCATAATCATTGTGTCGGTACCGAATGGATTTTGCCATAGACAGTTTGATGCCGTCGATGAGACTAGCATGTATCAGCTTATCTGCCAGAATCAAGGTCTGTGCATTGCTTACCACGGGCAGAATACCTGTGTTGGCATGGTAGCCGCAATTGAAGGTTAAGGCTGCTTCGGTACCGAATAAGCTTGCCAGCTCGTTTTCGAGTTGGCGATAAGCGGTAAAGTTGCCCGTTAATAAGCGAGACGAAGATGAAGCAGGTAGAAAGTTTTCGGGTGTAAGCGTTTGCAGAAACTCCCGGCGCAGCTCTTCGTTGCTAGCCAGTCCCAGATAATCATTCGAAGAGAGATTGAGCATTCTTCGATGATCGATCAGCACCTCTCTGCCCTCGTGAACGAGGGCAGGCAAGGAGCGAAGATTGTTTTGTTGTTGCAGAAGCGTAAGCTCCTGTCTCATCTGTTCGATGGCACTCATAACTCAGATATTATTTTTACGACACCCTCGGTTAGCTTCGTCAGTTGTTCGGGTTTGATTATAAATGGAGGCATCAGGTAAACCAGTTTCCCGAATGGGCGCACCCAGATACCCTCTTCTACAAACCGTTTCTGCATATAGGCCATGTCAACCGGTTTGCACATCTCTATCACACCAATGGCGCCGAGTACACGAACATCGGCTACCCCCGGCAGTTTGCGGGCAGGAGCCAGTTCGCTGATAAGTTGCGACTCGATGCGTTGCACCTTCTCTTGCCATCCCGATTCGAGTAGTAAACGAATCGAGGTGCAGGCTATCGCACACGCCAAAGGGTTGCCCATGAAGGTAGGGCCATGCATGAATGCACCCGGTGCATGGTTGGATATCATGTCGGCTATCCGGTTGCTGGTCAGCACGGCCGAAAGCGTCATGTATCCGCCGGTCAGTGCTTTGCCGATACACATGATATCGGGCTCTACACCGGCATGCTCCCAGGCAAATAGCTTTCCGGTACGTCCGAACCCTGTTGCTATCTCATCAAAAATAAGCAGCAAGTGATGCTCTTTGCACAGACGGGCGGCTTCGCGTACGTATTCGGGATGATAGAATCGCATTCCTCCCGCTCCTTGTACAATGGGTTCAAGTATCAGTGCGGCCAACTCATCGGCATGGTTCTCGATGACTTGGCGCAGCGGTTCGATATCTGCCGGGTTCCATGTATCGCCAAAGCGCGACGAGGGGGCAGGTACAAAGTGACGTATCGGTAAGGCCGAACCGAACAACGAATGCATGCCCGTATCGGGATCACACACCGACATGGCGTTCCACGTATCGCCGTGGTAGCCGTTCCGGATGGTTACGAAATTGTTTTTCTTTGCCTGTCCTGCCGCATACCAGTACTGTACCGCCATCTTCAAGGCTACCTCTACTGCCACCGATCCCGAATCGGCATAGAATATCTTTTGCATAGACGGCGGAACGAGCGGAAGCAGGAGCTGTCCTAATTCAATGGCCGGATCGTGTGTAAGTCCACCAAACATGACGTGCGACATCTTTTCGATTTGCTTCTGCACAGCCTTGTTCAGCACCGGATGGTTGTATCCGTGTACGGCACACCACCACGACGACATACCTTCGATCAATACCTTCCCATCATCGAGCGTAATGGTTGCCCCGTCTGCCCGTTTCACCTTGTACACCGGTAGCGGATGGGAGGTTGAGGTATAGGGATGCCATAGATGCTCACGGTCAAACTGTGATGCTTCGAATTCGTAACCGGCCTCTTCAATGAGCTGTTTATCATCCGATACCTTCGAGCCAAGCGTTGTGAGCAGATCGCCTACGATGGCGGAGTTAACGCCTATATACAAGGCTTTTTTCATCGCTTCGTTGGATAGTTGGGCACGTCCTCCGGCAAAACGCAGGTAAGCGGTAGGGTTGATGAAGCGGAACAAGGCGATAGTGGTCAGTACCTCCTCTTCACTCAAGGGTGCCTGTTTTTCGAGTGGTGTGCCGGGTATGGGGCTCAGCAGGTTGATCGGAATGGATTGAATATCGAATGATTTGAGTGTAAAGGCAAACTCAATGCGTTGCTCCATGGTTTCGCCCATACCGATAATACCTCCGCAACAAATATCCATTCCTACGCTTCGGGCAGCCAGTAAGGTATCTATCTTGTCGGCTTGTGTGTGTGTGCTGCACAAACTCGGGAAGAAAGAAGGAGCTGTTTCGAGGTTGCAGTGATAACGGGTGACCCCTGCCTCGTAAAGGTCTTGCAATGCTTCTTTATCGAGCAGTCCCAACGATGCACACACTCTTATTGACGAGTGGCGGCGCATATAGCGCACAGTGTGGCAAAGTTCCTTCATCTGGTTTTTCGAAGGGCGGCGTCCGCTGGTTACCAGCGAGAACCTACCTACACCCTGTTCTTCATTGTATTGTGCCTGTCGCAAACATTCTTCTTTCGATACGAGATCGTATGCATCAGATTTCGTTTGGTAGTGAGCCGACTGTGCACACCATTTGCAATTCTCGGGGCAGCGTCCCGACTTGGCATTGATGATGGAACACATATCGAACGATTGAGAAGCCAGTTTGATACTAATTTCGTGTGCAGCTTTATAGAGCGCCTCTTTGGGAGCCGATGAGGCCAACCATTCTGCTTGTTGGGGGCTGATAATCATGCCTTGTAGCACTTGTTCTTTGATTTCTTCTATACTCATAAGAAATAGGGGGAATAGGGGTACAGATACGCCGAATGCGTTTTGCTTCTCTTCGTTCCAACAGGAAATAAAGAGCGGCAAAACGCATTCGATGCATTTATACTACGGTTTATACTATGTACTAATAGCGGATTGGCAGGGTAGGTCGAAGTGGTTTCGACTTGCTTGCAAAGCACAGTAAGCAACAGTGCTTCATTGAGAGCCGGTAGCGTGTCGGGTTCTTTGTCGTTTGTTTGTTCATCGCCTTCCGCTCTGTCTGTAGGCAGCAGTAAGCTCAATCCGTTCTGTTTCTTCAAGGATCGTTCGGTTACGTTCTTTCGTAACTGCCCGATGGTTACACAAAGCCCCAGACTAGAGAATGCAGCATACCCCTTCCGTGTCCAATACCGGAAGCGCGCTGTTTTTCTTTGTTGAAAGTCTTTTTTCATGTGGCAGCTTTATGTTTGATAGCGGTGGGCAAATGTACGACGTTTTTTTAATTCTCCCTAAAATTCTCTGTTGATTTTTAGTTGATGGTGAAAACAGTGAACAGGTATACGACCCGTTTATACAGCGTGTAAAATCTTGATTATCATTGAATAAAATCTAAAACAGACTATAAATATTACTAAAACTAAAGCTCAATTGTAGTAATTTCATTTGTTAATGCATATTTTTATATGTATTAACAAAGAAAAGCAATATTATCATGAAACAATTATTCGGTATATTCATTGTGATAACTTTCCTTTTTATATCCTGCGATGATAATTCCAGAAATGTAGCGCCTGAGGTATTTGAGAGAAAGATTGAATTGTCTGTTTATTATGAACCTGAATACGGCTCTTCAATGACTAAAATACCAGATTATAAGGCAAAAGTCTTTGTTTATTACGACGTGTTTTTAGACGAAGCGTTCACTTTCGATCAAGGAAATATTTTAAAGAGGAAAGGTACAATCGTAAATTCCCCACAGCAAGTATTTGAAATTGGTGAAGATGGATGCATCACTATTATTCCCAAGTATGAGGACAAGCAAATTTTAGTGATCATTGAGAGCAATTATTATTCAGGAAAGCTGTCGTCGATCTCCTATCCAAGATTTAAAATTAATTATAAATCTTCTTTCCTGTTTACCAAATCATTGAGTAGTCTTAATTCTCAAATAACTAACTGAATAGAGTTTGCTGAATAAGAATACTTGTTTTTAATAAAAGACGAGATATTCGAATCCGCTGTATTCTTCAATTATTAGCATCCCTTTTTGGGGCGATATGTCTATGAAATAATAATTTATCAAATTTTTTGAGGCCTTCAGGATTAATTCCCAAAGATGGCTTTGGAAGTCGTATTTAAGGAATCAAAGGATTAATTGGACTGGGGGAATGTCCAGCAAACAACTTTGCTTCATTGGGTAGTCTTGATTTTTAAATAGACTCGGGGCTACGGAATTTTATCAACAAAAAGAATTTTTACTTCCTGCATAATTTATTCTTTTAAATAAAATATATCTGCAAACAACCCATTCTTAAAAGGAACTTTTGTCATTATTGATTTTTAAAAACTCTATCTCACCAAGTTGCTTTAATGTGTTTTGATTCTCAATAAAATTTTGCCCATACTTCAACCATCGCTTTGCAAAACTTTTAAACTTGGTGCAGGGGAATAGATAACATTCGTAACAGTGCGTTATCCCTTTTTCAACACAGCACAAATGAAATGTCTTGCATTTTTCACAACGGGCTTTGTTCTTCTCTGCTCCCGGACAAGCTTTTTTCTCCCTTGTATAGGTCGGGCAACCGCCACAGAAGACTCCACAAGCTGGAATACGCCCAGAATATGGTTTGATTTTAGTAAGAGTTTTCACCATCCAAAAATTAGTTAAGCTAAGTTTATTTGCTTGGCGTTTCTGTTCTGTTTCCACTGCATAGCCTCGTTTTTCAAAGAATGGGCGGGCGGTTAAACTTACTTCTGACGTTATTTTGGTGATTCCGCTTTCTTTTGCATATCGCTCTATGTCATTCAAGAGCGTCGATGCAACTCCTTTACTTTGAAAATCTTTGTGAACAAACATCGAATGCAAGTAGCCTTGTGGAGTGATGGACGAGAATCCAACTATTTGCAATTGGGAAGTCTCTGCTACAATAAAGTAGTGAGTTTTTATCATCTTCTCAGTTTTAGGTATTTCCCCACACGAAGCCCAATCTTCTACTTCTGCCTGTGAATAATCACGCCTGTTTATTGTCAGCACTGTATTGCGATATAAATCCAATATTGAGGCAATATCATTGGGCGTAGCCTGACGAATAGAAAACGGGTCTCGCTTCATTTTAAGTATTGGAAACGGATTTCCTTGTTCATCAAATTCCATGTGCACAAATACTTCAAAACCAATGTGTCGGTAAAACCCTATAGCTTGCGGATTTTGCTCGTTTACATCTACATATCGTACTCCGTACTCTGAAATGCCAAGCCCGGCCAACTTTCTGCCAAATCCTTTGCCGAAGTAATCGGGCGAGACAAAAAGCATCTCGATTTTATAGGCTTCTATCCCCATAAAGGCAATAGGGTTATTGTTCTCATGTGCAATTATTAGAGTTTTGATACTTGATAATCCCACCTTGACGAATGGAACGAGTTTTTGAATATTATCTTCTGTCAAAAAATGATGCGTGGCACGTACCGATGCCTCCCACAGAGTGGTCAAAGCCTCAATAAGTACGTCTGTTCTATCAGGGTTTATAGTAATCATATTTCTCGTTTTAAATAAATTATATCTTTAAGCAACACTCCATCCTCAATCATCTGATGGTCGTAATTGTCGGTGAAAAAGTTTTCAATTTGATGTGAGTGTTCGAACTTACAGTTTTTGTAGAACCCAACTGCACTTGGCACATCACCTGTTCCAACTATCATTTGGCAATACTTTCCGGCTGCTGTTTCTTAGCTTCAAAGAGTTGATATATGCTCATCTTTGCATTATTAGATTTATTGCTTTAGTCGAATAGGCAATCCCAAGAATCCGAATTATAGGCTTCAAAGCAAAGGCTAATTTGAGCTTTATTATTTTTCTCTTCTGCTAATGTCGGCAATTCTTCTGGGGAGAAAAAAGCCGCATCTGTCGTTTCAATATTTGGCTTAAATTCTCCTCCTATAATTTGACACAGAACAAATGCTTTGCATACACCGTAAGGGTATGGAGGTAAATTGTGTTTATTTCTATCTTGCAAAGCTATCAATTTCACTGCTACTACATCTAATCCAGACTCCTCTTTTACCTCTTTTACCGTATTCGACTTAATAGATTGGTTTACATCCACCCAGCCGCCCGGCAAAGACCATCTTTCATCGCGTTCTTTTACAAGTAGTATCTTCCCACTCTCAAATATAGCTGCGCGAGTATCTAATTTGGGGGTTTGAAAGCCTGTTTCATTGCAAAATAGTCCTCGTACAATGTCTGGCGACAATCCTGATTTTAAACTCATAATCTCTGCTGAAAGCTCCCGGATACGTTCAAACCGTTCTCTGTCAAAGCAATTCTCCGAATAGGTCAGTCCTCCTTGTCCAATAAATTGCAGTTCCATGGCCCATTTCAGCCAAGGCATGTTTTTATATGCATCTTTCGTTTGGGAAAGTATATATAAAACATCCTTGGGATTCGCAAAATAATATGTCGCATAAATGTGTTTGATAGAGTGGCATCCCCACATTGCTAATCCAAAATCGACGCCTGCTTTCTCTGCGCAATCTCTGTCGTAAAGTGTATCACCTATATAAAGAACCTCTTGTCTGTTTGCTCCTGTTTTCTTTAAGTAAGCTAACATTGGTTCGGCAGAAGGTTTTGGTGCAGCACTATCTTCCACGGTAATAATTGTGTCAAAAAATGAATCAAGTCCGAACGGTGTAAAATCATTGTGGTATTCATTTTTTTTTTTGAAGTGATAATACCCAGTTGTACCCCTTTTCCTTTCAGCTCAATAATAAGTTCACGAATGCCGTCGAATATGCGCATCGTGTGAGCAGCTTCTTTCATATAGTCATTCCAGAGTCGATTGGCTTTCACTACATTTTCTATACCTAATTGTGCCAAAGTAATCTCTCCGGGAATACCCAATGCGAAGTGTAATTCATGAGGCTCATACTTCTTTCCTTGTAATTCGTGAATAACTCTTTGCAATGCTGTAATATCTGCGTATGCAGAATCAAGCATCGTTCCATCAATATCAAAAATAATATGTTTGTATCTCATCTTTATAAAATTAGCTATATTATATTCGTTGAAAATATCTACTACAGTTTGTTTTAGAATAAATCATTGTACCATGTCATGACTACTCTAATTCGAGGAGGCCATCTAAATTAAGATAAGCAAATTGTAAATTTTCGTCGTTCAAGGTCATGATTATCCGGTTATATTCAGGGTCGTAACAGAATGCATTCATATTGTAACCCACATTTAATGTTTTTATGTAGTTACCGCCCAAATCATACACCAATAGGTGAGAAACATGTATTGACCCTGTATTAGGGTTGCTTTCTCCCGAATACCCCACTATGATTCGATTATTGCAGATAATGATACCTTTGTAATAATAGATCATAGCATTACTTGTCGCACTGTCCCAATTAGAACCATAAATATAATGTTTCAGGTTTCCTTTGAGGTCATAGATCGCTAATAAGTCGTGATGATTGTAACTTACAGCTATTAAATCTTTTTCCAAGGAGACTGTATATCTGATTCTTTTTCTTTCAATCTCGGGATGCCCGCTGATCAATGGGTGGATATCTCCGGTTTTCATATTCCATGTAACCAAGGATTCTTGGAAAGGCTTACCCGACTCTACCGTCATACAACAGGCATAACAAAGAGTATCATTCACATAAATGAGCCTCGTAGGTATTATTGAATTATTCATGTCAACCTTAGATTCCGGCAAGCAATCGGGATTTAAAAGAATACTATCAAGGCTATAACTCATTATTTTCATCTTTCCATAATCAGCAACAGAGAGACGGTGATGTACCTCATCGGGTATAAGTTCTCCTAACATTGTTATTTCGTCAGGGCCTTCTCCCGGGTGTACTGCTCCTGCAATGTATGAAAAATCCTTTTTATCAAAGACAAATACGAGATTTTCTTTTGATTGGTGGTCGGATAATATAAGGTATTTGCCTAAAATATAAGGTGTTGCCATTCCACTCAGCAGAGGAGTGTCTATTACAATTTCAGTAACCAGTTCTTTTACATCCATTACATTACCGGAATGATTCAAATGTTTATCAACACTTGAATGATGAGAACATCCCCACATAAGAACAACTAATATAAAAGATAAAAGGAATTTCATAAAACGTTTTTTTATATTACCAGAACTAACTAGAGTTCTGTGTCAAGATAAGCGAATTGATCTTCACTATCCAAATTCATAATAATTCGTTTATTGTCTGCATCGTAACAAAAGTAATTAATTTTGCGACCTACATCTAATGTTTTCAAATAATCTCCTGTGATTGTAAAGACATGAAATATAGTCGCCCCATTATTATTATTCCAATCTTCACCTATATACGAAGCGACTATTTTATCATCGCAGATAACTACATCTTTAAAATGCTCCTTTCTGTCACCTTTTTGATCCCAATTCGGGCCATACACGTTATATTGCAATTCTCCATCCATATTGTACAAGCTTATCAAATCAAAGCGTCTATTAGACTCTATCAGTGTATGGTGTTTTATCGATAGATTAAAAGCAATTCGTTTCTTGTCGTCTGCAGGGTGAGCATACGTTATTAATTCTATTTTCCCTGTACGCATATTCCATTTGCCGCTGGTTTGTGTGAAAGAAGAGGCGGTGGGTTGTATGAATGAACCATATGACAGCGTATCATTGATATAGTAATAATCGTTCGGAAAAGTGACATCGCTAAAGTTCAATTTCACTTGTGGAGAATAGAGAGGGTTATTCAAAATACTATCCAGATTATAACTAAGTATTCTGCGTTGCCCGTGATCCGTCACATATAAACTATGCTCTTTTTCGTTCCATGTAATAGCTCCAAGACTGGATATTTCCTTTGGTCCTTGGCCTACATCTCCAAGACTCAGTAGATATTTAAAGGTCTGCTTGTTAAATATTCGTACAAGCTTATCATTCGATTTGTAATCGGCAACAACTAAATATTCCCCAAAAATATATGGTTGTGCTAAAGAACCGATTAAAGCATCTTCCATATCTATGGCTTTTATATCGTCTTTCACACTAACGATATTCGTCCTTTGGTTATGCCATTTCTCATTTTGCACCTTCGAGGTACATGCACCACACAGAAAAATAATCAGTACTAGTTTTATATTCTCTTTCATAATATCAGTTGTTTGTCTATTGCAAAATTAATGAAATCATTCAGTTACAATCAAATATAAATGTAAATTGTGCAATTACATTCAAATTGCGCTTTTTTAATCACATCGGCTAACATCGGTAATTGGAATGCTTACTTCGTTATTGTTTTGATGTAGTTTATTCTATTTAGTTGATAATGAATAGGTTATTGTTATGTGAGTTAAATTTTACCATTTGTCGAAGCTAAGATGTAGATATCATTTTTTATACATATATTTGTCACATAAATCTAATGATTGATAAATTCTATTATTCCCTACGTACCAATTGCCTCTTTTATTTGTTATATATTATATAATAATAGGAATGAAAGGATAGAGATATGAAGAAAATAGTCGTTTTTATGATGATGATAGTGAGCTATGCGTGTACAGGTAATGCGCAAGATGCGAAGAGTAATCACCTTAATATAAAGGAGAACAAAACAATGAAGAATCAAAGTGAAATCTACTTTGCCGGAGGATGTTTCTGGGGAACCGAACACTTTCTGAAACAAATTCGCGGTGTAGAACAAACTCAGGTGGGCTATGCAAACGGTCACGTGAAGAACCCCACCTACGAGCAGGTATGTCAAGACAATACAGGCTTTGCCGAAACAGTCAAGGTGGTTTATGACCCACAGGTGGTAAAGCTCAATTTGCTGATCGATCTTTTCTTTAAAACGATAGATCCTACCAGTATGAACCGTCAGGGCAACGATCGCGGCTCGCAATACCGCACCGGAATCTATTATACCGATCCGGCTCTTCTGCCTACCATTAAGGCCGATGTAGAGGCACAGGCAGTTAACTACGCCAAGCCACTCGTAGTCGAAATAGAACCCTTGACCAGTTTCTATCCAGCCGAAGCCTATCACCAAGACTATCTGGACAAGAATCCCGGCGGTTATTGCCACATCAATCCCGCCTTGTTCGATTTGGCGAAGAAAGCCAATGCACCTTCGGCTGCTGCCACCGATAAAACTTATCAAAAGCTCGATGATGCTACGCTTCGCTCCAAACTCTCGGCCGAGCAGTATGCTGTGACGCAAAAGAATGCTACCGAACCGGCTTTCCATAATGAATACTGGAATGAGAAGCGAGAAGGCATTTATGTTGATGTAACGACCGGCGAACCATTGTTCATCTCCACCGATAAGTTCGATTCGGGATGTGGGTGGCCCAGCTTCTCAAAGCCGATAGAGAAGTCCTTGGTGCAAGAAAAGCGAGATACATCACACGGCATGGAGCGTATTGAAATACGCAGCACCACAGGCGATGCTCATTTAGGGCATGTATTCAATGACGGCCCTACCGACAAAGGTGGGTTGCGTTATTGTATCAACAGCGCCTCTCTACGTTTTATTCCGAAAGAACAAATGAAAGAGGCCGGATATGGCGATTATTTGAAACTTTTGAACAAATAACAGCCTGTCGAAAACAGGTTGTGACCATAAACGGTTACCTTGTATAGAAAAGTACGTATTCTTGGTATCAAAGAGTACGTATTTAACATAGCATAAAGTACGTACTCTTATACCCTAAGAATACGTACTTTTTTAATTCTTGATTACCAAGTTGTTATGAGTGTGTTTTTGCCGAATTTACCCGCTTCTATTTATTCTGTTTTCTCTTGGAAAATATATTAAGATGTGCTAACTCTTTCTTCAGAATTTGTTTCGCTCTGCGCTTATAGGCTTTAATGCTATCTTCCGTTGTATCCATGGATAATGCAATATCTGCGATAGATTCTCCATCGAGCGTTTTCACCATTGCCTCTTTATAATGTTCGGGTAGCAACTCAAGTGCTTGATAAAGTTGGGCGAAAACTTCTTCGTCGAGAATCGATTCTTCGAATGTTGATTTTGTATGATATTCTGCTTTATATTTTTCTGCTATATTCTCTTTTCGAATCACATTTAAGCATTTATTATGTATGCTGGTATAAAGGTAGGACTTTAGAGAAACGACCGTATCAAAAGTATATTTATTGTGCCAAACCATCGTAAAAGTGTCTTGTACCACATCTTCTGCAAAATCACTTCCTATCATTCTACGAGCAACACGTATCAACGGATGATAGTAAGTAATGAAAAGCAAATGAAAACCTTCTTCGAAGTTTTTTGCCATTTTATGTAAGATAATTTCATCGGTAGTTGTAGAAAATACCGGCGTGAATAATGTGCTTTTATCGTTTTCCATAGACATGTAGATGAATGATCGTTTTATTGCAGATCTTACCGTTTTCGCAGCAAAAATAGTTTTTTTTTCTTATTTCATCATCATATTGAATAATTTATCCTTCAAGAATGTATTTTTGATTTTATGGTTTACTAGGGATCGATGGGTATATTTACTTTATTTTTTTATTTTTCTTTTGTTATGCGCCACTTTTTATTTTTTCAAGTGTCTTCTTATTAAAACAAAAGAATTTAGCAATGAACAGCGGTCGAATACTGTATATCTCCGGTTTGATAAGGAAAAGCATTTTAAAGCAGATTACGCTCGAAGAACAGAGCGTCTTGGATGAATGGCTTCGGGAGTCACCCCGGAATCAGGCTCTGTTTGAGAAATATCATCGTCCTGGCTTTTTACAGTCTGTCGATCCCGGGAAAGACCTTGCAGAGGCTGAAATAGCTTATGCTTTGTTTAAAAAGAAAACGATTCATAAGCCAATCCGTCGCAGCATACTTCTTTGGAGATACGCCGCTGCAGCCTCTTTTGTTGCCTTTGTTTGCCTCTCTTCGTTCTTGTATTGGAATATGAACAAAGTAATGAATCAAGTGAGTGGCGACACGATGGTTGTCAATAAGAAATCTCTAGAAGTCCGTTCGGATTCGGCTGATGTACTGCTATTAACTTCCGACGGTAGAAGCATCCCCATGAGCCATGCTCAAGGGATGATGACCGTCTCTTCGGGGACGATAAAGGTGGGCAACGAATTGATAGACGGCAATGAGGAAAGCTCTGTTGCTAAGCAGGAGGTGGTATACAACACATTGAAAATATTGCGCGGAAAGAGATTTAAGATGCAATTAAGCGATGGTACTATCGTATGGCTGAATGCTGATTCGGAGATAACCTTCCCCAATCGTTTTGAAGAGGAGAACCGTATCGTATCTGTCAAAGGTGAACTCTTTTTCGAAGTAGCCGAAAATAAAAAACACCCTTTCATTGTAGAAACCAAGAAGGGCAATGTCAGAGTGCTCGGAACTGCTTTCAATATATGTTGCTATGAAAATGAAACACCAAGAACGACATTGGTACGGGGCAAGGTAGAATATTCGTTAGGCGATAAATCGGTTATACTCAAGCCGGGGCAGCAGTGTAGCGTGACTCACGATGATTTGGTTGTGACAAACGTGGATACGTACGAGTATACGTCTTGGATAGATGAGAAAATCATCTTCAAAGAAAAAAGACTGGAGGAAATCATGACAATATTGAGCAGAATGTACAACATTGATATTGTATACGAAGATTCATCTCTTAAAAACCTGTCTTTTACAGGAGCATTTAAACTATATGAACATTTAGAAGATATTGTTCAGATGATAGAGGATTGCGGACGCATACACATCGAACAACAAAAGCAGCAACTTATCATTAGAAAGTAGTCGCTGGAAACCGAAAAAACTTTAAATTATAATAAATCAAGGATTAAACATGGACAAGTTATTATTGCATTCTTTAAAATGTTTAGCGGTGATGTTATGCTGGCTCAGTATTCCCCAAACTGCCAATTCGCAGGAGCTGAGTAAGCGAATCACGTTAAAACAGGAACAGGCTACGATTGAGAACTTACTTCAGGCGATTGAGAAACAAACACAGTATAAGTTTCTTTATCGAAAAGATTTGATCGATACATCCAAACGCCTCACTTATTCATGCAGTGAAAAGGTGTTGGCCGAAGTGCTCAACGAACTCTTGCCGCAATGGGGGCTTTCGTATCGCGTCAAAGATCTGACTATTGTGTTGATTCCCGGTTCTCAGCAGGCCAGACCTGCAAAGGAGCTAATCAGAGGAACCATTGTTGACGAAGAAAACGTACCTATAATTGGAGCCACTGTCGTGATTAAAGGTACGGCAGACGGGGTTATAACGGATATTGACGGAAAGTTTAGCTTAGAAGCGCGGCTGGACGATCGACTGCTTATCTCTTACGTAGGGCGGGAAACGATTGAACGCAAGGTCGGAGAGAAGGTGATGACCGTGGTCATGAAAGATGATGCCATCAGCTTAAGCGATGTTGTCGTTACCGGCTATCAGAAGATTAATCGTAAGATGTTTACCGGATCTGCCAGTAAGATCAATGCCGACGAAACGATTCTGAAAGGAAATCCCGACCTGACAAACTCTTTGCAAGGCAAGGTATCCGGTGTACAAATAAGTAATGTATCGGGTGCCTTCGGAGCAAGTCCGGTGCTCACCATTCGCGGAAACTCTTCTATCAATGGCACAAATAAGCCTTTATGGGTGGTAGATGGCGTTGTACTGGAAGACCTGATGACAGTGAGTGCAGAAGAGTTGACCTCCGGCAACTTATCTACTTTGCTAAGCTCCGGGGTGGCAGGGCTTAATCCTGAAGATATCAGTAGTTTTGAAATACTTAAAGATGTGTCGGCAACTTCTCTTTATGGAGCACAGGCGATGAATGGAGTCATTGTCATTACAACCAAACAGGGTAAAAAAGATAAGTTGACCATTAACTATACAGGAAGTATCGCCATGAAAGAAAGGCCGCATTATCGCGACTTTAATATTATGGACTCTAAGGATGAAATGTATATATATAAAGAGTTGGAACGCAAGGGCTGGATTGATATCACGACAGTGGCGCGTAGCGAAAACTTTGGAGCCATCGGTAAAATGTATGATGAAATAATCAAAGGGAACATCAACTGGGGGCCTAACGGTTCGCTGAATGAAAATTTCCTGTCTACGTACGCCAATAGCAATACCGACTGGTTCGGTACATTGTTTCATAACTCTCTTGTCAATCAGCACTCTCTGAGCTTTTCGGGAGGAGGAGAAAATACGACCTATTACGCATCGTTGAGTTACTACAACGATAATGGTACGGCTGTTCGTTCCGATAAGGTAGACCGCTATACAGCCTCTCTACGCGGGAAGTTCCATGTTTCGAAAACGTTTAATGTAGGGCTGAAACTGGCGGCCAATATTCGTGATCAGCGTGTTCCCGGAACGAAAGACCGCAGCTTTAATGCAATAACCGGTGAGTTTACCCGCGATTTTGATATCAATCCGTTCAATTATGCGCTGAATACAAGTAGAAGCATGAGGGCTTATGACTCGAATGGAAATTTGGAGTTTTTTCGCCGGAGCTATACCGATTTTAATATTCTGCATGAATTGAATCATAACTTTGTGGATTTAACTGTGAGAGACATCACTGCCCAAATGGACTTGGAATATACTCCCATAAAGAATTTAACATTGATGGGTTCGTTTCAGTATCGTGCGGCCAATACCTTGAAGGAGCATAAAATACATGAATACTCTAATCAGGCAGAAGCGTACCGGGCCAATTACTCACAGTCAATCATCGACTCGAACCGGTTTCTTTTCAGAAACCCTAAGATGCCTACATCAAATCCATACAGCATTTTGCCCGAGGGTGGGTTCTATAATACGGATGAGTCGGATTTGAGGCATACCTATTTCAGAGCCACGGCAGATTATTCGCCCCGGTTGGGAATGGATCACATCTTGAATCTATTTGCCGGGTTTGAAGCCAACAAAGTAGATAGAAAGGTGCGGGCAAATGATGGTTGGGGATATCTTTGGGATAAGGGAGGTGTGGTAGTAACGCATCCTGATGTGATGGATTACCTGAAACAGCAAGGAGATACCTATTTTCATTATAATGAGAGCCGGGATCGGCGCATCTCTTCTTTTATCAATACCGCTTACTCTTATCAAGGGAAATATGTGTTTAATGCAGGTTTGCGCTACGACGGATCCAATCAGTTGGGTAGCTCGCGGGAGGCTCGCTATCTGCCATCATGGAACGTTAGTGCCGCCTGGAATATGCACGAAGAGCCTTTTATGAAAACACTCTCCAAAGTAGTCAATGTGTTAAAGCCGAAGATTTCTTATGGTTACAATGGAATTATGGGTCCTTCGACGAGTGCGGAGTTGACCATTTATGCCAGACAAACGTTACGCCCCACAGATAATGAAGTATATAATAGTATCGAAAGTCTTCAAAACAAAGACTTGACATGGGAGAAAATGTACGAACTGAACTTGGGCTTTGAAGCGGCCATTTTAAACAACAGAGTGGTGGTGGACTTTGCTCACTATCGCCGCAAATCCATAGACTTGATCGACTACGTAAGTACTTCGGCCATTGGTGGGCAGGCAATTAAGCTGGGGAATATTGGAAATATGAAGTCCTATGGTTATGAGTTTGGCATTAATACCTTGAATATTTCTACCAAGGATTTTGATTGGCGAACCAATCTGAATATAAACTTCCATAAAAGTGAAATTACGAAACTGAATAATTTCTCCAGAATATCTACCGCTATCTCCAATACAGGTACTGCCATGTTAGGTTACCCTCAGAGAGGTCTGTTTTCAGTACGTTTCTCGGGACTCGATAAAGAGGGAATTCCTACCTTTTATGGAGAAAACAATCAGTTGGTTTATGACATGAATCTTCAATCACGCCAAGACATTGATAAGATTTTGAAGTATGAAGGCCCCCTCGAACCGAAGGTATACGGTGGTTTGTCTAATGCATTCCGTTATAAAAACTGGAATCTGTCTGTAGGCTTAGTTTATAAATTTGGTAGTGTCATTCGACTGGATGATCAGTTTTATCCGTTTTATAATGATTATTCTGCATTTCCGAAAGAGCTTAAGAATCGTTGGATACAGGCGGGAGATGAAAAGTTGACTTCGATTCCGGCTATCTTGGATAAACGAACCTATGAGCGTATTGAAGGACAACAAACCTATCAGATGTACAATAAGAGTACGGAGCGTGTGGCTAAAGGCGATTTTATCCGATTAAAAGACCTGAGTGTCGGCTATAAGTTCCCACGGATGTGGCTGAAGGGTACTTCAATCAATCAGATGAACCTCTCCTTCCAGGCAACGAACCTTTGGCTGATCTATTCAGATAGTAAACTGAGTGGTATAGATCCCGAATTCTATTTGTCGGGAGGTGTCTCTTCGCCGGTATCGAGAATGTATACGTTTACGTTAAATCTAACTTTTTAAACTGTAAAAAAATGAAGTATTTATTGAATAAAATAATGATAGGGCTGTTTCTGATAGGGGTGCTCTTTTCGTGCAACTCCTTTTTGGACGAAACTCCCGATAATCGGTTGCGGCTGGACAGTTATGAGAAGATAGCAGAGCTGTTAACAAATGCATATCCCGGTGGCAGTGGTGTTTTTATGGAATGGATGAGCGATAATGTAGGAGCCGACCCTAAAAATACGCAACGCATTGACATGACACAGGCTTATCGGTGGGAAAACGTGGAGTTAGAAGGTCAAGATACCCCTTCTTACTATTGGAGCTCTCATTACAGCGCTATTGCACACGCCAATCAGGCTTTGTCGGCTTTAGAAGGGGTGAAAGAGGAGAATACGGAACTGAGAAATGCAATTCGTGGAGAAGCATTGGCTTGTAGGGCATTTGCTCATTTTATGCTGGTTACTGTTTTTGCGAAATCGTACGACCCACAAACAGCAGCATCCGATCAAGGTATTGTGATCATGAAAGAACCTGAAGTGACATTGCTCTCGCAGTATAAGCGAAGTACGGTCAAGGAGGTATATGATTTCATTGAGGCAGATTTGTCGGAGGCCATAGAGCTCATCTCCGATAAATACTATAAAAACTCGGGAAAGTATCACTTCAATAAAGCGGCGGTACTGGCTTTCGCTTCTCGTTTTTTTCTGTTTAAACAGAATTATCCGGTTGCCGAAAAATACGCTACCGAGCTGTTGGGAAGCGAATATAACCCGCGTATGATACGTGACTACAGCCAGGTGTATACCGGAACTACTTCGGAGGTTATCGCTTATAAGTTCACCGATCCGTCACTCCTGTCCAACCTATTACTGATTCGTAAGGATGTACTTTATGGGTATAAGGCTTATACGGGCTACCGTTTCAATCAAGATGTTTATCAAAGTTTGGTGATCTCTAAGAAAGATATGCGCTTTTCGGTAAGTTATAGTTATGGTGGAACGGCCTCTTTTTTGCCCAAATTTCAGCGTGATCTGATTCGCAAAACGTCCATTACTTCCTCTTCTGGATATCCTTATACCATTGAGGTTGCTTTGAGAGCCGAAGAGGTCTTTTTTAACAGGCTGGAGGCATGGCTTATGATGGGTGTAGATAAGCTACCTTTGTTTGAGGAGCAGTTTAATCAGTACCTTATGGCAGTATATGCCCAAACTGTGAATTACACAACTTTGCTCGGAAGCTATAAGCGGGTTTATGCACAGTTGAGCGAACACGATTTACGCTTGAAAATGGTACTGGATGAAAAGCGAAGAGAGTTTATCGAGGAGGGGCTTAGGTGGTTTGATATCTGCCGTCACAACTTGAGTGTACAACACATAGATGTGACCGGAGCAAGTTACTTCCTTACAGAAAAAGATCCTCGGAAAGTACTTCAAATACCTCAGTCTGCTATCACTTACGGCGGTCTGGAACCCAATGTCCGCGAAGATATATCTGAGCCAAAAGCTCATTTGGTAAACAATAACTAACGAAGCGATATGATGAAGAAAAAGATAGTATATATGTTATGTTTGGCTTTTTGCCTTTTGTCGTGCAATAAGGAGGGTGAAGTAGGGTATGTTCCTGATAAAGAAACGTATTTGACTGACGAAATTGATACTTATTTTCAAGAGCACTTTCAGGAAAAATACGGATGTGCTGTACGTTGGAAGTGGGTTGATCGGTTTGTGGATATCAATTATATTGTAGCTCCGGCTATGCGAAAAGTAGTGATTCCTACCGGAGAGATGCTTAGACGCTTTTGGATAGAACCTTTTATATTGGAGTCTAAAGCGAGTGGCGACTTCATCCGTAAACACTTTCCTCCTGAAATCGTATTTGTAGGCTCAGAACTGAGAAATGCAGACGGGACACGTACGTTGGGATATGCAGATGCAGGTGTACGAATAACGTTGACTGAATTAAATTATTTCGATCTGAAGAAAAAAGAGTGGGTAATTCAGCAGTTACATACGATTCACCATGAATTCTCGCATATCATTCATCAAATTTATAATATGCCCAATGGCTTTAACAAAGTCACCGAAAATAATTATACAGGCCAAGCCTGGAATGATATTTATGTGAATGCGCAGATGGAACTTGCAGCTACCGGAAAGGAACCGACTCGCCAGCAGATCGACTCTGTAGCTCAAAACATGGCTATTATGCGTGGTATGCTAACTCCTTATGGAACTTCTTCGGAGTTTGAAGACTTTGCCGAAATCGTTTCCATCTACTTACTCACAGAGCCTGTTGTGTTTGATGCTACTTATATATTGAATGATCCGAAAAGGCCTTTCCTTGCCGAAGGAAAGTCTTTTATCGAGAAAAAACTGACGCTGGTTAAAGAATATTATTGGAGTAACTTTTCAATAGACTTATCACACTTGAGAGAGATTATTCTTCAAAGGTTAAACCAAATTAATACGCAGTAAAATGATACCTATAAGAAAAACATTAGCAATCTTACTTTTAATATGCTGCTATTCCTGTTCGGGTGATGTAGTAAAAGACCTGTTTGAGAAGACTCCGGAAGAAAGAATCGGAGACATAAAGCAGCAGTATAGCCGGATTCTTACAGAAGCTCCTCACGGTTGGAAAACTTATTTTGGTACCAGTAATCATTTAGGCCGGTGGTTAATTCTGATGAAGTTTAACGAGAATTCTAGGGTGACCATGAAATGTGATCCGGTAGATTATTACTACCGGTCGGGTGTTAAATTTGAAGATCCTATTACCTATCGAGTGGATTATTCGCAGAGTGCAGAACTGGTATTCGAGTCATTCTCTCAATTTTCGGCATGGAATGAATTTGCTGTAGATACCAATGCAGACGGTGCTTTTGATAAGTATGCCGGTCCCGAAACGCAGTTTATATTCGAGAAGTATGAGAATGGAAAGCTTTATATGAAAGGCAAATCGAATATTGGAGTGGGGAAAAAACAAGATGAAATAATAACCTATGTTTTTGAACAGGCAACCGAGGCCGATTGGCAATTCAGTGAAATAGCAGAGATTAAGAAAAATATCAATTACGATCAGAATAAAGGCAAGTATCAACGGCTTTTTTATAAGGGAAACTTTCTTGAAAACCTATTCTTCATTGATGCGGAATCAAGGGTGGTGCTGTACCGGTATATGGATGGCGATCGGGACTTTTTTAAGAGTTTGCCGTTTTATATCACTAAAACCGGTTTTAGTCTGGTTACTCCTTTGGTTGTAAAGGGAGTTGGAACAGTTCAGCATTTTGAATTCGATCTTGCCCGCAATGCAATTGTCGAATCTTCCATACCCGACTTGCAGGTTGCTTATACAAACAAAGAGGCGGCTGTTCAACGAATGACATTCAATTCGTTTAATCATGTGTATCTGGCTATCGAAGTGTATCATTCGACAGGAGATCCTATCGGGCGTAACTTGAAGAAACTCTTTGATAACCTGCGTCCTCCTTATGCACCTGTGGAGCAACACCTCAACGTGATATATTTTGCTAAAAATATAACCAAGGATATGGGGAAAATACCTTTTAAATATCCCCAGGAGCTTACGTTGATTTATGCCGACTCCGACCCCAGCTATTCGGGTAAAGATCTATATGGGGCAAATCCTACATTTGTTCGTATTCCCGTTGAGTTTGAAACAACGGAGAACAGGATGTGGCGTATCTCTCTGATTGGCTCTATTGAGCAGGCGTTTCTCAACGCTTATCCTTCTTCTAAAGAATATGCAGAAAAGAAAGCCAAAGAAGCGATTCCCATGCTGTATAAGTTACTCAATGAGCGAGGATGGGGACTGTATGCACAAGGAGCAAATACCAACAACCCCACTGTCAAAGTGATGGACGAAGAAGATATAATAGGTAGCTTTTTTACGCTCTATCCTTATACGCAAAAAGATGTTGATAGATAGTTTTTCAATAAAAAATAGATTTTAATGAAACAGATTATATATAGTTTATGGATATTGCTCTTTTTAGTCGGTTGTAGCGAATCGGATAAAGTGGATTATACGACGCTTACGGTTGATTTTCAGAAGAGTAGAATAGATGTGGGCGAAAATAGCGGAGTACTTGAAATTCCGGTAGTTTTGTCCGGGTGTAGAAGTGATATTCCTTTGAACGTGTCCGTACAGGTAACTGCCGAAGACCATAGTGGAATAGCTGGTGTGGATTATGAACTGCTGGATAGTAAACTGATTTTTCAAGGATGTGGTACTGCTACTCTTCGTGTCCGTATCATAGATAATGATCAAATAGAAGAAGGGTACAAGAGTTTTACAATACATCTCAACCCCGAGACAGCAGGTGTGCAAACGAAGATACCTGTGATGAAGGTCGATATCATAAGTGATGATATTCAGAAGTTTACAATTGCCGGAAACTATACCTTCACGGCTCAGAATTTTATAGATGACAGTCGGTTAAGCAGTACAGTCGGTGCTGTTCAGATTGTTGCGGATGAGAATTCTCCCGGACGATATGTTATGCATAACTTGGTATTGACGGATGGAGAGAAAGTTCTTCCTTTGACGCGAGCTAACAGCTTGTACTTTACCGTCGATGCTGCCGGTAAGATGATGATGCCTGTTGAGCAAGGTATCGGTGACTACGGAAAAGGGGATGGCTTTACAATCAGATTGACCGATAAAGGGTATACCAGCGTAAGTCCGATAGAAATTCAGCTTTCCGGTAACCGACTGATTTTTGTGACTGATGGACTGGCCGGCATCGCGATTGATGATAAAGACCAGTTATCGGTTTATTATGCGCTAAAAAACATTATTCTGGAAAAAGTAAACACATAAAATGGCAACAATGAGAAAGGTAATTATAAAATTAGTATGGGCGTATGTTGCAGTATTGCTGGCTAGCGCTTGTAGTCAAACCAGCGAATATCTTTTTGGAGCTAAAGAGCCTTTTGTTGAGATATCAGCTTTATCAGAAGGTGTTACAGTCTTTACACCCGAGTCTCAAAAAGGATACGGTTTCATTCGATCGAATGCCCGTTGGAAAGTCGAAAGCTTGTCCGACTGGTTATCGTGTACCACCACCGAGGGTGAATTTAATGATACGGTTCATTTTCAGATGTCCGCCAATACGGGCAATCTTCGTACAGGCAAGATTGTTGTATACAATACGGTAGGACAGCAAAAGCACGATACATTGGTTGTGAGCCAACAGTGCGATGCACGTTTTATTCCTGAGGGATATAGCCTGAAAATTCTATTGAAAACGTCTAATGAAACGGTATCGGATCAGGGATTTGCAGAGTTGACCTATCAAGTAAAGGGTCATACGGAATGGAGAGTATTTACGAAAGCAGTGGATGATTGGGCTACGGTGCTAACCAAGAAAGGAACAAACGACGGTGAAGGAGTTTTTGTTGTAAGCAAAAATGAGGGTTTGGAAGAGCGCGCCATGTTTCTATACGTCCAATCGATTGATTACCCTTCGCTCAAAGATAGTATTCAGATCAAGCAGGCAGGCCGTCCGGTAAATCTATCTATCATTAACCCTCGAAATAAGAAGGTTATGCTGGATGGAAATGAATCAAGTTTTGCATTTACAGTCAAAGGAGACGGCAAGTGGAAAATTGAGAAAAGTGTTGATTGGCTGGAATTAACGAAGTTGGAATACGAAGAAGAGGCAATTGTCTTTGTTAAGATCTCTTCTACTATCTCCGAGCGGTCTACACGGTTGATTGTTACTTCATTGAGTCAATCGGATAAAAAAGATACTCTCTCTATTGAGCAGAAAAACATTCCCGATGGTCGGCTTAAAGATAGCTTGGCATTGGTTGCTCTTTATCGGGCAACGAAGGGTGAAAACTGGGTTTATGGTTGGAAATTTGAACTTCCTCTATCAGATAGAAACTGGCCGGGTGTCTTTTTCGATACAGTGAATGGCGAACTTCGTGTAGTTGACTTATCATTGTCTCAATTTAACCTTGAAGGAAATTTGCCTCATGAAATAGGCTGGTTGACGGAGCTCACTAAAATAAAATTGCAACGCAATAAGCTATTTGGTACATTGCCTGCTAGTTTTAATCGTTTGAAGAATCTGACACATCTCTATTTAACTTCAAATAGATTTAGCGGAGCGTTTCCGGATATACCCGCTTTGCAAAAGCTCACATGGGTAGAGTTAGATTTCAATCGTTTTGAGGGAGAGTTTCCTCCAAGTTTCTCTTTGCTACCGAAGCTCACAACCTTGAAAATGAAATACAACCGATTTGATCCGAATACATGTGTACCCACTCGTTTTGGCGGATGGAAATTGATATACATTAATCCACAACGAGCGGTTGATGGAGAGGCGTCTACCGATTATAAATTACTAGATTGCCCTCGATAAAGATTCTTTTCTAAATCTCTATAACCAGTAAGGTGGAAACAGGGTAAACTGAAGAGCGTGAATCCTATTCAAAAGATACACGCTTCGAGGTTTATCCTGTTTTTTTTGTTTCGGTTGTTGTTGATTTGTCTGCAACCTACCTATATGAACTTTATTAAACCTGTATAAATTATGCATAGGATATAATATTGCGTACCTTTGCAAAAAACTACAAATAAAATTATGACTGTTCATTTAGAAAGAAAGGAGATTATAGACATCTGCACAACTCCAATCATTCAACAAACTTCGTTTTGGTCAAAAGTGAAAAAATATCAAGGAGTTGATTCTCATGCTTTTGATTTTAAAGTACCCAATCGGGATATGTATGTCAATGTCGGCGGATATTCATATACGCAAGCCGATTTCGTGATGTTTCTTCAGTATTTAAACTCCGAAGACTGTATTGCCTATCTTCCTTATGGCCCCGAGGTAGAGCCATCGGAGGAGAAGCAGGGACTTTTTCTGGAAGAGCTCTCCGAGGTACTGCGATCACACATCCCTCGCAGTTGTATCGCTATTCGATACGATCTCAACTGGCAGTCGCACTGGAGCAAGGAGTGCGAGGAGGGGGAGGATGAACCTTGGTGTGGAGCTCCCGAAAAGAAGTATCAGGAGTTTAAGCTCAACTTCAATACGGTAAACTGGAATCTGGTGAAATCAAATACCGACATTCTACCTACCAACACTGTGATACTGGATTTGCAGCGTACGGAAAGTGAGATTTTGGCACAGATGAAACCTAAAACCCGCTACAACATCGGATTGGCACTTCGTAAAGGGGTGAGGGTAGAGTCGATGACCGTTAAAGATCTGGACATTTGGTATCAGCTCTATTTGGAAACTGCTTGTCGCAACAAGCTCAATGTGAATGATATAAAATATTTCGATTCGATCTTTGCTGCAAAGATGGAAGATGTAGAGTCTCCGGTTCAGGTCAAGCTACTGACTGCCTATGTCGATGATCAGCCGCTCGCTGCCATGTTCTTGATTCTATCCAGCCATCGGGCAACGTATCTGTATGGTGCTTCGTCGTCAGAAAAACGGAATTATATGTCGACTTATGCTTTGCAATGGAAAGCGATACAAATAGCCAAAGCCAACGGATGTACCGAATACGATATGTTCGGCATTGCTCCCAGTGCAGATCCATCGCATCCTATGTACGGGCTTTATAAATTTAAGCAAGGTTTTGGTGGAAATATATTTCACCAGATGGGCTGTTGGGATTATCCGCTGATTGAAGATAAGTATTCGATGTTTCAAGCCTCTGAGATGAGGAATCGAGGCTATTATTCCTAACGAGTTTCTTTCGTTTATTTAGCTCTTTTAGCCCCTTTTGCTTTGCTGCATTTACAGAAAAAGTCACTCTAAATTTGTTTAGTGTGGCTTTTTTTCTTATCTTTGTAAAAATGAGCCATAAAAGCAGTCTGTTTCTATCCCTCTTTGTGGATATTCTAAGTGCTCATTCGATTTAATTTATCGTGTTAAAAGTATTACTCCCTTTACGTTTTTCAGTCTGCTTTATTTACTTTTTTTATTTACTTATCAGTCTCTTTTGAGCGACTGTGTTAAAACTATAACTTTATGAACTATAAAGATAGATTTACATGAACTTCCGTATCCGTACTTCTGCTGTTTGCACCGCTATTGTTTGCTCAGGAAAATCCTCAGTATCAGTTGGGAGGAGCACTACGCTTTAATTACAACTACTCTACGTGGAAAACAGGAAGCAAAAACAGAGGTGGCGATTTTGGCTTTGATGTTTTTCGCCTCAATGCAAAGGCTTCCTACAAACAACTTTCATTAGATGCCGAATATCGGTTTTATCCGGAGTCATCGGGAGGTGGCATGCTAAAACACGGGTGGCTGGGATACCGTTTCAACGGCTACAATCAGTTGCAAGTGGGGCTTACCACAGTGCCCTTTGGCATTCAACCCTATACATCGAATAGTTATTTCTTCAATATCAACTACTATGTGGGGCTCGAAGACGATGCTGATATGGGGATAAAATATACCTATCGACGAAATGCTTGGGAGTTTGCTGCTGCCTTTTTTAAGAATTCGGATGAATTTCAATTTGGCTCCGACTCTGAATCTTCTCCGAGCCGCTATGCATATGACATAGGAGGGAGAAACAAAGAGGTAAATCAAGGAAATGCACAATTGATTTATCATTTCGGGCAGCTTACGAACCAACAGATCGGTGCCTCGACTATGTTGGGCGGATTATACAACCTCGATACCGAGAAAATGGGTAAGCACGCTGCGTTTGCCATTCACTATGTGGGGGAGTATAAGGGCTGGAATCTGAAGCTTCAATACACCTATCGAAATATCTCGCCCCACACTAAAGAGATGGAAGCCCCCACAGACGTAGAGATGTGTGCTTATGGCGGATCTTACTATACAGCCTCTCGTTTTATGACTTATTCGGCCTCTTTGGCTTATACCTTCCGGCTCGATAAGGGTGTCTTGAAGTCTATACAATTTTACAATGACTTTAGCTTGATGGACAAGCAGCAGGCGGGGTATGCCAATAGTGTTCAAAACATAACAGGGTGTTTGCTGGATATCAAACCGGTCTATATTTATGTGGATTATGCGATGGGTAAAAATCATGCATGGCTAGGCGGTGATTGGGAACGAAGTTTTTCCGATGCCACTTCCAATGCTTGGAATGCACGCTTCAATATAAATTTAGGATATTATTTTTAACGATCAAACAATTATCAATCAATTATATATGAGTAAGATAACAATAAAAGACTTGTACCTCATCTTTGGCAATGAGAAGCGAAAAGCACTTCGAATGATTAAGGAAGGCAAGAGCAAAAGTGCTATTTTGAAAGAAACCCACTGTACCATTGCAGTACAAAATGCGAACTTGACCATTAATGAAGGAGAGATATTTGTAATTATGGGCTTATCGGGCAGTGGTAAATCGACTTTGCTTCGCTGCATTAATCGTCTTATTAAACCGACGCAAGGCGAGGTGATTATTAATGGTCGCGATATAGCCTTGGCTTCCGACAAAGAACTGTTAGATATACGTAGAAAAGAGCTGGCAATGGTTTTCCAGCATTTTGGGCTCTTGCCTCACCGTTCGGTACTGCAAAATATTGCATTTGGCTTAGAACTGCAAGGTGTTCGCAAGGAAGAACGTGAGAAGAAAGCACTCGAAAGCATGGAACTGGTCGGCTTAAAGGGCTACGAGGAACAAATGGTTGGCGAACTATCGGGCGGAATGCAGCAGCGGGTTGGTTTGGCCAGAGCGTTGGCAAATAACCCCGAAGTATTGCTTATGGATGAGGCTTTCTCTGCTCTCGATCCCTTGATAAGGGTGCAGATGCAGGATGAATTGTTGGCACTTCAGGCTAAAATGAAAAAGACCATCGTATTCATCACCCACGATTTGAACGAGGCCATTAAACTGGGCGATCGTATTGCCATCATGAAAGATGGTGAGATTGTGCAAATAGGCAGTTCGGAAGAGATACTGACCGAGCCGGCCAATGCCTACGTGGAAAGATTCGTCGAAAACGTAGACCGCAGTAAAATTATCACTGCTGCATCGGTCATGATCGATAAACCATTGGTGGTTCGTCTTTGGAAAGAGGGTCCCGAGGGAGTAATACGTAAGATGAAGCAGAGAAACCTGACAGTGCTTCCCGTGGTCGATGCAAACAATGTGTTGCTGGGCGAGGTAAGGCTAAACGACCTGCTTCAGCTCAGAAAAGAACAAACGAAATCAATCGACTCTGTTGTGCGCCATGAGGTACATTCCGTACTGGCCGACACGGTCATTGAAGATATTCTGCCTTTGATGACCAAGACCAATTCGCCCATTTGGGTAGTCAATGAAGAGCGAGAGTTCCAAGGAACCGTTCCGCTTTCATCGCTGATTATCGAGGTAACGGGTAAGGACAAAACAGAAATTAATGAAATTATTAAAAACGCAATAGACTTATGATGATAGGACAATATATAGAGACATTTATTACGTGGCTAACCGAACATTTCGCCCCTTTCTTTGATGCATTGAGTTATGGAATCGGAGGATTTATCGAAGGCTTTCAACAATTACTATACGGAATTCCGTTTTATATAACCATCGTGTTGTTGGCTGTCTTGTCGTGGTTCAAGGCTGGCAAATGGACGGCTCTGTTTACCGTGCTGGGGCTACTACTTATTTATGGTATGGATTTCTGGTTCGAAACGATGCAAACGCTGGCTTTGGTGTTGTCTTCCACCGTCATTGCTTTATTGCTTGGTATTCCGCTTGGTATCTGGACGGCACGAAGCTCAAGGTGCAATAAAATAGCCCGACCCATTCTTGATTTCATGCAAACCATGCCGGCTTTCGTTTACCTGATACCGGCTGTGCTGTTCTTTGGTTTGGGAACGGTTCCGGGAGCTTTTGCTACGATTATCTTTGCCATGCCTCCGGTGGTTCGTCTTACAAGTTTGGGCATTAGTCAGGTTCCCGAAGCAATTATTGAGGCTTCTCGGTCGTTTGGTGCTACGCCCCGGCAGTTGCTATTCAAGGTGCAGCTTCCGTTGGCGTTGCCCACTATTCTGACGGGAATCAATCAAACCATTATGATGTCGCTTTCGATGGTGGTTATTGCTGCTATGATTTCGGCAGGAGGATTGGGTGAAATAGTATTGAAGGGTATCACACAAATGAAGATCGGTTTAGGCTTTGAAGGCGGTATTGCGGTTGTGGTGCTGGCTATCATCCTCGACCGGATAACCCAAGGACTGGCAAAAAGAAAGAGATAAGTAAATAGAAAACAGAACTAAATGGAAAGATATGATGACTAAATTGAAAAATATCGCATTAGCAGCTTTAGCGTTGCTGTTGCTTGTCTCGTGTGGCAATAGTCCGGCAGACAAGAAAATTAAAATAGGTTATACGAACTGGGCAGATTGCATCGCCATTACCTACCTGACAAAAGAGGTACTGACAGAGCAAGGTTACGATGTCGAACTACTCAATGCCGATGTAGCTCCGATCTTTGCTTCTATTTCAACTAAAAAGATTGATGTATTTATGGATGCATGGCTACCGGTTACGCACAAAGATTATATGGATCGTTATGGTAGCAGACTCGACACGCTGGGCGAGGTATATAAGGAAGCGCGCATAGGTTTGGTAGTGCCTGCCTACGTTTCGGTGAGTAGGATCGAAGAACTTAACGCACACAAAGAGCGTTTCGGCGCGAAGATAGTAGGTATTGACGCCGGATCGGGTATCATGAAAGTAACCAACGATGCCATAGCTACCTATCAGTTGAACTTTCAGTTACTCACCTCCAGCGGGCCTGCCATGACTGCTTCGTTGAAACGAGCTATTGACGATGGAGAGTGGGTCGTGGTAACCGGCTGGACTCCCCATTGGATGTTTGAACGCTTTGAGCTGAAAGTGCTCGAAGATCCCAAGGGAGTATATGGTGCCGCCGAATCGATTCGCTCCATCACATGGAAAGGCTTTAGAAACAAAGATCCGTTTGCTGCTCAATTAATTAGCAACATACGATTGAGTGACGAAGAGATTGCTTCGTTAATGGCTGCACTCGAAGGCTCGAAAACAACCGAAGAGGCAACTGTTAAAGCGTGGATGAAAGATCATGCCGCGTTGATCGAAAGTTGGATACCCGTTTCTGTGCAGGAATAAAAAAAGACTCATTCCAATTCGTCGATGATTCTCTTTACATCGACGGGTTGCAAGCGTCCGTATACCTTTTCTCCGATCATCACAACCGGAGCCAATCCGCAGGCGCCTACACAACGAAGACAGTCTAAAGAGTATTTTCCATCCGGGGTTGTTTCGCCCACTTCGATGCCCAATATCCGTTTGAATTCTTCCAATAGTTTCTCGGAACCACGTACGTAGCAAGCCGTACCCATGCATACGGAGATGGGGTGTTTGCCCTTCGGAGTCATGGTAAAGAAGGTGTAGAAGGTCACTACGCCATATACTTTCGATACGGGAATGTTTAGCTCCCGGGCGATGATACGCTGTATCTCTTCGGGCAGATAGCCTTGTAGGTACTGCGTTTCATGCAGAATATTGATGAGTTCTCCCGGTTGGTTTTCATATTTATTGCAGATAGCTTTCACTTGTTCGGCAATGTTGCAGGCCAATTTAATATCTGACATAGGTTGCTTTTTTAAAGTTAATCTTGAGACTTGTTGAAATAGTGAGTGTGTAGCAGATGTTCTGCTTTCTCGCTCAGCGGTTTGCCGAGAAACTCTTCATACAGTGTCTTGATACAGGTATTTTCGTGTGCTTTTCGCAGGGGTTTGTTTGCATCTTCGCGGTATAGGGCGTTGGCACGGGCATAGAGCACTTCCGATTTGCCATGATGCAAGGGTTGGCCACCACCGCCGATGCAACCTCCCGGACAAGCCATGATTTCGATCACATGGTACTCATTGCTCCCGTTGCGTATATCTTCGAGCAACTGCCGGGCATTGCCTAACCCGTGGGCGATGCCTACTTTCAGTTTGAAACCATTGAGATCGATCGTAGTGCGGCGCACACCGGCCAGTCCGCGTACTTGTTCGAAGTTTACGTTTTGCAGCGTTTCTCCGGTATATATTTCGTAGACTGAGCGCAGAGCAGCTTCCATTACCCCACCGGTGGTTCCGAAGATTACCCCGGCTCCGGTCGATTCGCCCATCGGATTGTCGAAAGGACTATCGGGTACTAAGGTGAATCCTATGTTCGCGCGTTTGATGAGGCGTGCCAGTTCGCGTGTCGATATGGAGTAATCTACGTCGGGGTTACCATTTACCTTAAATTCATTGCGGTCGCATTCATACTTCTTGGCAAGGCAAGGCATGATGGAGACGACTACTAATTTCTCTCTCGGTATACCCATTTTCTCCGCCCAATAGCTCTTGGCAATAGAACCGAATATCTGTTGGGGCGAACGGGCGGTGGATGGAATATCGAGCATGTCGGGGAAATGGTGTTCAAAGAAATTCACCCATGCAGGGCAGCAGGATGTTAGAATAGGGAGGCGTACAGACTTATCGCCATTGAGATGGCGGGTTAGTCGGCTTAGAATCTCCGAACCCTCTTCCATGATGGTGAGGTCGGCGGCAAAGTCGGTATCGAATACATAATCGAAACCAAGTTCGCGAAGAGCATAAACCATCTTTCCGGTAACCAAGGTGCCGGGTTGCAGTCCGAACTCTTCGCCCAGTGCAGCACGTACGGCCGGGGCTGTTTGAACGATGACTACTTTATTCGGGTCTTCCAAGTCTTTCAGCAAGCGGTTGGTATGATCGCGCTCGGTTAGTGCACCCACCGGACAAACGGCTACGCACTGACCACAGTAGGTACATTCGCTTTCCGTCATCATGCGGTCGAACGCAGGAGCGATGGTAGTATTGAATCCTCGGCGGATGGCTCCGAGCGCACCAACAGTCTGAACATCGTTACATACACTTTCGCACCGACGGCAGAAGATGCATTTGTCCATGTTGCGGACAATGGAGGTCGTTATCTCCCGTTTGCGGGGAGAGAGTTCGCCACCGTTGAAAGGCATTTCGCGGATGTTGAACCGCAGAGCCAGTGTTTGGAGTTCGCAGTTACCGCATTTGGGGCAGGTGAGACAGTCGTTCGGGTGGTCGGACAAGATGAGTTCGGCTACTATTTTACGCGCATTCATTACCCGCAAGGTACTCGTTTTTACTACCATTCCTTCTGTGCAACGCGTAGCGCAGGAGGGAGCGAGGTTCTTTCTGCCTATCACTTCGACTACGCAGATGCGACACGAAGCGGGATTGTTTTTGATACAAGTACCCTTCAGGTCGATATGGCAGAGGGTAGGGATGTCGATACCGATTTTGCAGGCAGCTTCGAGGATGGTACTTCCTTCGGGCACGGTAATGTAGTGACCGTCTATTTGGAGGGTAATCTGTTTTTCTTCCATAATGTTCTTCTATTTTAGCAAACAAGGATCGCTTTGAATTTGCAACGCGCCATACACATTCCGCATTTGATGCAGGTGTCGGGATTAATGGCATGAGGCTTGCGCGCCGTACCGTTAATGGCATCTACCGGGCAGTTCTTGGCACAAAGATGGCAACCGATGCAGAGCTCGGGGTTGATGGTGTAGGTCAGCAATGATTTGCACTGTTTGGCACGGCAGATCTTGTCTTTGACGTGCTCCAGGTATTCATCATAAAAATTGTCCAGCGTTGAGAGTACCGGGTTGGGCGAAGTTTGTCCCAATCCGCAGAGAGCCGTATCTTTAATGACACGCCCCAATGTAGAAAGCGTGTCGAGATCCTTTTCCGTTCCGCGCCCGTCTGTAATCTTGTTGAGCAATTCCAACAGCCGCTTGTTGCCTATGCGGCAAGGAGTGCACTTGCCACAGGATTCTTCTACGGTAAAATCGAGGTAGAATCGAGATACGGATACCATACAATCATCCTCGTCCATGACAATCATTCCACCCGATCCCATCATAGAACCTACTGCCAGCAGGTTGTCGAAATCAATCGGGGTATCGAGATGCTTTTCCGTCAGGCATCCTCCCGAAGGTCCTCCGGTTTGTACGGCTTTGAACTTCTTGCCTCCTTTTATTCCTCCGCCTATTTCATAGATTACCTCCCGAAGCGTAGTTCCCATGGGTACTTCGATCAGCCCTACATTATTAATCTTTCCTGCCAGTGCGAACACCTTCGTACCTTTGGATCGTTCGGTTCCGATGGACGAGTACCAGTCGGCACCTTTCGTTAATATAATAGGTATATTGGCAAGGGTTTCCACATTGTTCACATTGGTTGGTTTGCCCAGGTAACCCGATTCGGCAGGGAAGGGAGGTTTGAGGGTTGGTTCGCCGCGCTTTCCTTCCATGGAGTGAATCAGTGCGGTTTCTTCTCCGCAAACAAAAGCTCCCGCTCCGTAACGAATCTCGATGTCGAAGCCGAAGGAGGTACCTAATATATTATTGCCCAGCAGGCCATATTCACGGGCTTGTGCTATGGCTTTCTTTAGTCGCTGGATGGCAAGCGGATATTCGGCACGGATATAGACCAATCCTTTGGAAGCTCCGATGGAATAACCGCAGATGGCCATTGCCTCTACGATGGAGTGAGGGTCGCCTTCCATGATAGAACGATCCATGAATGCACCGGGATCACCTTCGTCGGCATTGCAAACCACATATTTTACATCGGCCACTTGCTTGTTGGTCAACTCCCATTTGATGCCTGTTGGAAATCCACCGCCACCGCGTCCGCGCAGACCGGAACGTTTGATGCTCTCGATCACCTCTGTCGGTTGCTTCTGCAATAAGCAGTCTGCCAATGCAAAGTAACCGTTGCGGGCAATATATTCTTCTATATTTTCCGGGTCTATAAAACCACAGTTGCGGAGGGCAACGCGTAGTTGTTTTCGGTAGAAATCCATGTGCTTGGAGTCGCTGACGGCTTTTTCCGTTTTGGGATCTTCGTAGAGTAAGCGTTCAATTTTTCGGCCACCCATGATGTGTTCGGTGATGATCTCTTCGGCATCTTCGGGGGTGACTTGCGTGTAAAACGTGTTATCGGGGATGATCTTCACAATCGGGCCTTTCTCGCAGAATCCGAAGCAACCTACGGTAATTACTTCCACTTGATTGGAGATACCGTTTGCTTCGAGTTTTTTTTGCAGATAGTCGGTGATGGTATGACTGGAAGAGGCTTTGCAGCCCGTGCCTCCGCAAACCAAGATTTGCAGGTGCTTTGTTCCGACTGCCAGTCCGCAGCTTTTTTCGGCTACTATCTCATTGCTTTCTTCTCGCAACGAGAGTGCTTGTCCTGCTTTCTTCCTGATTGACTGCAAGTCATGGATAGATAGGATTTTCATACGTCTCAGATTTTGGTAGTTTTCGCAAATATAATTCTTTGTCTGAAAATAAATAGATTTTTCAGAAAATAGTT
>POVV01000215.1_pt1 | contig 46210 bp, 36 predicted proteins | sample 1560271 | NCBI WGS metagenome assembly POVV01 (sample SAMN08337232, study PRJNA429181) | Bioreactor metagenome, whole genome shotgun sequencing project. | biome: cows' rumen and soil; feature: anaerobic; isolation source: anaerobic chemostat enrichment culture, galacturonate as sole carbon... | reverse complement strand
GCCGTTGACATGTATCCATGATGGCGGCTGAGGCGGCGCTTTCACCACCACATCAAACGGCCCGCTGTGCAGCGTACGTTGCCGGGCATTGGGCATGCCGGAGACCGAGGCTACGTCAACGGCCTGCGCGACAGTGACCTTCAGTACCGTGCCGTCGGCAAAATTATTCTGAAACGGCTGACTCAGTTGACTAGAGTTCAACAGCGTTCCGCCGGAAGTGGTCCATGCCCATGCCACCCCGCCTGACGGTGGGGTGGCATACCCGATTCCCTGCGGCGCATCCCCGTCCGCATCTACATAGGTCACATATGAAGACAGAGGCGCCAGCGTAAAGTCCGCAGTTTTGGCGCTCCAGAGCACCTGCGCATTGTTGGTGACCGGAGTTGTGCCATCAGGCATCAGAATGACCGGCGTACCGGTAATATCCGGCGCACGCCCGTATATCCGCCCGTTAGTCGCGTTGCTCATATTGGCCATCGACGGCAGCGGCAGCGTGGTCAGCCCTAACGCCAGCGCCAGTATCAACCCGTTAAGCCGAAGGTTTGGGGGGGTAAAACACCCTGACCGCGTCGGTATTCTGTTCATTATTCGGCGTCCTTTCTTCACATTATGCTGTCAAAAAACTCAATAAAAATCATCTCGGTACCGGGGATCTCAGGTGAAGGTCATGTCATCCTAAGCCGCTTGTGTCGGTAACCGACCCTGACTCAGCCACCGTCATCGGCAGGGGCTCAGGCAGAACAGGTCATTGATATTGCCCATGGTGTCGGCGTTATTGTCTTACACCATCGTCACGCTGGGATAAATACGGGCAGTGTTGCTGCCCGTGTGGGTAATAAGGCCATCAGACACCGGGTCTGATGGCCGATACTGTCGGGGATTAGTTGTAATCCACCGCCAGGTTGAAGCCCTGCGCACCGTCCACTGAGCCAGTCAGTGGGGTACCGTCTGCTGCACTGTTCACCGGTATGGTGAAGTTGGCATCGGTCACGCTGGTGACAAAACCGGTGGCTGGTGCTGAAATGCTGTCGGTGGCACTGGTGCCCACTAAACGCCAGTTGTAGGTCACGCTGCTGGTCAGGTCGGTGGTCATCGCTGCGTCATCCCACAGTTTAAATACGTACGCACTGCCCACATCCAGCTTGGTTGCGGTACCAATCAGGTTGTTAGCAAATGCCGTATCGGTGCTCAGGTATATACCCGGGACCACGTTGCCGCCAGGGATAATCGGACCAGGAGGGGTGATGGTACCGCCACCGCCAATGCTGGTATCGGCTACGGTAATGGTCTGGCCTTGGATAGGGTCACCGGACAGGGAGTATTCCTGTATCACCACCTTGATGGCGCTGGCACCGATGGCCGCCGCCGGGATGGTTAATACGCTGGTACCGGTGCCGCCTGCCGCTGACGTGGCCGGGGTATTAACAATATTGGTCGTCGGTATCAAGGTATCGACACCGCCGTTGACGTAATACCACAGCGCATGGGTGTTGCTGGCTGAATCATCGGCGTCACCGTCCGCATCGTTATAGGTATACGTCAGGGTGATGGTGTCACCGGTGGCTAAAGCAGCCCCACCGGCACTGGAGGTAAAGTCCACCGTTTGTGGGGTGGTCGGGTTAGACGGCGCACTTAATACGGGGGCATTACCCTGAATACTGCCGGTCGGGGTGGTTAATACCGCATAGGCACTGCTCATGGTGTAACCGGCTAAGGCTAATGCCAGGACCAGTTTCTTTAATGTAAATACACTTTTCTTTTGCATCGTTCTCTTTCCTTAGTGGGTTAACTTATTCAAATATGACAAAGGGATATTGCATGGATTTCATACCGGGTCTTTCACCCGGCCACACCGCGTCTGTAGGACGTTTTATCGTGTTGGTTTAATTAAACGACACCTGCAGGCTAAAGCCCTGATCGCCCGGCGTGGCACCGGAACTCGAGGCGCTATTCACCGGCACGGTATAGCTGTCGGTGGTTGCCCCCGGTATCGCATGATTGCTCAGAGTGGTCGGCGTACTTGAACCACTGGCGCTGGTATTGGTGCCGTTCAACTGCCACTGAATACTGCTGAGGGTGGCGGTAACGTCCGTTTCTCCCGCGTCCCACACGCCGTTACCGTTGGTGTCATTCCACGCCCGGAACACGTAGGTTTTACCCACCTGTGGCTTGAGGCCCGGGGTACGGGAATAGTCGATAGCGCCGCTGCCGGCTGACGGGTTATCCGACTGCAGGAAAATGCCACCGGCAATATTAGTGCCCGGCAATACTGGCCCCGGCGGAGTCACGCTACCGCCTCCCCCCCCGCCGCCCGGCGCGGTATTCAGGCTGGTATCGGTGACGTTAATGGTCAGTCCGCTCAGCGGGTCACCGGTGGCGGACAGTTCCTGTAAAGTCACTTTAATCGCCGTAGCACCCAGCGCAGCCGCCGGAATGGTGATGGTCGATGTGCCCTGACCGCCGGAGACTGCAGCCGGTACGCTGGTGGCGCTGATAGTCTGGTCCGTTCCACCGCCCGCCGGGGTATATGACCAAATCACAGTGGTATCGGAGTTATCCGCATCCCCCTCCGCATCCTGATAGAGGTAGGTCATCACCAACGTGTCACCTGTGGATAACTGCCCGGCAGTGGCGAAAGTACCGCCAAAATCCACCGCCTGTAAGGTGCCGTTCGACGGGGCACTCAGCACCGGCGCGGTACCCTGAACCGAGGCCGTTGCACTGGTACTGGCCGCCAACGCCGGACCCGCTGACCCGAGAGTTAACATCAAGGCCAGTGCAAGGTGTGATACCTTAAAATGTCTTTTCATCATGCGTTGCTCACTCTGCTTAAATCCGTTTATCACCGCCACACGGGCGTTGTATCAAATCGTGTTTATCCCCGACGGCAATGCCCTTCACTGAAAGAGCCAATGCTGTCGGGCTACCCGTTCGCCTAGTAATTGACCATCAGGCCAAAGCCCTGGTCACCGCACGGCACGCCGCTGTTGCTGGCCGCATTGGGGCGCGGAGTAAACTGGTAGCCGGTGACGCCGGTATCGTGGTTATTCAGGGTAATGGCACAGCCCGCGCTGTTGGTTCCGTTGAGCGCCCAGCGCACCGTGGCCGGCGGAATGGTGGTGGTAATGTCGACATTGGCGGCATCAAAGAACTTCACGCTGTAGGTCACGCCGACCTGCGGATGGGCACCGGTGGTAAGAATATCCTGACCCGCCGGGTCCTGAATCTCTGCCCGGGTCACCAGACCACCCGGCGCCGTGTTGGTAAAGGTCACGGTTTGCGGATTACTCATGCCGTACACGCCTAAATCCGCCCGCACAATAAAGGTGCCGCCCTGAGTACTGACCAGTTCATGGACGTAGTAGTTAATTCCGCTGCGTACCTCAACCAGTGTCGCCACCTCTTGCGGACAGGGTTGCGCAATACCGGACGGGTCAAGCGGGCAACTGCCACCCGCCGGCACCACCGGAATCACCGCACCGGAGACTGCATCGGTGACGTGCCACACCGGTGTGACGTTGGCATCATTAATTAACTGACCTAGATGGTCTTCCAGGTGAGCCGCCAGTTTTACCTCGTCAGTCGGCAATCCGGAGGCGGGCATGGTGCCGCCGCTTTCCAGTATTAACCGGCTCTGGCGCTGATGGCCGACCATAATGTCCACCGGGTTGGAGGTGGCTTCACGGCCTTTTTCATCCCTTAGCGTAACGGACAGTTGGTAGCGGTTGGTGGCCGTCGGGGCTGAACTCCAGGCCGGCAGGGTAATCTGCCAGCCTTGCGGGTTAAGCACCCCGGCGGTCGGGATGATTGACAGAGGGACCACATCCCCGTTCCAGGTCACCTGCGCGATGGTGTATTTGTTTTTAACCAACGGCTGCATCAGGTAGGTATCCCCTTCCAACAGGGGCGCCGGTACCGCCGCTAAGTCCACCTCCAGCAGGCCGGACTTCTCTTTGTATTCGAGGACAATGTCATAATTCCGGTCCACCAAATCGTAGCGGCTGCCGCGCAGGGTGCGCATGGCGTTAACATTCTCCGGGTCCAGCTGTTTATCCAGCGCCGTACCAATTTGGTAATTTAGCTGCAGGTCAACCTGGGCCTCTTTCTTGCCTTCCTGCCCCTGTTTATGGCTGGCTTTGAGAGTAACTAACGGCACCGGGGTGTAATCCACCCCCAGCGTCACCGCCCGCGGGTCAGACTGCAGATTGTCTTTCCCAAACAGGGCCACTTCGTTACCGAAGTACTGTTCATACACCGCCGAGGCCCCCAGATGCGGGTAGACCGGCAGATAGCCCTGGAACCGCACATCAAAGCCTTTGGCCGGACGTTCGAGGTAATCGTCAAAGTCGCGGGAGTTTTTCCATGAGGAGAGCGGATGGTAGTAGTTGGTGGCTAGCTTGGTGTAGTCAGCCCACAGCTCTAAACCCAAGCCCAAGCGGGTATGGTTACGGCTGATATCCTGGTCGATAAAGGTGTTATATCCGACCAGATAATTTTCCTGGTCCCAACGGATACCGGCACCTATATTACCGATGGTGCGGCCATCCTGGTCATGGACGCCAATCTGGGAGAAGGCCACCAGGTCGTCGGTTTCATACCACGGGGTAAACAGCGAGGCGGCACTCTTGCTCAGGTCGCCGTGGTCATCTACCGACAGCGATACCTGGGCTTTACCGAATTTGCCTAATAAGTCCTGCGCCTGTTGCTGAACCGGGGTCAATACCCGAGATTTAGCCTGACCGGTGGCCCAATTTTCGGCCTGATTTTTTGCCCGGTCACCGGTCATGGTGTTCCAGTCCTGACCACCCAGAGACTGGGCTGCCGCGGCGACTTTCATTTCGGCTTCAGAGGGGGCGTCTTTTGATACCGGGTCATTGCCCATACCCAGCTCGGGCAGGTTATTGATATACCGGCCGTCTTTATCGGTCACCGGCAACAGCGGTGAGTCCGCCGGTAACAGCAGACTTTCACCGGCCTTGAGCGTATCCCGGCGGTCGAGGCTGCCCTTATTCAAAACCCTCAGCTCACTGACGGTGATACCGCTTTGCAGCGCCAGCTGATACAGGCTGCTGTTGGCCGGCACGGTATAAGGTCGGGCCGTCCCTGTCGTGGCTGCTATGCTCTGACAGGAGCCTAATATCAGTAAGGTCAGCACCGACAGGCGCAGTGTTGTGGTCATTTGTTCCCTTCCCTCTTCGCGGCAAGCGCCGTCCTGATTACCTAATTAACCCAACGGGTGCCGATAGGTTCGACACCGCGATAAAGCAGCCTAAGCGTATTTATTTAATTCACGCATCTGGTCATGTTTTAAATTGAGCGATTAAGTGAAAATGAAAATTATTTTCATTTAAATTTATTCATTTATATCGATTCAAAAGTGGCATTTACAACGCTTTTGAAAATGATATTTTGTTTCGCGTAGTTATCACTTTAAAAAAGTTAGACACGCTTATGAAATTCGATCTGTTATGCCCTTCTATTTGTATGGGTAATTATACACAGTAAAATCCTCATTGGAATAATTGATCGTTTAATTATTCAATATAGAATATAATTCTATTTATTCGATGTTGAATGTGATTTTGTCGATCTATAAGCCTGATTTTGTTTTCAGGAAAGGTTAATAGATCGTTAAATGAAAAATAAAGACTCAGTTTAGTAGGATATTTTATTTGATTAAAGTCACAAAATTATAATATTGATAAGGTGACCGAGTAAATAGATGAAATGCAACGGTTTTTAAATCTAGGAAGTGATTTTTTCTTATGGTTTCGATGTGGGTTATCTTTATTTTTTATGATGATGAGGTCCTATTAAAACAAATCTGTAACAATATGGAGGTAGATAAAAATAGAACAGGTAACATTATTTTTTGTATATGTCATTAGGCCATCTGGTTTTAAAATAAACACGCTTAGCTATTTATTTTGTGTCAATAAGGCATTCCTTATTTTTTTATTTTATGAACAATATAGAAAAGACATATTGTTTATTCGTCAGTAGGCTATTTTTCTATTGATGATATTAATGAAAAAGTAAAATAATGAATGCCCTTCATTTACCATGAGCACCCGGCAGGTAAATTAATTGGCTGAGGTATTATCCGACCTGACACTGTTAGGTAGAGCATTAACGTTCTGGTTGATAATGTTCTTAGTGTAGTCATTGATATAAGGGCAAGGTATAACCGAACTGACTAATGGCTGTCTTACTGCTACTTAACGTAGCGCTGACGGCATCTGACGCTTCAATCAATACCATTGTCCGGATAACGGCTTAAGCGCACGCTATCAGCGGCGGGTATATTGATGTTCTGCATATTTTGACTCTAGCCATAATTATCGCAGCCGACATCATCATAGTCTCCCCTATAGATGACGTTAATCGTTGCGCTATTATTCAAGCCCTGATTGTCGTGACTTGGTGCCAGGCTATGGTTAAATTTGTTCCCCAGAATAAGCTTTTGCATTCTGGGGAACCTGATTCAGCGAAGATTAATTCTCCGCTATTGTACTTCCCGCTGACCGCTGAAGTTGATAAATATACTTTGCCTGAAAGCTTTTCGCACACTCAGCACAGCGGTAACGCTGGATGCCTGAGCGGGCAAAACCATATTTCTTGACGTTCATACTCTCATTACAAAACGGGCAAGCGGGGATTTTTTTAAACTGACCCCAATTAACCATCGTCATTCTCGTTCTCCTGTTTTCATACATCACATCAGTGAGTAAACAAATCCGTTGTACATTTGGTATGTCTCGCGCCTGGTGAGATACAGAGAAAAGACCTATAAATATAGATATCTATGCTGCTGCAGGCATTCTCACGTACAGATTTGAATGAACATAACCTCTAAAAATGAGCGAGTGCTGGTATTCCAAACGTCGCCCTGATTAAATCTGAAAAATGACATTGAGGATAAATAAGCCTATCCAGTCATTCCGGTCATTGAATCGTAAAAGTATGTGTTGTTAAGGCTCTGTAATATTATAAAAACATCATGACTGGATTTATGTCCATCACTTGTGTACCTGTTTTTTACAAGTAAGGTTAATAAAATCAATGTCATTGGTTGCAATGCTTTAGTAATAATTAAAATGACTAATTCCAATGCTTTTGGAAATAACAATTACTTTATGGGAATATTAGTATGAATTATTTGGGAACGCTTAAAAAAATAATGTTTTGTCCTCTTGATATCATAAGATCTCCATGCGTAAAAAATAATAATTCAAATTAATATGTCGTGAAAAATATATTCTATAGCTTCATGGGCCGAGCTGTTAATGTGGGTGGCTATTTTTTAATGTATACATCCGTCATTGTGTTTTCTGTTGTAACTTATTAATTTTAAAGAAATTTGTAATGATATTTGATTCGGCGGGATGCAAATAAATACATGGCTTGCAACCCTTGTTGTTATTAGGTAAGGATCATTAAAAAGTTGATATTAAGTTATTTATTCTGCCTTTATAAGGTGTTTCTTATTTTCAAATATTGTTGGATTATATCAGGAAGCGATAAGTCAATGAGCGGATGTGTCTCAGTAGGTATATTATCATTTAGCAATGCATTAGATTGTCTCGTTATTCGATTAATAAATCATTCGGTTACGGTGGTTTATTATCATTACTACGCATTTGAAGATATTGCTATCGAATAAGGATTACCTTATATCCCACTGTTTTTTTTCTTTCTATGATGAAACAATGCGTAGAAATGAATTGAATTTTTCTAGTCCTGAAACACGTCGAGCCCCTGCGCTGGTACAGGTGTTGCTATCACTTTTTTCAGCGGCATTATTGTGCTGTATTATCGTAACAATTATATTTTATATCTATTTTTCAGCAAATAGTGCGATATTAACGTATCGGCATCAGATGAATACTGCGGCTTCTAATGCACAGGCTTTTTTCGAACGGCGCGAATTGCTTCTTCAGGCGATGGCGGCTGCATCAATTAACCTTGCTAAAGTCGATAGCCACCCTATCGGGCAGGTTGGTGGCGTAGAAGCTAAGGTTTATCCTCTACGGGATACGCTTGTTGGTGATGATTTTCGAGGCCTGCTGCTGACGCAACGGGACATCGCAGAGTTTAGGCAAAATCATACTCACCTGATTTATACTTCAAAGCAGAGCCAAAGAACGACGTCGGTTTTACCTTCTCAAAATAATCTCATCACCCAGATAGAAAAAAATCAGGAATGGCTATGGCGGCAGCTGTCTAATAACGATTGGCAGAGAAGTGCTAATGGTAAGTTACCCATAATTTGGCTGAGTTCACCTGAAAAAAATGATGACAGGCTGTTTATCTATATACCCGTCGATATTGATAACCCCGAGGCTGGCTGGCTGGGGCTGACATTCACTGGCCTGGCGTCAGATATTGCTTTTTCATCGGTTAAAGACGGAGGATATATATTAGTCAATCCTCAAGGGATTCCCGCGTCGTATGATGAACACAGCGGTATGAGTAATAGCTGCATTGCCAAATATTTTGCTGAGGACTCCTTGAGTAGTGTCGGTGGTGGGATACTGCCGGAAAACTTAGAGCTAAGAACATCGGTGGGCGTGGCTGGCTGGAGCCTGGTCTATTGTGTGCCACTGTCACAGTTGCTAAGTCAAAATATGCCTGTTTTTCAGGCTGCGCTGGTATTTGGTTTAATTCTGATAATTTTGGTTATCTTGAGCATCAGGTATCTGCATCGCCATCTGGCGGTCCCTGCGTTGGAGCAATTTAATGCGTTATTAGACAGTGAATTATTAAACCGCAAGATTGTTGAAAGGGCGCCGGTAGGTTTGGGCCTGGTGAGATGCCGTGATGCGGAGCTTTTGCTCTCTAATGAATTGGTTCAATCATGGATCCAGATCGACCCGAATTGGTTTAGTCGAATTTCAACTAATATGCGGCATTTGACCGGGTATGAACTTAGGTTAAGTGACGGCAGGGCGATACAGTTGAGCTGCACGCCAGCAAGCTATGGCGGTGAACCGGTTATTCTCTGCGTGCTTAATGATATTACGGAACTTAAGGCCATCGAGTCCTCCTTGGTTAAAGCAACCAGAATGGCGGAATCGGCTAACCAAGCAAAAACGTTATTTATTACCACTATGAGCCATGAAATTCGGACTCCGTTGTACGGAATACTCGGCACGCTTGAACTTTTTTCACTGGGTGGAGTGAACGACCAGCAGCGAGAGTATTTAAAAACGCTACAATACTCTTCATCAAGCTTACTGCGAATCGTTAATGATAGCCTTGATCTTTCAAGCATTGAGGCCGGCCAACTGACGTTAGAAAATATGTCATTCTCGCCAATGGAGTTGGTGGAACGGGTTGTAACCGCCTATGCGGCCAGAGCTGAAAGCAAAAACTTAAATATTTATTCCGTCTGTGATACTGATGTGCCTGCATTTGTTATGGGGGATGAAATTCGAATACGCCAGATTCTGGATAACCTGGTTAACAATGCGATTAAGTTTACTTATTCCGGGCATGTTGTTCTGCGTTTACACGTAGCAGGCTATGACAAAAACAGCGTAAATCTTATTTTTCAGGTGACGGATACGGGTATCGGAATCGCACCTGCACACTTGCCTCACCTGTTTGAACCCTATTTTCGAAGCGCTGAACTGCAGATGAAATCTGTGCAGGGTTCGGGACTTGGCCTGTCTATTTGTTCTCGTCTTGCCCAAATCATGGCGGGGGAATTAAAGGCTATCAGTGAGATTGAGCTGGGTACTCATATTACTTTTGAAGTGGCTCTTTCTCTGGCAGAGGATAGTGATACTGCCCCTCCGATTAAACTCTTACCGAATCCTGTTTATGTGACCGGTGCTATCCCTGAGGTTGTTTCCAATATTTGTAGCTGGTTACGTTTCTGGGGGGCTCAGGCGCAACCCTATCGCGGTGGAACGCTTTTAGGCGGCAACCGAGCCGTTGTGGTGCGGGCATGGCCTCCGTCTATACAAGTTGTTGAGAGTGAGAACAAGCATATTGTCGCATTACCTTTATCATTGAACTCGAATAAAGACGATCTCAGTGATATACGAGTGGCCAGTGCATACAGCGTAGTAAGCATAGGGCGAGCAGTACAGGCTGCTCAGCAAGGAGAAGGGATAGAAAATCCTATCAGCATCCCATCTATTCCAGAACGGCTGAATTTACGGCTACTGGTGGTAGACGATAATCCAATCAGTCAGGTCATCCTGCGGGAGCAGTTGACTATTCTGGGGTGTGAGTCTGTTATTGCCGCTAATGGCCATGAAGCGCTTAAAATAAAAAATATTGATGAGTTTGATGTTGTGCTGACCGACTTACATATGCCGGTTATGGATGGATATCACTTTGCACGTGAGCTAAGGAACTCAGGATTCTATCGGCCAATTATAGGGCTGACAGCTAACGCCTATCCTGATGAGCATCATCGGGGATACGCCTACGGAATCAATACGTTATTACGAAAGCCTTTATCATTGATGCAACTGCGCGTCATGTTGTATAGCATCAAAAATCTCAAGAGCTGAGTTTCCGGATGAATCAAAACCACAATAGGCTCATTTTAGGCAATGATACCTTTCGCTATAAGCATCGGCATTCACCGTTAGGTATGTATTAGTGATAAATTCATTTCTGTACAAAAAATATAAAATTTATTTTATATTCAATATATTACTTTATATTTTTTATGGTAAAAAAGGCTTGTTTTACGTGTCGTGCTGGCAGGCTTTTCGATATAACGTTATGGGAAGTCATATGACTTTTGGCGTTATGGCGGACGCTGTAATTTCGAACCGAGTGAACTATTATTTAGTTATGGGCTGGGTGTGGCATAAGCGGATGAGTTTCTCGGACTTTAGGGTTTTTCTGACCTTCAAATTCCAGAACCAATTTCCTCCATTAGTATCGACTTTATAGGCATTGATAATCTATGGCGGAGACATCATTTTATCGGGTTACGCAAACATTACGCCGGCAAAGCTGGTTACTGTTTGGTTTATTTCCTGCATCTATTATTTTGGCCGCCGGCTTATTCTGGGGGCTCCAGCGTATTGTTGAACAGGAACGGTCCCGTCTCGAATTAGACTTCTCGTCGCTTGTCGGTTATGCCAATGAACAAGAAGTATTCCTAAATCAGCTACGCGGTCAGAACTTACAGCAATTATCTTTGCCTTTCCTTGATGCTGCTAACTCTCGTGAAATTATGCTATCGCCTGTTTTGAGTGAACGGTTGTTTGAAGGACAATCATCCTCTGTGGATATGCCATTTTCTTGGTCATGCGATAAAGCGACAGGCTGTCTTTTGGAGCCTGAAAACATATTCGCGCTGGGTAACCACCTGTCGGATTTCTACTCTTCTTTTTGGGTGCAGTCTTATTTCCCGGCCTCCACTGCTTTTTTCGTTATTAATGACAGTGATGTTAGCATCAGCGTACCTGCTGCAGATGCGATCATGGGGCACGATCCGCTGAGTGCACAAACCTTTATATCCGTCACAAACGAAATACGGCAACACCTGAATAACGCCGCTCTGAATAATTGTAACTCGTCAGGAGAAAAGGCCTCTGCTGATGTATTTTGGTTTCAGGCATCATCGTTGCCAGGACAATTAGTCGGGCTTATGTCTATTGGGGGGGGACCCAATACAGACTCAGCATCCCAAACGAATTCTAAATGTATTTATGCTGCAACATTGCTCAATCCTTTGCGTATCGGCCTGCTGGAACGAACCATCTATCCGGTGATTAAAAGTCGGTTTTGGTTACAACATCGGGATGGTTTTTGGCTGCAACATAATAGATATGGCACTTTACTGGGGCTAGGTATAGCGCCGAAGTTTGAACAATCGGGCCTGCACTTTACCACTAATGGCTTAGTGTTTAAGGTGGTGGACAATCCGGGAACTTGGACTGGCTACTATCTGGTCAGCTATATGAGTTTCTTCCAGAATAACTATTGGCTTCCTGCGAGTGCCGCCATTTTTTTCATATTAAGCGCATTGTTGAGTTTAGGGTATTCACGTTGGTATGGCAGTAGGGTTATTGTGCCGGCACAAAAAGCACAGCGTGAAATACTAGAAAGCGATCAATTTAACCGGACGTTAATACATACCGCCCCGGTCGGGCTCTGTCTGGTTCTCCGTGATTCGGGGATGTTGGTCTTTGCTAATACCTTAGCGTTGGAATGGCTGGGTATTGCTGTGGGGGATAAATTTCCCAGCACTCCGGATACTGATGCGGTTATCAATAAGATCATATCGGCAAATAATCTCGGTACGGTTGAACAATTGAGCGTTGCGGGAGGGCGAACGCTTTATGTTGCTTATGCCCCTACCCGTTACAAGCAACAGAATGTGATTTTATGCGCTTTTGCTGATGTCAGCGCACATGCAGAAATTGAACGTAATCTTGCCCAGGCAAAAGCTGCGGCCGATGATGCCAGTGAGGCAAAATCAAACTTTTTAGCCACAATGAGTCATGAAATACGGACTCCGCTATACGGCGCTCTTGGCACGGTTGAATTATTATCTTTAACTGAGCTTGACGCTCAACAGCGGCAATATGTCGATAGAATAGAAACGGCCTCTCAATCATTGATGCAGTTGATCAGTGATATTCTCGACATAAGTAAAATTGAAGCAGGGCAATTACAACTGGAGTCGATTGAGTTTAATCCGCGTGAACTTGTTCAGAGTTGTACTGGGGCATATTCCGCCATGGCACAGCGTAAGGGGCTATTATTATTCTCGATAATTGCAACAAATGTTCCTCTTTTGGCATGGGGTGATCCGGTCAGATTTCGGCAAATCTTGAGCAATCTGCTGAGCAATGCGATCAAATTTACCGACTCAGGCTATGTCATCATCCGGCTTAAGCAGGTTGGACAGACGGATTCCAGCTCGCGCCTTTTGCTTGAGGTACTGGATAGCGGATTGGGTATTGATAAAAAACAGCAGGAAAAATTATTTACCCCGTTTTATCTTGTTGAGGCTAATCGACATACGGTCAGCGGTACCGGTCTGGGTCTTTCGATTTGTGCTCGCCTTGCTGAATTAATGGGAACTAAGATTCAGCTTACCAGTGAACCTAAATTAGGCAGTAAGTTTTATCTGGAACTGGATTTAGAGCTGCGAGATATCACCAATTCTCACTTGATTCAACCGGCATTGAAAGGTGCTAATGTATTAGTGCGAACTCCGCACCCAGAGTTAACCAATAATATTTGCGCCTGGCTGCAATATTGGGGAGCTAACGTTGCACCTGCGGCCGAGATTCTGTCGCATGGCGAAGCTGATGAAATCTTACTGGACATACCGCGCCATTCTCAGAGTGAGCCGGTTGAATGGAAAGGAATTCACTTAATCGTTCCGCTCACTGGCTTAGTTGAAACCTATTCTAATATTGACGCATATAGCTTAAGCAGCATCGGTTTTGGCCTGGATCGTCTGTTACACGGAAAACAGCAGGATGTCTTACTTAAGCCCCGATTGCCCCAGTTCAGACTGCGTGTACTGGTTGCTGAGGATAATCCGATAAACCAAGCGACCCTGCAAGGCCAGCTTGAGCAGTTTGGCTGTGAAGTTACTCTGGCATCTGACGGAGAGGAAGCATTAGCGTTGTGGGATATAAGCCCGCATGACATCGTACTGACTGATGTTAATATGCCCTATATGAACGGCTATGAGCTTGCCAGTAAACTTCGATCTGAAGGTATGACAGGGCCGATTTTAGGCGTAACCGCAAATGTGATGTTGGATGAAGAAAAACGCTGTATTGATGCCGGAATGAATGCCTGCTTGGTCAAACCGATAGAGTTAAGAGATCTGGCAAAGGCACTACATCAATATGCACAACCGGAGCTGATTCAAAGCGAAACAGGCGGTGAGTCATATTTGGAGTATACCGAACCTAACGTACTCGATAAGCATAGAGATATTTTCGTTCAGAGTATGCAAGACGATCTCGGTAATTTAGAGCAAGGTTTCAGTAAAGGCAACGCCGAGGCGGTGGGGGCAATGCTTCATCGTATGAGGGGGGCCTTGGTGCTTGCGCAGCAACGGGAACTTGCCGCTAGAATGGAATTATTGGAGATTCATATGCAAACTTGTGGGCTGGATGAAGAGGGAATTTTCCGCGTGATTGGCGTGATAGAGGAAATTCGACAATTACTCATTATTATAAAACCAACCCAATAACTGAGAGGTTTAACATCATGGAAGCACTACGTATTGTTCTAGTCGATGACCATCAGGTTGTTTTAGCCGGTATGAAAGACTTTTTGGATCAGCTGCCTAATGTGGAAGTGGTCGCAACCTTTGCCACGTCATCAGATTTGATTCGTTATATTAGTACCGATCCACCCGATGTGATTATTACTGATTACAACATGCCTAACGATGAGGTATATAAAGACGGTTTGCGCTTTGTCGGGTATCTGGTGCGTACTTTTCCACATATAAAATTGCTGGTTCTTACCATGATCACTAACAAAATGATTGTGTCAGCGCTGTATGATACTGGCATATCAGGGGTGGTATTTAAACAAGATCCACTCAGTGAAGTCCGGGCGGCACTAAGTGCACTACGGGCTAACAAGAGATACTATCCTCCTTCATTTCAAAATGATGATCACCGCGATGAGCATGAGGTATCTCTGCAGGCGCGAATTAATAGCCTTTCGCCGCGCGAGTTTGAAGTCTTACGATATTTTGTCGACGGAGAGTCAATTGTTAATATCGCCGAGCGCCTTAATCGAAGTGCTAAGACGGTTAGTCTGCAAAAAAACTCAGCGATGAGAAAATTGAATATACAGTCAAATCAAGATTTGATGCGATTTTGTGTTAATAATCATATTTTTGATTAGAACGTACGCTACGTTTGAAAAGTAGACGCTAATGTTTTTTAACATATATGTCATAAAATGGTTTTACCAAGAGGTTAACATGTGATTTAGACTACAATTTGTATCCTTCCGATATTTAATACCTTATTGGATAATTAACTGGTTACCCTCCCTTCAATGAATAACGGGGCGTTTCGCTATGTGGTAACGCTTTTATATGTATTGATAATTGATGCATCTAGACGCTCCTTGTTATCTGTTTTTAATATTCTATTTGATGATAATAAAATAAGAATTACCTTATTTATTTTTTCCATATATTAATGGATGCTTGCTTACCTTTTTACTCCAGTTGAGCTAACTGACTATTTTTTAATGAATTATAAGTAATAGCTAAATGTTGTTTAACACTTATTTGTGTTGGCGGCATATATTTTTATTTCATTAAGCGGTAAACGTTCGCTTTCGAGCATGAAGCTACTATTCGCTTTTGGATTAATTTAATTATCTTAAAATCAATGCGTGGTGAGGCTAATATCCTGTTGCTTTGGTGTTTTATCTTGTTATTCATTATTGTCAGATAAACAGAAAAGCTGTGATAAGGGTTTTTATTTTATTTTAATAAATAAATAAATAAAATAAATATCATTCGATTGATTGATTTTTTGGATTAAATTTCCATTAAGTGCTGGTTAACCAGCGAATAAAACTAAATGTTAATTTTAGTTGTTTTTTGAATAAAGTCGTTTCTTCAACTATACCTTTATAGGTATATAGATCTGTTAGTCAATGACGGTTTTACAGGTAATTAGGTTTATATCACTGTTTTGGATAAATGAAACACTACAGGAGGGTTTATGCAACTCACCCCAAGAGAAATAGATAAGCTAATGATATACACACTGTCGGATGTCGCTTTAAAACGCAAAGCGCGTGGTTTGAAGCTAAATTATCCGGAAGCGGTTTCCATTATTACAGTCACCGCCCTTGAAGGTGCCAGAGATGGGAAAACGGTTGAAGATGTGATGAATGAGGCTCGCAAGGTATTAACCAAAGACGATGTTATGGAAGGGGTCAGCGATCTTATTCCTAACGTTCAGGTTGAGGCTATTTTTACGGATGGCAGTCGTTTAGTCACCATACACGATCCTATCCAATAATATTTGCGCTGAAAAACATAACATCTTAAATGCATTCTGATTGAGGATCCTGATATATGAACGCAAAAAAAAAGGACACTAAAGCTCCGCCGGTACCAATCGGAGGATGTGTTTTAAAGGACGAGCCCATTACATTTAACGAAGATCGGCCGGTGACTAAGGTAAAAGTACGTAATACCGGCGACAGACCGATTCAGGTTGGTTCCCATTTTCACTTCTTTGAAGCCAATAAAGCGCTAGATTTCGATCGTGCAGCCGCATTTGGTAAACGTTTAAATATAACAGCAACAACCGCAATTCGTTTCGAACCCGGCGATGAGATTGAAGTTAGCCTTATTCCGTTTGGTGGCAAACAGGCTATCTATGGTTTTAATAACTTAGTGGATGGTTGGGCTGGCGACAGCATGGTGGCTACGGGAGAGCGGGCTGAAAAACGTATCGCTATTCAGCGCGCTATCGATCACGGTTTTAAATCATCTAATTAGTTAATTGCTCATTTGATGTGCATGACGTTGATGACTCACCCCATGCATCAAAAGAAGGAATGACATATGCCCCAAATTTCTAGAAAAGAATATGCCGGTCTGTTCGGCCCAACCACTGGTGATAAAATCCGTTTGGGTGATACCAATCTATTTATAGAAATAGAAAAGAATTTATGCGGTTACGGTGAAGAGTCTGTTTACGGTGGCGGTAAGTCCCTGCGCGATGGTATGGGCGCAAATAACAATCTCACCAGCGACAATGGTGTGTTGGATTTAGTGATTACTAATGTGACGATTGTTGATGCCAAACTGGGCGTCCTCAAAGCTGACGTTGGTATCAAGAATGGCCAAATTGCCGGTATCGGTAAAAGTGGTAACCCAAATACCATGAGCGGTGTGACTCAAGGCATGGTAGTCGGTGTCGGTACTGATGCTATCTCCGGTGAGCATTTAATTTTGACTGCGGCGGGAATCGATTCCCATATCCATTTTATCTCTCCTCAGCAGGCCTATCATGCCCTGTCTAATGGCGTGACCACTTTCTTTGGTGGTGGTATCGGGCCAACGGATGGAACGAACGGAACAACGGTAACGCCGGGTCCATGGAACATTCGTAAAATGCTGCGTGCGATTGAAGGGCTGCCAATTAACATCGGCCTGTTAGGTAAGGGTAATTCCTATGGTCGTGATCCGATGGTGGAACAAATTATTGCCGGCGTAGCCGGACTAAAAGTTCATGAAGACTGGGGCGCTACGCCTAATGCCATCCGTCATTCACTGCGTATTGCCGATGAAATGGATATTCAGGTTTCGGTCCATACCGACAGCCTGAACGAAGCGGGCTATGTAGAAAATACCGTTGATGCATTTGAAGGGCGCACAATACACACCTTCCATACCGAAGGTGCCGGTGGTGGACATGCTCCGGATATCATTAAAGTTGCAAGCCAGATGAACGTACTACCTAGTTCAACCAACCCGACACTGCCCTATGGTATCAACAGTCAGGCCGAATTATTCGACATGATTATGGTGTGCCATAACTTAAATCCGAACGTACCGGCAGACGTATCCTTTGCTGAAAGTCGGGTGCGTCCGGAAACGATTGCGGCTGAAAACGTACTGCATGACATGGGCGTTATCTCCATGTTCTCCAGTGATTCTCAGGCCATGGGTCGAGTGGGTGAGAACTGGTTACGTATCGTGCAAACCGCTCATGCCATGAAAGAGTCGAGAGGCAAGCTACCCGAAGATGCTTCTGATAATGACAACTTCCGCGTGCTGCGCTATGTGGCAAAAATCACAATCAACCCGGCTATTGCTCAGGGTGTGAGTCATATTCTTGGCTCGGTTGAAGTTGGCAAAATGGCTGATTTGGTACTGTGGGATCCGCGTTTCTTTGGTGCGAAACCTAAGTTAGTCATTAAAGGCGGTTGAATCACTTGGGCTGTTATGGGCGACCCTAACGCTTCCTTACCAACACCGCAGCCAACGTACTATCGCCCGATGTTCGGTGCGATGGGCAAAACTATGCAAGATACCTGCATTACGTTTGTTTCTCAGGCGGCACTGGAAGACGGCATTAAAGAAAAAGCCGGTCTGGAACGTCAAGTTCATGCAGTGAAAAATTGCCGTACTATTTCGAAACGCGATCTGGTACGCAACGATCAAACGCCGAATATTGAAGTCGATCCGGAAACCTTTGCCGTAAAAGTTGACGGTGTTCATGCAACCTGTAAACCGATTAACTCAGCGGTGATGAATCAGCGCTATTTCTTTGGCTAATTGTTATTAAGCAACGGGGTATAGCCGGAGGGCTGGCAACGATTTTTCGGTTATACCCCTTATTTTAGATTGCTTATTCGGCAACTGAATGCCGTTTTCTATCTGGTAGTTCGACTAAGGTTAGAGGGTAAAAAAAGATGATTGTGATTGAGCGAATACTCGGAAACTTAAAACGAGAGCCTGAATGGCAAACTAAGCTGGCTGATGCAACGCTGGATTTTGTTGCTCTGGATCAGTGGGAAGCCCAAAAAAGCCGCTGCCGGAAACAAAGCCAACAGGGATTAGACCTGGGCATTTCTCTCGACCGTAATACTATTCTTAAAGACGGTGATGTGCTGCTGTGGGATGAAGCACAGCGTAGTGCCGTCGTGGTACAGATCAGTTTACGCGACGTGATGGTGATTGATTTAAACGAACTAAAAACTCTGCCAATCGATGAATCTATTAAGCTCGGTTTTGATTTAGGCCACGCCTTAGGGAATCAGCACTGGAAGGCCGTGGTTAAAAATAATCAGGTTTATATTCCGCTGACCGTAGCAACAAAAATGATGGATTCAGTGATGAGAACCCACGGTTTCCAACATTTGCCATATACCTTTGTTCAAGGTGAATCGATCCTTGAGTCTCTGACTAACGGTGAAGCACGACTGTTATTTGGCGGCGCTGAAGATTCAGATACCCATGTGCACGTTGCCAGCCCGTTAGATAAACCTGAAGCAATTATGCCTCACAAGATAGTTGGAATTATTAGCGGTAGTAAATAACAAACACTGCACTAGTGAGGGCGTTTACGGTGGATGCATCAAAACTAATTCGTATTATGCAGTTTGGCGACTCGGTATTACCGGTCGGTGCCTTTACGTTTTCGAACGGCGTGGAATCGGCTATACAGACCGGGGTGGTTCATGATGTCGCAACGTTAAAAGAGTTTGTTCTTACTGCATTAAAACAGGCCGCTAACGGTGATGCTATGGGGTTGGTGGTTGCGCACAAAGCAGTAGTCGCCAACGATCGTGAGGCAATCATTCAGACCGATTGGGCAATCAACAATCGTAAACTCAATGAAGAAAACCGCTTAATGACCACCAGAATGGGTAAAAAATTGGCTGAAATGTCGATTTATGTTGTTGATGACCCTCTGATTAGCTGGTGGCTGGAGCAAATTAAAAGCCGCAATGTGCCCGGTACTTATCCGGTTACTCAGGCGCTTGTTATGGCAGTCCAAGGCGTCAGCCAGCGAGAGACGGTCGTTATGCATCAATATGGTGTAGCAATGACCATTTTGAGCGCTGCGATGCGCTTAATGAGAGTGACCCACTTAGATACACAACGTATTTTATTTGATTTAAATCAGTCTATTGAAGTCTTTTGTGATAATGCGGAAGCTGGTGATATCGAGAAAATGAACGCCTATATCCCTATTATTGACGTACTGGCTTCTGTCCATGTAAAAGCCCACGTCCGGCTATTTATGAACTAGGGATTGAATCAGTAAATTCATACGTTATTGGGTGATTTTGTTGTTGGGTCGTGTTGTACGACTATACGTAAAAAAATAAGACAAGAGGGTATCCTGTGAAAAAAATTACGCGCATTGGTATTGGGGGCCCGGTTGGCTCAGGTAAAACGGCAATTATTGAGGTTATTACCCCTATTCTTATCAAACGTGGCATCAAGCCACTGATTATCACCAATGATATTGTAACGACGGAAGATGCCAAGCAGGTAAAACGTACCTTAAAAGGTATTTTGGATGAAGAAAAGATTCTGGGGGTTGAAACCGGCGCTTGTCCGCATACCGCAGTACGTGAAGATCCGAGTATGAATATCGCTGCAGTTGAAGATATGGAAGAGCGTTTTCCTGATAGTGATTTGATCATGATCGAAAGTGGCGGTGATAACTTAACCCTAACGTTCAGCCCTGCACTGGCGGACTTTTATATCTATGTTATTGACGTTGCCGAAGGCGAGAAAATCCCGCGTAAAAATGGCCCGGGGTTAGTTCAGGCCGATATTTTAGTGATCAATAAAATTGATTTAGCGCCTTATGTTGGTGCCAGCCTTGACGTGATGGAAAGTGATACCAAAGTGGTTCGTGGCGATCGTCCTTATATTTTAACTAACTGCAAAACAGGACAAGGGATTGAACAACTGGTCGATATGATTATGCGAGATTTCTTATTCACACACGTTAGTGTAGAAGGGCAAACCGTATGACATCACAGAGTGAGAGTATCAGTGCAACACCTTCGAGGGCACGAGCTCATTCATTAGGCATTGACGCACCAGAGTTAGTGAGTTATCAGGATGAGCCGGCGCAAATGCACAGCGGAGCCGTAGGTAAAAGCGGCTACCTTAAACTGCGCTTTACCAAAAAAGAGTATCGAAGCGTACTGGCTGAAATGGAAAGAAGAACGCCTTCGATGGTCCAGAAAGCGCTGTATTGGGATGAGGCTTTTCCTGAACTCCCGTGCGTCACCATGATTTCAGTTGCCGGTTGTATTCTACAAGGGGATCGACTGGCTCTGGATATACAGGTTGACTCGGGTGCCTGCGGGCATGTGACCACGCAGTCGGCAACTAAAATACATTCAATGAACGCAAACTATGCCACCCAGGTACAGAACCTTAGGGTAGAGGAAGGCGGCTACCTTGAATTAATGCCTGACCAAATGATCCCTCATCGAAATGCACGTTTTATTACCGATACCAGGATCAAAATACATCCAACGGCGACGCTTATCTATTCCGAGATTTTGATGTCGGGTCGTAAGCATCATCACGTTGATGAGCATTTTGGTTTCGACGTATTTTCATCAAAGATTATGGCCGAGAACTTCGAAGGGAAAGAGCTGTTTGTAGAAAAGTACGTACTGGAACCTAAAAAAGAGAGCATTAGCGCAGTGGGCGTCATGCAGGATTATGACGTGTTTGGCAATGTTGTATTACTCACCCCGGAAGAACACCATGCGCGTATTTTGGCCAGAGTCGTACCAAGGTTTGACGGGAGCATTGCCAGTGGTGCTTCTGTTTTACCGAATAATTGTGGGCTTATTTTTAAGGTATTGGGCAAGGATAGCCCGGGCGTTAAAGCAGAGATCCGCAATTTTTGGCAGGTAGCACGGGAAGAGATTTTAGGCATTACGTTACCGAAACAGTTTTTATGGCGTTAGCTTATTAATAGCTAAACATGACTAAGCGATTTGTCCTGCTAATGACGGGAGATGTAAACCATGAGTGCGATACCTGTAAATGACTCCGCGTGGGCGAAGCTGGTCAAAAGTAATATTTTTATTGAGTTTATTGATACCACTTTGCGCGGCTGTTCCCAAGTTATGTTTCAGAGTAATCCATTAACTGGATTACTCTTTTTTGTGGCCATTTTTATTGGTGCTTATACAGAAGGAATACCCGCAGTTGCATTCGGGTGTCTGCTCGGGACCGCCATATCAACCTTTGTAGCCTATGTCAGTATTGATGACAGAAAATCACTGCGGGCAGGATTGTTCGGTTATAACGGTTGCTTGCTGGGCGCTGCATTACCGACTTTCCTTGCTACTTCGCCTGTCATGTGGGCCTGCCTTGTTTTGGGGGCTATCGTTACGGTTATTGCTACGATAAGCCTTGCTGATTTTTTAAAGAACTGGAAAGTTGCCGCTTTGACGGCCCCGTTTGTTTTAACAACCTGGGTAATTTTGCTTGCCAGTTACTCTTTTTCTGGCGTGATGGGCGCACATCTGCCGGCCCCTGCGTTACCCCATGAATTTGTACCGACGGTAAATAGTGTTTTTGACAGTATTTCAATGCTGGATGCCATGTTTAACGGTGTTTCACAGGTATTTTTATTTAGCAGCATAATTGGCGGCATCATTTTTCTAATCGGGCTGGCCGTTGAATCTATTTGGGCTGCGGTTTTTGGTTTAGTCGGTACCCTGCTTGCTCTGCTGACATCTGTGGTGCTATTTGCCGACCCTGGCAGTATTAATATTGGCCTTTACTCGTTCAGTGCGGTACTGACGGCAATAGCCTTAGGCTCCACCTTTAATAAGCCAAGCTGGAAAGTGTTTATTTATACCATCGTAGGCGTCATTTTTACGGTATTTGTACAGGGCGCTCTGGACACCACGTTAGCACCGTTGGGAATTCCGACCTTAACCATGCCTTTCGTGCTGACATCATGGCTATTCTTGGTACCGAATAAAGATATTGTTCCGGAACATAGAAAATAGATAGCTATGCGTTGTAGGTGGCTATTTTTATCACTTACAGCGTGTTAATCGGGCGGATACATCCAGAGATAAATCAGATTATCTCTACTTTAGATATCGATAATAGCGAAGAGTACTTTCAATGAGCATATTAAAAAAGATAAAAGCAAATATGTCCGTAACGTTTTTTTTAGCGTTGCTCGTTGCTTCTAATGGCTGTTTTATTATATATCCGGTTCTTTTTAAAGCGATTAATTCAACGTCAGGCACGGCCGGCGTCTCTAATACTTGGCAGGAGGCCCTGAGCTTCTTGGAGTTATTGGACATCCCTAGCGTTATTATCGGGCTGATCCTGATTTTAATGTCCTTTGGTCTGGCGTTTAGGATCCGGCTTATTTGGTTTTTCTCGATTGTTCTGCTGTGCGCCATTGCACTGATTGATGTCATTCTATCGAAATCGTTAAGTATTCAACTGGTCTATTACATTATAACCATTGCTGCTCTTCTGTTATTTTGGCGTCAGTTTGGCCATCACAGCGTAGGCGGCGTGACCTTTTTTGCTATCGTTAGTATCACAACGTTAATTCTCTATAGCATGCTGGGGACGCTGTATGCAGGCGACCAATACTCCCCGCCGATTACCGACCTTTCGACAGCGTTTTATTATGCCATTGTCTGTATGTCAACCGTTGGTTTTGGCGATATCGTACCGCATACCACGGAAGCAAGGATGTTTACCTTAACCATCATTACTTTTGGTATTACCGTTTTTGCCACGTCGCTAGGCTCACTTGCCGGACCCATTATAAGTAATAACATGAATAGACTAACTAAAAAAAGGATCGCTGATATGAATCGTGCTAATCACTATATTATTGTTGGTATTAACTCGTTAGCGACCAATGTCTATAAGTCATTACGTGAACAAGGCAATGAGGTGACCGTTGTCTGTAAGAGCAAAGAGGGGAGTGATTTGCCCGATGATGCCGATATTATTGAAGGCGATCAGTCCTCTGTTGCCACGCTAAGACTGGCCGGCGCTGACAAAGCGAAATACGTGATGGCGTTATCGAACAGTGATGCTGAAAACACCTTTGTTGTACTGGCAGCTAAAGAGATTGCCAGTGAAAAAACTAAAGTTATCGCATTAGTTAATGAGAGTAATAACTTAGTGAAGGTCAAAAGGGTCTCTCCTGACATGATATTCTCACTTTCTCTGCTAGGCAGTGAAATGTTAGTCAGAACGCTGAATGGAGAAAAGATTGATAATGACTTTATCATGGAGATGTTTTTAGGTGGTATCAATAACCATCACTAGCCTGTAACGGTCAGGGCGTTAGCTATTAATACAAGAAAACCAAGGTAACTGAACGTGCTTAGATATTAGTGAGTAACGTCGCTGGCTTATAGAAGGTAAAGCAGAGATCTGGCTATACCGGCCAGCCTCTGCTGTAAGTCATCGTACATATAACGGGGGAGAGTCGGTTATATCGCTCGCTGTTAGTAAGCGATTCAAGCTAACCCATTTTACGGTAAGACTTCGATAAAAACTGCTGCCACTTATCTTTATTATTCAGCTTCATAGGTAAAATATTGGTGATTACCTCTTCCTCTTCAACCTGCTGAGGGGGTTTGGTCTTATTGACCGCATTTTTAACCCTAACATCAATAGATTCATCAATATGGTTAACGCGGATTAAACGCTGGCACTGGCAACCGCTGCCGGCCAAATCGTTAGGAATGGTTTTGGTCACGCAGGCTATTTCGGTCACTTCAGCAATCATATAAGAGACAATATTAATCACTCTCTTTCTGGAAAGATCAAATTGCTCAGCAATCTCATTCGCGTTGACCCACCGCTGTTGCTGCATCGACCAGCGGGCAATACTTAAATAAAGCGGTTCCCGATCAAATAGTTCACTCATAAGTCACACCTCAATTACCAATATTAAACATAATTTCAATATTCTTTTGTCTTACTAATCATTTAATTAGCATACTAATCTCTATATTATTGTTATATAGATACTCTTTATTTTTGAGATCGCAAGCAAAAAATAATGATATAAATATTTATTCACACAGTTTTATACAACTAGCGCCATGTCTGAAATCATAAATAGATATAAAAAATAAGGTAATATAATGCCATAAGTTTTATTAATGCGTTAGTGTTAATGGAATTTAATTTACACATTTATTAATGTATTTCTTGATTTTACAACCATTTTTGGTTTAATTTAAATATAACATTAAATGGTAAGTATCTTATTTTTTTATGGTGGATTATGAATAAATTAAATAAACTAGGATTAGTTGAAAAATTATCTGAAGAAATGAAATCTGTTATAAAACAACAAGAAATAAATGCTCTTGGCGCTGATGCTCCAGTTGATAGCAGTTATCCTTCAATTCGTTGCCAATATCAAAAAGAACGGGCGTTTTGGAATCAGGGTGGCCCGGTAATGGATAAGGCATTAGAAGTCAAAGTTCCATTTAATAATATGAATATAACAGCCAGAGTCTATTATCCCAAAGATAAAGAATATATGTCATGTCTGTTTTATATTCACGGCGGCGGATTTATTGTTGGTAATTTAGATACCCACGATAGAATAATGCGAATTATGGCTGAAGAATCTCAATGTACAGTAATTGGTATTGATTATTCATTATCACCGGAAGCTAAATTCCCGCAGGCGATTTTGGAATGTATTGCCGTCACTGATTATTTTCGCCAGCATGCCGATAAATATCAAATTAATGCCTCATCCATTGGCTACGCCGGTGACTCTGCCGGTGCACATATTGCGATGGCCACTTTTTTATGGCTAAGAGATCATCATTATGACATCTCATTTATTAAAGCCTTAGTGCTTTACTACGGTCTGTATGGTCTAAAAGACTCCCGATCGATCCGACTCTACGGCAACGAATTAGATGGCTTAACCGAAGAGGAGCTAAAACTTTATCAGGATCTGTATTTGTCGGAGCAACAGGATAGCCAGTCTCCCTATTACTGTTTTTTCAATAATGATTTAACTTGCGGCATGCCGTCATGCTTTATTGCTTCCAGTGAGTTTGATCCTCTGCTCGATGACAGTGAAGCCCTATACGCCATACTGAAAGACAAAAAAGTCGACTGTGAATATAAAATGTATCCGGGCGTACTGCACGGATTCTTACACTATTCAAAAATGATGGAATCATCAAAGCAGGCGATTGCCGATGGTGCTAACTATTTTAAAGAGCGGATAAAGCAGTAAAGTCAGATCCGGTACCGGCATGTTTCAGCGTGCCGGACTTGGATTTTATTATTTTTAAATCAATTTGTTACGATGATATGCCATGCTGACTTTTCGTGTCGGCAATGGCATTCATCACGGCTATCAGGCAATCGTCCCGATAGCGTTCCATTGCGTTAATCGAATGGCGACCAAGCTGTTCGGTAGTGCCTTCAACCACGCTATCAATAAGCTTTTCTGTCAGTTCAGGTGCCTGTAGTTTTGTCCAAGGCAGCGCTAATGCCGGCCCAAACTGGGCCATAAAATGACGCATTCCGGCATCACCACCGGCTAACGTATAGGTTAAAAAAGTCCCCATAAATGACCAGCGCAACCCGGCGCCAAAACGGATAGCATCATCAATTTCTCCGGTGGTGGCGACTCCGTCATTGACCAAATGCAGAGCCTCGCGCCACAGGGCTTCAAGCAGGCGGTCGGCAATAAAACCGGGCACCTCTTTTCTGACATGCAGCGGCTGCATGCCCAGTGCGCTATATATTTTGATTGCGCTATTTATCGCGGAGTCCGAGGTCTGTTTTCCGCCCACCACCTCTACCAGTGGCAGTAGGTAGACCGGATTAAAAGGGTGGCCGACAACGCAGCGCTCCGGATAAGAGACATGGTGATAAAAATCAGAAGGTAAAAGTCCGGAAGTGCTGGAGGCAATAATCACATTATGACGGGCGCTTTCACCGATTTTAATATGCAGCTGTTTTTTCAGATCAAGCTGTTCAGGGATGCTCTCCTGAATAAAATCTGCCTGCTTAACGCATTCGTCAATAGTGCCGGCAAAGTGTAAACGTGACTGACTTGATCCTTCAGCCATGCCCTGTTTTTCCAGCGCAGACCAGGCATTGATGACCCGGCGACGCAGCGTGTTTTCGGTCTCTTTGGTTCTGGCCCAGGCAATAACATCTAACCCGTTAGCCAACGCACGGGCAACCCAGCCGCTGCCAATCACACCGTTACCTAAAGAGGCAAACAGCTTAATGTCACTATGTATTTTCATGTCAGATCTCCAGTGCGATTATCGTGCTTGAGCCTAATATCCGAGCCTGCTGGTATTCTCCAGCGACAGGCCTCTGGTTTCAGGTGCCATGGCAATTGACACTAACAGGCCGATCAGCGAGATTGCCGCGCCTGCCAGCATGGCGCTTGAAATACCATAGTTAATAATAAAAATGGGCAGCGCATAGGTAGACAAAACAGTACCTATACGACTCAGCGACATCGCAGCACCTACCGCCGATGCCCGAATTTCAGTAGGAAATAACTCGTTGGGATATAACCATTGCAAGATGCCGGGGCCGCCGGAGAAGAAGGCATAAACGGCAAAGGCGATAACCACTAGCTCAATGCCAGGATTCGAGAATAGTCCCAGAATACCCAGAGCAAGGGTCATCACGGCAAAACTGCCAATCAGAAGAGGGCGCCGGCCGATGGAGTTAAGCCAGTACATGGCCGGAATACAGCCAATCAGGAAAAACATGCTGATAACGATATTGCCTAATACGGCATTTCTTCCTTCATCTAAGCCAAGTAACCCGATAATTTGCGGACCGAAGGTATAAATAGCAAACATCGGGATCACCTGACAGGTCCAGATGATGCCGACAAACAGAATTGATTTCAGATGGCGCTTTTCAAACAGCGTGCGATACGAGGTTGCTTTAGGTTCTTCAAACTCAAAGGCGATCTCTTCGCCAAACAGATCGCGCATCAGCTTATTACACTCTTCCACTCTGCCTTTGCGAATCAGCCACCTTGGCGATTCAGGCAGATTGACCCGCCCTAACAAAATCAACAGGCAGGGTATTGCCGCACTGCCAAGCATCCAGCGCCAGCCGTTTTCAACGTCATACAGCAGATACCCGACTAAGTCAGCGGCGGTGGCACCGACGTACCACATAGCGGCGATAAATCCCATGCTAAAAGCTCGCTGTTTGGTGGTCGAGAACTCGGCAATCATCGATGTGGCAATCGGGTAATCAGCACCAATCACAATACCAATCAGAAACCTCATAACTACCAGTTCAATAGGGGATGAAATAAACATCGTGGCGATAGAGATGACCCCAATCGCTACAATATCAATCAGAAACATTAATCGTCGGCCAAACAGGTCGGCAATATAACCAAATAGTGAGGTGCCGATAAAAAGGCCGACCAGCGTTGCGGCACCGACTAAGCCGATCCATTGTGCATCAAGCTGCAGCTCAGTTCTTAGCGGCTCAAGGGCGATACCAATAATGACTAATACATAGCCATCGAGAAAAGGACCGCCGCTTCCCCATAACAGGATTTTTTTATAGATCGATGTATTGCCAATATCATCAAACTGCTTTTTCTGTTCCATATGACTTATCGCTATATTTTTATTATTAGCACAAAATATGTACCAGGGCCGGGAACTGCCAGAGATGATGATGTTCCTTATCAGAAGAAGAAAGAGGTGAAACGGGGTTATTAGATAACTAGGTATCACCTCTGTTTTTCTTCGCTCAGCTATCCATAGCGATATTCAATGCCGAAAGAGCCGCGCGGATACTCCCACTTCTCAAGAATGGTATTACCGCACAGGATCCGACAGGTTCCACACTCTAAGCAGCCGGCGTAGTCGAACTGTACTGAGCCATCCTCTTTTAGCTTATAAAGCCCGGCCGGGCAGGCGAGCACCAGCTTGCGATACTCTTGCATATCAACATTCGTTTTCAGCACGATATGCGGATGTCCTTCATCGACATAAAACTTATTTATGCCCAGTTTGACGTCTACGTTGACTGGTTCACTCATATCGCTCTGGCTCCTTTTATTCCGTCTTTGATCAGGTTCAGATATCCGACTTCTTTTGCCCGCTTGATGATTTTTTTGCGCATCGGCTGAGCCGGGGCTCCGTCAACGGTAAACATGTCGGCCATAATGCCGGTCATCATCTTCGGATACTGATTAAACATGCGCGGGTTTTCCATAAATGCCGGCAGCTTTTTATACAGTTTGAAATCCTTCATCATCCCGTCTTCCAGCAAGGTCTGATAAGTTGATAACCCTTGTTGACTGAAATCATTCCTCTCTTTGGCAGCAAGAACCGCGTTAGCTGCCGCTTCCCCTGAGGCTATAGCCATATCCATTCCGCGGATAGTAAAGCCTAAGTTCAGGCATAGCCCTGCGGCATCACCGGCAATCAATACGCCGTTACCGGTAATTTTGGGCAACATATTGATACCCGCTTCAGGTACCACATGGGCGCCGTACTCCACCATTTTTCCGCCGGCAATTAGCGGTTTAACTATCGGATGCTGCTTAAAGTCTTCCAACATTTGCGCAACAGATTTGCTGGATGTGCCGATATCATGCAAGCCACACACCAGGCCCAGAGAGATTGTCGACTCATTGGTATACAAGAATCCGCCGCCCATCAGTCCGTTGGATGGGGAACCGGCAAATAGCCAGGCCGCACCTTCGTTACCCTGAAGGTTAAAGCGATCTTCTAGCTGGCCTTTAGGCAGTTCGATCAGCTCTTTAACGCCCACTGCAACCGAGCCCGGCTGTACTCTTGGCGATAACATGCCCAGCTTTTCGGCCAAAATAGAATTTACGCCGTCAGCCAAAATCACTACCCGAGCCTCAAGCACGTCACCGTCCGCTTCAACGCCGGTGACTTTGCCGTTGTTAGTCACGACATTATCAACGCGGATGCCGGAAATAAATTGAGCTCCGGCCTCTTCAGCCTGCGCCATAAGCCATTGATCAAATTTACCGCGCAGTACCGAATAGGACTCTTGCACAGGCCTGTCAGTGGCCGGTGCCTGATAATCCAGCGTCATGGCGCTCTCTTCGGTGAGAAATGACACGCGTTCTTTGGTAATTTTGCGTTCCACCGGAGCCCGTTGGGCAAATCCCGGCATGATCTTCTCCAGACTGTGAGCGTAAAGCCGGCCACCGGTCAGATTCTTGCTGCCGGCATAATTTCCGCGCTCAATCACCAGAACCTCTGCGCCTGCTTTAGCAAGAATATAGGCGGCTACCGCTCCTGCAGGCCCGGCACCTACAATAATTGCGTCAAATGCATCTTCGGACATATTCACACCTTCACACGGTTAATATCAGGCACTAACGCCCCGGATTGATGACAAATTTACTGCCTAATTGCCCATCCGGGGCCTTACACTTAGCTCTTTAACGCTGCGGTTAACGCAGGAACGACCTTAAACAGATCCCCTACAATCCCGTAATCTGCATACTGGAAAATCGGTGCATTCTTGTCTTTGTTCACGGCAACAATCACCTGTGCGCCATTAGCCCCCACCATATGTTGAATCTGACCGGAAATGCCCAGAGCCAGATAAACATCGGGCTTGATCATAATTCCGGAGATACCGACATAGCGTTCATGCTCCATCCACTTTTCATTTTCAGCCAGAGGACGAGAGCAGCCCAGTTCTGCGCCAATAGCCTGACTCAGCTTTTCAGCTAATTGAATATTTTCTTTGCTGCCGATGCCGCGACCAACGCTGACGACTACGCGTGCTTTGCCCAGATCGACCCGCTCACTTTGTTTCACCCGAACTTCAGTACAGTTAATCGGCGTTTTAGGAGCGATAAAATCGGTAACAATGGTTTCACCGACGCGGGACGTATCAGGCACCACCGGCTGAAATACGCCGGCGCCGACAGAAACAACGGCTACCGGTGAAACAATGCGCTCTTCGCCAATGGCGAGGCCGCCATAAACCATATGTTTGGCCTGCACTTTGCCTTGTTCAATATTGATCTCTGAGGCGTCGTTAAACACCCCGGCGTTAAGTTTTGCGCCTAGCTTCGCCGCCAATGCTTTACCTCTGCGGGTTGCCGGCAGAAGCACCAGCGTCGGTTTATCGCCGCCGGCAATGGCATTGGCCATGGTATCGGCATAATCCTCTACGATACGGCAGACTTCCCGCTCTCCCAGAGCAAACACTTTGGTTGCGCCCAGTGCGTGTGCGGCGCTAATTTCTGCCTGAGTGCCTAATACAAATACTGAAATGCCGTCGCCTAACTGAGCGGCGCCTGCCATGATTTCAGCTAAGCGGGATTGATTGTCACTAAACACCCATACGTTCGAAAGCTTGCTCATATCATCTCCCAATTAGTTAAGAACTTTACGCAGATGTTCTGCAAATTCAGCAAGTTGCTCTTCACCGTCACCTTCAATGATGACTCTCATACGCTGTTTCTGTTTTGGTGCCTGAACGCAAAGGGTCTCGGCCAGAGACGGGATCTCTCCGATATTCAGATCGCCAAGCTGTAATACGGAAACCGGCTTTTTAGCCGCGGCTAAAATAGATTTCATCGAGGGAATTTGGGGGTCGTTGATATCGGTTGAAACGGAAATAATGGCAGGTAGTGGAATGTCCAAAACTTCGACTTCGTCTTCTAAAGCGCGTTCCGCTTTCAGCGAACCACTCTGGCAGGCCAGAATTTTACTGATGCCATTAATCGAAGGGATACCCAGTAGCTCGCCGGTCAAAATTCCTACCTGTTGAGAATAGAGATCGCCTGAGCCATCGCCACAAATCATCACATCAAAGGGGATCTGTTTGGCCGCCGCAGCCAGCGCTCTGGCGATATGATAGGCGGGTGCCTGATTAAGGCTTTCATCAATAACCACCGTTAAATCGTCCGGCCCGCGCGACAGTACGTCTTTACGCGCTTTGATATTCTCTAATGGGCTTGCGCCAACGCTCAGGGCGGTAATATTACCTTGTGTCGCCAGCGTTTTTAGCTCAACGGCGGCTTCAATGGCATTAAGATCAAACTGGCTGATTTTGAATTCCGCTTTGCTCAAATCCAGCGAGCCGTCAGCGTTTACCGCAATATCCTGTTCTTCAGGGACTAATTTGTAGCATGCAATAATATTCATCTGTTCTCCAATGTCGATTTCTGACCTTTTCCGCAATAATTGAAAAATATCGCTAATCTGAAACTTGGTTTATTCCTATAGGCGAATGTATTTTATGAATTGATTTAAAAGCATCTAAATAAATTAATATTTAATGATTTAGAATTATCACTTATTTAGTGATATGTATATAATTCACATAACGAACTAAATTTTTTAACAACCAGTTATTAAATTCACTACCTATATTTGGGAATGGTAAGTTTATTTTTACAGATTAAAGTTATCACAGCGCTAACCACGAAAATAATACCTCTATCACCAATATTGAAAACAATACCTTCATCACCAATATTGAAACTCCTCCTATTAGCCTTCCCGGTTCCTATTTTATATTGATTTCGATCAAGGTTTATTCAGCAGGCGACAAGCACTATTGAGTCCATAAGTACCAAGGCATTAAGCGAAGTGGCAATAACGTTTAGGTTACTTATGTCTTATTTATGCTAATGGTCATTAGCATAATAACTAGCGGGGCTGATTTAATAAAATAAGCTTAATGTTCAAACTCACATCTCAATCTAAACAATAGTCTGAAATTTTTAAAGTTTGGTCATTAATATCTTTGGCATCTTTTTCATATATCAGCGTTCTGATAATGATAAAAGACTCCTATATAAAATAGGATAAGCATAAATGAATAACAGTGAAAAAGATAATACCCCAAAAAAAGTGGGTATCGAACCGAAAGTGTTCTATCCGTCACTTATTATTGTCGCCATCCTCTCTTATTTAACCGTAAGGGACTTAGACGCATCGAATCAAGTTATTAATGCGGTGTTTCAATATATCACCAATGATTGGGGATGGGCTTTTGAGTGGTATATGGTCATTATGTTTGCCTTTTGGTTTTGGCTAATATTCGGACCTTTTGCCAATAAAAAACTAGGTGAAGAAGCGCCTGAATTTAGTACCGCCAGTTGGATATTTATGATGTTCGCCTCTTGTACATCGGCAGCGGTGCTGTTCTGGGGCTCAATCGAAATCTACTACTACATCTCAACGCCCCCCTTTCATTTAGCGCCCTATTCGGTAGGTGCCAAAGAGTATGGTTTGGCCTATAGCCTGTTTCATTGGGGGCCATTGCCGTGGGCAACCTATAGCTTTCTGTCCGTTGCTTTTGGCTATTTTATGTTTGTTAAAAAGATCAACGTGATCAGGCCGAGTGGCACGCTTGAGCCGCTGATTGGTGAGAAACACGCTAAGGGCTTCGTTGGCGTTATCGTTGATAATCTCTATCTGGTGGCGCTGATTCTGGCGATGGGAACCAGTTTAGGCCTGGCAACACCGTTAGTGACTGAATGTATCCAATATCTGTTTGGCGTCCCGCATACGCTTGAGCTTGATGCGATCGTTATCTCTTGTTGGGTGGTATTCAACGCGATATGCGTAGCATTCGGTCTGCAAAAAGGGGTGAAGGTTGCCAGTGATGTTCGAACCTACCTGAGTATTATCGTTCTGGCTTGGGTGTTTATCGTTGGCGGCGCGACTTTTACCGTTAACTATTTTACCGATTCGGTCGGCCTGCTGTTAACCAACTTCTCGCGCATGATGTTCTATACCGATGCGGTCGCTCAGGGCGGATTCCCTCAGGCATGGACCGTGTTTTACTGGGCATGGTGGATAGTTTACGGCATCCAAATGTGTATTTTCCTCGCCCGTATCTCTAAAGGCAGAACCGTGCGTCAGCTCTGCCTTGGTATGGTCGGCGGCCTAACCACTTCCACTTGGATACTCTGGACAATTCTTGGCAGTAACACCCTGAACTTAATCAATAAGGGCACGCTGGATATTCCCGACCTGATTGCGAAGTATGGCGTTCCTCGGGCAATTATAGAAACCTGGGCTGCTCTGCCACTGAGTACCGTCACTATCTGGGGATTCTTTATCCTGTGTTTTATTGCCACGCTGACGTTAATTAATGCCTGTTCTTACACGTTGGCAATGTCGACCTGTAAAGGGGCTACCGGTTATGACGAACCGCCGGTCTGGGTGCGGGTTGGCTGGTCAGTCTTAGTCGGCGTTATCGGCATAATTCTGCTGGCACTGGGCGGGTTAAAACCAATTCAGACGGCTATTTTAGTCGGGGGATGTCCGCTGTTCTTCGTCAATATTTTAATCATCGTTTCGTTTATGAAAGATGCCAAGAAAAACCATTGGAAGGATTAGCGTCGCCCTGATTCTCGGACGGCTGCTTTATTGAACTACCCGTAATGAACGTTTTTATGAACAGATGAGGCTCTACATATGGACTTTAAATTAACCGACGAACAAGAATTATTTGTCTCCGGTGTGCGTGACCTGATGGCAACTGAAAACTGGGAAAGCTACTTTGCTGAGTGCGATCGCAATAGCGTTTACCCTGAACGTTTCGTCAAACAACTGGCCGATATGGGCATCGACAGCCTGTTGATTCCTGAAGAACACGGTGGGCTTGATGCCGGTATGGTAACGCTGGCGGCCATTTGGGAAGAGCTGGGTCGCTTAGGTGCACCGACTTACGTGTTGTACCAACTGCCGGGCGGATTTAATACCGTACTGCGTGAGGGCACTCAAGAGCAGATTGATAAAATCATGGCGTTTCGCGGCACCGGTAAGCAGATGTGGAACTCGGCGATTACCGAGCCGGGTGCCGGTTCTGACGTGGGCAGCCTGCAAACCAATTACACCCGCAAAAATGGCAAAGTCTATCTTAACGGCAGCAAGTGTTTTATCACCAGCAGCGCCTACACCCCTTATTTGGTGGTGATGAGCCGTGATTCATCTTCAGAAGAGAGCATCTATTCTGAGTGGTTTGTTGATATGACTAAACCGGGCATTCAGGTAAACAAGCTTGAGAAGCTGGGCCTGCGTATGGACAGCTGCTGTGAAGTGGTTTTCAACAACGTAGAGCTGGAGGAATCTGACCTGTTTGGTCGTGAAGGTAACGGCTTTAACCGCGTAAAAGAAGAGTTTGATGCCGAGCGTTTTCTGGTTGCCTTGACTAACTACGGCACGGCTTATTGCGCTTTTGAAGATGCGGCTAAATACGCTAATCAACGGGTTCAGTTTGGTGAAACTATCGGGCGCTTCCAGCTTATTCAGGAAAAATTTGCCCAGATGCAGATCAAGCTCACCAATATGAAGAACATGCTGTATGAAGCAGCCTGGAAAGAAGATAACGGCATTCTGACTTCAGGTGATGCTGCAATGTGTAAATTTTACTGCGCTAACGCGGCTTTTGAAGTGGTTGATTCAGCAATGCAAGTGCTTGGCGGTATCGGTATTGCTGGTGAGCATCGGGTGACCCGCTTCTGGAAAGATCTGCGCGTCGATCGGGTTTCCGGCGGTTCGGATGAAATGCAGATCCTGACGCTGGGCCGTGCGGTACTGAAGAAATATCGCTAACTGACTCACGAAATGCCCGGTGTGATTTGCAAGCGAAAGGCCGGGGCATTTCGAATCAGGTTTTTATCAAGCCAGTTTCTATCAATAAGGGGAATACACATGTCTGAGCGCTTACCCATGCCCAAGTTCGGCCCTCTTGCCGGATTGCGGGTGGTTTTTTCCGGAATCGAAATAGCCGGTCCCTTTGCCGGACAAATGTTTGCCGAATGGGGAGCAGAAGTTATCTGGATTGAGAACGTTGCCTACGGTGATACCATTCGGGTCCAGCCTCATTACCCTCAGCTTTCACGACGTAACCTACATGCCCTGTCGCTGAACATCTTTAAGGATGAAGGTCGGGAAGCCTTTCTGAAACTTATCGAAACAACAGATATCTTTATTGAGGCCAGCAAAGGTCCGGCCTTTGCCCGCCGTGGTATTACTGATGAAGTTCTGTGGCAGCACAATAACAAGCTGGTTGTCGCTCACCTTTCCGGTTTTGGTCAATATGGTACAGAGGAATTTACTAATCTGGCGGCCTATAACACCATTGCTCAGGCGTTCAGCGGCTATCTGATTCAAAACGGCGATAAAGATCAGCCAATGCCCGCCTTTCCTTATACCGCAGACTATTTCTCAGGTATGACAGTGACCACCGCGACCTTAGCGGCGCTGCATAAAGTGCGCGAAACCGGCGTTGGCGAAAGTATTGATGTGGCGATGTACGAAGTGATGTTGCGTATGGGTCAGTACTTTATGATGGACTACTTCAACGGCGGCGAGGTTTGCCCGCGAATGACCAAAGGAAAAGATCCCTATTATACCGGTTGTGGCCTCTATAAGTGTCAGGATGGCTACATCGTGATGGAACTGGTCGGAGTTAACCAGATTGAGGAAATGTTCAAGGATATGGGCATCGCTCATTTGTTAGCAACGCCGGAGATTCCTGAGGGAACCCAGCTTATTCACCGTATTGAGTGTCCGTTTGGCCAACAGGTAGAAGATAAACTGGACGAGTTTTTGGCAACCAGAACCATTGCCCAAGTGCTTGAGCGTTTTGCTGAACTTAAGATCGCATCAACCAAAGTGTTAACTATCCCCGAGTTGGAAAATAATCCGCAATATATTGCTCGCGAATCTATTACTCACTGGAATACCATCGATGGCCGCGACTGCAAAGGGCCAAATGTGATGCCTAAATTTAAGAATAATCCGGGCCAAATCTGGCGGGGAATGCCGACCCACGGTATGGATACTTCTGCTATTTTGGCCAACATTGGTTACAGTGAAGACGAAATTAAAACGCTGGTATCCAAAGGGTTAGCCAAGATGGCGTAGTCGCTTTAATCATGGTTTTTCAATGAGATTATGATTTTTCGTCATTGCACTGCACCACCCGCCAGAAAAGCTACAGCATGATTGGGTAGGTATTGAATGGACATAATAGGTAGACAAAATTTACGCCAGATGTGGGATGACCTTGCAGAACTTTACGGCGATAAAACGGCATTGATCGTCGAAAATATTCAAGGTATGGCATGCGAATATAGCTATCGCGAGTTGAATGAAGAGATTAACCGTACAGCAAATCTTTTTCATACGCTTAAGATAGCCAAAGGCGATAAAGTTGCTTTGCATCTCAATAATTGCGTTGAATTTTTCTTCTGTTGGTTTGGCTTAGCCAAGATTGGTGCCGTGATGGTGCCGGTCAACGCTAACCTGCTAAGAAATGAGAGCGCTTATATTATCAGTCAGTGCGACGCATCTATCGTGGTGACCAGCGCTGAGTTTTATCCGATGTATCAGGATATTCAGCAACAGGCCGATCAACCTTTACGCCAAGTGATGCTAATAAATTTGCCGGCGGGCACGACAACCTTGCCGCCGGAGGTGCTGGACTTTCATGCGCTAAAACGGCTACAGCCTGACCACCTTATCCATCAGGAAGTGCTCAATGTTGAAGATATCGCAGAAATCCTATTCACCTCAGGCACCACTTCCCGCCCTAAAGGGGTGGTGATTACCCATTACAACCTGAGGTTTGCCGGTTATTACACCTCCTGGCAATGCGCTCTGCGTCAGGACGATGTCTATCTGACCCCGATGCCGGCTTTTCATATTGACTGTCAGTGTACTGCGGCAATGGCGGCGTTCTCTGCCGGAGCAACCTTTGTACTGCTGGAGAAGTTCAGCGCACGCACCTTCTGGGCACAGATCTGTAAATACCGGGCAACGGTGACCGAGTGCATACCTCTGATGATTAAAACCCTGATGATGCAGCCTCAAATGCCGTGGGAAAAGCAGCATTATCTGCGTGAGGTGCTGTTTTACCTCAATCTTTCTGAACAGGAAAAAGATGCTTTTGTGCAGCGCTTTGGCGTCAGGTTACTGACTTCCTACGGAATGACCGAAACCATCGTTGGTGTGATTGGCGATCGGCCCGGTGATAAACGTCGCTGGCCTTCTATCGGGCGGGTTGGTATCGGGTATCAGGCCCAAATCCGCGATCAAATGGGTAATGAGCTGGAAACGGGCAAAACCGGTGAGATCTATATAAAAGGCTTACCGGGAAAAACCCTGTTTAAGGAGTATTACCACATGCCGGAGGAGAGTGCTAAAACCCTGAGTGTCGATGGTTGGTTACGTACCGGTGACTATGGTTATGTCGACAATGAAGGTTTCTTCTACTTTGTTGAACGTAGCTGCAACATGATAAAGCGTAGCGGCGAAAATATTTCGTGCGTGGAACTGGAAAATATTATCTCCACTCACCCCAAGATAATGGACGTTGCCGTGATTGGCTTAAAAGATTCGATTAGGGACGAAGCCATCAAGGCCTTCATTGTATTGAATGAGGGGGAGACGATAACGGAAGACGAGTTTCTTAAGTTCTGTGAAGGCCAAATGGCTAAATTTAAAGTGCCTTCTTTTCTGGAGATCAGAAATAACTTACCAAGAAGCTGTTCTGGAAAAATTATCAAAAAAGGCCTGCACTGAGTTTATTGATGGAATCATGCGACAGGGTTATTTCACCGCGTGTCGCATCGGCTTTCTGCACTTTTTTATCGGCTCAGTTGCATTATTTATTCTATACCCAAGGTCGTTACCTGAAGGCTAAGGGATATTAAATGGAGTCTTATCATGAGCGAATCGTTACACATAAGCAAAAATGGCAGCATTCTGGAAATTATTTTGGACCGGCCGAAGGCCAATGCAATCGATGCCAAAACCAGCTTTGAAATGGGAGAGGCCTTTATCGCCTTTCGTGATGACCCTCAGCTACGCGTTGCAATTATTAGCGGTGCCGGTGAACGCTTCTTCTCTGCGGGTTGGGACCTAAAGGCCGCGGCAGAAGGCGAGGCTCCCGATGCCGACTTTGGTCCGGGCGGTTTTGCCGGGCTGACCGAGCTTTTCAATCTGGATAAGCCAGTGATTGCCGCCGTTAATGGCTACGCTTTTGGCGGTGGTTTTGAACTGGCATTGGCTGCGGATATGATTATCTGCTCACAAAATGCCAGTTTCGCCGTACCGGAGAGCAAGTTAGGCATAGTGCCGGACAGCGGCGGTTTGCTGCGTTTACCCAAGCTGTTACCGCCAGCCATTGCCAATGAAATGATGATGACCGGACGCAGAATGGATGCGCAAGAAGCCCTGCGTTGGGGAATCGTGAATCAAGTAGTAGAAAGCGATCGGCTGATGGAGGCTGCCCGCGAACTGGCTCATCAGTTGGAACTTAGTGCTCCTCTGGCCATTGCCGCAATAAAGGAAATCTATCGGGAAACCGGCGAAATGTCAGTGGAGGAAGGATACCGCCATATTCGCAGCGGCAAGCTAAAAAACTACCCGTCAGTGCTTCATTCTGAAGATGCGCTGGAAGGGCCAAGAGCATTTGCTGAAAAACGTCAACCGGTATGGAAAGGGCGGTAGGCTAAAGCGGATCTTTACCAACCCGACAAACGTTGCGGGTTGGTAAATTTTCATCAATAGGTGACTTAGCGTAATAACGCCCTATATCGCTCCGGACTTTAGGCGGAGTGATAATTTGTAAGCTAAAACCTGGAGTTCCGTTTTCACGGGGTGACGAGGAAAGTAGCTCTATAGTCACTCGTTGAAAAATGGAACGCATGCCGCTGGCGAAGCAAACATTTACCTCGCGAATTATCCACTCCTTAAGCTGAGTGGTAAGAAGAAAACTGCCTTAATTATGGCGCTTTCGGATGGAAAACGACGGCTTTCATCGTGGAAAAAGTCAGTTTAGTTAGCGTATTGGTCGAGGAAAGGGTTGCCTTGGGGTTACCCTTTTCTCGCTTATTTAACCGAGCGTTCAGTTTGCTAAATAATCCACTCTGCGTTTATTTCCCACGGGTTGCATGATGTTTCAGTCATTGATAACCTATACCCGCTCGCTTAAGGCATTGTTCATTATTGATAGTTGAGTTATTGATAGTTGAGTTAAAGAGTCTGTTTCAATACGGGTTAAATTGGCTGTTTTATTGTTTAATTACAATATATTAAGCGTTACAATCATGCCTTTGTCACTCTCCTTTTCAAGATTTGCGTTTTTTAAGTGATTAGCGTAATATACGCAGCGTATTCGGACGCGGGGTGGAGCAGCCTGGTAGCTCGTCGGGCTCATAACCCGAAGGTCGTCGGTTCAAATCCGGCCCCCGCAACCAATTTTCCCTAGTGTTTTTTTCAAATTTATAGCCGCTCTGTGGCCATTAGTTATTTGAAAAAGATACTTATTAAGTCAGTTATTCAATAGCTTACTTAAATATAGGGTCCAGTTGCAAAAGCCCCGACTTATCGGGGTTTTTTGTTATTTGACAGCAAAATCACTGGGCTATAGGCCCTTTTTTTATGTCTTGGGGGTGGGATTGTCCACATTAGAGCAGAAGTTAACTGAGTTGATTAGCGCACCGGTAGAGGCCTTAGGCTTTGAACTGGTTGGTATCGAATTTGTTCGGGCGCGTCAATCTACATTACGCATCTATATCGATAGCGAAAACGGTATCAATGTCGAGGACTGTGCCGATGTTAGTCACCAGGTGAGCGCTGTTTTGGATGTCGAAGATCCTATCACTACCGCATATACCCTGGAAGTATCATCGCCGGGTATGGAAAGACCTCTGTATACCGCTGCGCACTATGAGCGTTTTATTGGTGAAGAAGTTAGCCTGACCCTGCGTATGGCGGTACAAAATCGTCGTAGATGGGTAGGAAAAATTAAAGCCGTTGAGGGTGAAATGATCACCGTCAACGTTGAAGGTAAAGATGAAGTGTTCGCGCTGAATAATATTCAGAAAGCGAATCTGGTCCCCCAGTTTTAGAGCTCATATGAGGCAACTAGGATGAATAAAGAAATTCTGGCTGTTGTTGAGGCGGTTTCTAATGAAAAATCACTCCCTCGTGAGAAAATTTTCGAGGCACTAGAAACGGCACTGGCAACGGCAACTAAGAAAAAGTATGAGCAAGAAATTGAAGTACGCGTAAGCATCGACCACCGCTCTGGTGATTTCGATACTTTCCGCCGCTGGATGGTGGTAGAAACCGTAACTCAGCCGACGCGTGAAATCACGTTAGCGGCAGCTCAACTCGATGAGCCAGATATTCAGGTAGGCGACTACGTTGAAGATCAAATTGAATCAGTCACCTTTGACCGTATCACGACTCAAACGGCAAAACAGGTTATCGTACAAAAAGTACGTGAAGCCGAACGTGCCATGGTGGTTGAACAGTTCCGTGAGTATGAAGGTGAGATTGTTACCGGCGTAGCTAAAAAAGTTAACCGTGACAGTATCATTCTTGATTTAGGTAACAATGCTGAGGCCGTAATCGGTCGTGAAGATATGTTACCGCGCGAGAACTTCCGCCCGGGTGACCGTATTCGTGGCGTTTTATATATTGTTCGCCCCGAAGCGCGCGGTGCTCAACTGTTTATTAGCCGTTCCCGTCCGGAAATGCTGATTGAACTGTTCCGCATTGAAGTGCCGGAAATTGGCGAAGAAGTGATCGAGATTAAGGCAGCGGCCCGCGATCCGGGTTCTCGCGCTAAAATCGCGGTCAAAACAAACGATAAGCGTATCGATCCTGTTGGTGCTTGCGTTGGCATGCGTGGCGCGCGTGTTCAGGCAGTATCCGGCGAGTTGGGCGGTGAGCGTATCGATATCGTGCTTTGGGATGATAACCCGGCACAGTTTGTGATAAATGCGATGGCTCCCGCAGATGTAGCCTCTATCGTTGTTGACGAAGATAGGCATACCATGGATATCGCTGTAGATGCCAGCAATCTGGCTCAGGCGATTGGTCGTAACGGTCAAAACGTTCGTCTTGCTGCTCAACTTACCGGTTGGGAGCTCAACGTAATGACTTCAGAAGATCTACAAGCTAAACACCAGGCTGAAACATACGCTGCGATTAGTACCTTTACTAAGCATCTTGATATCGACGAAGATTTTGCAACCGTATTGGTACAAGAAGGTTTCTCAACTCTGGAAGAATTGGCCTATGTGCCGGTGAAAGAGTTGCTGGAAATCGACGGTCTTGATGAAGAGACTATCGAAGCGTTACGTACCCGTGCGAAAAATGCGTTAACGACGCTCGCACTGGCACAAGAAGAAAGCCTTGGGGATAATAAACCGGCAGACGATCTGCTCAGTCTGCCTAATCTTGAGCGTGCAATGGCGTATAAACTCGCTGCGCAAGGCGTATGTACGCTGGAAGATCTTGCCGAGCAGGGTGTTGACGATCTAACTGATATTGAAGGCCTCTCTAGTGAGAAGGCCGGCGAGCTAATTATGGCTGCGCGCAATATTTGTTGGTTTGGCGATCAAGAGTAATCACTGTAGCAGGAAGGAACAGCATGTCAGAAGTAACCGTAAAATCGCTGGCCGAAGAGATTCAAACTCCGGTAGACCGCCTGTTGCAGCAGTTCGCTGATGCAGGAATTAAAAAGTCTTCATCGGACTCTGTGACCCAGCAGGAAAAAGAAACTCTACTCGCGCATTTAAACCATGAACATGGTGGTGCGCCGAGCAAACTTACACTGCAGCGGAAAACCCGTAGCACACTGAATATCCCAAGTACTGGCGGTAAGAGTAAATCTGTGCAAATTGAAGTTCGTAAGAAACGTACCTATGTAAATCGTGACTCTCAAGAGGCACAAGAGGCGGAAGCCCAAGCTGCTCGCGAAGCTGAAGAATTAGCGCAACGCGAAGCGGAAGAAAAAGCCAAACGTGCTGCTGAAGAGCAGGCAAAACGCGAAGCAGAAGAGAAAGCTAAGCGTGAAGCTGCTGCGAAGAAAGCCGCAGAAGATAAAGCTAAGCCAGCAGCACCAGCGACTAAACCAACTGAAAAAGCAGAAACACCAGCTCAAACGGATAAAGCCCGTCGTGAAGCTGAAGCTGCTGAGTTAAAGCGTAAAGCGGAAGAAGAAACTCAGCGTAAAGTTGAAGAAGAAGCTAAACGTATCGCCGAAGAGACGCGTAAAATGGCTGAAGAAAATGAAGCCATTTGGGCAGCACCAGTGACTGAAGAAGTGACTGACTATCATGTGACGACCTCACATCATGCCCGCGAAGCTGAAGATGAAAACGACCGTAAGGTTGAAGGTGAACGTCGTGCACGCGGTGGTAAATCAGGCAAGCCGAAGAAAGGTAATAAACTTTCTGAGTCTAAAGCTGACCGTGAAGAAGCACGTGCCGTTACCCGTGGCGGTAAAGGCAAGCGTAAGCCAAGCGCATTACAGCATAGCTTTAATAAGCCAGCTCAGGTGGTTAACCGTGATGTCATCATCGGCGAAACTATTACCGTCGCTGACTTAGCAAACAAGATGGCTGTGAAGGGTTCTCAGGTTATTAAGGCTATGATGAAGTTGGGCGCTATGGCGACCATCAATCAGGTTATTGACCAAGAAACCGCTCAGCTGGTTGCTGAAGAAATGGGCCATAAAGTTATTCTTCGTCGTGAAAATGAATTAGAAGAAGCGCTGATGAGCGATCGTGACATTGATGCAGCACTGGAGCCACGTGCACCAGTTGTGACCATCATGGGCCACGTTGACCATGGTAAAACATCGCTGCTGGACTATATTCGTTCAACTAAAGTGGCTTCCGGTGAAGCGGGTGGTATTACCCAGCATATCGGTGCTTATCACGTTGAAACTGAAAACGGCATGATCACTTTCCTGGATACCCCGGGACACGCCGCATTTACATCAATGCGTGCTCGTGGTGCTCAGGCAACGGATATCGTTGTTCTGGTTGTTGCTGCGGACGATGGCGTGATGCCACAGACTATCGAAGCGATTCAACATGCTAAAGCGGCTAAAGTACCTTTAGTTGTGGCAGTGAATAAGATCGATAAGCCTGAAGCAGATATGGATCGCGTTAAGAACGAGCTATCGCAATACAACGTTCTGCCTGAAGAGTGGGGCGGTGAAACTCAGTTTATCCCTGTCTCTGCGAAAGTCGGTACCGGTATTGATGAACTGCTTCACGCTATCCTGCTTCAGTCTGAAGTTCTGGAGCTGAAAGCGGTTCGCGAAGGTATGGCAAGCGGCGTGGTTATTGAATCATTCCTTGATAAAGGTCGTGGCCCTGTGGCAACGGTTCTGGTTCAGGAAGGAACATTACGTAAAGGCGATATCGTACTGTGTGGTTTTGAATATGGCCGCGTTCGCGCAATGCGTGATGAAGTGGGTCGTGAAATCACTGAAGCCGGTCCGTCCATTCCGGTTGAAATTCTGGGCCTGTCAGCTGTACCAGCTGCCGGTGACGAAGCGACAGTCGTTCGTGATGAGAAGAAAGCCCGCGAAGTTGCACTTTATCGTCAGGGTAAATTCCGCGAAGTGAAACTGGCTCGTCAGCAGAAGTCTAAGCTGGAAAACATGTTTGCTAACATGGAAGAAGGTGACGTTTCAGAACTGAATATCGTACTGAAAGCAGACGTTCAAGGTTCAAGCGAAGCTATCTGTGACGCATTGGTTGGACTATCAACTGATGAAGTGAAAGTTAAAATTGTTGGTTCAGGCGTTGGTGGAATCACCGAGACTGATGCCACATTAGCGGCTGCATCAAATGCGATTCTGTTAGGCTTTAACGTACGTGCCGATGCTTCTGCCCGTAAAGTTGTTGAAGCTGAAAGCTTAGATTTGCGTTATTACTCTGTCATCTATGATCTGATTGGCGAAGTTAAACAAGCCATGAGCGGTATGTTGGCACCTGAGTACAAACAGCAAATCATCGGTCTGGCTGAAGTTCGTGACGTATTCAAATCACCGAAATTTGGCTCAATCGCTGGCTGTATGGTGACTGAAGGTATCGTTAAGCGCCATAATCCAATCCGTGTACTGCGTGATAACGTGGTTATCTATGAAGGCGAGCTGGAATCTCTGCGCCGCTTTAAAGATGACGCTAGCGAAGTTCGTAACGGTATGGAATGTGGTATCGGTGTTAAGAACTACAATGATGTTCGCGTTGGCGACGTTATTGAAGTATTTGAAATCATCGAGATTAAACGTACTATCGCTTAATGCCCTTGGCTTAAAGCAGTATCCATTTGGGGGGCTTATACGCCCCCCTCATTATTTGGAGAATATATCATGGCGAGAGAATTCAGCCGTACTCAGCGCGTAGCTCAAGAGATGCAAAAAGAAATTGCTATCATTTTGCAGCGTGAAGTTAAAGACCCCCGTATTGGTATGGCCACTGTCTCCGGTGTCGAAGTTTCCCGAGATTTAGCCTATGCCAAAGTTTTCGTTACCTTCCTAAATGACGGTGATGAAGAGTCAGTTAAAGGCGGCTTAAAAGCACTGCAAGATGCCTCCGGTTTTATCCGCTCTCTGTTAGGTAAAGCGATGCGCCTGCGGATTGTTCCTGAGCTGACGTTCGCTTACGACAATTCACTAGTCGAAGGTATGCGTATGTCTAACTTAGTGACGAATGTAGTCAGACAAGATGATGAACGCCGTACTGCGGCCGGTGAGGATGAGGACAAAGCATAATGGGGCGTCCTCGTCGTCGTGGGCGTGATGTCCATGGAGTCTTGCTGTTAGACAAACCTACGGGCATCAGCTCTAACGATGCCCTGCAAAAGGTAAAGCGCATTTTTAATGCCAACAAAGCTGGCCACACCGGCGCTTTGGATCCTTTAGCCACCGGTATGCTGCCAATTTGTCTGGGTGAAGCCACTAAGTTCTCACAGTTCTTATTAGATGCAGACAAACGATATCGCGTGATTGCCCGATTAGGCCAGAGAACCAATACCTCTGATGCCGATGGCGAAATTATCTCTGAGCGTGAAATCAACTTTACTCAGGATCGGCTTGATGCCGCCCTTGATACTTTTCGCGGCGTTATCGATCAGGTTCCGTCAATGTATTCGGCGCTTAAGTATCAGGGTAAACCGCTGTATGAGTACGCCAGACAGGGGATCGAAATTCCCCGAGAGTCGCGGTCGATTACCGTTCATGAGCTGAAATTTATTCGCCTTGAAGGTCATGAGCTGGAGTTAGAAGTTCATTGTTCTAAAGGAACCTACATTCGGACGATTACTGACGATTTAGGTGAACTGTTAGGATGTGGCGCTCACGTTATGTATTTGCGGCGCCTGAATGTGTCTGACTATCCGACTGAGCGTATGGTGACGCTGGAGCAGCTTCAACAGATGGTTGCTACCGCCGAAGCTAACGAGCAGTCTCCGTCATTGACGTTGGATCCTTTGCTATTACCCATGGACAGCGCAGTTGCTGATTTCCCAGAGGTTAATTTACTCCCGGTTATGGGGGTTTATGTTAAGCAAGGGCAGCCGGTACAGGCGGCAGGTTCACCTGCCAGTGGCCTGGTGCGTATTACGGTTGGCGATGAGCGAGAGTTTATTGGCGTAGGGCAGATAGACGATCAGGGACGCGTCGCTCCCCGTCGTTTAGTGGTCGAGAATCCACCGGAATAATACGCTGAATAATATCTTTATCGAAAAGGCACCAATACCGTGCCTTTTTCTTTGTCACTAAAACCAAAACCCCTCTAAAACAACTACAGTTTACCCGCCGCCTTAATCGCCAAATAGCGGTTCACGCTTTCTACCGCCAACTGTTGGGGTTGAACGTCTAAACATAAGGTTCCGGCATTACGTAACCGGGTAA
>POVV01000214.1_pt1 | contig 46235 bp, 77 predicted proteins | sample 1560271 | NCBI WGS metagenome assembly POVV01 (sample SAMN08337232, study PRJNA429181) | Bioreactor metagenome, whole genome shotgun sequencing project. | biome: cows' rumen and soil; feature: anaerobic; isolation source: anaerobic chemostat enrichment culture, galacturonate as sole carbon... | reverse complement strand
AGCTATCGCATTAAAGAAAAGAAAAAAGCCGGCTATTTCCGGCCAGAGTCGACTCAAGAGACTAACTAGTGTACTATTGGGGAATTTTCGATTGATGACTTTGGGGAAATTGAAATTGATGTTGACACTACTTGGGATTTTTCTATGGACTCTAAAAGCTAAAGCAGGTATTAGATATATCAATCAGGTCGAATAGCAAGTTGCTATGTACAAAATGGAGTTGTAAAATGTAATTTTAGGTCGGTATTTTTACATAGAGACCAACTTGCGTCTGGATGTTATGTATGCTATAATTTCACCAGAGAACGAGAGCATCGGCTTCCTTAGTTGTGGATAGTTTATGCTAAGGGTACAAAATGCTCACCAAATCATATATTCTCTATGTTTAACATGTGCGGGCGTAGCTCAGTGGTAGAGTACCGGCTTCCCAAGCCGTGGGTCGCGAGTTCGAATCTCGTTGCCCGCTCCAGTAAATATGCGGGTTTGAAGCATGTGGTGCTACCGGGTCAGTGGTCAACCTGGTGCAACGGTGGCGCAACGGGTGCAAAAACCAGCTTAAAAAGCGAGACGAACTTCCTATTTTGGAGGTTCGTCTTTTTCTGTATTTTCGTCTGTTTTCTCAGACGGTTTTTCTATTTTGTCAGGCAGATTATATATATCGGCTATCTTCCCGGCAATTATATCATCCTGTCCGGGCATGGCATGTCCGTATAAATCTAATGTGTGGGACGGTTTGGCATGTCCAAGCCTGCGACTAACATCCATGAGCGGCATTCCAGCTGCTAATAGCTTTGTAGCGTGGGTATGTCTTAGGGCGTGAAAGTTTTTTGGTTCTACGCCAGCCTGGTGCAACAATTTGCGCCAAAACCGCTGCCAGTTTTGCGGATTAACCGGCGTACCTTCAAGAGATGTAAAAACGAGCAATTCAGTTGAAAAATCTTCACCGTATTTTTCTATGGCTCTTGCCTTGCATTGTGCGAGTATAGGGAGATATTCAGGCGGCAACGATATTTTTCTTTTGCCAGACGAGCTTTTAGGGTCCTCAAAAATTATCTCTCCTGAGTCGGTCATATGTAGACCTTGGCGAATGTAAATATATCCGTCCTGCGCATCCATCCAACGTAGCCCTAAAAGCTCACTCATGCGCACGCCGGTAACAATAGCCATATATACTGCTGGATACCATTGGTGCTCAGTGTGGCCGGATAAGTTTTTCATGCTTTTGCAGGTGACAAGGATGCTGTTGATTTCATCTTCAGTAAATGTCTCGACTTCCTCCCGAGTGACTTTAGGAGGCGTTACATCTTTGGCAGGGTTGCTTTGGATAATCCGGTCTATTCTGGCTTGCTCCAAGCAAGCGCGAATAAGATTATGGACCTTCTTTTTAGTCTCTCCGCTGGCCGGGACCATTTCTGTAATTTTCTCTTTTGTTTTGGGGTCTTTATGGACTCGTTTCACTTTAATATTGTTGTATAGCTTTTTCAACATGGTGGCCGTGATTTGTTGAATTGGCTTATCGCTCAATGGCTTCATGTGGGCGGTAAGGGAAATGTATCTATCGAGCGTCCTTTGCCTTACATCAGGCTCTATATGTGTTTCTAGCCACTCAACCATATATTCACCTAGTTTGGTTTCTGATGGCGCAATAAATGTACCTAGCCCCATTTCAGCTCGTTTCAAGGCAACCCAATCCTCGGCTTCCTGTTCGGTGTCAAATCGCTTGCTGGCCCGCTTACCATCTTCCATTGTTATGGCCGCTCTATATTTATTTGTTGCATTATCAAAGTAAACGCTTCCCTGGTTGTTTTTGCGCTTTGGCTTAAATTTATCTTCGTTGTTGGAGCGGCGTTTAGTCAACAGTACCCACCTCTTTGACTATTTTGAGATGCTTTTTGTTATTTTCAGGACCATGCCTGTCCATAATTATTTTAGTGTGTTCCGGATTACCCATGTCATATACCGGCAGGCCGTCCATGCGCGAAATGGCGGTATTGTACTGTATATAGTCCTGTAGCATAGCCTGTACATCATCTAAGGCCGAATCTGGCAGCTGGTCTATTAGTTTGTGTAATTGTTTGCGGCGTAGCATGTGGTGGCCTTCAGAATTTTTAAAAGTCATATTTCTTTCCATCAAAAATTAACGATTTTACGGTTTGGCCATCAGGAGTAAATGTGAATTGAAATTTGCTTCTGAGATTTGCGCCGAATGAATTTTGAGCATCTACATGGGATTGTACTATTATTTTTTCTTTATCTTTGCTAAATTTCCAGTCTGCTATACTTGGGAAATCGGCGGTCTTTGGTGCTTTTAATATGTTCTTTACTGCTTCTTCGCAGAAGAATTGCAATCTGCTTTGTTCCTCAATTGTTAAATAAAAATCGGAAACTTTGGAAATAACCATACCCTCTTTATAAAGATTTTGAGATGCCCATCTTATTGCATCGACATTACCTTCTTTAGAGATATAAACAATGAGATTTTCTATGTCATAATTTACCTTTACGCGGTATCCCTTGCCGCCTTCGCCGTATGAATTATCAAGAATCTCATCATGTTTTATTGTATCTATCTCGGTAACGCCGCACTGGCTTAATATAGCTTCAACTCCGTTAGCTTGTTCTGGGGTCAATCCCGTATGTTTTGTTATTTTTTTAGATACGCCAGATTGCTTAACTGTTGCTTGTTTTACGGTTTCGCCAGTAGACGATGGTTGCGCTTTTTCGTCGGTTGAGTTACTGAAAATTAACAATCCAATAATTAGACAGGTAATAATCCCTTTTGCCTTGTTTGAGTAAGCAGAATACTTCCAAAGCAAAAACAATCCTACCGGAAAGAAGAATACAAGCATTAACCACATAAACCATGTTTTTTCATAAAACTTCATCATTATACCCCTTTCATTTTTAAAATAAAAACACAGCCTGTCCAAGTGCTGTGTCTATTGCTACGTGTATAAGGCAGTCACTAACTGCTACAAACTGCCTCTTTTGGAACGAATATCAACATATTATGTTATAATCATCTTAAAATAGGTCATAAGTCCTAACAATATTTAATTAGGAGTGATACTATGCTTACTAACACTACGTGACTGCACCGCTAGATAGGCGGTGCTTTTGCTTTGTTTGTCGAAAAAAGAGATTTATTGCGTTTGATTTTACAGGGCATCAGCAGTATAATATCTACAAACATATGTTCGGTATAATGTTCGATTATTTTGCGAGTTTAAGACCTTTGATTTCAGCTTCCTGGTGTGTTGTGCGGGTAGCAAGCACGTCAAGCATGTTGGCGTGGTGATCGAGTTTGGTTTCAATTTGTTCGGTCTTCCGGTAAGTTTTTTCAGAAATATCAAGCAATGCTTGGTCTGCTTCTTTAAGATTTTTAATTTCGTTTAAAACGGAATCAATCTTGGCGTTAGTCGCGGCTTGCCCCTGCTCTAAACGGCCTAAACGCTCAACGATTTGTTTTTGACCTTCTAAGATTTCTTTTAATAGTTGTTCACTCATAGTTTTCACCTCGCTTTATATTTGTTGATTGGGGGAATTTACGTGGAGAGGAATGCAGAAATTACGGATGAAGAGTTAAAGATTATATTATTAATGGTCTTGGATGAAATTATTGACGAACAGAAAGTTGTTCGATAATTACCTCAAGAGCTTTCTGCTGTTCTAGCGGAAGGCTTTTTAATTTTTCATACATTGATAGTAGACGTTTAGTTTGCTCTTCAGGCGACATTTCTTTAAATGTTCCTAATGCCCGCTCTCTTTCTTCTGATAACTCCATTGTTTCACCTAACTCAATAGCACGCTTTGGGAGTTCTTTGTTCTTATCTTGAGGAATACGTGCAATTCCGGGATGGTCAGTGTTCCCAAGGAGGTAGTCTGTCGTACATTTGTACAACTTTGAAAGAATTTTTAGCGTGTCTAAGTCAGGATCACTTACATCATTTTCATAACCCGAAAGCGTTTTATTGTTAATTCCGGTTTTGTTGTAAACTTCTACTTGTGTCATTTTTCGGTGTTCTCTGGCGAGCTTAAGCCGCTGTGCGATTATTGATTTTTTCACAGGAATCACTCCTCGCCTTAATACTACATCATTCTTGGATACAAAGAAATAAATTCTTAGAAATTTAGAAAAAAATCTTGACATCTTAAAAACTAAGAATTATAATAAAGACAAGTTCTTAGAGATTAAGAAAGGAGGCCGCGAATTGAAACTTCATGAAAGGTTAAAAAAGTATCGCATTAAAAACGGTCTTAAGCAAAAATTCGTTGAAGAAAGAGCCGGTCTTCCGGCAAAACGCCTGAGTGCTATTGAAAAAGGAACTGTCAAGTTAACCGGAGATGAATTTGAAACAATTTGTATTAATGGCTTAAAAGTAAATCCGTCAATTTTTTTTACAAATGAATTCTTAGAAACTAAGAATAATACAACCGGCGAAGACCAACAAGCAGCCACACTGTCGAGAACCGGCTAATCCTCATCAATCGGTTCATCTATCTTAATTTCCCCATTTTGGCGTTCATAATCCTCAATGTACTGTTGGACAATCCACTCTACCTCTTGACTGAGAAAGCGCACATGTCTCCTGGCTAGTTTCTGTAACTTTGCTTTAGTTTTTTTATCGTAAATGCGAACAGTGATTGGCTTGGCCGACATGTTGACACCTCCCAGTCTAAATGTACCATAAAAATTTAAAAACAGTGCCAAAAGAGGAAGTAAGTAATGAGGCTGTAACAAACTGATGCACTTTGAAGCAGAAAGGGGTGAGAAAATGTCAACAAAAACGATGTTTTGTACACCGCCAAAATTAGCAAAAGAGACCGGGCTTGACGTTCGTATCATTCGCGAAATGTGCGAAAAGAAGATTATTCCCTGTGAAATATACAACGGCAGATACCACATACTTCATGACCGGGCAATTCGTATTTTAACTAAGCGGGCAGAAGATTTTGAAGGGCATTATCGCCCCGAACGTTCAGCCGTGCTTGAAGCTATTCGGGCAAATAGGCCAGCAGCCAAAAAGAGGTCAGCTAAACAACAATTAGCCCTTGATAAGCTGCGCGGCTTAGCATAAGAAAAGCGGGGTGATAACATGCGCTGCAACAATTGCCACGAGGAGACAAGTCACTACGTGTGGATGATAAAGCCGGGTCTAGATAAACCGGTGCCAGTCTGTTACGACGACCGGACCTGCGAGGCGATTGCAGAAAAGCGGCGCAAGAAAGTAAGTCCCAAAATGGCAAAGGTCAAGGAGTTGGCCGAAAGATTCGCGAGTTAGGAGGTGTGAGAATGCAACCGAACAAGATTGAGCCGCAAATCATCACGGCGCGGCAAGCTGAGCAAGAGGATAAACTGCCTGAGTGGGCAGTGATAATCGGCAATATAACCTGGTGGCTGAGCGTGATTCTATTTGTCAGTGCTTTTATTGAGGCTATTGACCTGTGTATAAAAAAGTAGCCCTACCGGGGTTGGCAGGGCTGGAAAGTGGGGCAGGTGACAGAAAGGAATCCCGATTTACAAGCTTAGTGTACAACATCTAAGTGAAAGGAAAAAGATGGTAGTAATTCGCATTTTGAAAGGGACTGATAAAATTGGAGCTTATTAACGTAGTACGTCAGGAAATGGGTATCTTGGGAATCACTGCTAAGGAGTTGGCGCACCGAATCTGTGTAGCGCCCAACACAGTAAGCACTTGGTTTAACAGGGGGTGTATCCCAGAATCAATGGAAGGCCGCGTTGCCGGTGCCATCGACAGCCCGAGACTGAGCGAAGAGCGTTGTAGTCAGTGCGAAGGTAATGCGTTCCCTACTAGATACCTGGACAATGTTGACGATCATCCCATGGTAGCCATTAATAAAGCCAGCGAAGAGATTGACGAATGGCTGCCGCTGGCCAAAAGGGTACACATGATTATCACCAATAAACGAAGGGGCGCAACATTCACTCCGGAGGAAGAGTCAGCCTTGGTTCACTTCGAAAACGAGACAGCAGACATAATTACTTCGATGAAAACAGTTCTGATTCGTTTTCAAGAGTGTTATGCAAGACCAGTCCGAAAAACAATGGAACGGCATGTACGCAAGCTTGAAGAATCCGGCTATTGTTCCGGAGTAAAAGAAAAATCGCCTGTGTTGGCGCACAGACGAGCAAGGTAAAAAAAATTCGTTAGCCCAATTATACCATGCCCGGTAATTGGGTGCAAGGAGGGGCAAATATGAAAGAAGCAACAAAGAAGTGTTTCAATATCCTGCACGAAAAGATGCTTGATAGTACCGAGTATAAAGCCGGTTACCAGTTTGGCCGGCAGGTACGGTCCATTCTCGAAACTTTAACGGTAGATGCCTTGGTTGGTAAACGTCACCTGTATATTTCAAGTCGTACACCGTATGCTGCTGGGGTGGCAAGGGCAGTGCTTGAAGTGATTTGGGAGCATGAAGCCGAGAAGGTGGCAGCATGACTATAACTGACCAAGAAAAAGCAGCTACCCTATTCAGTATCCTGTTGCAGCTGCGCGATAAAGTCCCGGATGCACCAGTACATAAAATCGTCACAACGGCAATAGATGAAGCGAGATACCAATACAGCGGTGTTGCGCATGGCGCAAACCCATCAAGGAAGCCGGTAACGGAAAGAGGCGAGTATCATCGGCTGTGGCGAAAAGCGCGGAAGGAGAGAGCGGTATGCAATGCCTAGTAGTCACCGAATGCCTTTGCTGTAGCTGCGATGTACCAATAAACTTCTGCGCATATCGGCATTGTGATGGTGACTACTGCCAGAATAACTGTTTAACGCCTGAGTGTAGGCACTACAAACCGAAAGGGGCAGTGAGTAATGCAAAATAACTGCCACCTATGCAGCGAACTGCTGACACGCGACACTGGCCGGCATGACTACGAAGATAGTCGCGGCTGGGTATGGGATATATGCGGCGTGTGCTATGAAGATTTAAAGGAGGAATCCATTGTGGGTATATATGAAGTGAAATACCGCGCTGACAACATGTTTGAGGCGGTTGTGAAAGTTAAGGCCGCTAGTGCAAGCGACGCTAAAAGGATTGCGTTGAAAAGCCCGGATGTTATTAGGTTGCAAGACTTTGGTCGTGTGAAGTTCGCCAGTGTGCGGTTGGTAGGTGCTGCGTAATGGACGAAAAAGACTTGCGCAATATGCCCTGCCAGTACCCGGATTGCTGGCACGAATGCGGCGAATGCCTGAAAAATAAGCGGGAGGATGGCTAATATGACTAACTTGGCTGAAAAGCTTGAGGAATATTTGGATGAACAAAATGGCGTTACAGAGCATCAAGGATTTGTTATTGACACAATGGACAGGGCTGATTGGGCTGTACGGAAAATTGGCGTGTATCAGCAGAAAATTGATGAAATCCAAGCACTTGCAGAAAGTCGCATTAAGCAGATTCAAGACTGGGCTGAGAAGGAAACACAGGGTAACTTGCAGCAAATCGCTTTCTTCGAAACACTCTTAATGCCTTTTGCTGAACAACAGTTACAAGGTTCAAAAAAGCGTAGCTTTAACTTGCCAAGCGGTACTGTTGGTTTCCGCAAGGCCTCAACAAAGTTCTATATTGACGGCGAATCCGTAAGTGGAAAAAACGAGAAGTTGACCAAGTGGGTAAAGGAAAACAGCAAAGAGTTTCTCGTTGTTAAAGAAGAAACCAATTGGACTGAACTTAAGAAAACTTTGCAAGCCGTAAACGGCAAGGCAGTTACTGCCGATGGCGAAATTATCCCGGGTGTGGTTACTGACAGCCCACCGGACACCTTCTATGTGAAGGGTGGTGGTAAGTAATGGCATTCAAAAAAGCAGAGCGCAAAAAGGCAAAGTTACGACTGGCATTGTGCGGACCGTCTGGGTCAGGCAAGACATACAGCGCTTTACGCTTGGCGGCTGGCATTGGCGGGGATATAGCTCTAATCGATACCGAGAACGGCAGCGGGTCCCTATATTCAAGCCTATGTGAATATGACGTTGACGAAATTACTCCACCATTCACGGTTGATAAATACATTGCCAAAATAAAAGAAGCGGAATCGGCTGGCTATAATGTCCTGATAATTGACTCCCTCAGTCATGCGTGGGCTGGGCAGGGTGGTTTGCTAGAAGAAGTAGACAAGCGAAATAAAGGTAACTCCTTTGCTGCTTGGCGGGATGTTACTCCAATGCACAATAAGTTAATTGATACTATTCTGCAAAGCAAATTGCACATCATCGTTACTATGCGGTCTAAGACGGCATATGAGATTGAAAAGGATGAAAAAGGGAAAGCGGTTCCAGTTAAAAAGGGCATGGCTCCCATACAGCGTGACGGCCTAGAATATGAATTTACTGTGGTGCTAGACCTTGATAATAAGAAGCATGTTGCTGAAGCTGGCAAAGACCGTACAGGGCTTTTTGATGGGAAGATTGATGTACCTACAGAGGAAACCGGCAGAATGCTTAAAACATGGTTGGAGTCTGGTATAGATGTACCTGCGCCAACACAGCAACCAATGTCATTTAGCGAAGCTCAACAGCAAATTGCTAAAGAAAAGGCACAAGAGAAAGCGCAGGAGCGCGAACAGGCAAATTTAATCACCGAGTTGCAGCTTAAAAAGCTATTCGCAATGTCGAAGGAAAATGGATTAACCAGCGACGATATGAAAAACCTGCTGCACTGGAAGTACAATGTACAGTCATCGAAAGAGTTGACCAAACAGCAAGCCAGCGAAGCTATTGAAAAATTATCAGACTTATGGGCTGAGTTTGTTGCTGATCAAAGTCAAGCTGGATAGGGAGGTAACGCTTAATGTTTAAACTCACAATTCAAGGCCAGGGATTGAACTTCGATATAGATATAACTCAGGGCATGGTTGCTAATGTAATGAGGCAGGTAATTGCAAGCAGGTTTGGGGATGCTTCACCAGCGGTACCACCAAGGACAATAATGACCCCGCGGGTGGAAGAGCCGGTAACACAAGCGACTGACGAAACAAATCATGAACCTAGTGGCGATAAAGTGCCGGACAGTGACCAGGAAGGTGAGCCTCCCTAAAGTAGTGCCGATACGTCCGGTAGGGATGCTTGAGCAGTACAAAAAGATGGTAAGGGCAAGGGGGCTATAAGCCCCTATTGCCAGGGATAGGAAAGCCAATCAAAGAACGCGACAGCTAAATAACACATACCGGCTACAGCGTAAATTGCAATAGCTAATGTTTCCATAGCTTGCGCCTCCTTAGGTTAGACTATCCCATTGTTAGTATGTGTGATTAGAGAGAAATTATGCGGGGTGATGGGTGTGCGTGAGATAAAATTCCGGGCGTGGGATAAGGCAAATAAAAAGATGTTAGAAGTCGATGGGATTAACTTTAATGAGTTTGGGTTTAGTCAATACAAATCGGCAGGGATTGCTTGTGACCTACCAGATACTGAATTAGGCCAGATTATTAACTTATCAGAAGTCGAGCTAATGCAATATGTGAACAAAGAAATTTGTGTCGGAGATATAACTTATCACCGGGCGCATAATGCCTATGCGGTTATTGCGGTAAGCGATGATGGTTGGTGTTTTGTTGGGAAAGAAATTGTCAACGGCAAATATACAGGTGATGTTTTCTATTATCAAAAGATGGACGAGAAAAATCTTCAAGTCATCGGCAACATCTACGAAACCCCAGAACTGCTGGAGGCCACGCCATGAAACTAAACCAACCACCAAGAAACTGCGGCAACTGCCGAAACCTTGTAGATGATCGGTACGATTGCCTGGTGTGTTATCAGTTAAAGCAAATAGACGGTAAGCCAGTAGCGGTAAAGGTACGCAGGAACGGTAAGGCTTGTCAGAGTTATAGGGAGAAGGTAAGCGCATGAGTAAAGACACCGAATCCTGCGCCGGAAAGTGTCCGGGATGCGATTGTGATAAGGGTTGTTGTAGTGGGTGTGGGGAGTGTGAGGATGGTGGAGAAATACAAGCAGTTTTTACTTAGTAAAATTGCCCTGGCAGTAGATACCGGCTTTGAAATATCGCAGGATGAAATAAATCCAGCTTTAAAACCCCATCAGAAAGATGCGGTGCAGTGGGCAATTAAAGGCGGCAGGAGAGCACTATTTGAGAGCTTCGGACTTGGCAAGACAGTCCAGGAGTTGGAATGGTGCCGAATCATCACTGAAAAGTGCGGCGGCAGGGCATTGATAGTCCTACCGCTGGGGGTTAAACAAGAGTTTACGCGGGATGCCGTACAGCTGTTAGGTATGGAACGACCGGAATACTGCCGGACAATGGCAGAGGTTGAAGCGGCAACGGGTCGGATTATTATTACGAACTATGAGCGGGTAAGGGATGGCGATATTGACCCGACATATTTCAAAGCAACAAGCCTAGATGAAGCGAGTTGTCTACGGAGCTATGGCAGTAAGACATACCAGACCTTCCTAGACAAATTCAAAGGTGTGCAATACAAGCTAGTCAGTACGGCAACACCTTCGCCAAACCGGTATAAGGAATTGATACATTATGCTGGGTACCTTGAGATAATGGACACCGGGCAGGCGCTGACGAGGTTCTTCCAGCGCGATAGTACCAAGGCCAACAATCTAACGCTGTATCCTCACAAAGAGAATGAATTTTGGCTGTGGTTATCGAGTTGGGCGCTATTTATTACCAAACCCAGCGACTTAGGCCACGATGATACCGGATATGCGCTGCCGCCTCTCAAGATCAATTACCATCAGGTGACAGTAAATCAGGCTGAAGCAGGCTGTGATAAAGACGGACAAGTCAAACTCATACGAGATGCGGCGTTGTCGCTTGCAGATGCAGCACGGGAAAAGCGCGATAGCATAGAGGACCGGGTAGCCGAGATGAAAGAGATTGTTGACGCTAATCCGGATGATAACTTCATCTTGTGGCATGATCTTGAAGCCGAACGGCATGCAATTAAAAAGGCCATGCCTGAGGTAGTCGAGATTTACGGCAGTCAGGATTATGACATAAGAGAGCAGCGAGTAATTGATTTTTCAGAAGGACGGACCAGACTGTTTGCCACAAAGAAAGAGCTCAGCGGCCAGGGATGTAATTTTCAAAAACATTGCCATAGGGCCATATTCTTGGGCATTGATTATGAGTTTAACGACTTTATTCAAGCTATTCACCGGATATATCGCTTTTTGCAGACTAAGCAGGTCGTTATTGACATTATCTACACCGAATCCGAGCAGCAGATATTAAAGGTACTGATCGAAAAATGGAAGCAGCACAATTATATGACTGATAAAATGACGGCCATTATTAAAAAATACGGACTGTCAAATATATCACTGGTTGAGAAAATGGCCAGAAGTATGGGAGTTGAGAGGGTGCAGGTTAAAGGCAAGAATTACACCGCGGTCAATAATGATTGTATCTTGGAAACCGCACAGATGCCGGATAACAGCATTGATCTAATAGTAACGTCCATACCGTTTAGCAACCATTATGAGTACACGCCAAGCTATAACGACTTTGGCCATAACCAAGATACCGAGAGATTCTTTGAACAAATGGACTTTCTTTCACCAAATCTACACCGAATATTAAAGCCTGGCAGAGTGTATGCCTGCCACGTTAAAGACCGGGTACTGTTCGGCAATGCAACCGGTACCGGGATGCCAACAATGGAGCCCTTCCATATGTTGACTACAATGCACTACATGAAACACGGCTTCCAGTATTTCGGCATGATAACGGTGGTTACAGATGTGGTAAGGGAAAATAACCAGACATACCGACTTGGATGGTCAGAGCAGTGCAAGGATGGTACTAAAATGGGCGTAGGTTGTCCGGAATATATCCTGCTATTCCGCAAGTTGCCGAGCGATACCAGTAAAGCCTATGCTGATGTGCCGGTGGTAAAAACAAAGCAAGGATACACCAGAGCGCAATGGCAGATAGATGCTCATGGTTATTGGCGGTCCAGCGGGAACCGGCTACTGACTAAAAATGAGTTAGCAACTATACCGGTTGAAAACTTGCAGGCGGTTTACCGCAAATACTCAAGGGAAAACGTCTACGATTATCAAGAACATGTCGAGTTGGCAAAGAAGCTGGATGAAAACGGCAAGCTACCAGCGTCATTTATGGTAGTAGCGCCCGGATCCTGGCACGAGGATGTATGGGACGATATAAACCGGATGAAAACATTGAATACCAAACAAAGCCAGAAGCGCAAACAGATGCATGTATGCCCTTTGCAGATTGATATTGTTGAGCGGCTGATAAACCGGTACAGCAATCCTGGTGATTTGGTTATGGATCCGTTTGGCGGACTTATGACGGTACCGCTTACAGCTGTAAAGATGGGCAGGCAAGGATACGGGATAGAGCTCAACAGTGATTATTTCCGTGACGGTCTTGGGTACCTGAAAGTCGCTGAAGCTCAGCGGGAAGAACCTACGTTATTTGATTTCTTAGAAGCGGGGGCTTAGGCTCCCGCAACGGGGTAGTAGATTAGGTTAGTTGTAGGCGGTGGGGTATGAATACCTATAGACAAATGAGCGCATTTTACGATTATTTGCAACGAGCTTCATTGCCACAGGCCGCACAGTTACTTTATCACACATTGATGTTGGTAAATAACATATGCGGATGGGAACGGGAGTTTAAGCGGACTAATCAGTCCTTAGCTGGACTTATGCGCATGAACGAAAAGACTTTGATACAAGCCAGGTTAGACCTGAAAAATGCAGGTTTAATAGACTTTAAAGCCGCCAAGAAAAAAGGAGAGGTAACAACCTACTCGATCATTCGATTATATGAAAATGAAATTATGGGTGTAAATAAGACAGTCCAAAATACACCCAATAGTACAGTAGAACTTACACCCCAACATACACCCCAAAGTACAGGCCAAAGTACAGACATAAATATATATAAAGATAAAGATATAACTACTACTGCTACTATTTATGCGCGCGCAAGCACGTTATACCAACAGGAATTTGGACTGATAACCGGGACAATAGCTCAGAAACTGAATGACGATGTTGATTGTTTCGGTATTAATTGGGTTGAAAACGCTATCAAGGTTTCGTCTATGCGCGGAAGAAGAACGTATGTTTATCTAAAAAGTGTTTTGGATGGTTGGCGGTCAGACGGATATACACCAGACAGCGAACCTTGGGAAAAAGGAGATGGTAGTAATGGAAAGCCCATTTCTAAAGCGACTGCAAAAGTTAGGAATCAAGCCGCAAATTACAGCGAGTATGACCGCTGATATGGTTGAGTTTGTTAATATGGCCGGCTTGAGTATTACGACTGAGGATATACCGGACTATTTCGATATTATTGACCAGGCATTACGAAGTGACCAACAATGCCGAGGATGCAAAGGGCTTCAACAGTGCAAGTCTGAGGCGGAGGGCATGATGTACGTTCTTGAGATGGCACCTACAGGCAAAATATCTCCGTCATACCGGATGTGCCGGCACAAGGTTGTGGATATGGAATCAAAGCGGATCAGCCGTCTATTAGCATCATCGAGGCTGCCTGATTTCTTCAGGGACAAGACCTTTGCCAACTTTAAGCGGCATGATAACCCCGAGGCATATATGGCGGCACAGAGAGTGGCTAACGATGTTGGCGGCACAGGAGTAATGCTGTACGGCAAGCCAGGAACCGGAAAAACACATTTAGCCGCGGCGATAGTGAACACAAGGTTAGCAAGCGACAACCAGGCGGTATTTGTCACAGTGCCGGAATTATTGGCCGATATTCGGGAAACAATCGGCCGCAAAGAGGATACCAGCGAATTGCTTGAGCTAGTCAAGGATATCGACCTACTTGTCATGGACGATATGGGAGCCGAACGACTAACGGACTGGGTAGCTGAACAAATGTTTTCGGTGATTAACGCAAGGCTAATGCGGAAAAAACAGACCGTTGTCACCTCAAATTACGCGCCGTCAGATTTGATTGCTAGAATGGCTATTAAGGACCGGAGCGGCAATATCCTGGATGACCTGCCGGGCAAGCGGATTGTTAGCCGACTCACCGAGATGTGCCAGAAGGTTGAGATGCGGGGCAAAGACCAGCGGCTAGGAAGTGCCGGCTGATGTGGCAACAATGGCAACTAGAAATGCTCCTAGAAGCAGATCGACTTAATGTGCCGATGTGGGCCATAGCAGCGGAGTTTGGTAGGAGTTTGACTGAGGTCATAAATAAGCTGGAATGGCTGAAATGGAGGGGTGCGGCATGAATCGTATAATCCGAGTATTTCCCCATCGAAACTCATTCACACCAACTGACGACATGGCATTTTTCGAAGAACCCGGCCTATTCATTCCAGATCATGACGCAGTACATGTCTGTTGCGTGTTTACATGGGACATAGACCGGTGTCGAGAGCTCCAATTTCAATGGCAGGGCAAAACGGATAAGCCGGTATTATTGGACGGTCCAGCCTTCGGAAACTCAGGCGGTGACTTCATCCCAGGAATGTATATCCGGTCAGGAGTAACGTTTACTAGCCGAGGTTGTCCCAATAATTGCGGATTCTGTTTTGTTCCGAAGCGAGAAGGTAAGATTCGAGAGTTGCCAATATATCAGGGAAACATCGTGCAGGATAACAACTTCTTAGCGTGTAGTAAAGAGCACCGGCGCAAAGTATATGTCATGCTAAGAGGCCAGCATGCAATCGAGTTTAAGGGGGGGCTTGAAGCGGCGCGGTTGTCTGATTGGGATATCGAGCAAATGCGCGGCTTGAGGATTAAAGGACTATGGTTGGCTTGCGATACAAAAGAACGGATTGACATACTAGAAAAGGCTTGTGCGAAGCTACATGCTGCCGGATTCAATGAAAACAAAATTCACTGCTATGTACTGATTGGTGATGATATGGCAGAGAACAAAGCACGACTGATACGGGTATTTAGTGCAGGAGCAATGCCGTTTGCACAGTTATACCAGCCGGAAAAGCCGATTAAATACAGCAAAGAATGGCGTGATTTGCAACGGACATGGAGCAGACCGGCAGCAACAAAAGCAGCAATGAAAGAGCTTATTGCAAAAGTTGAGAGAACGGAGGCTGGTTGAAATTAACAAAGTTATCTTAGTTGGCCGCCTAGCCCAAGATCCAGAAGTCCGCTACACCCAGACAGGTAAAGCAGTCTGCTCCTTCACCCTGGCAGTTAATCGCTTCAGTGGTGGGCAAGGCCAAAACACTGCCGATTTTATACCTGTTGTCGCGTGGGAGCGTCTTGCCGAGACTGCCGGAAATAACCTTACCAAAGGGCAACGGGTGCTGGTAGATGGCAGGCTGCAGATTCGGAGCTATGAGGCTAATGACGGTAGCAAGCGGAGAGTGGCCGAAGTCATAGCGCAGAGTATTGAGTTCTTGGAGCGGCGGCAGGCGACCGGTAACAGCGGCGAGATCGATATAAACAGTTTTGGTAAAGAAGTATTCCCGGAGGAAGAAATACCTTTTAACTAAGCCCCTATGTTGTGCCTAGACTTAGGGGGAGAATTATTAGGCGAATTGTTTAGTGGGGTGAGGATGAATGTACAGGCAGACAATCGTTAAAAATCCCCGGAAGGTCCATCGGTGCAGTGGTTGCAATAAAAAGATGCGAATGGACCGGAGGCATTATTACATAGCCAGCACTTTTGAAGGTGAATTTTGTACAGCGCGATTGTGCTTTGCTTGCAAGAAACATCTAGACAAGTATAGTGGCGATTACCGCGACGGCTGGTACGAAGGCGATTTACGGGACGGACGGCGCGAAATAGTTAGTGATTGGAAATATAAGCGGCTAAACAAGAAGCCTAAAGCCAGTTAGTGCTACGCCTAACAACCTCAGAAGCCCGCAAGCTCGGCATAGTGGTCAACAAAAAGACCGGCCGCGCCAAGATGAAACGCCGGATACCGGAGCCCATCGTCAAGCAGGAGGCCGGAAAGCTGACCATCACTATTTATGATATACCGCCAAGCCTCAACGACTGGAAAGACTTGCACTGGGCAGCCAAAGCCAAGGTAAAGAAGCAGTGGGAAAACCTGTTGATTGTCTTGCTTCGGGGATGCAAGCGAGTCGAAAAGCCGGTGGTGAGGATAACGTATTACCCTGAGGTGGACAGGGACCGGGACAAGGATAATTATGCTCCAAAATTTTTGATGGACGGGCTGAAGAAGTCCGGAATTATCCGGGATGATAGCACCAAGGTAGTTGACTTGGATTGGAGTATAGGGCCGGTTGTGGAGATAGGCCGGACTGAAATTGTGATTTGGGAGGGGTAGAGGGTGGATATAGCTCAAGAAGCAAAGATAATCCGTGAAGAGTGGTTTGAGAAACATATAGCCGCATTGACACAGCATGGGGATTTGCAGGTTCTGGACTGGCGGAAACCAGGAACCAATTGCTATTACTGCCGGTATGTTTTTGATGGTTATCGCATGTATATTTCGGGTGATATCGGAGAAGCCGTGTTTGGCCTTACATGGAAAGCGGATGTACATTCGTTTGATAATGTTCATCTTGGATATTTCCATAGGAAAATAGCTGCGCTACGTGATGAAAAATATGATTTTGACGAAGTGATAGCAGTGAAGCGTCTTCGTGAATGGGTAAAGTCGTTAAAAGAAGATGGCGTTAAATATGACCATGACGAAATGCGAGAACTTTTTGAAGAAGCTAGAAATTGCACGACTACGGACAATTGGGCGTTTGTGGTTAACAGCAAGCATGACTTTATCAGTGATTTAGACCCGGATTATTGGGAGTGGATATATTCATGCGGCAACAAAATACCGATTGAGGTACATGCTTACTTAATTGGGTTACAGATGGCCTCTGAGCAGTTGAAACAGACGCAGCAGGAGGCGGTGTAACCATGGACTATAGCAGAGTACCAATGCAATATCTCAAGGCTGATTGTTTGGCGCCAGAAGCGGAGTATGCATCCAAAAATTTAGAGTGTAGAATCCGTAAGGCCACAGCTACCGATATCGCCAGAATTGAGGCTGAGATTGCGGCAAAGAAACCGACTATCACGGTTGACATTATGGGCGAGATAAACAGAGCGCGGAAGCCTGAGAAGAAGCCTGATTATCCTTTCGAGTTTGTGCCGAAGAAAGAGCCGCAGTATAACCCAGTTAAGTTTGATGAGAGGGTGGCGGGGTAGGGATGGATATAGCGGTTAATAAAGATGGTAAGACGTTATTCCTTTTGGATGATGGTGAGCGTTGGTGGTATTTAGGTGATAATCAGCAGCAAGTGGAAAAGTTTCATCGAGACTCATACGGTGATGAAGAAATTGAGATTGATGAAATTAGACCAGTGACGGTTACCGGTGCTGCAAAAACCATGATTCTACTTGAAGAAAAAGTTGATGGTAAAGACGTGAAGAAGCCTTTGCTTGAGGTAATTAACGATGATGACATTTGCTACTCTGATGGAGTTTGCCTTGTTGCAAGTACGGTGTCTTAGCCGGCTAACCACCCATAACCAAACAAGGAGTGGAGAGCATGACTGAGCTATCAGCCAAAGTCCTAGCGATATGCAAACGTAACTATAAAGGCAACTGCCACAACTGCGAACTAAGGCCAAAGTGTGTGGCGAAAATCGGATACGGTAAAGATGGACATGAAAAGTGGGTAATTGAGTTAAATGAGAGAGGTGAGCAGGTTGAATGTGCTTGATGCTATAGAGAGCGGTAAAATCGGAATATCTGTACATGTTGGTGCATGGGCCGATGATATGCGAGATATTAACGGTCAAATTCAAAAGATGGTTGAGATTAAAGCCGAACTCCTGCGCCTGGCTAAGATCGGCCAGCAGATGCAGTGGGTGGCATGCAGAGACAGGCTGCCTGAACACGGTAAGCCAATAGATGTATGGATAGTCGAAGAAGGGTATGGACGCCGCTCTATTGATGCGGAATACGATGCCGATGAGAGATTGTTCAACACTGACGAAGGCGACTATGAGGCTGATGACGGAACGGAGATTGACGGTATAGTCACCCACTGGATGGTGAAGCCAGCGGACCCGGAAATACTACAACCGCTGCTGGAGGGGGAGAAGTGATGAAAGTTTGCTGGTTTTCTGCAGGCGTATCAAGCTTTATAGCTGGTTATCTTGAAAGGGATAGTATTGATGAATTTATCTATACCCATATAGATAACCAACACTCAGATACATTGCGTTTTGTAAAAGATTGTGAAAAAGTTTTAGGTAAACCGATAACAATTTTGCAATCTCCTTATAAAACAGTTGACAATGTAATAGAAACTTTTCGCTTTATTAATTCACGATATGGGGCGAAATGTACGCAAATATTAAAAAAACGCGTTCGCAAGGAATGGGAGCGCGGCAAAAAAGATTTAACTTATGTATGGGGTTACGATTGCAACGAAGTGGAAAGAGCCGATAACATTTTTGATTCCATGCCTAAATTTAACCATGAATTTCCTTTAATTGAACATGATTTAATCAAAGAAGATTGCCATGGGATATTGAAAAAGTTAGGTATTAAGCGACCGGCTATGTATGATTTGGGATACCACAATAATAATTGTATCGGCTGTGTTAAAGGCGGTATGGGCTACTGGAATAAGATTAGGATTGATTTCCCTGATGTATTTGCGCGCAGAGCGAAACAGGAACGAGAAATAGGACGTACCTGTATTAAGGGAGTATATCTGGACGAATTAGACCAGACGGCAGGCAACTTTAATGGCGAAGTTGCAGAAGACTGCGGCATAATGTGCCATATTTATAGTGCTTAAGGAGCCGTTATGAATATTGAAGATTTAAAATGTCCAGTTATGTACGAAATAGCCTGCACAAAACAACCATGCGGAAAGTGTTGCTTAGATTGTCAAGTAGTAATTTGTCCTGATAAATGTCATTTAGTGAGAAAGGAGGCCGACCATGGACGTTAAGATTACGCCGGAGCGGGCAATAAAGATATTGCGACAAGAAGTGATTGATTATTCACCAGTAAGTAAGTTTGTTAAGCCAATATCAAGAACCAGAGCAAACGAAATAGCCTCTTTAATCGAATCCCTGTCCCGCGAGGCGGAACTGGGCAGAGCGGCGGTAGAGGCAAGAAAAAGCATAGGCAATATGCCTAAATGCATAAGCGAGTGGCACGAATGGTCAGAGTTTGTTGATGTTGAATGCACACCGTTTGTGAAATATTGTAAGTGGCGAGATTTTTGCCGCTTGTATGCCGGGAAGGAGAATGCATAATGGGTGACTACATGCGAGAAATAACGGAACCGTATTTTAATACTGAACAGCGGCAGCCTACCGGCATAGAACTAATTGCCGCCGAACGCCAACGGCAGATCGAGCAGGAGGGCTGGACAGAGGAGCATGATTGTCAGCACGAAAACGGGGAATTAGCGAAAGCAGCCGCTTTATATGCGATTCCAGACGATGATCGTTATATAGATACACATGAAGGTAGTTCGTATATTTTGGAAACTTTATGGCCTTGGCACCCTGATTGGTGGAAACCAACACCTGATAACCGTATCCGTGAACTGCAAAAAGCCGGTGCTCTGATCGCGGCTGAGATTGACCGGCTACAGCGGAAGGGGGCGGAGTAAGGTGGAGTTTGCGCCATTGATTGTATTTGCTGGGATGCTTGCGATTGTCTTATCTATCTGTAATTATCGCATGAGCCGAGATGCAAAGAGAATGGATAGTTGCAAACATGACTGGCAACCATACGATATTTTTTATCACCAAAACGAAATTGATGCTGGAAGAAAATGTTCTAAGTGCGGGAAAGTTGAAAAAGTATAAGGGGTGAGCGCGGCGAGTGAGATTACAATTTGCCCGAAATGTGGCAGTGATCGAATTACTAATCTTACTACCTATGATTGTGTAGTCGGCAGAAATGTGAAAACCGGAAAAATAATTTATAGAGATAAGCACCCAGAATATGGGTATCCCACGTTATGGAGTTATCGTTGCCGAAAGTGTGGATGGGACAGCGAGTGTTTTACAGAGTAAAGGAGGATGCACTGGTGAGTGAGTTTGTTTATACAGGCAAAGGCGGCGGTAAAACCTCTAAAATAATAATTGAAATAGGTAATAAGCTGCTTGAACAGGAAGAAATTATTGCCGAGAAAGATAATAAACTTGGCAAGGCACTAAACGAGATTCAAGACCTCCGCGCCAAACTGGAGGCGGCGGAAGCTCGCAACAGAAAAATAATTGATTTAAACGAGCGGATTTTGAATGCAGGCATTGACGATATTGACAGTTATTTAAAAATTGAGCAAGACCGCGACAACCTCCAGGCTCTGCTTGATGCCATGGAAAAGACCCTGGTTGAAAAGCAGGAACAACTTAATACTTATATCGATAAAGCGCACGGGTACCTTGAGGAGCGGAACAACCTCCAGGAACAGTTAGTCGAATATGTAAAAACACACTCGTTTAGTGATGAAACTGTAAAAATGATGGAAAATGACCTCCAGGCGCAAGTTAATGACCTGATAGGCAATGGGCATATTGGCGCGAAAGAAGTATTAACAACGCAAGCCAAGATGATTCGGGATTATGAGGCGCAAGTCGGGGTGTTGCGTGGGGCGTTAGAAGAGGCAGAGAAAGACAAAGAAGAACTTAGAATCCTAGTTAATAATGTGCGTAACGAAGATGTGCGATTCGCAAGGCGTTATCAGCGGCTTGTAAAGCGGCGATTTAACAACCTCCATGCCGCTAACGTTGCGATGGAGATAGCATTAGAAGAATATTTTAGATGGCGTAATGCTTGTGGGGTTGACGATAAGATACGCGAAGAATTAGCTAAGCACCTTACATTGGTTGATGGGTTAGCGACTAAAGCCCTCTCCACCACCCCAGAGCAGGCCGGGGAGCGGGTACAATACCTAGTTACAGTAGCTACTGACGTACTCAGCTGGCTAAAGAAAAATAACTTTGCGGACACTGGGCATGGTAAAAGTCTTGCTGATGCTCTGTTAAAGTACCAGGGAGGTAGCGAAGATGAGTTACTTTTAAAGGAGCGTGGCGTTAATGGGAATATGGGAAAATGATCAAAAAGCATCGGCTCTTAGGAGTGCGGATAAAGAGATATTTAAATTGCGTGACCAGATAAAAGGTCTGGTTGATGCGTTAGAAGAACTAGCGAGGCTTGGCGGTCCTGGTGGTAAATACGGAAACAGTATTGGAAACGAAATTGCTATAAGGGCATTGGAAAAGTACCGGGGAGGTGCGGAATGAAGGAACATGATGTAATACGCCATATGGGGAGATTCCCCATGACTGAGTTAAAGGAGTTTGCGAGGTAGGGAGGACACTATATGGTGCCATGGTGGACGTTGTTAATAGCTGCATGGGTAGGCGCGGCGATCGGGTTGTTTGTAGGGTGTGCGTGCAGGGCGTCGGGCAAGGAATAGAGCATAAACAAAGGGCAGCTAGTCTGCCCTATCCGGGGGTGGCAATATGAATAATCGGCATAGGCAGCGGATGAAAGCGAGGAAGATAAAGCGTTTAGCTCAAAGACGGATAATGAGTAAGTTTCAAAGTCAAATGATTCATCTTGGCAAGGTTGCGCATGAATCTTGGATAAGGGTTGTTGAGGGCGTAGGTAAGGCGCTTAATAAAGCTATTAAGCAGATACAGGAGCAAAACAGGACGGTTTAGGCCGTCCTTGTGGTGTTTTATAATATTTGGGGGTGGGGTAAATATGAAATTAGTAAAAATTTGTGGTAATTGTATCTATTGGAGCCCGAATCATGCCGAGCATAAGAAGTGCAAGGAATGCGGTGATTATCGGAATAATTTTGTTCCCCGAGACATGAAATGCCCAGTACCCAGTTGTCAGTCCAGTATGATTTACTACAAGAAAGATGCCTACCTCGAATGCCCTGATTGTGGCACATTAGTACAGCCGTTTTTTATGGAGAAATCAGATAAAAGTGTAATCCGGCAGGAATTTGAAAAGCAATTGCCGTGTGACCGGAACAAAGATACAACTCACGGTACACTGGTAACTGTCCATAGCAAGCTAAATGGCGGCAGCAAAAGCAAGGGAAGCAAGAAGCCTGCAAAGAAAAAATCAACTACCCAAATACACAATGAATTAGCGGCTTCGGGTAACAAAATAAAGTACGCAAAAACTGTACAAACCCCTTGAAATAAGCTTGACAAAGTGGTATATTGGGCATAGAGACGATACCCAATCTAGTTAACATAACATAGGCCAGCCTGAAAAGGTTTGGCCTTATTTTTATGACCATTTCGTGGAGTTGCGCGATATGGTCTTTTTATATGCTTACAAGGGCCGCTGACTGGTTCCTCCTTTCCGGTTGGCGGCTAAATTTACATTATCTTGCAGGAAATTGTTAACATTTGGCGAAGATGTTGGGAAATGGTAAAAAAGGGAGGTAAAATCATGTCACTTGAAAAAGATATTGATGAATTTTTAAAGCAAAACGGGCTTGGGGATGGGAAGGAAGTTACTACAGCGGATATTAGAAAGGCTGTTGCAAAAATAATCGCCGAATTAGATAAGAAAAACGAAAAATCATTTGAGTTTCACATGAAAAATTATCATAGGTGATTCGAATTAGCGTCCTTCGGGGCGCTTTTCTTATGCCTAAAAACAGGAGGCGATACCGTGACTAAGAACGGCTGCGACTATTACCATGCAAAAGACCCAAGAGACAAAGTAAACTGCCCGAACTGCCTGCATTGGCTTGGCAGTCGCTGCGGTATCGAGCATAAAGTTAAGGCCAATAACAAGACAGAATTAGTGCATGAGACCTTCCCGACTCCAGGCAGATCAAAGCACGTTAGGGGGTTATGGTATTGATTGTCAGCAACACGATAGTAATTGACGATGTGCTTATCAACTACGACAACGGCATCACAGAGGAAGAGATCCGGCAAATACTTGCTGAAGAACGCCTGCTTTGGCTGGCAAAGGGCAAGACGCTGGGCAAGATGGAGTTATCGCTTGACGGTGACGAGATAATTGTCAGAGCGATTGAAAAGTCACAAATCAAGCGACTGCGCCGGATTACAGGTTATTTGTCTGAAATAGACCGATTTAATCCGTCGAAGCAGGCTGAGTTACGGGACAGGAAAAGCCACCTATGATGGTTACGCCGATACCGAAGAATAAGCGCGTAATCGATAAGGCCGGCATGAAAAAAGTAAAAGCCATTGACCACTGTGAGAAATGCGACAGGAGGCCAGACGGCTTTTTTAATTTGGAAGTGGCGCACGTAGTCAGCAAAGGAGCTGGCGGTCCTGACATTAAGGAAAATTGCCTGAAACTATGTGGTCCCGCCTGCATGCAAGCCGGGTGTCATGGAGCAAACCATACCGGAGTAATCGGGAAAGATGAACTATACGCTGTTATTGCTGAGCGCGAAGGTAAATCAGTGGAAGAAATCAAGGATATAGTACATAGAGCTTGGAGGTTTGGAGAATATGGCTGACATACTCGAAATAATCATCCCAGACAATGCAGGGCTGCAAGAATATCGCCAGTTATTGTCAATCGCTGAGAACGAGATCACGAAGTTAACGCCTCTTATCAGCAAGTACAAGGTCAGCCGGACAAATGCCAAGGCCGCATACGATGATGCGTTATCATCGGCCAAGGTCATGGCGATGGAAAAGTACAGTTTAAAGCCGAATCACCAGACCATGATTAATGCCACGGCCAACAGTGACCCGGAGGTTAAGCGGCTGAAACAGGATTATATCGATGCCAAGGCGCTGGAGATTAAGGCGGTTGACAGGTTGGAGCAGATTAAAGGACTGAGGGATACGCTTAAGGCTTGTGTTAAGTCGGAGCATAGTAGTTATTGAGTGGTGAAGCGTTATGTCTATGAAGTCATTTTGTCGGGATTGTTTTCAAAAGACAGTCTGTAAACAGGAAGATAACAGTTGCAATGCTATCAGCGCGTTATATGAAATATGTCAAGAGCAAGACCGAGAAGTCAAAGCAGAACTCATACGAGGTTATGCAAGAGAAATCGGAGCTTTTGACTATGAAGTGTCTGAAGAGCTTCGGCAGCTAGGTGAAAGAGTAATCGCTGGTATGCCGGAGCTTTCTTATATCACTGAATTTGAAATCAAAGTAGGGTATGTGTTGAGCTATGAAGCTAAGAAAAAGGACGGGAAGAGTATTGCTGCCGATTGCCGGAAGGTAACGGGACCATATCAGGCATATTTGCCCTTTGACTTCGTGGTGACGTTCTATGAGCCGAACATGTCCTATATGACCGAGAATCAACGGAAAGTCCTAATGCTGCATGAGCTTAAGCATATTGGTATTGGTGAACGAGGGCTAAAAATTGAACATCACAACATAGAGGACTTTGAAAGTATACTGAGTCGTTATGGGCTTAATTGGAATGCTTTTAATAATGATGTACCTGATATATTGGTAGGTGGTGGTAGTGAAGAAAAGGGCAGAAACAAAGGTAAGGAAAAGTAATGAATGGCGGCCTAACGCCAAACAAATCTGTATTGCTCAATTGCTCGTCAATCCTGATGATAGAAGAACAAAAGAGCAAAAAGCGCAAGCGGCCGGTATTACCTATAAAACATTATGGGAATGGATGAAGGATGAAAACTTTGTTTTATACCTGAATAGCCAAATTGATAAATATACTAATGCTGAAGTGGCTGAGGTTTGGAAAGCTCTTGTGCGTAAGGCTAAGATGGGCGACATATCGGCTATTAAGCTGTTTTTCGAGATGAAAGGGATGTATGTTGAAAAGAAACGTCATGAACTATCTGGGCCAGACGGCGGCCCGATACAGCATTCTATCGATGTATCTAATTTATCCGATGATGAATTAGATAAGGAGTTGGCTCAGCTTGAAAAACTTGAGCAGGGAAGATAAAGAACGTAGATTGATACTCCTGCGCGAAAAACGCATTCGCCAATGCCGTCAATCTTTTTGGGAGTATTGTAAAACAGAATCACCGGACTTTTACAGGGAAGATCGTTGGCACTTAAAGCTTAATTGCTTTACGCTGCAAGCTTTATATGAGCGCAAACTTACCAAGGAATATTTTCACAAATTATGTGAAGAAATTGCGCCTGCGTGGTATGTAGATACCATTGACTGGGATAGGCTTGTTGACGGACATATATATACCAAGTTAATGCAGAACCTACCTCCTCGTCATGGTAAGAGCAGGACGCTGGTTAATTTCTGCAAATGGGCATTAGGTAAAAGTAAGAAAAGCAGAATCATAACCTGCTCATACAATGATGACTTAGCAACAACGTTTAGTCGTTATACTCGCGACGGTATCACCGAAAAAAAGAACTTGCCGACACAAATTGTATACAGCGACATATTCCCCGAGTCTAAAATCAAGCAAGGTAACGCAAGTTATCAAGAATGGGCGTTGGAAGGGGAATTTTTTAATTATAAGGGTGCTGGCGTTGGCGGGTCTATCACTGGTAAGGGATGCAATATCTCCATTGTAGACGACCCTGTAAAAGACGCTGAAACGGCATTTAACGAAAATGCACTTGATAAGATTTGGCTATGGTATACCGGAACTTTCCTGTCGCGTCTTGAGGATGGGGATGGTGGAGGCATTGAAATTGTAAATATGACCCGCTGGGCCAAAGGTGATATTTGCGGACGATTACTTGACGGACCGGAAGCAAACGAATGGCTTATTTTGAGTATGGAGGCATGTAATGCTTCTGGTGAAATGCTTTGTCCATCGTTGTTATCTAAGCGTAAGTACGAAAGCTTGAAAAAGAATATGGACGAAATTATATTTGGTGCCAACTACCATCAACAGCCGGTAGATATACAAGGGAAATTATACAAAAGCTTAAAAACCTATACTTCGTTGCCAGCAGAGGATACCGGCGAAATAGTGACCGAGGGTGTAATAGCATATACCGACACGGCTGACGAAGGTAACGACTATCTGTGTTCTATAGCTGCTCATGTTTATCAAGGCTGCGGATATGTTACCGATGTTTACTACACAAAAGAGGGAATGGATATAACCGAGCCGAAAACGGCTTCTTTTTTGTTTGAGAACAATGTTAACTTAGCCTTGATAGAAAGTAATAATGGCGGCAGCAATTTTGCTAGGAATGTAAGAAACCTGATATGGCAAAACCATCAAACTAAATCGGTTGGCGTGAAGTGGTTTAGTCAGACAAAGAACAAGATGGCGAGGATACTGACTAACAGTGGCTTTGTAATGGAAAATATTTATTTCCCGATTAACTGGAAAGATAGATGGCCAGAATTTTACGCGGCTATAACGTCGTTTCAAAGAGAAGGCAAAAACAAACTCGATGATGCGCCGGACACATTGACCGGACTTGCCGAAATGATACAGGGTATCAATACGAAAGCTCAGCAAGACCAAGAAAAGAAAAAGGAACGTCAAAAAAGACGGCACAGCTTCTAGGGAGGTGAAACCATGCAAAAAGTAAGAGCCAAGGTAATCACAAGTGTAAAAAAAGCCGAAACTCCAACAGCCAAGGATGGGGACGCTAAACAATATGCAATAGCCGATGCGCTTGAGCCGAAATATGCTATCAGCCTTCTGCTTGAGATGAAGGAAATGTCCACCATCCTGCCGCAGTGCGTGGAAGCATACAAGCAGAACATAGTCGGCTTTGGCTATCGGCTCAAATATAAAAATGATGAAACCAAGGACCAAGAGACTACTGAGATGAAAGCCGAATGGGACCGGGTGGAATCGGCACTCAAATACATGCACATGGAAAAATCGCTTGTTGAAGTATTGAAAGATGCAATAGGTGACAGGGAAACCTGCGGAAATGGCTATATTGAAATTATCCGCAACGCTAAAGGCGAGATCGTTGAACTTGAAAAGGTTGAAGATGCATCAACCATCCGCACGACTAAGAAAGGCGAGACTGTTGATGTTACCTACTACCGCGACGGCCAAAAGTTTGAGCGAAAGAAGAAGTTCAGGCGGTATGTGCAGATAATTAACGGCCAGAAAGCGGTATGGTTTAAAGAATTTGGTGATCCGCGGATTATGGATTACCGAACGGGTAAGTTTGACGATGAAACACCGATTGAGTACCAGGCTAATGAGATTTTGCACCTTAAAATAGGTAACGGTGCCTATGGAGTACCGCGCTGGATATCGGCACTTATGGACATGTACGGCAGCCGTAATGCGTCGGAGCTTAACTATAGGTATTTCAAACAGGGCAGACACCTGCCGGCAGCGATACTAATCAAAAACGGCAGGCTGACCGAAGATAGCGAGGCTGCGCTCACTGAATATGCAAGTTCCGTAGAAGGGCAGGAAAACGCACATAAGTTTCTTTTGCTTGAGGCAGAGGCTTTAGAGCAAGAGAATAGCCTTGGTCTTGAAAAGGAAAAGGCTAGCGTCGATATTGAGATTAAATCACTTGCCGAAATACTACAAAGGGATGCATTGTTTGTCAACTATGGCGAAGATAATCGCAAGAAAGTACAGTCAGGTTTCCGTTTGCCTGACTTATATACCGGCTACTCAAAAGACTTCAACCGGGCAACTGCCGAAACTGCTATGATAATAACTGAACAGCAGGTTTTTGTTCCGGAGCGCAAGGCATTGTCATTTCTGATTAACAACCTGCTTTTAGCTGACTACGAGCTTAAATATATCGAAGTAGAATTAAAGAATCCGGATATCAGCAATCCACAGGATGTGGCTACTATTCTTGGTGCTGTTAATGCTATTGGCGGCGTAGCAATCAACGACACCCGCGAGCTTCTAGGTAATGTCCTAGGTAAGCAACTTGAAAACTTTGACGATGAACGGGCGAACCTACCGACTGCACTGCTTAATCAAGGCACTGGCTTACCGGGAATATTCCTCAAATCGGCTGATGGCCAGGCGAACATCTACAGCGTATTAAAAGACCTGCGGGACTTATTGGAGGAACAGCGCAGTGGGTAGGGTAGAGCGGTTAATCAAGGCCATCAATTCCATTGCCAAGGAAGAAGCTGACGAACTGAAAGAAGATATTGCCGAGTTTCCGGCTGTCGATGCCACATTAAGCGCTGTCGAAGAATACGAGAAGAAAGTTGCCAGCCTGTTTAGGCAGCAGAAGAAGCATTATGTGAGTGGCTTTAAAAATGCGGTTGCCAAAGATGAGGTACTGGACCTCAAGGCATTATTGGACAAACTCATGAAAGATGATGATTTTGCCGAAAAAATGGCTGAGTACACCACTTCTTTTTTGACTATGACCATTGAAGAACTGACGGCTGCCATAATGGAGAACATCGACGGAGAAGTTATCTTTGAAGTGTTGTCGCAAAGGACAATAGACTGGATAAAATCGTGGTCAAAAGACTTAGGCGAACTCATGAAACTAAGTACCCACACTGAATTGGAAGCTGCCATAACGGCTGTCATTGAAAACGGTGAGGGCATAGATAAGGCCATTGAGCGAATCAAGGACTTACCGGGATTTAATCGGACAAGGGCAAGAACCACGTCCATAACTGAAGTCCTGCGAGCTAACTCCGTGGCAGCGCACGAATCCTATGTGCAGTCGCCTGCTGTTACTCAAAAGATGTGGAAACATTCAGGGGCGCGAAAGAATAAACCGCGCTCTCATCATGTTAAACTTAACGGCACGACCATAGGACTCGACGATTACTTTGACGTAGGTGGCTATAAAGGGCTTTACCCGCGTGACTCGCGACTTCCTGCAAAAGAATCGGTTAACTGTCATTGTGTCTTGGGGCCGGTAGTAGATTCTAAGATTCTGGGACTGTCGAAAGAGGAAAAGCAAAAGTTGAGAGACCAAGCCATTGCCGAGGCGGACGAAGCTTGGTTAAAAGAGTTGGATGAAAAGGCCAAAGCTAAAGCCAAGTAGCTGTAATAGAAGCATTTTCCATGTATAATTATAGTGGGAGGTGTTTTTATTGTCTGATTCTGATAACCCAATGACTGAATTAGAAGCCCGGCGATGGCTAAAACAAGTTAAACAGGAATATGAAGAAATGGAAGCCGCTCACATTCAAGACCCTGATAGGCAAAGCAAATTTGATTTAACACTTAAAATAATGGAAGTTCGGTTTGCCGAGGCAAAAGTAAAGAATATGAAGAGAGATGCTAAAAAATAGCGTCTCTTTTTTGTTGGGAGGAAGGAAATGCAATTTAGTATCGACGACATTATGGACTTTGGTTCCGTTGCAACTGATGTAAGTATTGAGGAACATGCGAAAAGTTGTTATGAAGGCATTGGCCAGTATATCGTAGACCATGCGGCGGATTTTGCAAAAGGGGTAACAGACAAGACGGCACACGTGAAAATTGAGATTGTTATTGAGCCACGTGCGCCGATTACATTGAAACATGAGGTTAAGTATTACGTGACAAAAAGCCGGAAAGATAATGATTAGTAACGCAAGTTGTAACGGCCTTATAGGTCGTTATTTTTATGCAGCAAAGGAGGATTAATAATAATGTTTCGGATTTTAAAACACGCTGACGGGGCCGGCGTAACGGTCAAATCGCTAAAAACAGAGCAGGAAGTCCATTTTAAAGAAGACGACCTTCTGGAACTGCAAAAAGAAATCAATCTGGTATATCCACCAGAAGAATTGTCGCCAGTTGTGTTGACGGTTCAGCGGACATTGCTTGGCATTGCCCGCGATAGTCTCAATGATGAAACAAGAGTTATTGCATGCAACATTCTCCTTAACATGGAAGCTCACAAACTTGCAGAACAACGAGAACGACGCATCATGCAAAGACATAGCCGACGATAAAATTACTAAATATCAGAAAGGAGGTGATACAAATTGCCAACTGAGATTAAAAATGCCCAAATATCGTTCGTATCATTGGTAGACAAGGCGGCCAATAAAAAGAAATTCGCCATTATCAAGGCCGAGGCTGCGCCAACCTTTGAAAAGTCCATCCCTATCCTCAAGGTTGATGATGAAAAGCGAATAGTAACTGGCATTGTCTATGAGCCTGATGTTCTGGACGCTCACGGCGAATTCATGACGGCCGAGGAAATCGAAAAGGCAGCTCATCAATTCCTAAAGGACTTCCGCAATATCGACAAGCAGCATGATTTTGTAGCTGGTCAGGCTGAAGTCGTCGAAAGTTGGATTGCCAAGGAAGCCGGGAAACTGGGTGACCAGGATATTGTTAAAGGTACTTGGTTGATGTCGGTGCATGTGCCGGATGACGATACCTGGGGCGAGATAAAAAAAGGAGAGCTCACCGGGTTCTCTATGGGAGGTGTAGGTGAGAGAGTGGAACATGTAGAAAAGTCCGAAGTTGAGCAGGCCAAAGGGCTGTTACAAGTACTGAAGACATTCTTGGGTGTGGGGACTATCCAGAAGGGCGAAATGGCTGAAAAATATGCTTCAAGGGCAAAAAGCAATAACTTTTGGGCTGCATTTAGTACCTTGCAGGACACTCTGCAAAGATATAACTGGTCATCTGATCGGTACGAGTTTGAGTCTGATGCCGGTAAGGTGCAGGAAGCTTTGAGTGAGTTTTCGGGCATCATTACCGACCTGTTGACTACCGCCAATGTAGTCAAGGCCATGGGTAGGCCGCCAGAAGATATTGCCAAGGCCGGTAAAAAAATATCTAGCGCCAACATGGCCGAAATCAAATCGGCTTATGAGGCTTTAGGTAAGATAGTCGAATTAGATTCCGAGGGGGATGATGATGTGAAAAAAGAAGATGTCGAAAAGATGGTAAGTGAGAGCATTGCCAAAGCTTTGGAACCGGTCACTGCCAAGCTCGATGTATTAGAAAAGGGCGAACAGCCAGCGCCGGAAGCCAAGGAGCTTGCTGCTGATGATGTTGCTAAGATGGTTGCTGAGGCTGTAACAAAGGCCATGGAGCCACTGGCACAGCGCATTGAGAAAGTAGAGACTGCCCGGGGTGTTGTTAAGCAAGCTGATGGTGATGGGCAGCATCAAGAAGTAAAAAAATCCGTCTGGGACGGCTTACTATAATATAAGGAGTGTGTTTAACCATGATGACTAACCAACAACTGATTGAAAAAGCGGCTATGACTTTGGCAACGCTTGCTTCCGGTGGCCTGATGAACCCGGAGCAAGCGTCTACTTTTATCCGGATGGTGCAGGATGCACCGACTATCCTCAAAGATGCGCGCATGGTTGAAATGGCCAGCGATACCCGCAAGATTGAAAAACTTGGCTTTGGCCAGCGTATTCTCCGGCCTGGCGTGGAAGGAACTGCTCTTACCGACGCTAATCGTGCTGTTCCCACTACCGGCACCATTACCCTGAACGCAAAAGAAGTTATTGCAGAAGTCAATATCACCTATGATACTCTGGAAAACAACATCGAGAAGGATAACCTGCAGCAAACAATCATGCAGTTAATCGCCGAGCGGGCCGCTTTGGATATCGAGGAACTGGTCATTAACGGCGATACTGCACATGCCACCGACACCTATTTGAAGTTAATTGACGGCTTGCTGAAACAAACCACTTCCCATGTTCGCGATCTTGCTTCTGCCGCTTTAACCAAAGATGCATTCAAAAAGACTTATGGCGCTGTTCCGGCCAAATACATGCGGAATCCTGCTGAGTGGAGATTCTACACCTCGCATATGGGCGAATTAGAGTGGAAAGATCAGGTTGTTGCCCGCCAAACGGCTCTTGGCGATGCTGCGCTCCAAGGCGGTATGGCGAGTGCTTATGGCGTGCCAGTTAAAGGTATTGCCATGATTCAACCTTATACCGTGAGCACTGACACTGTAACGGATATCCTGCTTACTCACCCGAAAAATATCATCGTGGGCATGAGCCGGAATATCCGCCTGGAAGTTGACAAGGATATTCGCGAACGCAAGTTCATCATTGTGCTTACTGCCAAGCTTGACACCCTCTTTGAGGAAGAGGACGCAGTCGCCAAGGCAATTAAGGTGAAATTACCGTAGGAGGTAGCGTAGATGTATATTGCAAAGTTGGTTAAAGGTAAAGATTACGGCCTGCTGGGAAAGACGTTCCTGGCAGGGCAAGAACAGGAAGTTGACAAGAAAACTTACAACTACCTGAAAGATAATCCTCAGTTTGAGGTAAAGGAAGTCAAAGAAAAAACCGAACCTCCTGCCGACCCACCCAATGAACCACCTAAGGAGTGATATATATGCCCTTAATCACGCCTGAACAGGTTATTGACTATACCGAGTTTGAAGCCGTAAAAGCCCGGTCCCCGAACAAATTGCAAAGCGATATCCTGCAAGCTGAAACGGAACTCTTTTCCAAAGCCGGGCACAAATTCAACACGCCTGACTATACCCCACTGCCGGCCGCTGTACAACTTGCCTTGATAAAACTTGCAGAATACTACGCACTGATTAACTCCGACGAAAGTATTGCAAAAGGGTACAGTTCTGAACGGCTGGGAGACTATAGCTATACTTTGTCTGATGGCACGAAGGTTAGTAAACCACCCATTGACTTGCTCATTGTCGAGTACATACAAAAAACCGCTCCCAAAAGGCCTGTAAGCTTTAAGATGAGGGCTTTATGAGTTTCCGGTCACTCTTAACCGACAAATGCGACATCTACCACCTGGTTGAGACAACAACATCCCCCGGTTATGGCTTGCCGGGGGAACCGGTGTATAGTTACCCTGATATGCCTGACATTGCAGACGTGCCTTGTAAGTTTACAGAGAAGAACCAAAGCATTACGCAAGGAGAGCCAGGGACTGAGATTGTGCATAGTCTTAATGCTTGTTTTCTTCCTGGTGTTGATGTGCGGCTGAATGACAAGCTAGTTTGGAACGGCATGGAGTTTAAGGCGCAGATACCGAGGAAAATTAAGAATCACCATATTGAGGTGGTTGTGACCAGGAGGGGGACGTTGTAGCATGGCCGGCAAATCAAAGGTTGATATTAGGGAACTAAAAAGGTTTGCTGCTAAACTTGAAAAGGCTGCCGATGGAGACCTAAAAAGACAGTTTGCGGTATGGCTTGAAGCGGTAGGCATGGAGTTTCTGGGCGTTGTGCAGGATGAAATTATTCGGTTGGGCGTTGTTGATACAAGGCGGCTGTTAAGTTCGTTTTCGCGGGGCAATAGTGACTGTGTATTTAGAATCAGGGATGATGTGCTAGTGCTGGACGTGGGTACAAATGTCGAATATGCAAGCGAAGTAAACGATGGACACAAGCTTGTAAACGGTGGTTGGTGGGAAGGATACCATTACTTTGACCTGTCTATAGCAATTTTTGAAAAAATACTTCCAGCGTCCTTGGAGAAGCGCCTGCAGGAATGGCTAGATGAATTTTAGGTGGTGGTTAGATGTTTCAAGATGAAATCGGCAGCATAATGAAATTCTGTTATGACAAAAACCCAGTAAAAATCTATACTGACCGCATACCACAGCACATGGTCATTCCCTGTATGTATTTTCCGGCACCAATTGTGGTTAGTTCTGGAGATACTACAACCACCTATCGTAACTCTTATCAACTATTTGTAAAGGTATTTGCTGCATCATCTCAGCAAGCGCATACAACGGCCCATTCCATTGCCGAGGGAATACGTCAAAGACGGTGCATAATCCCGGTTATTTCCTTAGATGGTACATATACAGGCAAGTACATGAGACTTAAGACGGATATCCAGACCAAAGAGTTGGACGATGGGGTGGCTCAGCTTGCTTTAAAATGGGATAGCCGATATGCATATGAACGCGACGTTGTTGACTATATGGAAACACTGGTTCAAAATCAACGGCTGAAAGGAGAGTAATATGGCAAAAACAACAGAGAAACCGGCTTCTGCCTATACTCGGGAGCAAATATGTACTTCGGAGCGTTTCCGAGCCGACAGGGATATTTTGACGGCACTATTAGTTCCTGGACAGAGCTACACTTTAGCGGAAATTGAGACAAAACTCCGAGACTTCAAGCAATCCAAGATTAAAGAAAAAACCAACGGAGGTGAGCGCTAATGGCGTTGGGTGGCGGGACCTGGATATTTCAAAATAAAGTCCTTCCGGGTGCATATATAAATTTCAAAAGCAAAGACCGGCCAATCGTCAACTTTGCTGACCGAGGGTATGCAGCGATCCCTGTTGAACTTGACTGGGGAGTAGAAGGTGCAATATTCACAGTTGACCAGGCCGATTTTCAGACCGACAGCCTGAAACTGTTTGGCTATGATTATACTCACGAAAAATTAAAACCCTTGCGTGACCTGTTCTTGAATCTCAAGACAGGTCATTTTTATCGCCTGAACAGCAGCGGTGCAGTTAAAGCCGCAAACGCCATAGCGACAGCAAAATACAGCGGCATTCGTGGCAATGATATTAAAATTGCCATTACTGAAAGTCTGGACCACGAGGACAGTTATGAGGTTATTACTTATCTTGATATGGTGGTTGTGGACCGGCAAACAATTACGACCATGTCCAATATTAAAGACAATGACTATGTTGTTTTCAAAAGAGACTTTGAACTGGCAGCGACAGCCGGAACCCCGCTAACCGGTGGCACCAACGGTACAGTGACCGGTACCGACTATCAAACCTTCCTGGACTTGGTCGAACAGAAATACTTTAATATCCTCATTTGCCCGTCCACCGAGGAGACTATTAAAAGCCTGTTTATTGCCTACACCAAACGTATGCGTGACGATGTAGGCATGAAGTTTCAGGTGGTTGCGCATGACGTGGATAACGCTGATTACGAGGGTGTTATCTCCATAAAAAATAGTGTCACCGACAGTGGCGCATCCCCGGCAAGCCTGGTGTACTGGTTGGGTGGTGCAGAGGCCAGCTGTGCCATTAACGCCAGCTTGACAAATACCACTTATAACGGCGAATACACGATTGATGTAAATCTGAAACAGTCGGACTTGGCTAAATACCTGCAATTGGGGTATGTAGTGTTTCATGGCGTCGGTAAGCGTGTCAGCGGCGAGTATGTGGAAAGCGTCCGTGTTTTGGAGGACGTTAATACCTTTACTAGCTTCACGCCGGAAAAGAACAAGGACTTCAGCAACAACCAGGTTATACGCATTCTGGACCAGATTGCTATTGATATTGCCACGCTGTTCAATGACAGTTTTCTCGGCAAGGTCGGCAATGACGAAATCGGCCGGGCGTCCCTCAAATCCAATATCATCTATCATCATAAAGAGCTGGAGCGCATCCGAGCTATTCAGAACTTTAATGCTGATGACGTTATTGTCGAGAAAGGTCTCGACAAAGGTGCGGTGCTGGTCACCGATCCAGTGGAGCCGGTGGGCGTTATGGACCGGCTATATATGCAGGTCATCGTAGCATAAGGGAAAGGAGGCTGAAATATGTCACGTACAACAATGCATGCCAAAGATGTGCTGCTGGCTAAATTAGCCAGTTGTTATATTACTGCCGGTGGTGACCGTCGCTTGATTTTACAAGCCAAGAACCTAACGGCAACGGTGGAAAAAGAAAAAGTTGAAGTACCGATTCTTGGCCGAATGATGAAAGGCCATAAAACTGTAAGTATGACCGGTACCGGTAGTTTGACCATTTATCAAAACACGTCTTTTTTTACCAACATGGTTAAGAAAGCGAAGGACAGCGGAGAGGATCTGTATTTTGATATGATGGTCGTTAATGAGGATCCGACATCTGATGCCGGTGCTCAGATCGTGACACTGAAGGACTGCAACATTGACGGTTGCGACATCGCGGCATTCGATGCTGACGGCGAGTTGCTGGAACAAGACATCGATTTTACCTTTGAAGATTTTGAGATTGTCAAAAGCTTTAATGAATTAGAGGGAGTTGAGCAGTAATGGATATGAAGTCATTTTTTAAGGAAAGTGCTATTCCTGTTGAAAACGTGAAATTCGCGGCATCAGAACGTTTCCGCGATGCAGAAGGGAAGCCAATAGAGTGGGAACTCAGACCGCTGACCAGTGAGGAATTTGAGGCAATACTTGATAGGGCAAAAAAGAAAGTACCTAGCCCGGATAACCCTCGCAACCTAATGGTTGTTACTGATAACGTCAAGGTCCGTGACGAAATGCTGAAAGCCGCCATTGTTTATCCTAACCTGAAATCGGCAGAGTTACAGGACTCTTGGGGGGCCGTAGGTGAGATTGCCACCTTGCGTGCCATGCTGCTGCCAGGTGAAGTTAATGACCTGGCTAACGCAATTCAGCAAATCTCCGGCTTTGAAGTCGGGATGGACGAAAAAATCAAGACAGCAAAAAACTAATTGCAGGCGGGGACGTTTGGGCGAACGTCCTCTATTTTTGCCTGCATAAGCTTCACATTATGCCCAGTACGTTCTTTGCCTTGCCATCGGCAGACCGTGCTTTTATTATGGCTGCTATAGCCTATAAGACTGAGAAAGAGGCTCAGGAGGCAAAAAAAGCCGAGAAAAACAGTGGTAAAGCTAAATCTGGACGGCGCCGCAGGAGGTGAGAGTAGATTATGGCTACACTACAAGCTACAATTGCCCTGCGCGATAAATTTACTAGCACGTTACAGCGCATGGCGGGCTCTACCCACAAGCTAACTAGTAGTATGGATAATTTGCAGACTGCTATCAACCGTACTGACACCGCTATTGCCGGAGTGTCTGGGAACATGGGGCGTATAAATAGTGGCTTTGACGGCATAGGACGCGGCGCGCTGAGTGCGGGAAATGTTATTGATAATTTTGCAGCAAAGACAACTGCGGCAGTAGGCAGAGTGGTTGCCGCGGCTGCGACAATGCAAACTGTTATGTCAGCGGGGCGCATATCGGATGAATATTCGCAAACAAAAGCACGGCTTGATCTGATGAATGACGGTCTACAATCCACGGCTCAATTGCAAAATATGATTTTCCAATCAGCCATGAATGCCCGTGGCGATTATCAGGCGACAGCGGATGCCGCTGCTAAAATGGGTGTGCTGGCAGGGGAAGCCTTTTCCGGTAACCGGGAACTGGTCGCCTTCATGGAGCAGATTAATAAGCAGTTTGCCATATCCGGTACCAGTGCCGTAGGTATCCAGGCGGCCATGTTGCAGCTAACACAAGCTATGGGAGCCGGTGCGCTGCGCGGCGAAGAATTGAATTCAGTGCTGGAACAAGCGCCGACGATTGTAAAGACCGTCGCCAAATATATGAAGGTGTCGACAGGTGAACTGCGGGAGCTGGCGTCGGAAGGTAAGGTGACGGCAAGTATTGTTAAGGCCGCGATGCTGGCCGCGGCAGATGAAACCAATGCTACCTTTGAGAAAATGCCAGTAACGTTCAGCCAAGCTTGGACAATGACTGGAAATGTGGCGTATAAAGCGTTTACACCGGTTTGGGAGGCGCTTGGCCGGGTAGCGAACAATAAGAATTTGGACACTATGCTAAATAATTTATATCCAGTGTTAATGGTTATCGGCGCCGGAACAGCCGGGGTAATTGACAGCACTGTAAATTTGGCAGGCATTGTTACCAATGTATTGGGGTATGCGTTTAGTTGGACTTCTGCGATCGCAGTCATTGGCCTTAATGGAATTACAGCAGCTATACCGTTTGTCTTGGCAGCAGTACTGGGATTGGCAGCAGGCTGGGCAGTATGGAATGGTCAGACTTTGTTATCAACGGCTTATATTTTGACGTTTGGTGCAGCAATGCGAACTATCTTTGCTGTTATGATTGCCTATAATGCTGTTATCTGGACGGTAACGGCAGCAAAACGGGCCTGGACTGCCGGCACAATAGGCGCAGCCACTGCCAATGGTATACTGGCAGCGTCTGTTTGGTTGGTGACCCTCCCGCTCTTAAAAATCGCTGCAATCATTGTCGGTGTGGTAGTGGTTGCCCTTGCGATATGGGGGATGTCAACCCTGAATCTAAGGGATTCGTTTGCCAACGCTATGGATTTTATGATTGACGCCTGCGAAGGCGGCGTAAATACCATGGCACGGATGATTAATAAGCTGGTCGGCATCATCAATAAAGCGGCAAATGGGCTGAATGGTTTGTTCGGCACAAATATCGGTACACTTGATTACGTTGGCACTGTGGACTTCCAGGGTGCAAAGAAATGGTCAGGTTATGTGCGAGAAGGCACGTTTATGCAACATGCAACCGAAGCGATTAAAGGTATGTTCGGCGTGGAAATGCCCAATGGTGACTACGGGCAAGGTAGTTTTGACCCGTCAAATGCTGAAACAGCAAAGAATACTAAAGGCATTAAGGATGCGCTTGGCATTCTTGATGAGGATATCAAGTACATGCGCGATATCGCCGACCGGGAATATATCAGCCAGACCAAATATAGTACTGTGAAAATTGATATGTCAGGCATGACCACAACCGTACACAACAAAGGCGATCTAGACGGGTACATTGATGGGTTGGGGCAGTACATGAGCGAGAGGATGGCTAACGCTGTAGAGGGGGTGCATGCGGAATGATTAAAAATGACAAGGTAAAATCGGTATCGAAGCAGGTATTTCAAGTTAATTTATGTGGGAACGAAGAAGAGATAAAAGCCCGCTTCTGCGAACTCTTATCTCTTGAAATCAGTCAAATGACCAGTATTGAATTGGCTCAATTTTTGACTAACATTGTGTTTATTAAGCCAGCTAAACGTATTGACATAACGTTTAGCTTTTGGCAGCACTAGTTAAGGTTTGATATTTTCTTTGACACGGCGTAAGCCGCGTTCTGTAAGCTCATAGCAAATAAGTAGCCCGCCAGAGGTTACACTTATTGAGTCCGCGCAAATATTATCTGATAAAGGAACAATATAGCCTTCATCGCTCAAATATTCGGCAATGGTAGTATAGTGTGCCAATTCATCGCTATTCGCAGGTAAAAGCTCTGCATAGGAGCTTCCTGACTTTTGATAATTACTATAGGCTAATTTCAATAAGTTAAGTTCAAATTTGGTCACGCTTATCATCTCCTTTCAAAAGTGCAAATTCGACAATAAACATAATTTTCCTGTAAAGAGGGATGGAGTATTATGAGCTATTACTTTTTCATCGATGACAAAATGCTGCCGGTTCCCCCTCCTAAGATGGAGGTTAAAATCAATAACAAAAATAAAACTATTAGCCTCATAAATGAGGGGGAAATCAACATTATCAAGACACCCGGGTTGACGGAAATCAACTTCGAGGTCTTAATGCCGAATAAGTTTTATCCCTTCGCATCATACGGAAATGACGTATCGAACTTTATCTCTAGGCTATCCGGCCAGCAACCAACCATTACCTATGCAAAAGAGTACAAAGACAATTTTGAGCGACTGAAGGTAGGCAACAACCCCTTTCGCCTTATCATTGCCCGTTTTGGAGAGAACTTTCAATACTTATCCGACACCAACCTATTGGTCACATTGGAAGATTACAGTATTAATGAAAGCTCAGAATACGGTTTTGACTGGCAAATTCCCATGCGATTTAAGCAGTATCGGCCATATGGGACAAAGGAATTGGAAATCACCACTAACGAGAAGGGGGAACAAGTGGCCCGGGTAAAACAAACACGGCCGACGACAAAGGAGGTACCTAAAGCGTATAAGGTGGCTGCTAATATGTCGCTGTGGGAGGCCTGCAGGCGCGCATCCGGGGGAAGCTTAGACTGGAAGGCAGTGGCTGAGTTGAACGGTATCCAGGATAACAATGTGCTAAAAGGGACGGTTTTGAATTTGAAATAAAAAGAGGCGGTTAGTCCGCCTCTTTTGTGTTGGGTTCAGTAATTTTAAATATGATAGTCATTTTCTCCCGGGTAATGTGTCGGCATATAAGTTTTGATCATGTACATTCTGAGTATGCGTTCTGCATCTTTACCGGAGTATAAACAAAACCATTCATTGTAAATTTCTGGGAAGTTGGCTTTGTGATAATCGTTTCTCGTAAAATTATTGCGAAACTTATTGTACCAGTCTTTTCTTTTTTCGTAAGTGGTTCGCCCGTCTAGAAAGGTACCTTTGATAACCTCATCCATGTCAAACGTAGCTAATGGCTTAAACTCTCTCATAATTGTGACTCCAGGCAGAACGCCTCTACCTGTTCTGAAATAGATGATGTAATGATCAACAAGCTCGTGTCCTTCTAATTTACGCCAATCCTTGCCTCTTTCCGGGGCAGGTGAGTCGGTATAGTTGGTATACTGTAACGGCTTGCTCATGTCGGGATAATTACTTACGTCTAATACTGCAGCATTGACCGAAATGGGAAACGAGAGCAACCAAATCAATAGAAACAAAAAACTTTTCACAAAGAATCACCAACCTTTTTTCTTTTAGTCTAAGAAGTTTGTCCAAAATAAGCAAGAGAAAGTAGGTAAAAATATGCCAACAGTACAACTTATGATTCAAAATTTAGACACAAATAAGCTTTACCAGCCTGTAGTTTGTGACGGTGTGCAGTTGGAGTGGGAGCGCAAGGGTGTGCCGGGAAAGCTGACCTTTAAGGTGGTAAACGACGCAATTTTGGATTTTGCAGAGGGTGACTTCGTAAAAATGAGTGTCGATAATAAAAATCTATTTTCAGGGCGCGTCTATACAAAGACCAGAAATAAGGACCAGATTATTACAGTTACCGCTTACGACCAGTTGCGCCAACTAAAAAACAAGGAAATCAAAAATTACTCCAATATGCGTGCTGATGAAGTAATTAAGACCATCATTGATGATTTTCAATTTGAGCTCGGTGAACTAGAAAACACCGGGTACACAATCCCGCGGCGGCGAGATTACAACCAAACTTTATTTGACATCATCCTCACGGCACTGGACTTGACGCAGAAGGCCACCGGTGAGGTGTATGTTCTCTTTGATGATTTCGGTAAGATGACGCTGAGAAATGCCAAGAATATGCGGTTGGATATTCTAATCGATGCGGAAACTGCTGAAGATTTCAGTTACACCTCCAGCATTGACAGAGATACTTACAATCGGATTAAGCTTTATTTTGACAACACCGAAACCCAGAAGCGGGAACCGTATATCGTGCTCGACAGCCAAAGCATTGACCGATGGGGGTTGCTGCAGTACTGTGACTCTATCGACGACAAGCAGGTAGCTAATGCTGTCCAGTTGGTTAATCAACTACTAAAAACCTACAACCAGGCCACGCGCAGCCTAACCATCAAAAATGCAATTGGTGATACCCGCGTCAGAGGCGGCAGCACAATCGGTGTATCCCTGGACTTGGGCGACGTTGTTCTCAATCAGCATTATATGTTAGTGGAAAAGGTTGTCCATACCTTCCGTAACAACGAGCACACTATGGACCTGAAAATCCGGGGCGGTGTCATTAATGTCTGATAAGGACGTTTTTTCCCTTATTAAAAAGGCAGCTCTTACCGCCGTCGATGCGGCCTATCCCTGCAATTGGATTGCGGGGACGGTAGAAACTATCCGCCCACTAACGATCAGAACCGAGCAACAGGAACTCCTGGATACGGAATACCTGTGGCTTACAGACGCCGTCCGGGACTATGAAGTTGATATTGAGGTTAGCCATGTGACCGAGACCAGGGCAGGAGGAGGCGGTGACGCGGCTTATGCCAGCCATGACCACGATTATAAAGGCCGTAAGCGGATTACGGTTTATAACGGCCTGCACGTTGGCGAGAAGGTGTTTATGGTGCAAAGGAAAGGTGGTCAGGCGTTTATCGTGCTGGGGCGTGTATTTGCTCATACGCATTTGAGCGGTCAATGGCTTTGAAGGGGGATGATAATTGATGTCGGTGGCCAGTCAGACAATTCTTCGGGACATTAAAGAAGTCCGTTACCCTAATTTGACCTATAAGATGAATATCAATGATGAAACCATTCGAAATCGGGTAGACGATCTGGAGGCAATCAAACAGGCATCTTATAAAATCCTTAACACCGAGCGGTACCGCTATGTAATTTATAGTTGGGGCTACGGTGTCGAGTTAGAAGACCTATTTGGTAAACCTTTGCCGTATGTGTATTCGGAACTGCCGCGCCGGATTAAGGAAGCACTGCTGTATGATGACCGGATAACCGATGTAACCGGTTTTCAGCTTAGCCACCAAAAAGGCGATGTTACAGCGGTATTTACGGTGGTAACAGTTGCCGGCGACTTTGAGACAGAAAGGACGGTGAAAATAGCTTAATGTACGAATCCATGACCTATGAATATATCCTGCAGCGTATGCTGGACCGTGTGCCGAATGCTGTTGATAAGCGGGAAGGCTCCATTATCTATGACGCCCTGGCGCCGGCAGCGCTTGAATTGGCGTTAGCCTATATCGAACTGGACATATACCTGACGGAAACCTTCGGCGATACCGCAAGTAGAGAATACCTAATCAAACGTGCTAAAGAGCGCGGTCTGATGCCGGAACCGGCCACTTATGCCAAGGTCAAGGGGCTATTTACACCGGCTGACCTAAACATTCCAATAGGATCCCGTTACTCCTACGATGACGTAAATTACGCGGTTACTGAAAAAGTCAGTAGCGGCGTTTATTTTTTGTCATGCGAGACTGCGGGGACAGCCGGCAATAAATCAGCGGGAACATTGCTGCCCATTGACTATGTGGCAGGACTGCAAACGGCTGCACTTACTGAGGTTACGGTCCCGGGTGAAGACGAAGAAGCAACGGAGATATTCCGGGCGCGGTATCTGGCCAGCTTTAACAGCCAGGCTTATGGTGGCAATATCGCAGACTACCGAGAAAAGGTCAATAAAATTCAGGGCGTAGGCGGCGTGAAGGTCTATCCGGTATGGCAGGGAGGCGGCACTGTTCGGATTGCGTTTATGACCAGCGAGTTTAAGCCGCCAACACCGGAATTTGTCAGTGAAGTGCAGACACTTATTGACCCTATACCTTACCAAGGAGAAGGCCTAGGTATAGCTCCTATTGGGCATATCGTTACAGTAGGGGGAGTGAGCGATTCGAAAATTGCTGTTGGGCTGCATCATCTATCGTTTGCCAACGGTTCATATGAGGATTACCAGGCTGACATTGAGGCTGTCATTGATAATTACTTTGCCGAACTAAATCAAGACTGGCAGTCCACACAGCGCGTCGAAATCGACAGCTACAGCAATACTGGCCTGGTTGTGCGGATATCTCAAATTGAGAGTCGGCTACTGGGCATTGAAGGTATTGAGGACATCCAGGACACTACGCTGAATGGAGTCGGGGAAAACCTAACGCTGGGCGTTGATGAGCTGGCTGTAAGGGGTGAGGTGACGAATGAATGAAACTCGCGAAGTTTATGTAGAGCGATACTATCCTGATGTCGTTGCACCCGCACAAGAATTTAAGGCAATCGCCGCCACTGAGAATCCAGAAATGAATTTGCTGTGGCAGCGGATGCGACGGCTGTTCTTGAATACTTTTGTCTATGATATCGACGAAACAGGTGCTGTGCGCTGGGAAGGTATGCTGAAGTTGCGCCCCAAGGCAACTGACGACTTGGCTGCCCGTCGCCGGCGTATTTTGGCAAAAATCAATTCCCAGTTACCATATACCCACCGGCAACTACAGAACATGCTTGATGCAACATATGGCGCCGGGAAAAGTAGAGTGCTTATCAATCACAACGATTATGCTCTATGGGTGGATGTGGCTGCAAGTATTTTGACGAGGACAGTAGAAATGCGGACATTTTGCCGCTCTATTGTGCCGGCAAACATGACCATTGGCATATCTAACACGCAGACGCTTAGCCAAGGTATTTATGCCGGCGGTTATATTCGTGTAGCTAAAAGGGTGGAAATACAGCCTAGCATAGCATTTGGTTCGGCTGTAATGGAAAACGGTCAATGGGCAACGGGGGCTATACGAAAAGTAGCTCATATTGTAATAAGGAGCTGATGAAATGGCAGAGTATCCTAAAATTGTACTCACTAACACGGGGCTGGACATGATTGCAGAATCGCAAACAGGTCGCAGCCTCATTTTTACGAAATTAAAAATAGGTGACGGGGCATTAGGTGTAGGGGAAAGCATATCCACTTTAACGGCTCTTAAAAGTCCTAAGCTCGATATTCCTATTCAAGGATTCTTGAATCAGGGGAATGGTCAGGTACGGTTGCGGTATTTGGTTGATAACAGCGGCGTGCCGGTAAATCAAGGCTTTTTTGCCCGTGAAGTTGGGATATATGCGAAATTGGATGAAGGCGGGACGGAAAGGTTGTATGCGTACACAAACGGCGGCAATAAAGTCGACTGGATACCAGATAAAAATACACCAATGGATGCACAGGTCTTTGATATTTTTGTTCTGATTGGTAATGCCTCAAATGTGACTGTTGTAATTAATGGTAGCGCGACATATGCGACTGTGTTAGATGTTAAAGAGCACAATGAGGACGAAAACGCACACGCCGAATTAATTACCAAGCACAATGCTGACTTAAACGCACACGCTGACCTGTTACATATTTGGCAGTCACATAAAACTTACATTACCGGTGACGTTTGCAGGCCAAGGTCTTTGGCTTATCCAAGCTGGATATTTTTAGAGTGTATCCAGGGTGGAACCAGTGACGTATTCGAACCGCCCTGGCCTGCCGTGGGCGAGGAAGTAACGGACGGCACAGTCAGGTGGCGGGTTAGAGATATCAAGTCCGGCAGCGGTGAATCTATTGGCAGTATCAAAGCATGTCTGTCCAATACTCCCCCTCCCGGCTGGTTAGCCCTAGACACCGGCGCAATGGTCAGCCGCGCCACTTACAAAGAGCTGTGGGCATGGGTACAGGAAAATGCACCGCTAATTACCGAGGCCGAATGGCAGGCACAGGCGGCGGTACAATCCAGCGTCGGGTTTTATAGCAGCGGGGATGGTAGCACAACGTTTAGGTTGCCCAGGATTTTGGATTATGGACGTGGTGGATTGGCGGCTGAGGTGGGTACATGGCAGGAAGATATGTTTAAAAGCCATACACATAGTATTACCTATTTAAATAATGGTTCTTCCGGTGGCAGCGGGACACACGCTATTATAGGAACTGGTACTTATAATACAACTGCTACTGGCGGCACGGAAACCAGGCCGAAAACAATCAAATTCCTGTTTTGCGTTAAGGCGTTCGACTCGGTTACAGACCAGGGGTTTATTAGTACAACCGAACTGGCTAATGAGGTGGCGGAGAAACAAAAAGTCTTGGCCTACATCAAAGTTTGGGACGAGAAACCGTCCGGTACTCACGGCGGAACATTTACTGCCGGAGGTTGGCGCACCAGAGACCTCAACAAAAAACAAGTATATGGCATATCACCAGACAGCGTTACACTTGCATCAAATCAGATTACATTGCCACCAGGAGTGTATATTATTCGGGCATCCGCGCCTGGGTGCAATGTTGATGGACATAGAATCAGGCTCCAGAATATAACCACAAACGCAACATTGTTGCTTGGTTCCGTGGAACAGACTGCAAACCCTTCTGCCGCCAGTGATTGGGTGCAAACAAACTCAATTCTGAGCGGTGTAATTACCCTCGAAGCCAGTACTATGGAACTACAGCATTATAGCAAACAAACATTCGCAGCGAGTGGTTTTGGTTGTGAAATGTCTAGCGGAGAAGTGGAAATCTATTCTCAGTTAGAACTGATAAAAATTGGATAAAAGGAGGCTTACTCATGCCATCTATTGACATAGCCCTTGTACTCGACCGTATTCGTCCAGGTGCCGCATGGCGAATGTCGGACACGTACGAAAATCTTGTAGCTACCTGGGAAGACACCGAGCAGACCTGCCCGACATGGGAGGAAATCGAAACGGCGTGGGCTGAAATGCAGGCAGTACCGACACTGGATGAAAGGAAAGCAACCCTTCGTGCCGCCATCAATGCTGAACGTGATCGCCAGGAGCAAAGTGGGTTTTTATATCAGGGTATGCGGTTTGACAGTGACCCAACGTCCGTCATCCGCATTAACGCCGCCGTGAATACCGCGGTATCAGCAATCCTGAACCAAACAGGATTTGCGGTTAACTGGACGGCAGCGGACAATACAACTGTGCCATTGGATGCACAAGGACTATTGGGACTGTCAGTGGCGCTGGCCCAGCACAGCAATACTCAGCATGTCCGGGCGCGGGCTTTGAAGGACCAGCTTGATAACGCCGATACTGCTGAGACGGTGGCAGAGGTTGAGAATCTATTAGAAGAATGGAAGCAGGAGCCGTAAGGCTCTATTTTTATTGGGGGTGGGGAATTTGAAAGAAATCTATGATAGCGTAATGACGGCAGTAAAATCAGCCGCAATATCTATTGCAGACGTAGCACCGGTGAAAGCGACAGCTGCCGGTGCTCTTGC
>POVV01000213.1_pt1 | contig 46621 bp, 43 predicted proteins | sample 1560271 | NCBI WGS metagenome assembly POVV01 (sample SAMN08337232, study PRJNA429181) | Bioreactor metagenome, whole genome shotgun sequencing project. | biome: cows' rumen and soil; feature: anaerobic; isolation source: anaerobic chemostat enrichment culture, galacturonate as sole carbon... | reverse complement strand
TGTTTGACCGGTGATGCACTGTTTAGTCTGCGCTGTGACTGTGGTTTTCAGCTTGAAGCCGCCCTACAGCACATCGCAGAAGAAGGCCGAGGCGTGCTTATTTATCATCGCCAAGAAGGCCGTAATATCGGGCTGCTAAATAAAATTCGGGCTTATGCTCTGCAGGATAAAGGCGCAGATACCGTTGAAGCTAATCACCAGCTCGGTTTTGCCGCCGACGAACGCGACTTCACTCTCTGTGCGGATATGTTCAAATTATTGAGCATTAAGTCAGTTAATCTACTGACCAATAACCCAAAGAAAGTCGAAATTCTGACTGAGGCAGGGATTAACATTGCTAACCGCGTGCCGCTGCTGGTTGGACGTAATCCTAAGAATGAAAAATATCTGGATACCAAAGCGGCTAAGATGGGCCACTTACTGGTTAAGTAAATTATCACCAGCCCGCGTTCAGCGGGCTGGTACTGATGCTATCGTATCGGCAGTTCGATATTCTTAAACAGCGCTTCCATCTCTTCAACCGATCTTAATGCCACCGCTTTATCGACAATATCGCGCGTTAAGTGCGGGGCAAAACCTTCAATAAAGCTGTACATATAGCTACGCAGGAACGTCGTGCGACGGAAACCTATCTTAGTGGTACTGTGCGGGAAGATATGACTGGCATCCAGCACCACCAAATCAGGGTCCTCTATCGGGTCTACGGCCATATTTGCCAACACCCCGACGCCTAACCCTAAGCGAACATAGGTTTTGATGACATCGGCATCGGTGGCGGTAAATACTATCTTAGGCGTTAGCCCTGCTCGACCGAAAGCCACATCCAGCTCAGAGCGGCCAGTAAAGCCAAAGGTGTAAGTCACCAACTGGTATTCAGCCAGCTCTTCGATAGTAATACTTTTTTTAGCCGCTAACGGATGATCGGACTTCACAACCACTGCGCGGTTCCAATGGTAGCAAGGCAGCATCACTAAATCTTCATACAGGTGGAGCGCCTCTGTTGCAATGGCAAAGTCTGCGCTGCCTTTAGACACCGCTTCTGCTATTTGAGTTGGCGACCCCTGATGCATATGCAAAGAAACCCGCGGATAACGCTCTATAAACGCTTTAATCGACTTAGGTAATGCATAGCGGGCCTGAGTATGCGTGGTAGCCACATACAGCGAGCCTTGGTCCGGATAAGTATGCTCGCCGGCAACCGCCTTAATGGCATCAATCTTCGACAGAACTTCTCTGGCGATGCGTATCACTTCTTGTCCCGCAGGCGTCACTTCGGTTAAGTGTTTACCGCTACGGGTAAATATTTGAATACCTAACTCATCCTCCAGCATTCTGACTTGCTTGCTGATGCCGGGTTGTGAAGTGTAGAGCCGCTCGGCGGTAGAAGAGACATTCAGATTATGATTGACCACTTCTACAATATAGCGAAGTTGCTGTAATTTCATTCTTTACACCACCACTTAACGAGTATCCAAAAGACGATAAAATATGCGTTATTCTTCAAGTTTGATCGGTGAGTGAAAGGTTAAAACAGTCACCCCACCAAATCGTTATCAGAAGTACTATCACCGGACGAATAAGAATAGACCCAAAATAATTCGAGTTGCATCAAGGCGGCAAAGGAGCTAGTCCCGATGAGCTTACTCAGGTAAGTAATTCGGGTGAACGAGCGCAACCAACAAAGATGCAGCTTGAAGTATGAAGGGTATAGACTAAATATCAACTTATCGTACGCAAGACTGATGAAATAAAAAACGCCCCGCAGTTAAATTACATGCAGGGCGTTATATATCAAGCAATATTCAACTTATGCTTTGAGTTTCATTACTTTTTAGCTTCAATCCACTTACCGTCAACATAAAACACTGACCAGCCGGTGGCTTTTCCGTCTTTCTCTGAAGAAACATACTGTTGTTTAGTCTTACGGCTAAAGCGAACAATGGTCTTATTTCCGTCAGGATCGGTCACCGGAGCATCAGCCAGGTAGCTTAATTTCTCAGGTAAACGGTCTTTAAAGCGACGCAATTCTTCCACCGTAGGCGCCCGAGTTTCACGAGATTTAGGGAACGTATTCGCCGCTAAGAAAACGCCTGCTGCACCGTCACGTAAAACGAAGTAAGCATCAGACTTTTCGCAAGCAAGCTCTGGCAACGGAACCGGATCTTCTTTTGGCGGAGCAATGTCACCATTACGTAAAATCTTGCGGGTATTCTTACATTCAGTATTAGTACAACCCATGTATTTACCGAAACGCCCGACTTTCAGGTGCATCTCGTTACCACATTTTTCGCACTCAATAACCGGACCGTCATACCCTTTGATGCGGAACTCACCCTCTTCGATCTCATAACCATCACATTCCGGATTATTACCGCAAACGTGAAGCTTATGCTTATTGTCGATCAGGTAGCTGTCCATGGCCGTACCACATTTATGGCAACGATGGCGGGCACGCAACGCATTGGTTTCTGCGTCATCCCCTTCCAGCACGTTGAGTACTTCCGACTCAGGAATAAGGTTAATGGTTTGCTTACAGCGCTCTTTGGGGGCTAAGGCATAGCCTGAACAGCCAAGGAACACGCCGGTACTGGCAGTCCGAATCCCCATTTTACGACTACAGGTCGGACAATCCAGCGAGGTCAGCACCACCTGATTAGGACGCATTCCGCCCTCTTCAGGATCTTTTTCAGCGATTTCTAGCTGATTGCTAAAGTCAGCAAAGAAATCATTCAGTACGCCTTTCCACGATGCTTTATTGGTCGCAACGTTATCCAGATCGCTTTCCATACGCGCGGTGAAATCATAATTCATCAGTTCGCGGAAATTTTCTTCCAGACGGTCGGTGACAATCTCACCCATTTTTTCAGCGTAGAAACGACGGTTTTCTGTATGAACGTAGCCGCGATCCTGAATAGTCGAAATAATAGACGCATAGGTAGACGGACGACCGATACCGCGTTTTTCCAGCTCTTTCACCAAGGAGGCTTCACTAAAGCGCGCCGGTGGTTTGGTAAAGTGCTGAGTCGGTAATAGCTGGTCAAGATTAAGCTGGCTGCCTACGGCAACAACCGGCAGCGTCTTATCTTCATCATTTTTACGCAACGCAGGTAATACGCGAGTCCAACCGTCAAAGCGTAAAGTACGACCTTTAGCTTTAAGTAAGAACTCTCCCGCTTTAACCGTCAGCGTGGTTGAGTCATATTTGGCCGGCGTCATCTGGCATGAAACAAACTGGCGCCAGATTAGCTGATAAAGACGCTGAGCATCAGACTCCATATCTTTTAGCTGTTCTGAAACCACGTTAACGTCGGAAGGACGAATGGCTTCATGGGCCTCTTGAGAGTTCTCTTTGCTGCTGTATTGGTTCGGCTGAGCCGGCAAGTATTTATCGCCAAAGTTGTCGCCGATATAACCACGCACCATGGTTAACGCATCCTGGCTCAGGTTGGTTGAGTCGGTACGCATATAGGTAATATGACCTGCTTCATACAGACGCTGGGCCATCATCATGGTTTTCTTGACACCAAAGCCTAAACGGGTACTGGCAGCCTGTTGTAGCGTAGAGGTAATAAAGGGTGCCGACGGCTTGCTGCTGGTCGGTTTATCTTCACGCTCTAGCACTTCGTAACGGGCTTTCTCTAGCAGCGCAACCGCAGCATGAGTTTCGTCACGGGTAACCGGTTTAAAGGCTTTATCATTACGATGTGTAACCTGCATTTGCAGCGCAACATCGCTACCATTATTGAGGTCAGCATGTAATTCCCAATATTCTTCAGGAACAAACGCTTTAATCTCACGCTCACGCTCAACCACTAACCGTACCGCAACCGACTGAACGCGGCCGGCAGATAACCCGCGGGCGATTTTCTTCCACAATAATGGCGAAACCATATACCCCACAACCCGATCCATAAAGCGGCGGGCCTGTTGGGCATTAACCCGGTCAATATTCAGTTCACTAGGTTGTTCAAATGCCTGTTGAATGGCATTTTTAGTAATTTCGTTAAACACCACCCGACGGTAGCGGCTATCATCACCACCGATAACTTCCCGCAGGTGCCATGCGATGGCTTCCCCTTCGCGGTCAAGGTCGGTTGCGAGATAGATGGTGTCAGCTTTTTCAGCCAGTGCTTTAAGTTCAGCGACAACTTTTTCTTTACCAGGCAGAATTTCATAACGAGCAGCCCAGTCATGATAAGGATCGATTCCCATGCGATTAACTAACGCCTGTTTCGCATCCTTTTTCACTTTCTTGGCTTTGCCGTCTTTATCTTTCGCTGGGGCGCTGCTTTTAGTAGTTGCTGACCCACTGGTAGGCAAATCCCGGATATGACCAACGCTGGACTTAACCACGTAGTCATTTCCTAAGTATTTATTAATCGTTTTGGCCTTTGCCGGGGACTCCACAATGACGAGCGCTTTACCCATAATATTGTTTACCTAAATTAGCCTTCAATTACTGAATTATGGCATTTCAAAAATTTACGCGGGTTAATGAAGAAGCATGCCTGTTTATATGTCTACTATATTGTAGCGAAAATATAGGATATCAACGGCTATTCGATGAATCACTACGCTAAACATGCTGCGGAGATCGCTAACAACCATCGAATAGTTGCAAACAAAAATGCTGGATCGGCACCCGAAAGCACATAACTCTACCTGATAAAAAGCGCTACGCAACAAAATTAGCTTAGTGAATTTCTTTTTAACGACAAATTTTGATGCTATCAATCCCCCCTGAAATCCAGATAACTTACCGCTTAACGCATTGATCTGGCTTACTCAGAAAGCTAAAATAGCTTACCCAATTGACTAACCGGAGCTATTTTATGCGGAACGATACAGCCCCTATTTCCCGTCAGGCATTACTGGAAGAAGCAAACCTGCTGATTAAAAATCATGAGGACTTCATTCATGGTATTGAAGCCACTGACGTTGAGCAAAAAGGTGATGTTTTAGTTTTTCGCGGTGAGTTCTTTCTCGATGAAGATGGATTACCGACGCGAAAAACAACGGCGGTATTTAATATGTTTAAACACTTGGCTCACGTTTTGTCAGCGAAGTATCATTTAGAGTGATAGCTATAACGTCGCTGCAGATAACAGGCAGATAACAGAAAGGGCCTATCGGCCCTTTTTGTTTTACCCAAACCACGCAATCATCACACTAACGGCTTCTGACCACGCTGCCACCAGCGCAATAACAACCGGTCAGCACCTTCAGCCATACTTCCGCTTAAACGGTCTACCAAGCGTTTACGCTGCGCATATCGCACACTAATCACATCATGGTCTTTCATTTGGGCAATCACTAAATCATCGCTGGTACCGATTTCATCAACCAGCCCTTTTTCCATCGCCTGAGAACCAAACCAGTGTTCTCCGGTTGCTACGCTGTCAATATCCAGCGATGGGCGTTGCTGATGAACAAACTGTTTAAACAGTTGATGAGTTTCATTCAGCTCTTCACGGAATTTCTCTCTGCCCTGATCGGTATTTTCACCAAACAGCGTCAGAGTACGTTTAAATTCACCTGCGGTGTGCAGCTCAACGTCAATATCATTCTTTTTCAGTAAGCGATGAAAATTCGGTATTTGAGCCACAACGCCGATAGAACCAATCACGGCAAAAGGGGCGGCAACAATGTGGTCGGCCACGCAGGCCATCATATAACCACCGCTGGCGGCTACTTTATCAACAACGGTCGTTAAGCGAATTCCGGCTTTACGCAGGCGATCCAATTGAGAAGCGGCCAAACCATAGCCATGCACCATTCCGCCCGGGCTTTCCAGCTTAAGCAGCACTTCATCTCCCGGTTTAGCAATAGCTAAAATCGCCGAGATCTCTTCACGCAGAGCCTCAACCTCATGTGCATCAATGCTGCCTTTAAATTCCAAAACATAGACGCATGACTTGGGGGCTTTCCGATCGCCAGCTTTGGCTGCCAATTTAGCCTGCTTCGCTTCGGCTTTGTCTTTTTTCTTCTGTGCTTTATTCCATACTTTCTGTTCAGCATCCCCCATGCGGGCGAACTTCATTCTTTGCTGCATTTCGCGGTATTCTTCACCTAAATCCGTCAGGCTTAGTTCACCACGACGCCCTGATTTGCGCTGATTAGCACTAATAATCAGTAATGCAACGGCGGCGATTGCGATAGCAAAAGTTGCGATTTTAGCTAAAAACAGACCATACTGATAAATCCACTCCACAGATATCTTCCTATAAAATTAAACAAAACTGGTGATAAGCCAACACAATTCAAGCAGACAGTGTCATTTCCTGCTAGTTTAATTGCGTTGTTGGTTTATCTGCAATACTCAGGTACTTGGCATTTCAACGAGTACAAAGGGTATAAATATACAGTAAGGAGAGATTATGCACTACCAGGCACCGAGCGATTTACTTAACCAAAAAATTATTATGGTCACTGGCGCCAGTGACGGTATTGGAAAAGAAGCCGCTCTGACATACGCCCGCCACGGTGCGCGGTTAATCCTGCTAGGCCGTACCGAATCAAAACTACTGCAAGTACAGCAGGCAATTGCCCAACAGGGAAGTCTGCCCGCCACGGTTTATGCTTTTGATTTATTAAACGCCAAGCCTGCGGATTACAAAACGCTGGCTGAAAAAATCGCTAAAGAGTACGGTCATCTGGACGGATTATTGCATAGTGCCGGGCTGCTGGGAGAAATTACCCCACTGGCAGAACAGGATCCTGAGCAGTGGAATCAGGTTATGCATGTCAATCTCAATGCCGGATTTATGCTGACTCAGGTAATGATTCCCCTACTGCTACAGGCGCCAAAAGCCAGTCTAATTTTCACCAGTTCAGGCGTGGGCCGTAAAGGCCGCCGCGGATGGGGTGCCTATTCGGTATCTAAATTCGCAACTGAAGGCCTGATGCAGGTCTTAGCCGATGAATATCAGGACTCTAACCTGCGGGTTAACTGTATTAATCCCGGCGGCACCCGTACCTCAATGAGAGCCTCTGCGTTTCCTGAAGAAAACCCGAATAATTTAAAAACCCCGGCGGATATTATGCCGACCTACTTATATGTGATGGGTGACGATAGCCAAAATGAATCTGGCATAAGCTTTGATGCTCAACCAGGCCGCAAGCCCGGTCCGGCGTGATAGCTAATTAAGCGGATGACCAACAAAAAGGCCACCCTCACGGATGGCCTTTTTCATACTAATGACTAAATTATTTAGTCATTAACTTCTGTAAGCAACCGACAAACAGCTCAACGCTGGTTTTCAATTGTTTTTCATCAAAGTCAAACTCTGCCTGATGGTGACCCGCTTTAAGGTCTGCACCTACGATAAAGTAAATTGATTTACCACCGTGGCGCTGAACGCGCTTAGCCAGAACGGTCGCATCTTCACTACCACCGAACGAACGCTCAGCAACCGCAGTCAGTTCAGGATATTGACCCACAACGCTGGTTAATACATCAATCAGCTCTTGGTCGTTTTGCAGATCGACCGCTTCACCCATCACTTCGCTTTCTAAGCGCAGATCAAAGCTCTGAGCGGCACCTTTAGCCATGCGCTCAACCTGTTCTGCCATAAAGCTATTGATGGACTCATCTTCACCGCGAACTTCAACCTGCAGTTCACCGTAAGAAGGCACAACGTTACGGCCTTCACCGGCACGGATAACGCCCACGTTAATACGTGACATGCCTTTACCATGGCGAGAAATACCCAACATTTGAGTCGCGGCATGGCAAGCACCCGCCAGTGCATTACGGCCAAGATGAGGTTCAGCGCCTGCGTGAGCCGGAGCTCCGTAGAAGCGGAAATCATATTTAGTCGTACACAGGAAGTTATTCGGGTTAATCACGATCTCGCCGGTTTTAGCGATAAAACCGATGTGCATACCTAAGAAGTAATCAGCATCGTCAACAATACCGCTTTCAGCCATAGGTCTTGCACCACGAACGCCTTCTTCAGCCGGTTGGAAAAGTAACTTCACTTTACCGCTCAGTGAACTGCCATTCTCGACTAACCATTTTGCAATACCCAGACCGATAGACATATGTCCGTCATGGCCACAGGCATGCATCAGACCCGCGCTTTTAGATGCGAAATCACCGCTGTTAGGAATATGATCGCCGGCAGCACATTCCTGCACGGCAACACAGTCAATATCAAAACGAAGAGCAACGGTTGGGCCCGGCTTGCCGCTGTCAAATACGGCCATACAGCCCGTCAATCCGTCCATTTCAGCCAACAGAGCTTCATCAGCGCCACGTTCTCTGGCCAGCGCTAAACCACGTTCAACGACGTCCGCTTTACGACCACGAACGAACTCACGGTTAATCACTTTAGGCCCGGCGATAACGTCAAGTCCCATGCCGCGCAGTTCAGTAATTAAGCGTGCAGTAGTCATAAACTCGGTCCAACCGATTTCAGGGAAACGGTGAAGTTCACGACGCCATGTTACTAGTTGGTTTAAATCAATTGTTGACATTATTCTTTTCCTTATCGTTATTACAGCATAACTAAAGCAACAAATATGACCGCTACAATCATTGACGGGCCAGTACGCTTGACTAACTCCACAGGGTTCACGTTAGCCAGGCCAGCACAAACAATAACCACACCGGCAATCGGAGACATTGTACGACCCAATGCACCAGTCATAGCCGCTGCCATACCTAAGTCAGGAATGGTATATCCCAGATCAAGTGCCTGACGGGTTACGGTTCCGTTAAAGGCTAATGCCGCAGCATCACCAGATCCGGTAATTGCACCCATCAAGAATGGACCAATTGTTCCGCCCCAACGCGCAAATTCTGGGTGTACTTTTAAGAAGGTAATAAAGGTTTCGATCAAACCAGATGACTGTAAACCAGCAGCAAACACGCCGGCTGCAATGATGATACCTAATACATCACCATAGGCATGACCCATACCGTTAAAGAACTGTTTAGTCATGGTGCTTGGGTTACAACGAGTAATAATCAGCGCATAAATAGCACCGATAACCATCGCTGCCGGAACGCCCATTTTGATGTTACCAAGCCACGTAGTTAAACCGCCAACCAGTAGCAGAACTAATGGCACAAAAGGTGCGGTTGCATATAAATAGTTAGTTTTAACGGCGACTTTAGTTTCAACATCAGAACCAGCCTGTGCAGTTCCGCTGTCAGCTAACTCAACGCGGTACTCTTTACGCACTAAAGCAACAATAGAAAGGCCTACGGCAGCAATACCACCAAGAGCCAGGCTATATTTGGCATGATATTGAATCAAATCAATAATGGACATCTGCTGATAGCCAGAGGTACCGGCCATAACTTCATTGTATAGGTTACTCACGAAGGCGTTATGGGAGAAACCCGGGCTTAAGAATGAGCCAATGGTTCCGCTAAGTACTGCCGCACCTGCGATAGCAGGATGGATTCTGGCACCAATTAACAGAGGGATTAACGTTGCACCTACCGCTGCCGCACAACCTGCTGCAGAAGGAATTGCGATGTTAATAAAGAAAGTCACAATAACAGTTACCGGGATCAGGAAGAAGCCCAGTTTATTCATGCCGCCGGCTAAAGCACGAACCAAATGCATATCACATTCGGTATACTTCATCACGTAAGCAAAACCCATACTCGCACAAATTGCCTGTATTAGATTACCTGACGTCATACCAGTGCCAAAGGCATCAAGTGCGTTCATCGGCGCAAGGCCAACGATACACAAGGCAAGACCTGAGCCAATTAACACCATCCGCGTTTCATACTGTTTTATCAGTAAAAATACTGTGATTGCAACAATCACCAGTGCAATAATTTGAACCATATTATACTCACTATCTGCTAATTAAAATTGCAATCAATATGACTGCGTCCATACCCTAGTACAAATATACTCAAATAAAATAGAAACGAGTGTCTGACGAATAAATTATATCTTAAAATTATATTTCTGCACTGCTGCACTATAGCAACTGAGTGATTGATATCGTTGATGGATGTCAAAAAACGATAAATTCAATGAACAAAAAGATACTCGAGTACAATCTTATACTACCACAACACATCAGATACAGATAAGCACATCACAAATCAAGCGTAACATTATGTAATTTAAATAGAAAAAACAAAAACAATCTAAGAGAGTTTAATTGCTATGAATTGCAACAAAACTAGAACCTTTCAATTACATATTTACTGTAAACCACACCAAAAGATAACTTTTTAGCGGTTATTTAATATACCAAATAGTTACTTTTGGAAAAAACATAAAATTAATAATCATTTAAATAATACAAGGTTGAACTTATGTTATATATGCATCTTATATTTCTATGTGTGTTATCGACTTTTTTATCAATAAGCCCCTTGTTTAATAATCCCAACCATTTACTACTTTTCTGAATAACGCTAAAACCACACTAATAGCCTTATTTGCATAATGGTTATTGCGCCAATAAATCGATAAATTTCGATTATACGCTTCGCCCCAAACTGTCTTTTGCAATCACCTGAAAATCATTAAAACTCTTACTGTTCAGTAATCGTTTAGTGGCTTTTTCACGTACAAAGGTGACAAACAGATCGTAAATTGCCATTGCTTCCTCATACTCAGCCTTACTGATGGCCAGTAAAAAAATAACGTTAGCCACCTCTTTCTTCTCTTTATTCCACTCGATGCCATTAGGGGCAAGAATCGTCACAACCACCGTTTTATTTGCCAACAGCCCCAGTGAGTGAGGTAAGGCGATGCCCTCTCCCAACAGCGTTGACACAATAGACTCCCTCTCCACCAGCGACGGATAGAAGTCCTTGGTGACATAACCGTCAGATTCTAGCTGCTTACACACCTTCTTAAATAAGGTTTCCTGAGTCATTTTCCCTTTAACTATCATGAAGTTTCTTTCATCAAAGAAACGTTCAAGGATATAAGGTTTGGTCCGGTCAACCATTGCCAGCCGTCCGACTTGCTCCAGTTGATAAGGCGTAGGGAACGGGGCAATTTTGATAATAGGCTTATTCTTCTCCGTCAGCCTGACGGTTGTAATAACAAAATCTTGCTCGACCGACTCCAGCTCTTCATATTCACGCAGGGAGATCACCTGCTGGATTTTCAGCTGAGGAAATTCCCGCACAATCTTGGCTTCAATCACTCTGATCGTAGAGTTACCGGAGTCCGTAACCAGCAGAACGTGAGGATGTCGGGTATAGCCGACGCTATAGTTGCGTTCCAGCCCGACACCGATATGAACCGCCAGATAGCCCATTTCATCTTCACTAATGGCATAAGGAATGCGGTCTTCCATATTAGCCATTGCGCTCAGCGTGACATCATAGGCAAACGGATAATATTGTTTGATGTCTGACAATAGCGGGTTTTTAGTATTTATCTGATAGCGGACCCGGGTCATCATCGCGGTCAGATGAGTTGAGAGGTCTGTTTTAAGTTTAATATCGCTACGTAAGTCATAGTTATAGGAGTCATTGATATAGCTAAGAATATAATCAACCAGCTCATCGCCATTATGCTCCCCGTTTTCACCGGCAACCGTATTATAGTTGTAAGGAATACGACGGGCAGAAATTTGAACGCCTAAATACTTTTCTTCTGCCGGAGAGATACCGCTTCCGAGAAAGAAAGCAAATCCCTTAGCAATCTCACTTACGGCACTTTTAATAACGCTGTCCATTTCATCAGCCACAAAATCGACCAGTTCGTGTCCACGGGTAATGCGTAAAATAGAGACCGCACAGCTAAAAATCAGATACTGACGCCCTTCATTAGTCAGGCGAATATCAAATCGGTTAACGCTGTTTTGTAAGATTTTTTCGATGTAGGTCAAATCGATATTGGTCAGAATATCTTGCTTAAAGTTATTTACCGACCGCTCATTTTCCATAGAAAAAAGATGCCAAAGAATATCGATAATACAAGACCGGATAGTATGCTCAGCCCCTTCCAGCTTCATCCCCTGACGAGGAACGGTATCTAAGGTAATCTGATACTTATTCAGATGCTCACGCACTGACACCATATCGTGCTGTAAAGTACCACGGCTGACAAACCACTCTTCGGCAATGTCATCCAGCTTAATCGGCAGTGAAGCCATTAAAAATTTAAGCAGCAGAGCGTCAATTCGCTCTTTCGAAGTGCGGGGAATCGCTTTGATTTGGTGTTGTTGCATCGGTAACGTGGCAAAGTCTTTGGCATTATCCACTTTAAGTTGATAGCCCAATCCGCGCTCATACACAATTCTCGCACCATAGTCCGCCAGCACATCGTTCAGCGCGGTGACATCGGTACGAATAGTCCGGGTCGACACATCAAAACGCTTAGCCAACTCTTCCTGAGGAAGGGTTTCAGACTGAATAGCATCAAATAAATAAGCGAGACGTTGATAAGGAAACAGAGCCACAGACGTACCTTTAATTTAATCAGTAACACATGAAAGCACTAATACTGACTATTATGCACTGATTTCATAGAAAAAGCCTTTCCAATGAAGGCTTACGCTCCACGATCACACACATTAATCGTCCTCTGTGTAGCCACTCAGAGGACAGGAAAGGTCAAAAGATTAACCAAGTTGGCGGGCAAAAAGGCTAGATGATCAGTCAGAATATGGCGCAAGTATTGACTTGTTATCAATATGATTTTTTGTGAAACACAGAAAACCTAAGCTGATAATGTTTGAAGTTCATAGGATATTCCCGCTTAACCAAGCAAGCGCTGGTTTGTTAGTTAAAACCTGGATGATTCGCTGCGCTCACCCTGCGGGCCATTCACGAGGCGAATGTTTGCTTCGCCTACGGCTCGCGTTCCCGTTTCACGGGGATGACGGGGCGAACTTCTTCGTCACTTCATTGATTAAGCTAAGCGCTGGTTTGTTAGTTAAAACCTGAATCCCCGTTTTCACGGGGATGACGAGAGAGGGAAATACTTAGCTAACCTATATGACCAACCTAAGTTAACCATTTCATCCATTTTAAAGCCTAATCATATGGCGTTTATTTGTGCTTTTTCTTACTGGAAGTTGGCTTTTTAGCCGGCGGTACAACCGCCTCTTTAGCTGGCTCTGCGGCCGATGTCTGGCTGCCTGAATCATCTAAAATCACATCCTGAGCCGCCAATGAACTGCAATCAAGCGTCATATCTTCAATATCAGTCGATACCGTGGTGACTGGTATTTCCTGACTGACTTTTGGTACATCGGCCTTCGCGGGCTCAACTTTAGCCTGAGGAGTTTCGTGTGAAGTCACCATCAACTCCAGTCCCTCCCCCATACGGGCGATAACCTTAGTTGAAACCACCTTATTCACCTTTGCCGCAGACGCGGTTGCCGCTGAGATCGCGGCATTAACAGCTCCGACTTCTCCCAGCATTTTCACCATCACCATGCCGCCGCCCTTGGTCAGCTCATAACCAATAATCTTCACATTGGCTGATTTAACCGCAGTATCGGCGGCTTCAATCGCCGCAGCTAATCCAACGGTTTCAATAAGGCCTAAGCTCTGTTTTATCATATTCATTCCTGCATATGCGCTCATTGAGTCATTAAATGTAAGGGACTGTTGTTGACTTAATCTCTGCCGGGTCAAGCGTTGCCAGAAGCTGTAAACCGACTTCCCTTGCTGCAATTACCGCCTGGCGAACAGCGCCTGAATCACCGGCAAACGTAAAAATAACTTCGTTACTGAAGCTGGTACCTTTTGCCGGGCTGGAATAGCCGACTGGCTCAATAACCGCAGCCTTAGCGGCCACATCAGCAATCACTACGCCTATCGCCGCCGGAGAACCAACGGTGATACCAAAAGATTTGCCTAACGGCGCACCAAAGGCTTTTTGTAATGCATAGCTGGCGCGGGCAGTGTATTGAAATTCCAAATGGCCGGCTGGTGAACCATAAACGTCACCCATCGTTCTTTCTACTTCAGACAAGGCAACTTCAATGGCCCGGCGGGCATCAGAAACGTCTTCGGCACCAAAAATTATTAAGCTACCGTGTCCGCCGCCGCCCATGGTGTCGCGCGGGAGTTCAATCGTTAATATTTCACAATTGGTCGCTTTAACGGCTTCATCCGCGGCAAAAATATGCGGACCGGCCCCTGTTCTTGCCCCAAGAATACCGATAGAGCGATATTTTTTATCAATCCCCATCAGTTCATGAAGCTGAGAGTCAACGTTAGCAATAACCAGACCGATAGTGCTGCCAATCGCCGTTCCAACAAACTCAGTCAGACCGCAGCCCCCTAAAAATGAAGGGGACTTTATTTCCACAGTGCTGTTGGTTTGCTTGCGCATCACTTCGGACACTATCTGCTCAACAAGGCTGTTACTCATCTTACCCCTCCTGTTTTATTTAGTTTTTGGTTACCTGAGGAAGAATTTTTTCAACTTCAGTATGAGGGCGAGGAATAACGTGGATAGAAACCAATTCACCGACTTTACTTGCCGCCGCAGAGCCGGCATCGGTAGCGGCCTTAACTGCACCAACATCACCGCGGACCATCACGGTAACTAAGCCAGAACCAATCTTTTCATAACCCACCAGCGTCACGTTGGCTGATTTAACCATGGTATCAGCAGCTTCTATTGCAGCGACTAAACCTTTTGTTTCCACCATACCTAATGCTTCTTGTTGCATATCGACTCCTTTGTTGCCTTACGGCGGCTAGATATATTTGTTTTTATATTTACTGGCCGGTTAGCCGTGCAGCGGGCTAACCAATCAATAGATAGGATTTGTTTAGAGTCGATAGTAAGTAGCGGGGAGGCAAATGTCTTGACAACTAACCGGAGATTTTTGTCATCATTGCGAAGGGATAACAAGATAATACTAGCCTGATAATTATGCTGATAAAACAAACTGATAAGAGAGCTACAGCTCCTCTTTAAGCCGTGCGGCGTGGGTGGTTTTTTCCCACGGAAAAATATCGCGGCCAAAATGGCCATAGCTGGCAGTTCGGGTATATATCGGGCTCAGCAGGTCGAACATTTGGATAATGTTATACGGGCGTAAGTCAAAGGTTTGCTCGACCAATTGTTGTAATTTCACCAGTGCGATTTTTTCTGTCCCGAAGGTATTTACCATCACTGAGACCGGGCGGGCAACGCCAATGGCATAGGCTATCTGAATCTCACAACGGTCGGCTAAGCCTGCAAAGACCACATTTTTAGCCACATAGCGGGCGGCATAGGCAGCGGAACGGTCAACTTTAGACGGGTCCTTACCTGAGAAAGCTCCACCGCCGTGCCGGGCTGCCCCGCCGTAGGTATCAACAATAATTTTTCGACCGGTTAAACCACAGTCGCCCATTGGTCCGCCGACGACAAAGCGCCCGGTGGGGTTAATAAAATACTTTGTGGTTTTTGACAGATAACGAGCGGGAATAACCGCTTTAATAATCTCTTCAGTTACCGCCTCTCGCAGATCGGACAGGCTAACCTCTTGCCGATGCTGGGTCGACAAAACGATAGTATCGATATCCTTTATCTGGCCATTTTCATAACGGAAGGTCACCTGACTTTTAGCATCGGGTAACAAAAAAGGAAGACGACCATTCTTACGCAACAGCGCTTGTCGCTCCATCAGCCGATGGGCGTAGCTAATGGCTGCCGGCATCAGTTCAGGGGTTTCATTTGTGGCATAACCAAACATAATCCCTTGGTCGCCGGCCCCCTGCTCATGCGGATTTTGTTGCACTATCCCTCGATCGATGTCCGGCGACTGGTGACCAATAATATTCATCACGCCACAGGTATTGCCGTCAAAGCCAATATCGCTGCTGGTATAGCCGGCACGATTAATGGTTTTGCGTACCACCTGTTCAATATCCACTCTGGCCTGACTGGTTATCTCGCCGGCAACAATGGCAATACCGGTTTTAACCATGCACTCACAGGCGACGCGGGCATAAGGGTCCTGCACCAAATTAGCATCTAAAATGGCGTCTGAGATCTGATCTGCCAGTTTATCCGGATGACCTTCAGAAACAGATTCTGATGTAAAAAGGTACGAGCCCATACTTAGCCTCAGTCAATATAACGCCCTATGCGTTTTCCCGATTTTAATCCCGGTATCATTGAATATCTTTGTCTTAAACAAGACTATTTTGTTCAGTTAGAGACAGCAGGACAAATATGCCCTTAACGGACAGTTAAGCCACCCACTACCTAAAAGAACCTAGATTATTCAACAATATTCTTCCTATACTCCGACGGTGACAGCCCGGTCTCTTTCTTAAACAGGCGACAGAAATAGTTAGCATCCTGATAGGAAAGCTCCAGCGCAATGGCATTAATCTGCAAATCACTAAAGTTGAGTAATAGCTTGGCTATCACCATTTTTCGACGCGTGAGATATTCTGAGTAACCGATACCAAACTGTTTTTTAAACAGCCGGCTTAAATAGCAGGCGCTGATATAGGCATGATCGGCAACGTCATCCAGCGTCATATTTTTGAATATATTTCTTTCGATATAATACTGCGCCCGATGGATGGAGTTTAACTTTGCGCCGGAAGATAAAAAGGCCGTATCAAAAATGCTATTACCTATAGATAGCAGTGTGCGCAAGGTATTGTAGTAACTGCGTTCATCAAAATTAATTTGGTTCAACAGCTTCTCATTGCTATTGAGCTCATCAATTTTCCAGCCGTTTGACTTCGCAATCTGCTGCAAGATCATAATAAAATTAGTAATAATCTTGTGCTGATCTTTTTCCGACTTATAGGCCTGATTAATCACATTATTAATGATCAAATCATTCCATTGAACATAGTTACAGCTACTGATTAGCTCACTGATGTAGGCTTTTTGCTCTTTTATTTTGGTGTTTAAGTCTTCATCAAACTTAAGGCTATTTTTAATCGCCTTAATTAAATACTGTGGCTTAACCGGCTTAAGCAGATAGTCATCGACCTTAAACTCAAACATATTCCTGACCATCTCCACATCATCATTGGCGGTTATCACAATGATTTTAGTGTCTCTGGATTTTTGCCGTAGGTAACGGATAACTTCAAGCCCGTTGGGGAGGGGGATATTTATGTCGACTAACATAATATCGATATGATCAAGGTCATCGATTAATCGGATCGCGTCAGAGCCCTTAGTTGCCTCAAAAATCTTAACGCCGCTGATATCCCGATTAATAATAATCCTAAGCGCTTCTAACTCGATAAGTTCGTCTTCAACAATAACGATGTTATACATAATGACTCCATTCTTATTATTATATTCGCCATACTTCAACTTTCAGGTGTACCAGCCGCCCGTTATGCATTCAAATCTGTTACTGGCAGATTTGTCACTCACTGACCGCTTTCCTACTACTCGAATTATTTTGACTATCTGTTTGAGTCATAGGAAAGCGTAATTTGATGACCGTTCCCATGTTGGGTTTGTTCGGGCTTTCAATCTCTAAGCCATAGTTGTTGCCAAAAGAGAGCCGAAGCCTGTTCTGGACATTATTAATACCGATGCTGCTACCGTTATTACAGACAATGTCTCCTGACAGAATAAGCCCAATTTTTTCAATCGGTATTCCATCGCCGTTATCAGCAATCTCTAAAATGACATCCCGGCCGTTATCATAAGCCTTAATCGAAATGTAACTAATGCACTCCCTGGGTTCAACAACATAGTTAAAGCAGTTCTCAATAAGCGGCTGTAATATTAAGAAGGGGCTGGCAATATCAAGGTACTTTTTCGGCACATCAATATCATAGGTAAAGCGATCCTTCATTCTGACTTTCTGGATCGCCAGGTAGCTCTTCACATGCTTAAGTTCGGTATTAATGGTGATCAGCTTGTTATCACTCTTTTTCAGAATGTAACGCATCATGTCGGCAAAATCATACACCGTTGTCTCCGTACTTTCGGCCCCTTCCAAAAAGGCTAAGCGACCAATAGTATTGAGTACGTTAAATAGAAAGTGTGGATTTATTTGATAGGAAAGCGCTTTAAACTCGGCCTCATGAAGTAACCGTTCCAGCTCTGCACGCATTCTTAATTCATCGGCTAATTTAACGCTGTTGGCGTTGAGCTCTTTTTGGATAATATTAGAATAGCCCTGCTCGGCCAGATAGAGTGTGACATGCAGTAGCGAGTAGGCGGCAGCTTCAAATTTTTCATAGGGAATAAAACGGACATTCTCATGTAAATAGACCAAATCCCGATCGCTGCGCCAGGAATCATCAACCCCTAAGATATGGTCAATATTTTGTTCTATTTCCGGTTCAACCCTGACCTGCCCGGAAATAAATGCGCCGAAATATTGACCATGAACGGTAATAGGAACGGCAAATTCAACAAAATCACAGTAACAGCGATAGACAATAGGTTTATCGCGCAGCATCGCAGCACGCCCGCCGGCATTATCACATTTAAAACATTTCTCTGCATTCAACGGATTTTGACGGGAAGCAACGCAGAACGGTGAAAAACCGCTGGGTTTAGTAACGGGGATCCCTTCAGCATCAACAACCACTAATGCTATTCCCATGGCTTTACTTAAATTATCCTGCAGCGTTTGTAAACGCTCGACCTCAAGTAAGTCACTTAGGTGGAACACATAATCCATAGGATACCCCGTTATTTAAACTCAGCCGCCAATATGGCAAGTAAAGCCCATACTCTCGATCTCAGATTTAAATTTATTCACCTGTTCTTCGGCAACAAAACGGGTACCATCCATCGGATAAATGCGACCCAGTAATGCATACTTATTCTCACCATAATTGTGATAAGGCAGAATGTGAATCGTTTCAACGTTGTTCATCAGTTTAGCAAAACCGGCAATAGCCCGTATCGAATCCAGATCATCATTTATCCCCGGAATTAGCGGAATTCTGACTGAAACTTGGGTAATAAAAGAAATTTTAATCAAATTTTCAAGAATTAGCTGATTCGACACCCCGGTAGCGTCTTTATGCACCGCCGGATCGATGGCTTTAATATCGGTTAATGCTAAATCGACAAAGGGAAATACGCTTTCAATCACCGCTTTCGGGGCTAAGCCGGTTGTCTCCATTGCCGTATGCCAGCCCTTCTCTTTGCAGGCCCGTAAAAGCTCACGGGTAAACTCTGGCTGAGAAAGCGGCTCTCCGCCAGACAAGGTGATACCACCGTTAGAACGCCGATAAACGTTTTCGTCTTTTTGTAATTCCTGAACTACTTCCCAAACCGTCATGCGTTTACCTTTCATCAGTAACGCACCGGTAGGACACACCTTGGCGCACTCACCGCAGCCGGTACAACGCTGGCGATCGACCAGGTAAGGGTTATCTGACGACAGTGCACCAAAACGACAGGCTTCTAAGCACTTACCGCACTGTATGCAGTTACTCTTTTGGAAGATTATTTCTGGTTGAGGCTTCTGAGATTCCGGGTTGCTGCACCATTTACATGACAGAGGACAGCCTTTCAAGAAAGGAATAGTTCTGATACCCGGACCATCATGTAAAGAATATCGCTGAATATTAAAAAGAATACCTTCAGTGTCGTATACGATTTCGCTCATAAAATAATCTTCATGTTGCATGACTTCATTATGGTTTACTTATGCTGAAGTCAGTTGGTGTAGGGATATACCTGTCAGATTGCGGCTAGAACATCAGACTGCTGACAAAGTAGTACAATTTCAGCCTAACTTTCGTCCGAAAAAACAGCTCTGGAATATCACCATCTTCTGGCGGCCTAAGGGGGTATTTTTAAGTACCGAGTACTCCGGACCTAGAATCCCTAGGGACATTATTGGCAATCTCCATCGGTGAGGCCCAAAGGCCCCACCGTACCTCCGGAATTAGAATGTCTGTTCTGTACGACTGATGATGTCGTCCTGAACGTCTTTTGCTAATACCACGAACTGAGCGCTATACCCTGCTACGCGAACCACCAGATCGCGGTATTTTTCCGGATTTTTCTGTGCATCAATCAAAATATCCCGGTTAACCACGTTGAACTGAACGTGCATCCCCTTCTTATCGAAATAGCCACGAACCATGCCGCTGAAGTTTTTCAGGCCATTGTCACCGGCCAACGCTGACGGTAGGAATTTCTGGTTATACAGCGTGCCGTTAGAGGCAATAAAGTGGTCAAGCTTCGCCACGGAGTTAGCCGCAGCCGTTGGGCCTAAGCTGTCTTTACCCTGACGAGGCGAAACGCCGTCTGCCAGCGGTTCTCTGGATAAACGACCATCAGGTAAAGCCGCAACGTCTTTACCAAACAGCACGTTAGCAGACACCGGATAGATACCGGCCTGGAACTGACCGCCGCGCGGATTGGTATATTTCTCGACTTCTTTACAGTAAACCAACGCACAGCGACGGGCGACTAAGTCAACGGCGTCGATATCATTACCAAAGCACGGCGTACTTTCTAAAATACGGCGGATTTCCTGATAGCGATTATTTCCTGCCGGAGCTGAAGGCGCTGCCCCGCCGGATGAAAGCTGGCGATAGACTTCATCTTTAATCGCGCTGGCATCCAGTGAACCGTGCTGTGCAATGACGCGTTTAACTACGTCATAAATTTCTTGCTCGTTGAGCGATGATTTACCCGCAGAAGACTCGGATTGAGCGCCGACCGGGTAGCCGAAGTTAGCGCTTAGCGCATCTTTCAGCTCTTGGGCTGACATTTTGTGGTCTTCAAATACTTGTTTCTGAATGGCATATACCGAATCACCGGTATCAGCGACACCGAAAGCCTGTGGACCGGTAAAGTTATAAATAGCGCCACCTTCCTGAATTGACTTTCCGCGGCCAATACAGTCATCAACCATGGCAGACAGGAACGGCAGCGGACAACGCTCGCCGTGAGCGATATCAACGCTATTACAGGCTTCCACTAAGTTATGGACGAAGTATTCCATTTGCGTCTGGAACGCGGTGTAAAAATCATCAATGCTGCGGAAGTTAGCCATATCTTTGGTGACAGGGCCTAACTGAGTATCGTTCACCTTTCCGCCGTTTAAGGTAATTTCAAGCACTTTGGCCACGTTAAAGAATGCAGCATCATGCCAGCCTTCAGTACGGTGCGGCGCCTGAGGTTCAACACAGCCGATAATGCAGTAGTCACGAGCATCGCGCAGTGATACACCGCGGTTTTGTAGCGCAGGAATAATCACTTCATCGTTATACATTGCCGGAACGCCCAGCCCTAAACGCACCACTTCACAGGCGCGATAAAGGAACTCATCCGGCGTGCCTTGCCATACCCGAATCGAGAAAGAAGGCTGAGGTAAACGCACGTGAGCCGTGGCTTCCATACACATATAGCTCAGTTCATTGGTTGCATCTAACCCATCTTCAGTTTGACCACCAACGCACAGGTTTTGGAACACGGCATAGCCGGCAAACGCCTGAGCTGAGACTTCATCACGGGTTTTATTCACGTCGTTCAGTTTAATCCAGCAGCAGTCGACTAATTCCTGAGCAAATTCTTTGGAGATGCCTTTGTCAGCCGCCAGATACGGATACATATATTGGTCAAAACGGCCCGGAGAGATTGAATGTCCGCTTGATTCAATTTGCAGCATGCAGTGAATAAACCAGAACGTCTGACAGGCTTCCCAGAAATTAGTCGCCCCATGTTCAGGAACACGACTACAGTTTTTAGCAATTTGCAGGAGTTCGTTTTTACGGGTCGGATTGCTCTCTTGCTGAGCCAGTTCATTGGCTTTAGCCGCATAGCGATGAGCGAAATTAATGGCGGCGTTATAGCTGATAATTACCGCGTTATAAAACTGTTCTTTTTTAATGTAGTTAGGGTCCATACGGTCAAGCTTAGTAATCGCTTCAGCAACTTGCTTGATCACACCGCGAAAACCAATTTCCAGAATTTTACCGTAATCAACCGTAACGTGGCCTACACCGCCATAGAAGTAGTTACCGACGGTAAATACCCCCTTCGCCATGCTGTCTTTTGTTTCTTGTGACATATAAGACGAAGCAAGATCGCTGGTGGTTTTACCCGGCCAATATTTAAAGGCCTCATGTAGCTCTTGTGCAGTTTCTTTGGTGATGATGAACGGGTCAGCGACACGGTGCTCCATGGTGTCGAACTCTTTCTCAACCCAGTCATAAGAAAACTCAGGGCAAATCTCGGTAGAACGAGGATTTTTAGTAATAGCGCCAACCACCAGTTCACCGTCGCGAATAGTGATAGGCAAGTTGTTGAAAATTTTCTCGACCACTTTGGCGCGGCGAAGAATCGGCGATAGGCCCTCATTCTCTTTATATGCTTCAGTCGCTAATACCGCCCGCTCTGACTCAACGTAGGGTTTCGCATCGATAATCATACTTTTCAGTTTGATGACGCGGTCTGTCGGGTTAGAAAAACCTTTCTCTATCATGGTGTATGACTCCTGTTAATCGTTAATTTGTTCTATTAATGTTCTAGTTAAATTCAGTAAAAAATCTTCACCCCTAACAGACGGGTAAATTCATTCAAAATGGCCGGATGCGCTAACCAGGTCGCGGCAGTAACCAGATTTCCGTCGACAACAGAACCATCAACGCCGACATCAACAAAAGTGCCGCCCGCCAGCTCAATTTCAGGCTGTACCGTGGCATAGGCCGTTAGCTTCTTATCGTTTAATACATTGGCGGCAACCAAGACTTGCGGGCCATGGCAAATAGCGGCGATGGGTAAAGAAAAACCCATCGCATAGCGAACAATATGTAAAACATCGCTGTCCAAACGCAGATATTCAGACGACCTGCCGCCGCTGATATAAAAACCGGCGTAGCTGTCTAATTGAATGTCGTCGAATGAGGCGGTTAGCTGAAACAAATGCCCCACTTTTTCGGTATAGGTCTGATCGCCTTCGAAGTCATGAATCGCCGTTTTGATATATTCCCCGCGCTGTTTTTTCGGGCAAATGACATCAACCTGAAACCCCAGCATGGTTAACGCTTGATAAGGCACCATGACTTCATAATCTTCAGAGAAATCACCGGCCAGCATAAGAATCTTTTTCATCCTAGAATCCTTGTGTTGCGCTATCGACATCTTCAATGGCCTGAATAGCCAGTTGAACGGCAGATGTTTCACCGAATACGGCTAACGTAGTGACATGCTGCGGGCAACTGCCAAATACCTCAGAAACCACAACGTTTGAACTTTTGTTAGCCAAATCGGCATAAAAATAGAGATCGGGGATCGAGACCATGATGAGACCGATGGCATCAACGGCACAGTGCTGCAAACGTGCGCGAGAATCACTGGGCATTTTGCGTTTAATCATGTCCAGTACTTCCCGGCTTGGCGCATTGATTATTCGTTTTTTCATCGGTCAGTTACCCCTGTCTTTATATGTTTAGAACTCAGCGGATATTCAAAGACTCAACCATCACGCAGCGGCGCGTTCTGGCAAAAGACCTGGCCGAAGTCAAACCTTCACCGGTAGGCCCGGCGATGGTAAAGGTGGTATAACCTTCACCGCCAACACCCAACCCGGCATAGGACGGACCATTCTTAACAAAAATCGTGGTCTGGATGAGTTTTGCCATTTTGGTCAGCTTCTCAACGTTGGTTGAGTGCATGATTGCGGTATGACGATTGCCGTGCTCAAGCTCAATGGCTAAATCAATGGCAGCATCAACGTTATCTACCCGTACCAGCGGTAAAATCGGCATCATAAGTTCATGAACAACAAACGGGTGGGACTTATCGGTTTCAATCAGAATGATTTTGGTATCGGCTGGCGCCGTGATATTCAGCTGTTCTAAGATATAGACCGCCCCTTTACCAACAAAGGCCGTGCTGGGTCCGGTTCCTTTTTCATTCAGTACCAGACTTTGTAACTTTTGAATCTGAGCACCGTCGCTGAGCAGATAAGCTCCGTTCTTCTTCATATAATGAATTAAGAAGTCAGCCACCTGATCAACCACTAATAGCTCTTTCTCAGCCACACAAGGCAAGTTGTTATCAAAGCTACAGCCATTAACGATGTCTTTAGCGGCCTTCTCAATATTGGCCGTTTCATCAACCACAACCGGAGGGTTACCGGCACCGGCGCCGATAGCTTTTTTCCCGCTGGACATCACGGTATTCACAATCGCCGGACCACCGGTCGCGACTAACATTCTGACCTTCGGGTGCTGCATCAACTGATTAGTACTTTCAATAGATGGCTGAACAACCGTTGTCACCAGATTTGCCGGAGCACCTAACTCAGCCAGCTTCTGGTTAATCATTTTTATCGCTAACAGTGAAACCTGTTTTGAACGCGGGTGCGGACTAAAAACGACGCTATTGCCCGCGGCCAGCATGCCAATGGAGTTACAGATAATGGTTTCAGTCGGGTTGGTGGTCGGTGTAATAGAACCAATAACCCCATAGGCAGAGTACTCAACCAGCGTTAGGCCACTGTCACCACTACAGGCTTGGGTAGTTAGGTCCTCAATACCCGGCGTTTGTAACACCGCCACTCGGTTTTTAATGACCTTGTCCTGAAAGTTACCCATTCCGGTCTCTTCAACGGCCATGCGGGAGATTTGCTCCAGCACCTGCTGCTGACCAAACACGTCACGAATACCATTAATAAAGCTGGCACGGTCGGCCATTGAACACAGGGAGTATTGACGCTGAGCAATATGAGCCGCCTCAATAGCCTGATCCATACTGTCAAAAATTCCGTGATTTGAAGAATCTGCCGCACTAACGCTGAAGGTTTGTGGTGGCGCCACCTGAGCCGCCTTTGGCGTACTCTTGGTTTCATTCAGTATCTGAGCCACCAATTTACCAATCGGATCCTCAGGCACTGCAGCTACCTCTGCCGGTGCAACATAGGCATTAGCGGATGTCGGCATAGAGCTTGAAGTGGCAGATGATCCCGCAGTTGCACCGTACTTACCTAAGATATTGGCAACGGCCCGGGATATTTCTAAATCATTCATCTTGCTTTTCCTTTCTCGTTTTAACGCTTGATAACCTGAGGTTGTCTTACTTAGCGCACTCTTGTTAACTGCTTGTCGACTAAATGTAAGGCACCGTTGTTGATTTAATTTCTGCCGGATCAAGCGTTGCAAGGAGCTGTAAACCTACCTCTCTTGCTGCAATGACCGCCTGACGAACTGCGCCAGAGTCACCCGCAAAAGTGAAAATAACTTCGTTACTGAAGCTGGTTCCTTTGGCCGGGCTGGAATAGCCTACCGGCTCAATGACCGCCGCTTTAGCCGCTACGTCAGCAATGACCACACCAATAGCAGCCGGAGAACCGACGGTAATACCAAAAGATTTACCCAACGGTGCACCGAAGGCTTTTTGCAGCGCGTAACTGGCACGAGCGGTGTACTGGAACTCCAAGTGACCGGCCGGCGAGCCGTAAACATCACCCATCGTTCTTTCTACTTCGGATAAGGCGACTTCAACTGCGCGACGTGCATCAGAGACATCTTCAGCACCAAAAATAATTAAGCTGCCGTGACCACCGCCGCCCATCGTGTCGCGCGGGAGTTCAATAGACAGGATTTCGCTGTTAGTGGCTTTGACCGCTTCATCAGCGGCAAAAATATGAGGACCTGCACCTGTACGGGCACCGAGGATACCAATAGAACGGTATTTTTTATCTGTCCCCATCAGTTCATGAAGCTGCGGATCGACATTGGCAATCACCAAACCAATAGTGCTGCCGATAGCTGTTCCAACGAACTCAGTCAGACCACAGGCCCCCGTAAAAGAAGAGGCCCTTGTTTCCACAGTACTGTTGGCTTGTTTGCGCATCACTTCAGACACAATCTGGTCAACAAGGTTATCTTTCATCTTACCTCTCCTTTTCTAATCAGCTTTTTGCAATGACATGAGGAAGAATTTTTTCAACTTCAGTGTGAGGGCGAGGAATAACGTGGATAGATACCAGTTCGCCAACTTTACTGGCTGCAGCAGAACCGGCATCAGTAGCAGCTTTAACCGCACCCACATCACCACGAACCATCACGGTGACTAAGCCAGAACCAATTTTTTCGTAACCGACCAACGTCACGTTGGCTGATTTAACCATGGTGTCAGCGGCTTCGATGGCAGCAACGAGGCCCTTTGTTTCCACCATTCCTAATGCTTCTTGTTGCATGTTGACTCCTTTTTGCCTTACGGCAGTTTCAGTTTGATGTAGTTAGTTTTGTGGCAATTAGCTAACCCGGATTTATCGAGGCTAACCAATAGACGGGACCGATCTAAAATCGATAGTAAGTAGCTTGCTGGGAAATGTCTTGACAACTAACCGGAGATTTTTGCGGTGAATATTTGCCCGAAGACAAAATATTCCTATCAGGAGAGAGTAAGCGGTAAATGATGGAGGGCATTTTGCCTCCATCATTAATATTTAATTAATAATCAATAAATTAAATCAATCATCAATAAACTACGATTAGCAAATATTTGCTAATCGGGCCACGTCCAGCGCAATCATTTTTTCTTCATTGGTTGGAATAACAGCAATAATCGGGCTCTTGGTTATCGAAATAATCCCACTCTTGCCGCCAAAGGTATTAGCATTTTTATCCGCATCCAGTGTGATACCTAAAACCGATAAATGCTTCACAGTGAGTTCCCGAATCAGACTGGAGTTTTCACCAATACCGCCGGTAAAAACGATGGCATCCAAACGGGAAAGTGACATCATATGCCCGCCTAAATGACGGGCAAGGCGGTGAACAAATACATCAATCGCTAGCGTTGCACGCGGGTGGCCTTTACTTCGTTCTTCTTGTAGGGTGCGACAGTCGCTGGAGACCCCGGATATGCCTAACAGCCCCGATTCTTTATTCATCATCTCATCAAGATCGTCTAAAGATTTTCCGGTGCAGCGGGCAAGGTAAGTGAGAATACCAAAATCAATATCGCCACCTCGGGTACCCATCACTAAACCTTCGATAGGCGTCATGCCCATTGAAGTATCAACGCTTTCACCGTTCTTAACCGCACAGACCGATGAGCCATTGCCCAGGTGAGCCACTAAAATCCCGTGGTCGTTAGGATCTAACCCCAACAGGCTGACCGCCGATTCCGCAACATAGCGATGTGAAGTTCCGTGAAAGCCGTAGCGACGAACCTGTAAATCCTGCTGATATTCATAGGGAATCGCGTAGGTATAGGCCGCAGCAGATAGGGTCTGATGGTAAGACGTATCAAACACCGCCACCTGAGGTAGCTGCGGGAACACCTCTAGAGTGGCTTCAATTCCCTGAGCGTTAGCCGGGTTATGCAAAGGGGCCAGTTGAGAAAATGATTTGATATCATCCAACACCTGCGGCGTAATCACCACCGACTGTTTAAATTTACTGCCGCCGTGTGCCACCCGATGCCCTACGGCAACGATATGCTGAGTAATATCACGCTGATCCAGCTGTTCAATCAGCAACTGTAAAGCATGTTTGTGGCTTGACTGCGGTAAAGCCAGGCCCGTTTTAACATCCTGACTGTCTTTAAAAGAGATATAGGCATTGTCCAGCCCTAACCGCTCAGCGATGCCCGAGAGCACAGGCCGGTCATTATCAACCGCCAGAATCGAAAATTTTAACGATGAAGAACCGCAGTTAATAACCAATATTAAAGGTGAAAAAGACATCTTTGCTCCTGTCAGCAAATTGTTTAACAAGGTCTAATTGAATGGAAATAATGTGAATATAAGTAGCCCGTAGGGAGAAATAATAGTTATCACCAAGCTATTCCCTCGTCGCCCCGCTGAAAAAACGGGGTCCAGCATTTAGGCTGAGTGATAGCGGGTTAGTTAAAACCTGGATCCGGTTTTTCAACGGGATGACGATATAGTCGGCTTATGTCATGTTGAACTGTTTAACTAACAATCATTCCCCCGAAGGAAATATTGATGCGTCAAGCCTGAACTCTAAGGCTAAAATAACGCTGGCTAAACTGAGCAAGTGCATTGATAACGATGGCCATATCCTGAGCAACAGTTCCCCCGCTGACGCCGATCCCGGCAACCACACTCCCGTTATGCCAGCAGGGAAAACCACCTCCAACGCAGCAAATATTATCCAACTGCTGCAAACTGTATAAGTCACCTTCCGGCGTCACTAAATCAGCCAATAAATGAGTCGGCATTCGCAAGGCGACCGCTGAATATGCTTTTCTAAATGCCAGTTGGTGGCTGACCAATAACGCGTTCGGTTGGCTAAAGTAGTATTTTTGTAAACCATTCGGGTCAACCAAACTAAACACAATCGGTAAACCTATGGCATCAGCCTGCTCCTCAATCAATTGAGCCAGGCATTTCATGTCATTAAAGCTCAGAGAGCGCGGCTCCTGCCCGGCGCAACGTTGAATGCTCCGCTCAATCAGTTGATCAATCCGGCTATCAGTCGTTATGCTCATCGCCCAGCTCCCTTAATTTATCAATCACAACATAAACCACAACATAGATAACAATCGCTAATGCCCGAATAGTCAGGCAAGTTCAACCGAATCAACAATGCCGACAATGGCTGCATCCAGCACCGAGTTGGGTTTATCACAGGCTAAACGGGCGGAACTGCCGCATGAAACAATCACGATTTCACCATTGCCTGCCCCGACGGTATCGACAACCACGGCGGTGGTGCCTTCCGGTTTCAGATGCTCATTAAGTTTGCTGATCACCAGTAACTTCATGCCGGTTAATGAAGGGTTTTTGGTGGTAGAAACCACAGTACCTATCACTTTAGCGAGATACATATTCATCACCTTTGCTGTTAATAAGTTGAATTTTTCTTTTCTTAATCTCATCCCGCGCTGCCGGGGTTAACAATACGTTCGGTGCTAAATAAAGCGCTCTGGACGGGTCATGTAAAAGCACATCATGCAGGCTAATCAACCGTTTTTTCTGTTGAACAGGCTGGTGAATAATTCGAGATAACGGAACTGAACGACCTATTGTGGTTGTCACCCATTGCGTTTTAGCATCAATGCTACAGGCTAATTCGCCTGGTTTTATAAAGCGCACCCCATATGCCTGTAACTGAGCAATATGCTGTTTTATATTGGCCGCATAGGCCGGCGGAATCGCATTATTTTCGCTGAAGTGATGACTGGCAATAATCGGCTTCCCCTGCATCAAGGCATAAGCAATAACCTGAGAAGGCAGGCTATCACCGATCCCCAATGCAGACTTAGCCAGAGTATTTAGCGAAAGCTCAGGAAGCAGCAACAGGTGACTTTGATTAATTAGCCGATGGCACTCTTCAGCATTTTGCTCGCCGGCCTGAATAATATGCTCCGGTGACAGTGCGGCTATTGCAGCCTGATGCCGTTTTAATATTGTCCGGGCGCTATAAGAAAAGAGTAATGACAGTGAGTATCCCTGTTGGACCAAGGTCTGAAGCTGGGGCTGTGCCTGAACAAACACCCCCTCATCATTGCCGGTAAACAGCACGACAATGCGTTTCTGATAGCGCTGTAAAGCCGCGATGACTTGCTCAGAAATTAAATCAACAATCGCCCTGTCAATCATCTCTGATAAGTTAGCCTGACTCACTAAACATCACTCCTTTAACGTCGTACGCTAAATGCAATCCCCAACGGGGTCACAAATAACGGTTCAATTGAGCGAATCACTTGCCTGCCGGTCTGTTTGGCAAATACTGAGCTAAACTGTTCAAAATGGCTGGCTCCGCCCACCAGGTATATTTTTTTGGTCGCGTACTGCTGTAACCAACCGTCGACAATACAGGCCATTTTTTCGACTACCGGTTTTACCATGGCAAAAACTTCTTGCTCACGGGCCGGATCTTTTTTAATTTCATCGGCTTGGGCAAACGAGACGCCTAAGCCACCTGCCAGTACCAGCGTCATATGCGTACCGCCCGTAGGCTGGTCATCGGAGAAGATAACCTTGCCATTACGTAAAATACTCATGCCGGTAGTGCCACCGCCGACATCAACAACTGCGCCATTCCTAATCTTTAATACGCTGGCAGCAGCAACGGGTTCATCAACGACGTTAGTCACGGTAAAACCGGCAGACTCCACCACGTTGGTCATCACCTTGGTGTTTCCGGCAGAAATACCCGGTGGAATTGCAGTGGCGGCATAGGTCAAAACGCGGCCAACTCGCTGCTCTAACTGAGCCTTTAGCTGTTTGACTACCCGTGTAGCAGTAGGATAATCAACAACCACACCGTCACGAACCACGGTTGACGGATAAGTAATACCGGCGACGGGGTTATTTTTACTATCGACCACCGCCAGCGCAATATTGGCCGTACCCAGATCAACGCCAACCTTTAAGTCACCAGAATAGGGATTACACGCCTCTTCACGTACCAGGCGGGCAAACTCAAGCAATAACTTTTCTGAATCAGCGTTGGCCATATGCACTGCCCTATTTATTGACTTAATTACTCAGCTTAACGAATCACTTTCACCAGACTACCGTTACTTAATCCGTAGGCATTCGCCTCTTCTACATCAACATGTATCTCTAATACCGAAGCCTGGGTTGCCCGTACCGCAACGCGTTGCATAATGCCCGCCCGGTGGCCTTCGGTTTGTACGCTGACTTCCTGTCCGTCGGTTAACCCGTACTGTGCGGCCATATCGCAAGGAATATGAATATGCCGCCATGCAACGATAACGCCACAGTCTTTCGTCACCCGACCTTTTGGACCGACAATCTCAATCGGACATGACCCGGCAAGATCGCCCGACATTTTAATCGGGGCTTTAACCCCCAAAACAAAGCCATCAGCGACTGAAATTTCGATCTGAGTTTCACTGCGTAATGGCCCGAGAATGCGTACGTTTTTGATCTCTTTTTTAGGGCCTTTAATGGTTACCGTCTCTTCAGCGGCAAACTGTCCCGGCTGTTTAACCGCTTTCATTCGAGTCAGCGATGAACCATAACCGAACAGGATATCCATATCTTCACGCGATAAATGGACATGCCGGTTTGAGATCCCCACCGGTACCATTAATGCGCCACTATTTTCAAGCTGTGGCTCAGAGGACGAACTGCCCTTTGCCAACTCAGCCATAATTTGCTGAGTGATTTGTTGGGCTTGGGAATTTATCTCATTCATATTTAAAAACTCAGCTAAGCTGCACCATAATTGACTGTCACTATCTTCTTTGTGCCTGAGACAGCGCTTCAAATTTAAATGCCCGATCAGAAAATTCACTATAAGGGACCGGCTGACAAAATGTCTTGACGGACGACGGGAGTTTTTTTACCTATCGTCCATACTCACTACAAAATAATGCTGGTTAACCCGCGATTTTACCGATTAGCCGATCAACCTCTGCTGCGGTGACTTTACGCGGATTGGTTTGTGTACAACCATCATCTAAAGCGGCCTGAATGATTTTTTCACGATTTTGAGCCAATAACTGTAAGTCTGATCCCAATGCTTTCAGACTATGAGGAATTCCCATCGTCTGATTCATGCGCATAATCTCATTCACCAGTTGCTTTACCGCATAGGGCCCTGAATAGGTCGTTAACCCAAAAATTTGAGCACACTTTGCGTAGCGATCCAGCAGCGCCTTATCCTGCCCGGCCGCATTGAATTCAATAATTAGCGGCAACAGCATGGCATTAATCTTGCCGTGGGGAATATGTAACACCCCGCCTAACGCATGGGCTAAACCATGAACCAGCCCCAACCCTGCGGAGTTAAACGCCATACCGGCCATGCATGAGGCGTTGTGGACCTTTTCACGGGCATAAATATCTTTGCCATCCCGATAAATCACCGGCAAATAGCGATGAACTAAGCTCAGGGCTTTCTCCGCCAAGGCATCGCTGAAGTCATTCGCGTTAGTCGATACATAGGCTTCAATCGCATGGGTGATAACGTCCATTCCGGTATCTATCGATACCGAACGCGGCACGCTTAATACCAGACTGGGATCTAATATCGCAATATCCGGCACTAATTCATCAGAGACCAACGGATATTTTCGCCCGGCCTGAGGTTCAGAGATAACTGCATAAGAGGTCACTTCTGAACCGGAGCCACTGGTAGTGGGAATCGCGATTAACAGAATTTTTTGGTCAGGAATAAGATCCTGTAAAGTGACCTGGATGCCCTTAGCGGCATCCAGCGATGAGCCGCCGCCAAGGGCAATAATGATTTCCGGCCGGAAAGATTGGAAATAGCCAGCCCCTTCAACCAGAATATCGACGCTCGGGTCAGGCTTTACTTGGCTAAATATTTTGACAGAGCATGTGGCAAGCCGCTGCTGTACCAGATCGGTCATTCCCGAACTTGCCATAAATGAATCGGTCACGATCCCTACCCGCTGATTTTGATACTGTTCAAGCAACGAGAGAGAATCCGCGCCGGTATACACTTTAGGTTTCACATAGAATTGCTTTGTCATTGCCTATAAGCCCGCGATTGGTGTCAGTTTATGCCCAAAGAGATTGAAGTTAGGTTAACTTCAAAAATACAAAGGGGATGTTATTACTCAATCTAGCACCGCTTATTTACAAGCTGATAGGTTATCTTTGTTCAAAAACAGGACTATTTTGTCATTATCCCGATGTCATCATCAAAATAATCCCCTTATTAAAAATAGCCATAATGGCCTTTATTTACATTGGGTTTATAAAAATAAAAAGACAGCATTAATAAATACCTTTTTATTAATAAAATCAAATCTTTTAATCAAATGCCCGTGAGAATAGAAAACATAATACACTGAGTAAAAACAAGTGATTAAGAACATAACAACGACCAGCCAAATATTAGCATTATTTTTACAATGCCATTCCTGCTGCGCAAAATATGCGTTCCAACAGACAAGATAATATAGCGACAGTAATATTTTACGCGTGATACCTTCCTGACGACAAATTATTAATAATAATAAAATCACCATCAGTTAAAAGGTAATAATATAATGAATATTCATGATTTATTGATTGTCTTTGGTGCGGGGATATTTGGTGCTGCCATCGGGGCTTTGGCGGCGTTTGAATTTGTTGGCCTATTGGTGATAGCGTTGGTTGCCATACAAATAGCCACAGGATCGCCCTCTTCATTTATTGAACTGCCTTTCGGTATGTTCGGACCACACGTTGGCGGATTCGCATCCGGCGTTGCCGCAACGGCTTATGCGGCAAAAAAAGGAAAGTTGGCCAACGGGCGGGATATTGTCGCCGGGCTCAGCGGCCTTGCTTCCCCCGATGTTTTATTAGTCGGCGGAGTTTTTGGCGTTATTGGCTACCTCTGTATTAGCCTGGCCAATATGATTCCGGCTTTTTCATCAGGTCTGGCATGGACAGATACCGTCGCCTTTTCAGTGGTTATTTCAGGGATTATTACCCGTCTGGCCTTTGGTAAAACTGGCCTGTTTGGTAAGCCTGATGCCGGTATTCGCCAATGTTACCCACCAAGTGATAAATGTTGGATGCCCTACCATAGTCGGATAGGCCAGTTGGTCACCCTGGGTATCGGTATCGGATTATTTGCCGGCTACCTTGGTACCAGCCTCGGAGGTAATGGTGCCCTGTTGGCCTTCGGCATTTCTGCATTCTCATTGATTTTTTTACATTTCAATACCCAGGTTCCGGTCTCTCACCATATTTCTTTGCCTGCGGCCACGGTGGCTGTGCTTTCCGGCAGCCTGCTATGGGCGGCGTTGATTGGCGTACTCTGCGCTCTTTTGGGGGAGTTAATCTCAAGGCTGTTTCTGGTGCATGGCGATACCCATATTGACCCTCCGGCGTTTGTTATTTTTATCATGACAACGCTGATCAATCTGGCTGCGACGGTGGGGGTGTTTGCGTTAATACCGATGATATAGAGAGTCGTGCTTAGTAACCAACGAGCCCTACTATGTCGTCATCCCGGCGAAAGCCGGAACGTGAACCGTAAGCGAAGCGAAACATTCGCCTCACGAATGGTCTGCAGTGTCAGTGTGAGCGCAGCAAATCATCTAGGTTTTAGCTAACCGCTAACGCTTAGCTAAGGGCAGCCCCCCAAGGTCGTCATCCCCGTGAAAACGGGGATGACGGGGGGAGAATACTTGTGTATAAGAGACCAGTTTTTCAACGGGATGACGAGGGAGGTAATTTAATGATGATGAGGCTAATCATCACCTTAGGTTTATTACCCCCCTTAACTGGCAAGTATTACAGAACTATCCAACCAGCTTCTTGGTCATCGCCAGTAGCGTTTTCACATCCTCAGGACGAGTATTACCAGTGGCTGAGTCAATGATAGAACTATAAATATGAGGAATGATTTTCTTCACGCCGGCATCCAGAGCAATCTTCAGAATTTCTTCGTAGTTCTCTAAATCAATACCACCGGTAGGCTCAAGGAAGAAGTCATGCTCGGCGCAGGCTTTGGCTACGCAGGCAAACTCTTCTTTATATTTCAGTCCGCTCATATTGAAGAACTTGATGGAGCTGGCGCCCATATCTTTCAGCATCGCAATCGCCGTTTCTACCGGAACAATGGCATCCGGGCTCTTAGAGCTTAGCGGACCGGTCGAGATTTTAACCAAGCCAACCTTTCCGGTTGGTGAGACCAAAGCATTCACTACGGTTTCATTTTGGCCTAACAGTGCACGGCTGGTGCCTGCACCGGTGAAAACCTGATTAACGTGCTGAGGCTGAACCACTTTAGAGATTTGAGAAACCATTTCAGACTGATTCGGGTCACCGGCACCCAGGCCGACAGACAGCGCGTTCTCGATATCATTGGCATACTTTTGCATATCTTCGATAGCGCTGGCTAAGTCAGGATAGTTTTTTGATAACACACCAACCACTACGTGACGTTCTGCCGCAGCATAAATGTCGCGAGCATTTTCACGAGAGCCGGCCAGAACGTTTAAGCAAACGCGATCTTTATAATAGTTAGGACTTAATTTCATGATTTATGCTCCGGTAACAAGTTGACGAATAGAAGAAGAGATAACATCTAACTGAGGTGCCGTTACGCTACGAACATCAGCTTCAACCTTTCCTTCATTCGCTTTGTATTCACGGAAATAAATTGCGGTGTCGCCCTGCTTTAGCTGAGCCATAATTTCAAAGGTATTTTTACCAATGGCTTTTTCATCAAAAGTAATTTCGGTTCTGGCAATATCACGGCCTGCCCCGTCCCAGACAACCTTGGCTGAAATACCGGCAATAGCGTTAAGATCGCGAATAAACGGCGTCATTTTCTCCACCATTTCTTGCCCGGTCTCTTTCTGTGCAGTCAGATAAACTTCAATCGCATGGGTCAGGCCAAGAATGCCTTCTTTACCAATCTTCATCGCACGGCCAATACCGTTAGTCTGGAGTTTAACCCACTCAACGTATTGTTTACGGCCGGTAACCAGACCGCTGGTTGGCCCTTCAATCGCTTTACCACCGCTATAGATAACCAGATCGGCACCCATATGATAATAAGCGGTTAAATCTTCTTCGGCAGCCGCATCAACGATTAGCGGAAGGTTATGTGCTTTGGCTACTGCCGCTGCATCAGCCACGGTCAGCATGCTTTTCTGTACCGTATGGTGAGATTTGATATACAGAATAGCCGCAGTCTGAGGCGTAATTTTGGCTGCAACATGCGCCGCATTACACTCATTGGCAAAGCCCGCTTCAATGACTTTACCGCCACCCAGCGACACCATGGTATCAACCGGTGCGCCGAAGTTAACGTTATGCCCTTTCGGCACAATAATTTCACGCGCAACCTGCTTATCAGAACTGTGCAGGTTCAACAGTAAATCAGCGTCATCTTTAATAATCACGGCGGCGACAGACTGAGCAATACCCGCAGATGCACTGGCAACCACCACCGCACCCTCGGTGCCTAATAGCTTAGCAATGTATTCGCCGGTCTTGTTGACCAGATCTTTAATCTCAAAGTAATGATTAAGACCGTAAGTAACCACATCGACCACTTCAGCTTTAGGCGTTGAAACACCCAGTATTGTCATCCGTCCTGATGCGTTAATGACATTTCTTAAATGATATTTCTCATAGATTGATTGCATAAATTAACTCGCCTTCTTTAGTTGCAATACATTCACCCGCCACAATCGCTGCGATGGGAATAAATCGTTGTTTTCCGGTTCTCTTTTGTCCGTCTGCGTCAGAAAGCTCAATATCACCGTCTTTAATATCAAAAACGGTAATATCGCCGTCATAGCCGGCTTTCAGGTAACCTTTGCCTTTCAGGTGCAGCAAATCGGCCGCTTTAGAAGTAACGCAATCGAGAATCTGTTTTGGCGCAAAGCCCATGCATAAAAACTTGGTCATCACCGCAGCCAGGCTGTATACCGGCCCGTTAACGCGATTACGGTGATAGATATCAGAACTAATCAGATCGGGGTAGGTACCAATCCTCATCGCCTGCTCAGCAACGGCAAAGCTAAAGCTCTCACCGCCGTGGCCGACGTCCAGAATGACACCGCGAGCCAAAGCTCGTTGAATTGAAGGTTTCAGATTGCCTTCGGCATCTAAAATACGGTTAGGTTTACCGTTAAAACAGTGTGTGATGATATCGCCCTTATCCAGCAGATCGGCAATCTCATCTAAATTAGGCGGGTTATTACCGATATGAACCATCAGCGGCAGCCCGTTTTGCTTTTGCATTTCTTTCGCCCGCTCTAATGGCTTAATGCCATTCTCGCCGACGACGCTTTTACTCATGCGCGCTTTAATGCCCACCACGAATTCCGGGTGGCGTTTAGCTGCGGCCTGTAAACAATCATTATCAATGTTGTTCATATCCGACAGCTCATTTTGAGCAATGATGCCGATGCGTGAAATATTCAAAAACGAATAAACATTGGTTTTATATTTACCCGTTAATGAATAAAAATCGTCGACATCGTCAGCACCCACGCTACCGGCGTCAATGACCGTAGTCACGCCACAGGCAGCTCCGGCTAAATCCGGCTCATCATAATAAATCGGTGATGCCGGGTAACAGTGAGTGTGAGCATCTATCCAGCCAGCACTGATAAAATACTTTCCGTTGAGGTCGATTTGCTTACCTGCCGTTTGATTACCAGCAACCGACGGACCTATTTCACGGATTTTTCCATCCGCAACGACAACGTCAACAACGTCGCCGCTAACCAGTTTTGCTTGCCTAATGATTAAATCATTCATGATATTTGCTCACCTCTCACTCTAACTAAAACGACTTATGCAGCGACTAGTGGGAAGAAATACCCGAATAGCATTGCACCTAAAATTGCACCACCCGCAACCGGCTTTTTCCACACGTAGAAAATCAGGGAGCCAATTAATGAACCCACGCCGATTGGAATTGATGCAGCCATGGCAGCAAGGATAATCAAAGGACCAAGAAAACGTCCTGAGGTATTACCCGCGCCCATCATGACATCGGCACCGTAAGTTGAGTTACCTTGGTTAACGGTAAACTTACGCGCCAAAATAATAACCAGACCAACTGCAACGCCTAAAATCATGCCCGTGGCTAATGAGGCATAGAAGTTAGTCACCAGGAAGCCAAAGCCACCGGCTAACAGTAAAGCCGGAACGCCAAGACCCAGACCGGTCTGGATGGCGCCACCGATATCCAAGATACCCACTAATGAGCCTTCGATAATCCGTGCAAACAGGAAGCTGGCACCAAATGCAGCAACTGCACCGTAAGTACCGGTATCAAGACCCGCGCGTAACATTGCAACGAAGGCGACTTCGTTGAATGCACCAAAACCATATACCACATACATATGTGTACCGGAGAAAACGCCGGCAGACAGCAAGCCTACGAAGATTGGAAATGTCCACTCTGCATACCAGGCATCACTTTTTAAATCTTTTGTTGTATCCATCATCAAATCCTAGTAATTAAATTTACTGGTATCGTTGATTAGTAGTATGACCAAGAGAGTTATTAAGCCTCTCCCGATAAATATTACTTACCGCTTAAAACGTTATGTACGTGCTGTAACCAGTCTGGTATGCCGATCATGAACGACTGAAGTAACTTGATATCGAAACCACGGAAGAAGCCGCTTAGTACGAACAGTGCGATAACCGCAACCATCATGGTTTTTGTGACTTTATTCCAGCCGTTATCATCTACGCCTTTACCAATCAGGATACCCAGTACTAAACCAGGGATGGCGTTGCCCATGATTAACTGAGCACAACCACCAAACAGGGTTGCCCAGAAACCAGAACGACGACCGGCATCCATTGCCGCAAGCCAGAAAATAACGGGCATCACGGTGTTAACCAGTAAGTTTGCAGCAGGCACTAATACGTTAGTTGCGGTGGTTTGCAGTGATGCAGGAACCGCTGAAGCAGTGGTATTCAGGAAGGCAACAACCAGCGCACCTACGATGCCACAGGCAATAGCCATCTTTTTAGGATTGTGTAATGTTTCAGCCACATTACGGTTTCTGGTCATGATCGCAGCCGCACCCCAGTGAGGGATAATGCGGTGGTCAACGTCTTGAGTAAATGCACCCGCCGCAACGGATGATGCCCATGCGTTGAAGAAAAAGCCTAAACCGAATGAGAAGTGAGATGCAGGATCCCCTTCACAAGAGTTCAGCTCACCTAAGGTACGGAATGCACCCATGCCCTGAGTCGTCGGAGCATGGAACATACGTGCGGCACCGGCACCAAGGCCGAAACCGCAGAGACCGCCGATAATTAATGACTTTATCAGGATCTCAAAAACGGAATAAGTGGTAGTAGCATCCATCAGTTTTTCCTCTAAAACACTTCAGCCAATTGATCAAACCGGTGTGAAATGAATCTCTTGCACATTAAGCAATGTCACATCTAATGAAACATCTAAAACAACGGAATAGAGTTCGCGCTTGCGAGGTAAAAAAACAAACAGGAACTTCTCGGTAGACGCTTTTACGCTAGCGCTAACGATCTCAACGTCTTGGGGTTCAATACGTAGAATAATATTACTGCTGCCTTTTAAGACCGTACGCTGCACAGCATTTAATGCATCTGCGATAGCTTTTTGCTTGGTATCGCCCTTGCCGCTAACGCGTACCGATGTTTTAAGATGTTCTTTCATTATGCGTTGCCGTATTTTTTATTGAATGCTTTAACCAGACGCTCGCCCAGCTCTTCTTTATCCATAAAACCAAAGCCTAATACCGTACAGCCGTCAGCAATAGCCGTTTCACCTTCTTCGATAGAACGCATACCGTGACGCACTTTGTAGCCATATTTGTTTTGAGCTGTAATCGCACCGGCACCGCCGCTGCCACAGAAAGAGATACCTAAGTCAGCTTTTTCAGCATTCATGATATCGCCCAGTTTCATGTCCGCAGCAACACCCGGGATCACGATGGCTTTACCGCCAGCAGATTCAACGCCTGCGCCAACTTTTTGCCCTTTACCTAAACGATCACCGATAACAACGAGGATTTCTTTCATCTGTTTTTCTCCAAAAAAATTATGTATTTGAACGCGCTATTTCGAAATGAACAGACAATAAATAGGCTTCTTCAATCGGTAGACCCGATAAAGTATTTACTGCACGTTCTGCTAATTGCATTGACTCGGAAGAAATCTCTTCAAACAGAGATCTATCAACTTCAGGCAATGGCTCGCCTGTTTTAGCTCTAAGAACCATGGCCTTAACGTGAGACTCCAACATTTGCTGTTGAACATCTGTGGTATAAGCCCCTTCTTCTTTCAGCCAACCATCAATAATCATCAGAAGCTCTTTTGTTACTTCTGTTGGTTCGAGGTTGTCTTCTACCATGTTGAAACGAATATGACTTTCACTCATCAATCTTATCTCTTATCAAATACGATAATTATGGACGAATATATTAATTCTGCCGTTCAATACGCAAAAGAACGCTAGATTATTCGACCGACTAAAAAGAAATATGCCGGAACTCAGTAACCCGTTTGTTGAGTGACTCAAAATAGGCCGGCCACTCTGCTGATTTCTCCGATGAGGCCACCCTACACACTTTAATTTATTCTTTGTAGACCGACTTTTTCCGGTTCAAAGTGGAAATAAAGTGGAAGAAAGCGTTGTATGATGAGTGCAAAGTGGAAGTAACTGGCAATAAGGAGTAGAGATAGAGGTGAATAAAAAACGCTCAGCTACCGGCCGTAATGTAAAAACAGTAACCAATTGAATAATAAATAATTAAAAACCAATTCAGCCGCATAAAACGGGTGATTCCAGACAAAAAAATAGCGCCTTTTTAGGCGCTATTTTCTCAATAATTTAACTAGCCACGCTTGGTCTGCGTGGTCCTTCTGGAAGGACTTCTGGAAGCAGGTCTTTGGCTATGTTTCTTCACCGCGCGACGAATTTGATTTGCTTTCGTGCGACGGCGATCACGTTCCACCGGAATCTTACTTTCGGTTTCAGGCGCCAGATCCACCAGCTTACGCAGATAATTAATCGCGCTTAGCTCAAGCTCGGTATATCCGCCACGAGGCAAACCTTTCGGCAGGCCAAGGTCACCATAACGAACCCGAATCAGGCGGCTAACCTGAACATCAACCGCTTCCCATAAGCGACGCACCTCACGGTTACGCCCTTCAGTCAGGGTGACGTTATACCATTGGTTGATACCTTCTCCGCCCTGGAAGCTGATAGTCTTAAATGAGGCCATCCCGTCTTCCAACTGGACGCCTTTTCTAAGCTGCTTAAGCTTATCTTCGTCAACCTGACCGAATACCCGTACCGCATATTCCCGCTCAACCTCCCGGCTAGGGTGCATTAAGCGGTTTGCCAGTTCACCGTCAGTGGTAAATAGCATCAGGCCTGAAGTGTTAACGTCCAGACGACCAACCGCAATCCAGCGGGCACCGCGCATTTTAGGTAAACGATCAAATACCGTCGGACGGCCTTCCGGATCTTTACGCGTACAGAGCTCACCTTCAGGTTTGTAGTAGGCTAAAACCCGACAAATGTCCTCTTCCGCTTCACGGATAGCCACAACATGTCCGTCAATACGTACTTTAGTCGATGCGGTAACTTCAATGCGATCGCCAAGGGTCGCTATTTTACCGTCAACGCTGATGCGGCCGGCTTGAATAATAGCTTCAATTTCCCGACGAGAACCATGGCCTGAGTTAGCCAAAACTTTTTGTAACTTTTCGCTCATTGAGCAACCTCTTTTGTCGCCTTCACAGGCGTCAGATATGGGGGATGAATAAAATGTTGGAGCATTTGTACCGGATAATACCTTATGCGCCCGTCCCCATCAACGGAACGGAGTAGGATCGCCTGCCCCTTCACGAATAACAACCGGCGAATCATCCGTCAGGTCAACCACCGTTGTTGGCTGTTGCCCCAGATAACCACCGTTAATAATTAAGTCGACGTGCTTAGATAAAGTATCCCGAATCTCTTCAGGATCGGACTCAGCAAAGTCATTACCCGGCAGCATCAGGGTGGTTGACATTAGTGGCGCATTTAACTCGCCCAATAACGCCAAAGCAATCGGATTAGAGGGTACGCGTAATCCGATAGTTTTACGTTTGTCATTCATCAGCCGACGCGGAACTTCTTTCGTCGCTTTCAAAATAAACGTGTAGTTGCCCGGCGTATTATTTTTAATTAGGCGAAATGCCTTATTATCCACGTGAGCATAGGTCGACAATTCCGACAGGTCACGGCAAACCAGCGTAAAGTTATGGTTGTCATCCAGCTTACGGATACGACAAATGCGCTCCATGGCATGCTTTTCTTCTAACATGCAACCTAACGCATAACCAGAATCAGTCGGATAGACAATGACCCCGCCTTTACGTAAAAACTCGACCGACTGGCTAATCAGCCTCGGTTGGGGATTATCCTGATGGATATAAAAAAACTGACTCATAGGAACTCCTTTAACGCTTATCTGCAGTCAAGGTCAATAACTACAAAAACTAAACCGCCTTGCGGCCATTTAGCTGAATATAATATTGTGAGCGGATTATTTAAACCAATCCTGCCACACCGGAATAACCTTGTCCGGTAAGGATAACCGGCGGCCTAATTCAAGCCATGCACAAGGGAAATGAAAGTCAGACCCTTGAGAAGCCAACAGCTGGTATTCCTCGGCATATCGGGCTAACTGAGTACGTTCATCCGGCGCCTGCTGACACTGAGCCACTTCTATTGCCTCACCGCCAGCCTGCTTAAAATCAATAATCAGGCGCCTTAACCACTTAGGAGATAAATCATAACGAGCCGGATGGGCTAAAACGGCCTGCCCGCCGGCAAGATGAATAGCCTCAACGGCATCGCTAATTGTACACCATTGCGGCGGTACATAGCCCGTTTTCCCTTTCGCCAGATATTTTTTAAATACCTGAGCCATATTGGGTGCCTTACCGATCTCAACTAAATAACGGGCGAAATGGGCGCGGGTAATGCCTGCATCACCGGCAAAAGCTTTAGCACCGGCCAACGCATCGGGAATCTGATGCTTCTCTAGCCGCCGGGCAATCTCTTCTGCCCTAATCTGCCGCCTTCCGGCCTGATCTGCCAATAAGGCAATCATCGCTGGAGATTGCGGATCAATCCCTAGACCGACGATATGAATATCAAAGTTTTCCCAAACGGTAGAAATTTCGACGCCGTTCACCAACCGCAGTGGTAAAGCCTGCTGAATAATTGCCTGATGAGCCTCTTCCAGCCCGGCAGTGGTATCGTGATCGGTAATAGCTAATACGCTAACCCGCATCTCTACCGCCCTGGCAACCAACTGTGCAGGAGTAAGCATGCCGTCAGAAGCCAAAGTATGGCTATGAAGATCGTAAATGGGAAACCGGGGCATTTCCGCCGGGGCGTTATCAGGGCTATCTAAGGGTATGTCGGTCAAAAGAGGTCCGGAGTAAAATTTATCAGTGCTGAATTCAACGGGTATCAATACCTGAAAAGGTGGTCAATACCATAACGGGCTATATCATAGCGCTTTACTCAGGTTAACCATAATGGTTAATCAGATATTATTGTGATTTAGGGGCTGCTGTGGCCCTCGGCGGTTAATTAGCCGTCTCCTCAACCGCCATCCTAACTGCTCAGTCGTTATCTTGCCGCTAACTGCCATCCTAACTACTCAATCGTCATCTTGTCACCAACCGTCATCCCATTGAAAAACCACTACTGTCCGGAATAAATACAACAATATGTTGGTTTTAAAAGGGTCAAACGTAGGGAGAGCTTTACTGGCTACTTCCTGTCGCCAGCCCTTTGGGCCAACACTCTGTGTTGTTCAACGCCGTTCCCTACGGCTTTGTCCGTTGGGGTCGTAGCGGCGAAAGCCGCCGAAGCGCCCGTAGGAAAGGTAGGCCCGGAGCCCATTGAGCTTAAAACATCGCCCCTCGGCCGCTAGAAAAAGATTATATTTCGACATTCTTTTTGCGGACGAAATTGACGATAAAACTAAATTGAATCATTTTGTCATCAATTGGTTGAAGTGGACTCTATTTATCCCGGACAGTAGTGGTTGAAAAACGGGATCCAGTCCTTGAATTTGACCTTGGCCCTAGCAGTAAAGTCAAAAGACTAAGGTCAACTGCTGGATCCCGTTTTTCAACGGGATGACGACCTTGAGGGATAGGAATATAAGGTCAAGGTCAAGGTCAAGGTCGAGGTCAAAAACAACGACAACGACAACGACAACGACAACGACAACGACAACGACAACGACAACGACAACGACAACGACAACGATTATGGCAATGGCAATGGCAATGGCAATGGCAATGGCAATGGCAATGGCAATGGCAATGGCAATGGCAATGGCAATGGCAATGGCAATGGCAATGGCAACTTATTACTAATCATAGAGATAATCATCTGATTCTCGAAAATCCCACAAAATTAAAAGAAACTGCGAATCCTATCCGGTATTCTTAGTTCACCTTCGATATAATCACGCCAATTTCCTGCTAAACGGTAACTTAAACTATGGATTATCAACTTGATCTTGACTGGGATGACTTTCTGAAAAATTACTGGCAAAAACGCCCGGTGGTTTTAAAGAACGTTTTCAAAAATTTTATTGATCCAATCTCCCCTGATGAGTTAGCAGGATTAGCCATGGAAAACGAGGTTGACAGTCGTCTGGTTAGTCAACCAAACGGACACTGGCAGGCCAGCAATGGTCCTTTTGAAAGTTATGACCACTTGGGTGAGAAAGGCTGGTCGTTGCTGGTTCAGGCCGTTAACCACTGGCACGCACCTTCGGCAGCGCTGGTTAAACCTTTCCGCAAACTCCCTGACTGGCGCCTGGACGATCTGATGATTTCCTTCTCCGTTCCCGGTGGTGGCGTTGGCCCGCATATCGATAACTACGACGTCTTTATCGTACAGGGAATGGGTAGCCGTCGCTGGCGCGTAGGCGATGTTAACCAGTCGCTGAAACAATATTGCCCTCACCCGGCGCTGCTTCACGTTGAGCCTTTTGAACCCATCATCGATGAAGATCTGGAAACCGGCGACGTTCTGTATATTCCGCCAGGATTCCCGCACGACGGATTTACTCATGAAACAGCGATGAACTACTCTATCGGTTTTCGCGGACCTAACGGTCGCGATCTGATGAGCAGCTTTGCCGACTATGTGCTGGAGCAAGACTTGGGTGGCGAACACTATAGCGACCCGGACCTGACACTCAGGGAGCACCCGGCGGAAGTTCAGCCTTACGAACTTGAACGTCTGCGTACCATGATGACCGACTTAGTCAATCAGCCTGAAGAATTTAACCAGTGGTTTGGGCGCTTTATTACCCTATCGCGCCACGAGCTTGATTTAGCGCCCGCGGAGCCGCCTTATCGTTCAGATGAGATTTATGACTCTATCGTGCAGGGCGAGAATCTGATTCGTCTGAGCGGAATTCGTGTTCTGCGGGTCGGTGACAATTGCTACGTCAACGGTGAACTGATAGACACTGACTTTATCGATGCGGCTGATGCAATGTGCCGTTATCCGTTAATCGGTCAAAAAGAGTTGGGTGAAGCACTGGAAGATCCGGCCTTCGTTGCGGTACTCGCTAACTTCGTTAACAGCGGTTACTGGTACTTTAACGACTAGTGGTCGTGTTTATTTAACTGAATGACCTCTGTCGTCACCCCGGCTTTCGCCCGGGGTGACGAGGGGGAAAACCCCGCTAGAAGTTACCTCATCGTCTGGCTAGCCAGTCACCAGCGCCTTCGCCGGCTCATCAAACGTCCCGTTATCCTTATCGACGGCAAAGCAGGCTATCAAATGGTGGTTATAATTTTTTAACGCCGGTTGAACATGAAAACAGTGATCAAAAGCCCGGCGACAGCGAGCATTAAAAGCACACCCCTTCGGCGGATTTAACGGACTAGGCAGTTCACCCACCAGCTTAATTCGCTCACGGCGGGCATCAGGATTCAGACGTGGCGTAGCCGATAACAGGGCCTGAGTATAAGGATGCTGTGGGTTATTAAAGATCTGGTCTTTGGTTCCCTGCTCCACACAGCGCCCTAAATACATCACCATAACCTCGTCGGCAATATGCTCAACCACTGAAAGGTCATGAGAGATAAACACATAAGACAATCCCAAATCTTGCTGTAAATCCATCATCAGATTAAGCACCTGCGCTCTGACGGAAACGTCCAGTGCGGAAACGGGCTCATCGGCAATCATAATTTCCGGATTTAGCATCAGGCCTCTGGCGATGGCAATACGCTGACGCTGCCCGCCGGAGAACATATGCGGATAACGGTCGTAATGTTCAGTCTTAAGGCCAACCTTGGCCATAATAGCCTGAGCCCGCTCTCGCCGTTCAGGGCGAGAGAGCGGAGTATTAATTAGCAAAGGCTCTTCAAGGATATCGCCGACCTTTTTTCGCGGGTTGAGCGAAGCATAAGGATTCTGAAAAACAATCTGAATTTTTTGACGACGTAACTTTTGGGCTACCGGGTCATGCATCAGAATATCTTTTCCCTGATAGTAGATCTCGCCGGCAGTGGGCGGTTCTATCATGGTTAGCAGTCGGCCTAAGGTAGATTTACCACAACCGGACTCACCAACCACTGCCAGCGTTTTTCCGCGCTCCAGCGTAAAAGAGACCCCGTCGAGTGATTTAACCTGCTGCATGGGTGAAAACAGCCCGCCTTTGACGGAATAATATTTTTTCAGTCCAATCGCCTGTAACAAAGGTACATGCTGACTCATAGTGTTGGTCTCCCCTGATCGTCGAGCGGTGTATGACACTTGACCTGACGCCGGGCTTCACCGCGCAGTTCAGGTTCTTGCTGACGGCAACGGTCTGTGGCATAGGCGCAGCGCGGGCTTAACAGGCAGCCTTGAGGACGATCGTATTTACCGGGTACCACGCCTGACAGCGAGACTAATCGGCTCTTTTCTCCGGCAAATTCAGGCAATGCTCTTAACAGTGCCTGCGTATACGGATGTCGGGGAGTTTTAAATATTTGGTCAGCCTTGCCGCTTTCCATTACCTGTCCGGCATACATCACAATAATATGCTGTGCCGCTTCGGCTACCAGAGCCAAGTCGTGAGTAATCAATATCAACGCCATATTCTCACGCTGCTGTAGCGCTAACAGCAGTTCGATAATCTGAGCCTGAATGGTGACATCCAGCGCAGTTGTCGGTTCATCGGCAATCAACAGCTGCGGACGACAGGCAATAGCCATCGCAATCATCACTCGCTGGCTCATGCCGCCGGAAAGCTGATGAGGATAGTTATCCAGCCGTGACTCAGGAGCCGGAATACCG
>POVV01000211.1_pt1 | contig 46668 bp, 46 predicted proteins | sample 1560271 | NCBI WGS metagenome assembly POVV01 (sample SAMN08337232, study PRJNA429181) | Bioreactor metagenome, whole genome shotgun sequencing project. | biome: cows' rumen and soil; feature: anaerobic; isolation source: anaerobic chemostat enrichment culture, galacturonate as sole carbon... | reverse complement strand
TTATATTATAAATAGTTACTCATCAGATATAACAAAAAGGGTAGTTTTATGAAAACAACATTAATTAGAGCATCTTCAAGAGGATCAGCAAACCATGGATGGTTGAACACACACCATACATTCAGTTTTGCAAACTACTATGATCCCAACCGTATACATTTTGGCGCATTAAGGGTTATAAACGACGATATAATTGCCGGAGGAGAAGGTTTTGGAACTCATCCACACGACAATATGGAAATAATAACTATTCCCTTGTATGGCGATTTGGAACACAAGGATAGTATGGGGCATACAGAAGTGATAAAAGCCGGAGAAGTGCAGGTAATGAGTGCCGGATCGGGTATAACACATAGTGAATACAATGCTAATGAGTATAAACCGGTAAGTCTTTTCCAGATATGGGTTTTTCCATCTCATAAGAATGTAGAACCTCGTTACGACCAACGTGAATTTGATTTTATAGACAATAAAAATCAATTCATCCAAATCGTTGGACCGAAGAGTGATCCTTCAAATACAGCTCTTTGGATACATCAGGATGCTTGGTTTAACATCGGTACTTTCGACAAAGATGCCAATACAAGCTATCAGGTGAAGAAAAAAGGGAACGGTGTGTTTGCTATGGTTGTCGAAGGAGAGTTCTCTGTCGAAGGGCAAAAACTATATCACAGAGATGCACTTGGCGTATGGGATACAGATAGTATAAATATCACCGCAGAATCTGACAATGCACGCATACTGCTGATGGATGTGCCGATGGTATTTTAATAGAAGAGGTTAAATTATATACGTTAGTAAAGGGATCTTAAAGCCGAGCTTTGAGATCCCTTTTTTACAATAAAAGTCAGTAGGCTTTATAATTATCATTCAGTCGTTTTACCTTGCCGGTCTTTACCTTTACATCGTGGCAATAAATAAGGGTATAGTTCTCTTTTTCTGCTTCAACGAGAAATCGCTGTTTCTCTTCGGCCGATTTTAACGCACAGATATCGTAAGCTGAAATCCATTCCAAGGGAACATGAGCACTTGTTGGTATCAGATCCCCCGGAAAAGTATATACACCCCTGTCTGTCTTAATGTATACAACTAATTGTCCTATACTATGTCCGTCAAATAATCTCACACTTACTTCTTTCGATATTTGCGTATCTTGGTCAACAAAGCGTAGGAGTGCGGCATCGTGTATCGGCTGTATATTTTCAGATAGGATAGAGTCTGCTTCCAGTATGTTAGGAGTTAAATAATTGTTCCATTGTTTGCGGCTTAACCAATAAGTCGCTTTAGCGAAAGAAGGGATAATTTTGCCATTCTCATCTCTTTTAGTTGCATATCCGCAATGATCGAAATGCAAGTGAGTCAATATCACATCGGTAATATCCTCACTCGAGAAGCCATATCTTTTTATTTCTTCTTCAATATTAATCAGAGAGTGCGGTTGGTAGTAAGACATTCTATCGGTATGCTTATCTCCCATACCGGTGTCTATCAATATTATCCTACCTTCGGATATGACAAGTGCACATCGCATGGCTAATGTACACAAGTTGTCGGCATTGCTTGTATACTTCCTTTGCCAGGCACGCTTGGGTATAGCTCCAAACATAGCTCCTCCGTCTGCCAGGATATAACCGCTTTCTATTATTTTTATGTCAACCATTTTTCTTCTAAATATTCAGCTAATATACAAAAAAGAAGAGATGATTATCACAATCATCCCTTCCCCTCTTAACACTAATATAAAACTAACATATACTATGATAAAACAGGTAAAAAATCAACTAAACAATCTATCTAACACACTATGAAAAAAGTAAATCATACCTGTTTTACATTAGAACATCAAAGACAACATGTTTGTTCAGAATACTTTGTATTTGTTTTATTTATGTAGCGATAGATAAGGTTTATATAATAGCGTATAAATCCATCTTAAACTTTATATATAAAAAAATACTACTTTTGTACTCTGTTTTGTATATAAACAAAGCATAATCTATTATTGTTTATCATTTATTCTTAAAATATACTATGCTGATAGCTAAAAAACTAAAAGAAGAAAATATCGCCGAGTATCTATTGTATATGTGGCAGATAGAGGATATTATAAGAGCCAATAAATTAGACATCGATATAATTGATAAGCAAATAATATCAGGATTCAATCAACCTCAAAATGTGAAAAATGAAATAAGGGAATGGTACGAAAACCTTATTGACATGATGAGGAGAGAAGACGTGGTGGAAAAAGGGCATCTGATTATAAATAAGAATGTAATATCGGAATTGACCGAACTACATAATCGATTGCTGAAGTTGCCGCAAGAAACCGAATATACTCAAGCCTATTATAAAACCTTGCCTTTTATTGTTGAGTTACGTTCCAAATCGCAAGATAAAAATACTCCCGAACTCGAGACCTGCCTTGCTGCTCTATATGGTTTCTTGTTAATGCGCTTGCAGAAGAAAGATATTTCAGGAGAAACTCAATCGGCATTATCTCAGATAAGCTCATTCTTGAGGTTGCTCTCTCTTAAATATAAGGAGTATAAAACCGGGAAGATAGATATTTGATAGGTCGCTTATATTTAAACTCTACTGTAACGCTTCTGTAAATCTGTTAATCTTTGTGCTTCTTTTCTTTGATTCGTCTGCGGATCAGTGAGTCACTTATAAGGAGTAGTACTCCGACACAAGCTACAGATACCACGAAAGGATTAAATCCTACTGCTGGCATGTTGAATGTGATATTTGATCCCATGCTCTGAATGTCTTCCTTGAGAGGTAATCCCAAAAGCCAAAAGATAAGCGTTGGTATTCCAAGCATTCCTACAATGCCGAACGTAATAGAAAGAATTGAAATAATGCTTCTCTTCCGATTTTGTTTTGCCGCAACAATATGTACTCGTTGCATCAACCGACTCTCGAAGTCTGTCGATGGTTCGTCTAGTTTTATTTCCTGAAATAAACTCTTTAGCCTATCTGTATTTTCTGTATTCATGATTGTATGAGCTTATTTATTTCAAAGTTTATAATTTTTCTGATTCTGTACATCTTTACTTTTACATTTGCTTCACTATTTCCTGTGATGATGCTTATATTTTTTACGCTTTGGTCGTTTATATAGAACATACTGATCAGCAAAGCATCGTCCGGGGGCAGTTTTTTTAGTACTGTATCCAAAAGCTGTAACTTATCCTCGGTTGTAATCTCATCCAGTGTTTCTGATATTTCGTCATCAGGAATATTTGAGAAATTATCGTCAATAGCAGTAAACTCATGCTTGCGCTTGCGCAATTCTGATATAGTTGTGTTATATGCGATTCTGTACAACCATGTTGCAAAGTTCGATTCTTCACGAAACTGTTTTAATGACTGAAATACCTTTATAAATATCTCCTGAACAATATCTTCGGCTTCTACCCGACGAGAAACTATTTTATTGACAATGGTAAATACCATTCTCTCATATCGACGTACAATATGTACAAAAGCATCGGTATGTCCGTCTTTTATTCGGCGTATAAAATAGATATCATCAAATTCAGCCATACCCGTATGACGCAAGAATATTTGATAGGTTACAAATGTAATGTAAAATCTTTTCAAAAAAATATTTTTTATTTTGTTGTAACCTTTTAAAAATGCTTGCGTCAAAATGAGCAAACGGATGAAACAAAAATGTTTAATTAATAAAAATAGAAAATTATGGATCAAATTATGGCAATGGTTATTGTAGCTACAATAGCATATGCAATCTACCGCTTATTTGAGTTGTTTGCTCGTCGTAGAGAACGCTTAGCTTTTATCGAAAAAATTTCAGAAGGGATAGACCCAAATTTACTGAAAGGTCAATTGGATATGTCTCCGAATAAAAGCAATGTAAATAACTATGTAACCTCATGGGCTATTCGTATTGGACTCTTATTGGTGGGTGTCGGACTGGGCGTGGCTATCGTCGCTGTTATAGACTTGTTGGCAGTGGCTCCTCCAAGTGCAGACGAAAGGGCTTTCTATGAGTTTCGCAATACTATATCTATTTTATATCCGGCATGTGCTGCCATATTTGGAGGCATAGGGCTTGTTATTGCTTACTTTATAGAGAGGAAAGAGTCTAAGAAAGAACAGGATAAAGACGTCGAATAATTGGTTTCGGATATGAACAAAGAATTACATTCAATTCTGTTTACTCTGATTATTGTGGCTGTAATTATAGGTGGTTGGCTGATTGGGCGTAATCAAGGGTGGTTTGTTCGTAGCTCGGCAAATGATATCAATATATGCCGAAATGCAACAGGAGATACCTTATACTTTAATTCTAAAAATCCAATCTATACGGTTTCGGGCTGGAGTGCTTCTCGTCATGACGATGACATTCTACACGTAGATCTGAAACTAAAAAGAAATAGACAGAACAATACTATAGAGATGTATTTAGATACGGCAAATGTTCGCTATGTAGAAATCTATGGTAAAGTGATACCGATAAACGATATTCCATTTAGTAAATAAAAATTTATCTGTAGATGAGTTGGCAAAAGACATCAGGTAAGCAGAGCTTGGTGTCTTTTTTTTGTGAAAAAAGTGTCTTTCTGTTAAAAATGATAAAATATTTATTGCTTTAGTGATAAATGTATAATTCTGGCGACTAGTAAGCATATCTCAGTCAAACGGATTAAATCAATGTATATCTTAGTCAGCTGAAAAACAACTAAAAAAACGAAATATATTTATAATTATACTAAACTTATGAATGTCCGCATTTTATTAACTTTTCTATCATTGCTAATTTCATCATTAGCATTCTCTCAATCCAGCCCACTAATAAATGTCCAGATTAAAGGTGTAGTAACAGACTCATTAACAAATGAAACAGTCCCCTACGCGACAGTTAAATTGTTAGGTAAGGCAAATCCGAGAAGCCCGTTAAAGGCTGTAGCAGCCGATGATAATGGAAACTTTCAGTTTTCGATGAATAAAAAGGGAGAGTATCTGCTCACGGTAGAATATATCGGTAAAAAGACCCTTGTTAAGCCTGTTGTTGTAGGTGATGCAAAGATAGTAGACCTAGGTACAATATATATGAGTGATAATGAAAATGCCTTATCGGAGGTTGTTGTTTCGGCACAGAAGCCACTGGTAAAAGTTGATCTCGATAAAATTGTATATAGTATGGAGAGTGATCCTGAATCAACTACGAATAACCTATTGGAAATGTTGAAGAAAGTTCCGATGATAACTGTTGATGGCGAAGATAACGTACAGCTGAAAGGATCTACTAATTTTAAAATATATCTGAACGGAAAACCGTCTAACATGATTTCTAACAATCCGAAGGAAGTTCTTCGCAGCATGCCTGCCAATACCGTGAAAGATATACAGGTGATTACTGATCCCGGAGCAAAATATGATGCTGAAGGTGTAGCAGGTATTATCAACATTATAACCAATACTTCTATGGGGGGGTATACTGCCACATTAAATGGCAGGGTAGACTCGCAAGGGGGATATGGTTTAGGTGCTTACTGGACTATGAAATATGGCAAAGTAGGCTTCACCGGGAATTATAACTATTACGAATGGAAACGTCCCGAAGGAACTTCTTCTTCTTTTAGAGAATATAACTTAAGCAATAATCCGAAATATCTTACAGGAGTAGGCTCTTCAAAGAATAATGGACTCGGCCAGTTTGGTTCAGGAGAGTTAAGTTACGAAATAGATACCTTAAACCTTATTAATGTCGGATTCAATAGGTTTGAAGGTAATTATAAATCCAGAAGTAACATTTTGAATGAGGGGCTCGGAATAAATAAGGAGAGCCAATATAGATATGATCAAAGAGGCTATATGAAACAAACGTATGGCGGTACAGATCTGAATGTAGATTATCAGCGCACTTTCCATAAAAAAGAACAATTGCTGACGGCTTCTTATAAGTTCAGTATGAATCCTAACGATTCGGAATCAAATTCGGATATTACGGAACTATTTGGAGAGTTGCCTAAGCATATTTATACTAACAAGCAGTATTCTGATGCTGATATGAAAGAACATACTTTTCAGGTAGATTTTGTAACTCCTTTGAATAAGTCTGATATCCTATCTCATAGTGTCGAAACAGGAGTAAAATATATCATCCGTATAAATAATAGCAATAGTGGTTTAGATAGTCTTAATGCTACAGATAATTGGGTAGCCATAGAACGTCCGACTGATAGATTCAGACATACACAAGATATATTGGCTGCGTATGGCGGTTACAATGCCAAGTTCAGAAACGTTTGGGGTTTCAAAGCCGGATTGCGTTATGAAGCAACATGGTTGAATGCTGAATTCCCAAAGGATAGAGCTCAAGATTTTAAAGTGGACTATTCTAACATCGTACCTTCTGCAACCGTTACATATCAACTAAACCCAATGCAAAACTTGCGGTTTGGATACAATATGCGTATATCACGTCCGGGTATCTGGCAATTAAATCCTTATGAGAATACTTCCGATCCGAATAATATACAAAAAGGGAATCCGGCATTAGATGCTGTGAAGAATCATACGATAAGTGCCAACTATGGACTTTTCAATCGTAACCTGACTTTGAATGTAAATCTGGCTTATAGTTTCGAAAATAATGGTATTGAACAGATTACAAATCAACAGGATAATGTATCGATCTATACATACGAAAATATAGGAAAAAGAAAAGATATTGGTTTATCCTTAAACCTGCGATGGACTCCTAAAATAGGTGGTGATAAATACAAGTGGGTAGAACAACTGAGTATATTCTCTAATATGGGGGCACGGTATGTGGATATAAAAGCAAATAATGGGTCAGGATTAAAGAATGATGGAGTATCTGCAAATGTTTTTGGAGGTGCGCAATATTCATTTCCTAAATCGTGGAAGGCTTTTGCTAACATAGGTTATTTCTCTCCATCTATAAATTTACAAAGTGAAAACTCTTCGTTTTTCTTTCACCGATTTAATGTAAGTAAAGGCTTTAATAATGACAAATTGAATATATCTGCTTATGCTCAGAATCCATTTAAACGAATTCATGATTTCAGAAGCACAATGAATAATCAAGCGTTTTATTCAGAAACAATCATGTCTAATAAGATCCAAAATTTTGGAATCTCTGTATCTTTCCGTTTTGGAGAGATGAAATCTCAAATACAAAAAGCAAGACGAGGTATCAAGAATGATGATGTTATGTCTGGAGGACAAGGAGAACAAAGTGGCGGAAGTGCTGGAGGCCAAAACTAAGCGGTTTGATTAATATATATGCCCCAAAGAGAATGAATCTTTGGGGCTTTTTTGTGATTAAAAGGATATCTTTGCAGAATATTTCTCTAAGATGAAACAAGCATTTGTTAAGTTGCACTTATCTATTCTAATTGCCGGATTTACGGGTATATTTGGCAAGCTTATAACCTTGAACGAAGGTATGCTCGTTTGGTACCGATTATTGATTACCTCTGTGTTACTATTCATGATGCTATCGGTAACAAAAAGATTCGTCCGATTGCCGATGAAAAATTTCTTCCGAATTGGTTTTGTAGGACTATTGTTAACACTACATTGGCTGTTTTTCTATGCCAGTATTAAATATTCGAATGTTTCTATCGGTGTAGTCTGTTTCTCGATGACAGGCTTTTTTACGGCTGTTTTAGAACCTGTCGTGAGCCGTCGGCGAATCTCTCTCAGAGAATTGTCTTTTAGCATTATTGCTCTCTTGGGGATTGCGCTGATTTTTCATTTCGATACTCGTTACAGAACAGGTATAATCTGTGGGGCTATTTCGTCAGCTTTGGCAGCTAGTTTTGTGATTGCGAATAAAAGAGTTGCAACAAATACTAATTATTCATGGGATGTTACTTTGTTTTATGAAATGATTGGAGGTTTCCTTAGTTTAAGTATTATACTTCCTTTTTATTTGCAATTATTTCCTGTCATGTCTTTTTTTCCGAGTAATACAGATTTAATCTATTTGTTAATATTCTCAGTGGTTTGTACAATCGGTCTGTATATGTTGCAAATACAAGCATTGAAGAGCATATCTGCTTTTACTCTTAATCTCAGCTATAACTTAGAGCCTATATATAGTATTGTGTTGGCTATGATTATTTTTGGGGAGGCAAAGGATTTAAACTTTTCATTTTATACCGGTTTGCTGTTAATCATTCTTTCTGTATTACTTCAAATGTATACTGTGATGAAAGAGCGCAAAAGGATTGATTTGGCAGAGCAACGAAGTGGGTTTTAAATTTATCTTATTTTGTAACAAGCATAAATCTTATTTTGTAACAAGTTTCTTATCGAAAATTTTCGGAAAGAGCCTTGTTATATTCAAGCTGCATTGGAATCCTTTATGAAATGCAAAAAGCCCGCAAATTCACTTCGCAGACTTTCCAACCTTAACACAAACTTTACAAAACTACACAATAATAGAGTTAAATTCTAAATCTAGTCAGGTTTAGAATTATAAATATACTCCTCATATATTTACGCTACGAAGATATGAAGATTGGAAGGGTTGTTTATTACAGATATCTGCCTGCTTTTTCAGAATTCGTGCCTTTTCTTAATGGCTAGGGTTCATAGTCGCTTTTTGTTGGCGAATTTTGCCCGGAGTGTTGCCGAAATTGGTTTTGCAGAAGTCATTAAAATGTGAGGGAGATGAGAATCCGTACTCGTCACTTATTTCTTTAAATGACTTATCGGTACTGTTTATTTGATAAAAAATTGATTTAGATCGCTCTTCTTTCATCCAGTGATAAGCGGGTACTCCAAATGCTTTTTTGAAACGTTTTTGAAATCCCGAAAGACTATAGTGCATCATGTCTGCTAGCTCTTGTACTGTTTTTGCCTTGTGATGGTTTTTAAGGACAAACTCGGAGAAAGAAAGATCGTGGCTAATGAGAGGGAAAAAGAATGCTAGTAAATCTTTTTTTGTATAATATGCTCTTAGTAAAAAGTAAAATTCTTTTGCTTTCAGTGCGAAATAATATGTGCACTTTAAGCCTTCCGACATGCACGTGTTTAAGAATGTGAGGTATGAGTCTACTCTTTCATTTATAGCCAGATAATGTAGACCGGGTTCAAACTCTTCATTTTTTTCTTTTAGTAATAAATCCAAAGAGAAGCAATCGCATAGCATCTTAGTGTTATGCAACCTCATAATAATTACTGTGGTATCTTTATTTGCTTTACTGTTTAGGTGACAACCTGCTGGTATCATCATCATTTTTTTTTCAGAAATGACTTGGTTAGTTAGTTCATCCAAAGAAAAAGATAAAGACCCTTCTATGATAAATATAACTTTGTTTTCAACTGAAAATATATTCCAAGATTGTCCATCTAGTAAAGATATTTTCTCAATTGTTGGTCGGTTACCTTTTTCATAATTGTAGCAAGTAAGATGCTCTTGTTTGTATAATAACTCCATACCGGATATTATAATGTATACTCTATTATTGTTATTTATTCTTTACGCCTAAGTAAGAATAATGTGTTTTTGGCTTTTAATACTCTGAGCGTTAGATATGCTATTTCTGCCGACGTTGCAAATATAATAAAAAATAATAATAACAGGGGCAGTTAAATAAATAATTGTTATTGAATCGTTGATAAGATAAATTTATAAATATCAATAGTTTATAAACGGAAAGGACATAAATAATATTATTTATGTCCTTCTTTCTTTATATGGTAAAGCTTGAGGGTATTATGCCTTAGGATCCTGTCCATATTGGTTATTTCCCTTATCTCCTTCTGTGATAGCTAAAATAAAGCTGTAAATAGGAATTAATATATACCATCCACTTTTACCAACATCGTGCATTCTTCTTACTGCAACAGCGATCGAAGGTATAAGGATTGCTAGGTACGCTAATCCTAATATTCCAAAAATGATTACTCCAATAGTTGGCGAAACCATTGTAAAGATAATCCCTACTATATATAGGGCAAAGTATCCTATCATTACAAAAAGGTTATACATCCAGAATTCTTTTCGTCTAGCTCTTCCGTTAAAGTCTGCGTAGTGCTCCTTCACTACTTTTAAAAACCACTCCATTATAATATTAGTTTTGTAAAAATTATCCTACTCTTTTGGCTTTTCGGTTCCGCCTCGTTTTTTTGTATGGTTTCAGATCTCCATGTCGTTCATGTCAATTTGGCTGCAAAAGTATATAAAAAAACACTACTTCCTAAATATATTTAATGATAATAATTATTTGTAGATAAGGCCTCTCTTTATTTTAAAAGACAAAATCTACTTCTTTTCTATATAACTACTTTTTTGTTTTTATTTAGTTTTTGATCATAGCTTATTGTAATATTTGATAGGGTTAAAGTGTCTTTTCTCTTTTTGTGAAAAAGGGATTAATTTATGATACAAATATTGTTGATTTAAAAATATTTTCCCTGTTTTTACAATTATTGTAATTATGCATCGCTTTTAAGTTTTTTTTAATTAGCATAAAAAATATTCAAATGTTTTTGCTGTAATCAAAATATGTAATATATTTGTAGTGTATTAATAATCTGGTACACTATTATGGTTGAAATAAATAATCTTACTTTTTATTATAGAGAGCGTAAGCCTATTTTTGAGAATGTTTCATTTGAAATGAAAAATGGTATTTATGGTTTGCTCGGAGAAAATGGTGTTGGAAAGACCACATTGTTGCGCATTATTAGTGGGTTGTGTTTTCCTAAAAAAGGAAGTTGTCAAGTATTAGGTACTGAAACGGCACTTAGAAATCCCGATATGTTGAAGCAATTGTATTATCTGCCTGAAGAGTTCATTGTGCCATCGCAGACAGTTAAAAGCTTTGTAAAGTTGAATTCAGTATTTTATCCCAACTTTAGCAATGAACAGTTTAATTCATATTTAGATGATTTTCATTTGGATATTGATTCTCGGATGAAAGAATTGTCTTTTGGACAGAAGAAGAAAGTTCTTATTGCTTTTGCTATATCTCTTAATACACCGATTACCTTGTTGGATGAGCCTACTAATGGGCTGGATATCCCTTCTAAATCTCAATTTAGAAAAGTAATAGCTTCGGCATTTGATGAAAACAAATGTATCTTGATTTCCACCCATCAAGTTCGTGATTTGGAAAGTCTGATAGATCCTATCATTATTCTTGATCGCAATCAGGTGTTACTTAATAATACGGTTGAGGAGATATCTAACAAACTACTGTTTACTTATTCTACTACAAGACCCGAAGACGCCTTGTTCACAGAGCAAACTATGTTGGGATACACTTCGGTCTTGGAGAACAAGTACAATGAAGAAAGTACATTAAATATTGAAGCTTTGTTTAATGCGGTGGTTACGAATAAGGAAAAAATAAGAAATATATTTAACGCTTAACGAAATGGATATGAGTGCTGTATTTAATATAGAACGTTTTTGGAATTTGCAGAAGAGGGAGTTCGCAATGTATTGGAAGCAATACCTTTTTATTGTATGCGGTATAGCTGCGTATTATACAATTGCGACTGTTTGGGAATCTATCGATACCGGATGGTTATGGAATATGCTTCCTCCGGTTTATGTAGCAATTATCATCTGTAGTATTTCTTTTGATAAGAATTTAAGCGATGCTAATAGTACTTTTTATTTTACCTTGCCGGTATCTACTTTTGAACGATTTTTGGGTCTGTGGATCAAATATATTGTTATTATACCCTTGCTGGTTTTTGGCGTATCAGTGTGCTTAGATTTTATATCCTCCCTATTTGTCTCCACTAGACATCCTGTCGTTAAGTTTAGCGATTGGTGGGATTATCATATGTTGTATGCTGCTCAATCCGTTTTTTTGTTTGGGTATGCATGTTTGAAGAAAAGGTCTTTTGTGAAGACATTGTCTTTGATCGCTGTGTTTTTTATTTTTATAATAATTGTTTCTAAGGTTATTATAAGCCAATTCTATCCGGAGGTATCGTATATAAGAAGTTCTATGGATCCGATTTCTATTCTGAGCTTTAATGGCTATTGGATCCCCGAAGGCGATTCATCGCGTTTTGTAGCAACGCAGACAACATTGCTGTATGATGTAGCTAAATATATACTGGCAGCGATATTCCCTGTTGGAATGTGGGTGTTGACGTATTTTAAATTAAGAGAAACAGAAGTATAGTATTATGGATTTCAAAGCAAATAAACCAATATATCTTCAAATAGTAGATTTCTGCTTTCAGCATATCCTTACAGGAGAATGGCCCGAAAATGATCGGATCCCGTCTGTTAGGGAGCTGGCTATGACGTTGCAGGTGAATCCTAACACGGCTATGAGAGCATTTGAATATATGCAGTCTGAGGAAATTATATATTCGAAACGCGGCATGGGATATTACGTCGCCGAAAATGCTAGAGGACAGATATCGAAGCTTCAGAAAAAAGAATTTTTTGAAGAAGTACTACCCGAAACTTTTCGTTCTATGAATTTACTCGATATAAGTATCGATGATATAGTAAAGCAGTACGAACAATTTAAAAAGGAAGTAAAATGAAAAAATATACAAACAAAATTTTATATATTATGATTGCAGTCGTTATTATTTGTTTTATTCTAATGATATTTCAAATAATGGAGATGATAGTATCTTCTCTATAATACTTAATTTATAAATCTCATTCCTGCTTAATAGAATTCAATTCGTAAAAGGCAAGGGTGTAATAGGGGGTAGAACATCAAATCTATTATGTCACACCGAATGGAGTGAAATATCTCGCTTTTCTTATTCGAGATCCTTCACTTTAATCAGGACGAAATAGCGGAAAATATAACCAGAGTTAAAAAATTCTAACCCCTATCACATTCCTTGCCTTTATTTTCCTTTTGTATATAATATTCTTTTTACAACTGCATTTGTGACACGCACAGACGAAATTAGTTTTCCTGTTGTCTCCGAGACGACGTCAACATTCCAGACGTGAGTAGATCGCCCTTTGTGTTGTAAGGTACCTATGGCTCTTACCATATCTCCTATTTTCGCACTGGAGATATGACTGGCACTTATTTGCATGCCAAAGCATTGTTCATCGTGTGCACATAGAGAGTTTGAGCCTACGCCGGCAACAGATTCTGCCAGAGATATTGTTGCTCCTCCGTGTAATACGCCCATCGTTTGACTCAAATGTTTTTCTACGGGCATAATAGCTTCAAGAGACGTTTGATCATCCGATTCTATGAATGTGATGTTCAACGTCTCTATCAATGTATCTTTAATACGTTCTTGAATGTTATTGGTGTTCAGCTTCATTTAATTTTATTAATCAACGCCTATGATAAAACCGTTGGCAATAATAGAGCCCCCTTCTTCGAGCTGGATATTATAGCCCATGATTGGTTCGAGTATGCCTTCTATAATAGCAATTCTATCCGAACCGGTACTCAGTATATCATAGAATTTTAAATAATCGCCCACATTGCATGATTTTACTGATGCATATTTGGGATTTTGAATTGTCATTTCCGGATCGATAGAAACCCAGCCTCTTTCGCTCCAGAAGGGATATTGAGAAGTAACAAGTACCTGCATCTTGTTTTCTAAGACGATGCGTGCTAATCTGTTGAACATGATTTTGTCCACTCCTGCTACTTTTTTCTTTTCGTATAAGTCTTTTGTGTAGTCATAAGATAAAATAACGTCGCCCACAGTAACATCTTCCACTCCTTTTCTTAGATCGTCTCCCATTGTTATTTGAGTTCCTGTTGCAAGATAGTTTTGGGCATTAATACTCAGATTCAGCGCAAACAAAGAAAGAAACGTGAGTGTCAAAATGTTTGTTTTCATAATTTTATGTTTTTGTGTAAAGTTTATGCAAAGATAGAAATATTTTGAATATCGGATTCAAAACTTAATATATATTGTGAAAACAAGCAGTCTATTCAACCGTTACGGATTTTGCCAAATTGCGCGGCATATCTACATCCCTGTTTTTATTTACAGCAATATGATAGGCGAGTAGCTGTAGGGGTATGACGGTTAGTAAAGGGTCGAGACATTCTATTGTAGTCGGTATTTCAATATAATGGTCGGCTATTGACTTCATTGTTTCATCGCCTTCGTTTATTATGGCTATTACTTTGCCTCTTCTGGCTTTTATTTCTTGTATGTTACTAACTACTTTGTCGTATATGGCACTATGAGTTGCAATCGTTACCACCGGCATCTCATTGTCTATGAGCGCTATTGGTCCGTGTTTCATTTCGGCTGCCGGATACCCCTCGGCATGTATGTACGATATCTCTTTTAGCTTGAGGGCTCCTTCCAAAGCTATAGGATAATTGTATCCACGACCGAGGTAAATAAAGTTTTGTGCATAAGTAAAGATATTGGATAGTTCCTTAATCTTTTCATTGCTTGATAAAACCTTTTTTATTTTCGACGGAATAGACAGAAGCTCTTTGGTGATTTCTATATATTTTTTGTCCTCTATCACCTTTTTCTCTTTCGCAATAGTCAAAGCCATTAATATGAGAGTTGTAACCTGTGCCGTGAATGCTTTGGTCGATGCTACTCCTATTTCGTGTCCACAATGCGTATATGATCCTGAATTTGTATTGCGAGGGATAGATGATCCTACGACATTGCATACTCCATATACAAAAGCTCCGGCCTTGCGTGCTAGTTCAATTGCTGCAAGCGAATCGGCAGTTTCTCCCGATTGAGAAATGGCGATTACGATGTCGTCGGCATAGATAACTGGATTTCTATATCTAAACTCTGATGCGTACTCTACTTCAACGGGAATGCGGCAAAACTCCTCGAATAAGTATTCTCCTATTAGTCCGGCGTGCCATGAAGTTCCACATGCGATGATAATGATACGCCGTGCATTTATGAATTTTTCTTTATGGTCTATTATCCCGGATAAAGTTATGTTTGTACCCTCTATATTAATGCGTCCGCTCATGCAGTTTTTAAGAGTTTCAGGTTGTTCGAATATTTCTTTTAGCATGAAGTGTGGATAGCCGCCACGTTCTAGTTGGCTGAGATTCATTTCCAATTGTTTGATCTCCGGTGTTTTCTGTATGTTGGAGATCGTAATTATCTTAGGCTCTTTATCTCTTTTGAGTATAGCTATCTCTTCATCATCCAGATAAATAACCTTGTTGGTATACTCTATAATAGGAGAAGCATCTGATCCGATGAAAAACTCGCCATCACCAATTCCGATAACTAACGGGCTGCTTTTGCGTGCTGCAATTATCTGGTCGGGCTTTCCTTTTTCTATCACGGCTATGGCGTATGCACCTACTACCTGATTGAGTGCAATTTGGACTGCTGTAAACAGATCGCAATTATTTAAGCTTTTGATATATTCAATTAGCTGTACCAGTACTTCCGTGTCGGTACTACTTTGAAAACTGTACCCGTTTTGTGTTAACTGAGCCTTAAGTACTGCATAGTTTTCTATGATTCCATTGTGTATGAGGGCTAAAGACTCTGATTGAGAGTAGTGGGGGTGTGCATTGCAGTTGCTCGGTTCGCCATGTGTGGCCCATCTGGTATGTGCTATGCCGATTGTGCCGGTTGTGTCTTTTCCTTTGATATATTCCTCAAGATGCTGTACTTTACCTTTTGTTTTGTATACCGAAAGGTTGTCTTCACTATTTATAATTGCTACTCCGGCACTGTCATATCCTCTATACTCTAGTCTATGTAAACCTTTTATCAAAATGGGGTAGGCTTCTCTAAAGCCAATATATCCTACAATTCCACACATATTGTTTTTTTATTTGGCTGTAAAGATATATATAGTATTGTTAAAAATATTGTTCTCAAATGTTAAAAATGTTAATATTAACATAAATATATTTTGCGGGTTTAATAAAATATAAATACATACTAGACTTGAGTAATTTGTATATATTTGTTTGTAAAAAAGAGCCAAAAATGAAATTTGTACATACTGCCTTATTTATATTCTTGTTTTGTATATTAACCCCTGTTTATTCACAGAAAGCTATTACTGCAAAGTTTTTGACAAAAGAAACATCGTCATTGAATGGTGTTATTCCTCCTCTCTATAAGGATGGCGAGAAGGCGTTATACGATTTTTTAGAGACTAATATAAAATATCCTCCCATTTTGATAAAAATAAAGATGGAAGGGGATCTGGAGTTGAAGTTCAACGTAGCTAAAGATGGAAGTGTAAAAGATATAGAAATAGTAAGAGGATTTGATCCGGATGCAGATGACGAGGTTATACGTGTTTTGCAAGCGATGCCCAAATGGTCGCCTGCCTTGCTTGATGGTAATCCTGTCAATTTCACTCAGCATCTTTCTGTCACTTTCAAGTTGACCGATACGTTAATAGCACAAGCAAAGGAACAGCCTAAAAACGAAGAGCAGAAATTAACAAATGAGTCATCTTTGGTAATGATTCCGACAGATACCTTGACACAAATAGAAGAAAAACAGATTATTCAGGAGCCTGACTCTTTAAACACTGACCCTCAATATCCGGGAGGGCAGGAGGCATTAGATGCTTACTTGAAGACTAATATGAAATATCCGAAGCGTGCCATTAAATATGGAATAGAAGGTCGGGTTATATTTAATATAGAGGTGTCGGCTGAAGGTGAGATATCAAAGATATGGTTGTTTAAAGGTGTGTTTCCTGATTGTAATGAAGAAGCTTATTATCTGATAAAGAAAATGCCTAAATGGATTCCCGGATTGAAAGATGGGGTTCCTGTCACAAAGCAGGTGATGTTGCCTATTTCATTTGAATTACCTAAATAGAAAATAACTCTCATGTGAACTAATTTAACTTTTCATTGTTTTATATCTGTAATGTAAATAGTAACAGTATATATTAATGAAAACATTAGAACGTAATACAGATTTAGGACTACTTATTCTAAGATTAAGTGTGGGTATATTAATGCTCTTGCATGGGGTAGCTAAATTATCTCATGGGGCAGGGATGATAGAACAAATGGTGGAGGGTGCCGGATTACCTTCTTTTATCGCCTACGGGGTGTATGTTGGAGAGATTATAGCTCCTTTGTTTATTATTTTCGGCTATGGAACACGTGTTGCTGCAGCGATATTCGTATTTAATATGTTGGTTGCAGTTTTACTCGCTCATAGCGGCGACATATTCTCGCTAAATGAGACGGGAGGCTGGATGTTGGAATTGCAAGGATTGTATTTCTTTGGGGCTTTGGTTTTAGTGTTTACCGGTGGTGGCAAATATGCTCTAAGTAGAAAACATATTTGGGATTAAAAAAGAAAGATATTTTTTTGTAAAGCATGAGGCTGGTCGATAGTCTCATGCTTTTTCTTTTTATATAAAATATTATCTTTGTCGCATCATGCAGAGAGTGCAATTTTGTATTTCGAATTTTAATACCAAAAAACATATTTTAGAACAATGACAAAAAGTGTCCACCGTATTGATGTTGCCGATGCCCTGAGAGGTCTTTCGGTACTAGGCATAGTGTTAGTGCATAGCCTCGAAAACTATAATCTTTTCAATTTTACTCCGATAGATACTCCATTTATGAAGTTTTTGGATTCGGTTCTGTTTGATTCTACCTTTTTTATTTTTGCAGGAAAAGCTTATGGTATATTTGCCTTATTATTTGGCTTTAGTTTTTTTATTCAAGATAATAATCAGTTGAAAAGAGGTAACGATTTTCGCCCTCGTTTTTTATGGCGTTTAATCTTACTTTTTGTTTGGGGAATGATCAATTCTCTTTTCTATACAGGCGATGTTCTGGTGATGTTTTCACTCATTGGTATTGTGCTTATATTAACAGCGCGTTTGTCTACCAAGACTGTATTGATTATAGCTACAATCTTTATTCTTCAGCCTATAGAGTGGGGGCGGGTGATATATGCTTTGGTTAATCCGGACTATGTAATGGGCGAAAGTATGGTAGGATACCATTATGGTAAGTTAAATCCTATCTTGATAGATAAATCGGCAAGCTTGAGTGATATCTTTAATGTAATGTTGCATCATGGAGAATGGGGTAGCTTTATGTGGGCATGGGAAAATGGACGTTTTTGTCAGGTTGCCGGACTGTTCTTATTCGGAATGCTTATAGGGCGTACAGAATTTTTCCTTCATCCCGAAACCAATATTCGCAAATGGGTTCGTATGATAATTCTTGGAGTTGTTTGTTTCTTCCCTCTCAAAGGGTTGACCCTTATGCTTCCGGGCTTTATTGAAAATAAAGCAGTGTTAGAGCCTTTGGGTATAATAGTTCAATCTTTTACCAATGTTTCATTTCTGTTTTTCCTTGTGTCATTAGTCCTTATTGTTTATTATTCTACTGAAAAAGGACAATACTTATTAAGGAAATTAATACCTTATGGTAAAATGAGCCTTACCAATTATATAACTCAATCTTTGCTAGGTGGTGCAATATTTTATAGCTGGGGGCTTGGTCTATCAGTGAGTATAACAATGTCCTTTCTGATCGGGGTCGGAATATTCATCGTACAATATATATTCTCTTGTTGGTGGATGAAAAACCACAAGCATGGACCTCTAGAATATATATGGAAAAAGGCAACATGGATTGGCTCAAAGAAAGATTAAAACGTTTGTATTGATATTAAAAATAAAACCTCAAAAGCAAAATGAAGCTTTTGAGGTTTTATTTTAGATTTGTATGATATTTTCTAATTCGAGGGTTTCAACCCTTTTTCGAAAACTTCTGTAATTGTAGCCTCTATGATTTTGCTTTCACTGATTTTTAAATCTTTTGCAATTTGGCTTTTCAAATCAGATTGAACGTAAATCAAAGGATCTTCGCAAATTACTTTCTTTAATCCCCTTGAGTCATCCAGTGTTGCATAATCTTTATCCTGCATTTTATATTTACCTTTTAGAGGGTCTGCGAAATTAAGATAATAATAATAGGTCTTATCATTCTTAAATTCATAGCTCGTATGCTCGGATATTACATTTTGTTTGATGTATTCTTCAATTTTTTCTTTTAACGCCGGATCTGTGACGGAGATATCAATTTTTGTTTCTGTATATATCCAATGCCCTTCTATGGTGTTTGTAGCCGGGTTTTCGTCCCCATCACAAGACAGCATAAAGAGACCTATAGAAAAGGCCATTAGTATATATGTTAAAAATTTCGCTTTCACAGCTTTAATATTAATAATAATTTACAAATGTACATATATTAAACGTAAAAATAGCTAAAATGTTGCATCTTTTTCGATAAAAAATCGGACAAAAAGATTTATCCGATTTCTCAACACCAAACTTATTATCTATTATCATTGAGTAGGTAATGCATCTTTTATATAAGATGTTCTATTATGACTTCAATCAATAGTAAAATTGTAAAAACAACGATTATAACCATATCTGTTTATATTTATATTGAAATCTTTATAAGATCTGTTTAAGGGATATTCTTTTATAACTTTCTTGTCACGTGGCGTTTTTATCACAATCTCAAACGTTTCTAAACTCCATGGGTTTGAATTTGTATGCCATGTAGGATTAATTGTTAATAAAGAATCAGTCAGGGTGTAATCTAAGTGTAAATCTTCAACTTTTCTTTTAGCCGTCATTTCGTTGTCTGCGAAATTCTTCTTATGTATTTCAATTACATAATTGGTTAATGTTGTATCCACACTGGTTTGTATTGAAGGTAACACACACAGCTTTTTGTTGTCCGAAGATCCGGTATATAAAACAAATGGATTGTTCGGTTGTGATTCTGCGCTTAAATATTCGCTACCCAATTTTACGTATAGTGAATCTGAGGTTGTATTTGCATCTACACTCTCAACAGCTTCGGCAGTGTGACGATGGTTTAATCCGAATTTAAATCCGGTATTTCCTAAATAAAAAGAAGCCCCTAACCATAATACAAATCCTATAACAAAACTTATTAATGTCTGAGTTGTAAATGGAGATCTTTTCAAGATTTTAATCATTAGAGATAGCAGCCCCATTAGTGGAATTAAAGATGCTAATAAGAATGCAATCTTTAAATTAATCGAACTTAATCCTAATAGTATGAGATAATTATTCAGACCTAGGATTGTTGTGTCAAAATACAACCAAATAAAGGAACCAATCATCGCAATGATGATGAGAAACAAGATTACAGCTAAAATACCAATGAATACATTCACAAGGATGCCTATTGCCGAAGCTAAAGAACTGCCTTTGTATTTTCGGGCTGATTGTGTGCGGTCTTCTTCAATATTTGAAATAGACGGATCAGATCCGGTCATCGATAGTTTTTGCTTGAAAGAGTGAGCCGCAGGCATTACTGCCCATAGGATACCATATATCAGCACCATGACCATGCATGAAGGCCCTCTGTGTATAAACAATAGCAAGAAAAGGAATATTCCCGAGAATATAAGACGCATGATAGTTGTGTCTATTCTGAAATAGTGCCCCAATCCGCTGCACACTCCACCAATGAATTTGTTGTCAGTGTCTCTGTATAGCTTCTTCTTGAACAAATCCTGTGTGTTGTCGGTTGCATAGTCTGATTTACCAAAAGATTTCTTTTCAGAATCTTCTTCCGCGTATTCCTCTTGCGGAGCATCGTCAAAGTCTTTTGGGCTTCCCATAATTTTTATAATATCCAACGCATCCGCCATAGATACCACCCCATCCGCCGAGCTTACACGCATTTGTAATAATTCGCTCAAACGAAGTTCGATGTCGGATATGATTTCACCCGATTCCGAGTTTTTTTCGAAGTGCCTCCTTAAGGCTTTCAGGTAATCGTCGAGGACACGGAATGCATCTTCTTCGAGATTGAAAGCTAATCCTCCTATGCTAACTCTAATTGTTGGTTTCATTGTTATCAGATTTTATTTATTTCTAATATTGTCTATCACTCTTACCAGATCAGTCCAAGCTCCATCCAGTTCTCCTAATACAGCATTTCCTTTTTCTGTGATTGCATAATATTTCCGGGGCGGTCCTTGTGTCGATTCTTCCCATCTGTAAGAGAGTAATCCTTGATTTTTTTGACGTGTAAGCAACGGGTATAATGTTCCTTCGACCACGATCATCTCCGAATCTTTCAGTTCATTTATTATATCTGATACGTATGCGTCTCCTTTAGATAGAATACTGAGGATGCAATATTCTAATATGCCCTTACGCATCTGAGCCTTTATGTTGTCTACATTTATAGTTTCCATATTGTTCAATTATTTCTGTTGTGATGTGAATCTTCTGATGTTTTCGGCTGTCGGAGCATAACCTCTCAGCTCCAGCTTCTGAGCTACACTTATAGCTCTAGGCATTACAATCCAAAGGACACAGTATACAAGGATGGCTGTACCATACAAGAAAGAAGTAGCTGCAAAAATCACCCTGATGATAGTTACGTCGATACCAAGGTATAAAGCCAATCCGCTACATACACCTGATATCATTTTTTCGTCAATATCTCTATACATGCGTTTATCTCCTCTTGTATATTCTTTATCTGAGCTCTTATAATTTTTATATTCAGTTTTCTGATCCGACGATTTAGAGTCTACTTCGCCTAAATGGTCTATTACTGTTTGTACTTGTTTCATATCGACAACTTGATTTGAATATTTCATTTCTTTTTGTAATATCTCAGCTACACGAGCTTCAACATCTTCCATTACTTCACGAGCTTCCTGTTTGTCAGGAATAGTTTCTTCGAATCTTTTCAGATAATCTTTTAATCTGAAATATGCATCGTCTTCCATTGTGAAATTGATGCCTCCTATACTTACTTCAATAACCTTTTTCATATTTTAGACTATTTGTTTTTTTTGTATTCTATTACCTAATATTATCCTATGCAATGTTGTTTGTAATGCAAATATATAAATAAATATAAGTACTATGTAATGCATAGTACTTATGGGTAAATTGTGTATTTTGTTTATGTTGTTGATATATAGGTTTTTATGTGTTTTGTGTCATTGAATAATTAACTTTAATTAACTATTTTGTTTGTTCATTATTGAAAAAATGATATATGAATAATAAAGAAAGCCGTGTTAGTGAGATACTATATATCTTACTCACACGGGTTAAAGAGTTGGGTATGTCACCGAAAATAGGAGACAGACCTAGATTTATTTTAAACTTAATTTATACTACTATTTTCATCTTTTAATTATGATTAGAATCCTCGTCTGTTATTTGGTCTGATTTATTATCATCATTGTACCAATTTACTCTTCTCAATACAAACATTACGATAGCCAATGCTATAAACAGCCCAATAGCTCCGAATAATAAAGAGAGGTTTTCCAACTGTAATACTATATACAGATAGGTATATAGTCCCGCAAGGAATAGCCCCATCATACCTGCTTGTTTGGTGCTGCGAAACATTGTTATTGAATATAAGGAAATGAGGATAGTCGTTGCAGAACTCGAAATCAGATATGATAAACCAAAACTGAGGTGCTCCGATATCGCAAGTAATAGTACATAGAATATAACGAGCCCACTGCTTACTAATAAATATTGTACAGGGTGAATCTTTTTTGGGCTAAGAAGTTCAACTAAGAAAAATACTACAAAAGTGAATACTATAAACATGATTGCATATTTTACTGAACGCATTGTCATCTGGTATTTGTCAACCGGGAATTTCATATCTACACCTAAGGCAGATGATTTTAATACGTCGTTATCTCCAACCCACATTTGTACATAATTGCGGTTGTAATCAAATATATCCCACTTTGCATCAAAGCCGTCTTTATTCACGGTGCGTTCTGTAGGTAAGAAGTTGCCATCAAAAGATACGGTATTCCATGACGATTTAAGGTGTATGGCACTTTCTTTTCCAACAGGGTTGATGTATAATCCTTCGCTTCCATTAAGAGCCAGTTCGAAATTGAAATCGTAACTGTTGATAGCGGGATCTAAAGGTGTTTCAACAGTCACTCCCGACTTCACAAAAGAATTATTCTTAATTCCCGGCTGAACGATTTGCGGTTTCCCATTTACGTTGAATACAATCTTATTCTTAATCCCTTGTAGGTATGTAATACCAATCAAGACAAAAGCCTTATCCCACATTACTTGCTCGGGTTTTATGTTTAACTTAGCATAATCCGGTAGAGAGAAAGTTCCGCTTATTTGCAAATTTGATTGATATACTAATGCTTTGAAAAGTGTACGAAAACGTTCTTCTGTTTTTATATTTCCTTCGACATTGAAGCTGTCGGGAAGAAAATAGGCATAGCTGGTAATAACATTCTGATTTTTATCTGTCCCGTCTTGTAAAGGGAGTACCAGTATTGGTCCCGATATAGTTTGAATTCCACTCCATTTCTGGCTTATTTCGTCTTGAACTGCTTTCTGATTTCCTTCACGTTCCTCAACTAGAGATCTTATCAGATTGATAGGCAATAGCATGACGATAATTAAAACTGCAACAACTATGACTTTTACAAAAATCATGTTTACACCGAAATCGAATTTTGTTTTCATAAATAATTAAATTAATGATGTGTGTGTAAAAAGTTTTTTGAAATACAAAGTGTGTGAATAAAAAAAATTACGACAGAGGATTAAGTAATCTCTCGAGAGCGTCTATATGTTCTTTAAAGAGTTTCTGTCCCAGAGGAGTTACTTTGTAAGATGTATTGGGTTTCCTTCCCAGAAACTGTTTTCTTACCTCAATTACTTCCTCTTTTTCTAAAGCCTTCAAGTGGCTGGCCAGATTTCCGTCGGTAACGTCAAGCAGCTCTTTCATTGTATTGAAGTCTACACTGTCATTTACCATTAGCACCGACATTATACCTAAGCGGATACGGCTGTCGAAGATTTTATTCAATCCTGATATAATATCTTTCATAATCAACCGTTTTTCTGTGATTTTACATCATATTTGTAATGTATTAGTATGCCATACACAATATGTAAAACGCCAAAACCTATTCCCCAGAATATAAGATCGTAGCCTACAGTTATAGCCGCAGCCAACCCCAATATTATTTCGCATGCTCCTAATACCTTTACATCTCGGAATGTACGAGAACCAGCAGCTATGAGTCCTAGTCCGTAAAAAATGAGCATACACGGTGCTACCATAAAGTAAACATCTTTGTAAATAAGGATAATGGATAATAGACCTCCTGATACTAATGGCACGCAAAAATCTTTAGCTATCTCTAATGTTACAGGCATCCAAAGTTTCGAATTGCTTTTTTTCGCCTTGCGGGCTGAGAAATATAATCCCACTGTAACAGCTCCAATAAGTACAACCGCCGCAATCAGAATAAGATCATATAAAAGATTCCCGGTAAAAGTAAATTTGCCTATCAATACAAAATAAGCCGATATAGCACCAAGTATAGCAAATGTACCTGCCATAACACCAGACATGCCGCTGATCGATAAGAATTTACTGGAACGTTCCATCATAGAACGTATGTGTTTTATATCATCTAAATTTGTATCCATAATATTTACTTTGAAATACAAAGTAATATGATATATTTTGATTGTGCAACAAAATAACCGAAATTTTTTATAAAGATAGGGAATGAAAAACTCCCTGCTTAACATCTTGTATAAGCAGGGAGTTTTTAAGTTTTAATTATCTTTAAATGAGTTCTCTATGTTAGGCGTTTAAAAAGACTTCCCTTTCCTTCAAAACTTTTATCATATCAGCAGTCATTTTCTCCAGATCATATTCAGGACACCATCCCCATTCGTGACGAGCGCAAGTGTCGTCAAGCGAGTTTGGCCACGAATCTGCTATAGCCTGTTTTAGAGGGTCTACTTCATATTCCATTACGAAACTAGGGTAATGTTTTTTTATTGCTGTATAGATCATTTCCGGGTCGAAGCTCATAGATGCGATATTAAATGAGTTTCGGTGAATAAGTTTTGCAGGGTCGGCTTCCATTATACTTACTGCTGCATTTAGGGCATCAGGCATATACATCATGTCCATGAAAGTTCCCGGTTTCAGAGGGCATATAAATTTTTCCTCTCTTACTGCATTGTAATATATCTCAACGGCATAATCGGTCGTCCCTCCACCGGGATGAGTAAGATTGGATATGATACCCGGAAAACGTACCGAGCGAGTGTCTACTCCCCATCTGGTATAATAATAGTCGCTAAGCAGTTCACCCATTACTTTCGTAATTCCATACACCGTATTTGGACGTTGGATGGTATCTTGAGGTGTTTTGTCTTTTGGTGTGTTAGGACCGAAAGCACCTATAGAACTGGGAGTAAAAACGGCACAACCAAACTCGCGTGCTACATCGAGGCAATTCATCAGGCTATTTACTCCGACATCCCATCCTAACTTAGGATTTTTTTCGGCAGTGGCCGATAATATTGCTGCCAGATTGTAAATAGTATCAATTTTGTATTTTTTTACTGCGTCTGCTATTTGCTGTTTGTCTGTAGCGTCTATTTCTACAGTAGGGCCCGATTCGAAAAAGTTTTCAGGAAAAGGAGGTTTGTAATATCCGCAGATAACATTACTCTCTCCATAAATAGAGCGCAATTTAATACTTAATTCCGAGCCTATTTGACCCGTACTGCCTACGATAAGAATGTTTTTCATAAAAGAAAAATCTGATTGTAAAAGGGTGATTGTTTAGTTGTATCTTGTTTCAATATCTCACTTACTTAATAACGCCCAGTTCTTTTCCTACCTTCGTAAATGCGGCGATACATTTATCGAGATGTTCTTTTTCGTGTCCTGCTGATATTTGTACACGGATACGAGCTAAATCTTTTGGTACTACAGGATAGTAGAAGCCTGTAACATAAATACCTTCGTCTAATAATTTTGCAGCCATATCTTGCGATAACTTTGCATCATAAAGCATTACGGCACAGATAGAAGACTGAGTCGGTTTGATGTCAAACCCTGCTGCTTTCATTTTTTCTACAAAGTAGTCGGTGTTGGCATGCAGCTTGTCTTGCAACTCATTTGTGCGATCCATCATTTCAAACATCTTAATACCTGCTGCAGCTATAGCCGGAGGAATAGAGTTTGAAAATAAGTAAGGGCGGGAACGTTGACGCAACATGTCGATGATTTCTTTCTTTCCTGTAGTAAAGCCGCCAATAGCTCCTCCAAATGATTTGCCAAGCGTGCCTGTAATGATTTCTATCTTTCCGCGAAGATTAAACAGTTCGGTGGTTCCGCGTCCTGTTTTACCTACAACTCCCGCAGAGTGCGATTCGTCGATCATAATCATTGCATCATACTTTTGTGCCAGCTCATATATTTTATCCATTGGAGCCACATTGCCATCCATTGAGAAAACTCCGTCTGTAACTATTATACGGAAACGTTGGGCTTGGGCTGCTTGCAATTGTTTTTCCAAATCAGCCATATCTGCATTTGCATAACGATATCGTACAGCCTTACATAGGCGTACACCATCTATTATTGAAGCATGATTTAAAGAATCGGATATAATTGCATCTTGTTCGTTCAAAAGAGGTTCAAATACACCACCGTTGGCATCGAAGCATGCTGCATATAAAATTGAATCTTCTGTACCGAAGAATTTAGCAATGGCTGCTTCCAATTGTTTGTGCAGGTCTTGCGTTCCGCAAATAAAACGTACAGAAGAAACGCCAAAACCACGTGCATCCATAGCATCTTTGGCGGCTTGTATAAGTTCCTTATTGTTAGACAATCCTAGATAGTTGTTGGCGCAGAAATTAAGGACTTCCTGTCCGGTATTTACTTTGATTGCAGCACCCTGAGGTGATACAATAATACGTTCGTTCTTATATAATCCTGCTGACTGAATGTCAGCTAATTCGTTTTGTAGGTGCTTTTGAAAACCAGAATAAGTGCTCATGATAATTATATTTTTGAAACAAAGGTAATAAAATGCTACTAACTAAAAGTGTCAAAATGTTTAAAAATAGTGTCCTCAATGTCATTATTAGTATCTCTATCTTATCCTTTAACTCTGTAGAGTGCACTTCTGTTTGAGATTGTAGGCGCAATAAGCAAAAAGAGGGCTTATTGTACAATATATCCAATTTAAACTTTCCGTGAAAAAAAGATTATTGGTACATTTACAAATCAATATAAAATATGAGATTTTTATTATGAAAAAAGTTATTTTGTTATTCGTATTACTAAGTGTTTGTTTTATCCATACATACTCTCAGAACCAACTTCTTGTATTGGATAATTATACTATTCCGGTGAATAAAAAGGGCGCTGTTATAGGAAAAGTTATTTCAACAGCAAATGAAAAGACTACATTAAAAGATCCTTCCGGGTTATTTGAAATCGATAAAGAAAAAAATATAAGGCTCAAGAAAGAAAAGCAGTTAACTCCAAACTCGCCTATTTCTTATGAGATAATATTAAAAGAAGGAAAGTCCCAAAAGTCATTCAAGCTGGTAAAAGATGAGTTTTTACATAATAAGGTGATTGCTCACAGAGGAGCTTGGAAAGATCGTGATTTTAGCCATAATTCGATGAGTTCATTGAAGCATGCCGTAGAAATAGGTTGTGAAGGTTCAGAGCTGGATGTATGGATGTCATCAGACGATGTTGTTGTACTCTCACACGATCCTTCGATAGGAGGGAAGGATGTTGAATCAACTACAGCTGCAGAATTGTCTGCTGTAGCATTGAAGAATGGAGATTTTGTACCAACTCTAGAAGAGTATATCAACTATATAAAAACACAAAATAAAACAAAACTAATCATAGAAATAAAAGGAACAAATAAAGGAAAGGCTATCGCCGACTCTGTTGTGTATTTAGTACATCGGATGAAAGCTCAGGCATGGGTAGATTATATATCTTTCGGTATGCAATATCTTACTCGAGTTAAAGAATTAGATCCTGCAGCAAAAGTACTTTATTTAGGATCGGATAAAAGCTTGGAAGAGTTAAAAGCAGCAAATATAGATGGAATTGATTTCCATTATTCATTATTTCAAAAAGATTCCAAATTAGCTGATGAGGCGAAGTCAATGGGTTTGCTTACTAATGCTTGGACGGTGAATAAAGAAGAAGATATGCAAACAATGCTGAAATTAAAACTGGATTTCATCACAACCGATGAGCCGGAATTGCTTCTTAGATTATTAGAAAAATAAAGGAAAAAGGCATATTGATTAGAAACGCTGAAAATATTTTCAGCGTTTTTTTTATGAAAAATCAAACTGATAATTCTCTACTAGATAAAAGGTACTGAATAACAGGAAGGATAATCAATATCTCGCACGGCAAATAGTCTTGAGAGTATGATTTTATAAATATGAGAAGCGGTAGAATATACAATTTTACTGCTTTTTTATCTCTTTAATACAACAAGTTTGTGTTAAATTGAAGCATTTATTCTTAATTTTATATTAAATACTTCTTATTGTAAATTTAATTGCCTATTTTCATATGAAGCGTTTTTAATACAAACAAACCAAAACATAAAAAGCAATAGTTTTTACTAATCGGTCTCAAGGTATAAGCATTACTTTATATTGATATATGAAGTAATAATAGTGTGCTTTAGTGCAAGCTATTGAACGTAATATTTATTAATACAAATAACAAAATTATGAATAAAAAAGAATTGGAAGGAAAGGTAGCAATTGTTACCGGTGGAGGATCAGGTATTGGCAAGATGTCAGCTTTATTATATGCTCAATCCGGAGCTAAGGTTGTTGTAGCAGATATATCGGAAAGAGATGGACAGAACGTTACCGATGAAATTGTAGAAAAAGGGGGTGAAGCTATATTTGTAAAAACAGATGTATCTCAGGCTCAAGACAACGAGAATCTTGTGAATAAAGCACTGGAGGTATATGGTAAGCTAGACATTGCGTTCAATAATGCTGGAATTAAAGGACCTATTGCTCCTCTTGCTGATTACCCTATTGAGCAATGGAATAAAATATTACAGATCAATCTATCAAGTGTTTTTTACGGAATGCACTATCAAATACCGGCAATGCTTAAGAGCGGTGGTGGCAATATAGTAAATACTGTATCTATAATGGCACAATTGGCCGCTTATGGAAATTCCGGCTATGTGGCAACAAAACATGGTGTACTGGGACTAACAAAGAGTGCCTCTGTTGAGTATGGAAAATTAGGAATCAGAGCGAATGCTGTAGCTCCCGGTTTTACTGAAACTCCAATGTTTGTAGATTCTATAACACAAGATTTTTTGGATGAGAAAGTGAAAAAACAAGGTATGGGACGCATGGGTACACCCCAAGAGATTGCCAATATGGCCCTTTGGCTGAGTGGTGATAAATCGTCATTCTGTAATGGCGGGCTATATGTTGTTGACGGCGGTTTCTTAATAGAACAATAAAAATAAAACAGGATATTCATCGTGAATATCCTGTTTTATTTTTATTATCCGCCCGAAGAGTCTACTTTTTATTGTTTTTTTTCTCTTTTTGAATGTATGAGAATGAAGTTATATAATTCTCAAATGTTTTATTATACTTTGTTGTTCCAGACATCACGATCTGAGAAACAAGGTTGTTTTCGTCAAAAGTATAATTGTATTTTATATCAGCATACTTTCTTTCTCCTTCCATTTGAATAATTTCTGCTTGGATAATATTGTTTTTATTTTTTGTCCCCATATGCTCCGACAGAAACGGAAGGCTTGCCATTAGCCAACATGTACTTGCCATATTGAACGTATTGCGTGGCATTTCATAGCAATAGTCCGATGGTGCTGCGTATTCCTTATCATCGTATGTATACACAAACCTGTATCCTTTAGATGTTGTGATCTCTGTTATATTTCCATCAGTAACAGTATAATTTTCAGTATAATTCAAAGATGAGGTCACGCCTGTCTTATCATAATGATCAAGTTGTTTGATATATCCCGCATCGTCATAAATAAATGTGGTAGAGTCGTTGATAGCTACCTGCTTTGAGACCTTTCCGTTTGATGTTCTTTCTGTGTATCTTACATGTAAAGCATATTCAGCTTGCTTTTTATCATTACGAAAGACTAACAAGCTATCATAATATATTGTAGACTCGCTTTGTTTTATTAATCTGGAATATGATATTTTTCTGTCGCTTATATAGTCTACTACTATTGCGGAATCTTTGATGTTAGAACTTTGTATCGTTCTCATCAAGTCATTATCTGTATATGTAAATTCCTGACTATAACGAAAAGAAAAACCCGGATTATCTTCAGGGTAAGTAACTGTTTTTAATAACCAATAATATTCAGGTATTTCGGGCTCAGGTTCAGGATCTTCTTGCGGAGGATGATATAATCTTATTGATTCATCCGAGCAGGATAAGCATATGATAATAAGTATTATACTAGATATTACATAAGAGGAGAATTTCATTTTCTTAGTTTTGTTTAGGCTTTACTATTAGACACACAAAGATAATAAATATAATATTAAAAAGTAATCTAATTTGTTAAAGGTATGATATGAAATATTTCAAAAATCAGATTAATGAAGAGACACAAACTCATTCTATAATTTGTACATTTGTAGTATATAAAAACACTAAAGTTAAAGATATGAAGTTCAGGTCAGTAATTCTATTGCTCAATTTGATTGTCGCAGTCACTTTGTTTGGGCAGAAAAAAGAGAGCTTATTACAGGCATATACCACCCCTCCGGTAACAATCGTAAACCCACTAAAGATTGATAGTGTAAACTTGAAAGGAGAAAAGTTTTCTGAATCAGATTTGCTAAAAATGTCGATTTCAATACCAGAGCAGTCTGCTTTTGTAAGGCCACTGAAAGCTGATAGTGATGGTTTTTTATATCCTGAAAAACCACAGGATGGAGCCTCCTCTTTGCAACTGATATCATTTTATATTACTTCAGATCGATATGCGAAAGGAACATTGAGAGTGACTAGCCCTAATATGTTGGAGATATACATTGATGGTAAGCTGGCTGCTTCAAAAACAACAAAAGAAAAAACTTTTCGGTCTGACAAAAAAGATATAACAGCTTCAATAAATCCTTATCCATTACAAAATCGTGTCGTAATAAAGCTCTTGGCTTCGGCTAAAGATGAAGTACCCCCTACGTTGAAAATTGAAATAGAAAACGAAAAAACTGATTCTGTCTCTAATTTTACAATGTCAAATGCTGTAAACCGAAATGTGAATTTTTCAGATATGCTTCTGGGCAAACGAGTGACAAACGTAAGTTTATCAGCAGGAGGACAATATGCATTACTATCTTATAGAGAAACATTTGGAGAGAAGAGTGCTACAACTACTGAGCTATATAACCTAAAAACTCGTATTAGTCTTTTAATTGATACTGACGGACGTAAGAGCCAGCTTGCCTGGATGCCTAAAAGCGAGAAAATGTTTTATGTTTCTAAAGATGACTCAGGTTCAGAGCTAAGGACAATAGATCCTGCAACATTGCAGGAAGCTGTACTCGCAAAGAATATACCGGATGAAAGCATTATGTTTTCGCCTGATGAAAAAACTTTATTCTATACCAAGCTTGAAAAAGAAGCTGAGAATAAAAATGATCTGAGGCTCTTAAGGTCGCCCGAGGATCGTCAACCCGGTTATGGAAACAGGTCTTTTATATATAAATATGATTTGGCTACAGGGCTAAGTCAACAATTGACATTTGGGACTCATTCTACAGCATTGAATGATATAAGTGCAGATTCGAAGCAGTTATTGATATCAATATCAGAAGAGACTGTTACCAGCAGACCTTTTAGTACAAATTCTATGTTTAAGCTGGATTTATCAACTATGACAGTTGATACTCTTTGGACAAAAGAAAGCTTTGCATATAATGCTTCATTTTCTCCCGATGGAAAGAAAATCCTTGTTGCCGGAGCCGGTGAAGCATTCGGGGGAATAGGGCTGAACATTGAGGAAGGGCAGGTTGCGAATAGTTATAATACTCTCGCTTTCATAATGGATTTAGAAACTAGAAAGATAGATCCGATAACTAAAAATTTTGATCCAAGTATTGACGCCTATTTTTGGAATAAAAAAGATAACCTTATATACTTTCGCACAACAGATAAAGACTGTGTGAATATGTATACTTATAATCTTTCGACTAAAGCATTTTCTAAACTCCCTTTAGACGAGGAGGTTATTCGTACATTTAGTACTGCGGGGAATGCCCTTTTAGGTGTATATGCTGGTGTTAGCGTATCTAACTCTACCAGAGCTTATATTTATGATCTTAAAACGCAAAAATCCATTTTAATAGCCGATCCGTACAAAGAGAGATTATCTCAAATGACATTAGGTAAGGTTGAGGGATGGAATTTTACAAATTCAGCCGGAACAGAGATTACAGGAATGTTCTATTTACCACCTAATTTTGATCCAGCGAAAAAATATCCAATGATTGTTTATTATTATGGTGGTACTATGCCTACATCCCGTACATTCGAAGGGCCATATCCCGGTCATGTATTTGCTTCACAGGGATACGTTGTTTATGTAGTGCAGCCAAGTGGTGCTACTGGTTTTGGCCAGAAGTTTTCGGCTCTTCATGTTAATGCTTGGGGAAAGCGTACTGCTGAAGATATAATAGAGGGAACGAAGCAGTTTGTGAAAGAACATCCGTATGTAAATGATAAGAAGATTGGTTGTATCGGAGCTTCGTACGGCGGTTTTATGACAATGTACCTTCAAACTCAAACTGACATGTTTGCTGCTGCTGTTTCCCACGCAGGAATCAGTTCTATCAGTAGTTATTGGGGTGAAGGATATTGGGGTTATACATATAGTTCGGGGGCTAGTGCAAATAGCTACCCTTGGAATAATCCGGACTTATATGTTAAACAGAGCCCTTTGTTTAGTGCTGATAAAATAAAAACACCTCTTTTGTTAACACACGGAACCGTGGACACAAATGTTCCTATCGGTGAAAGTATTCAAATGTATACGGCTCTCAAGATACTCGGAAAACCGGTTGAATTTATTCAGGTAAAAGATGAAAATCATGGAGTCGCAAATTATAAAAGACGGGTGGAATGGAATAACTCTATAATGGCTTGGTTTAGCAAATGGCTTAAGGAGGATACTGCCTGGTGGAATGCCTTATACCCGGATAAGTAAGTGTAAGTTTAGAAGGATATTAAGGAGGATATTGATGAAAATTCAGTATCCTTTTTTATTTTATTAAAAAGAGGCTTACTGTTTTACTTGGTTTAGAAATGTATTAAAGGAATACAATTATGTAACTTTACCTTTCGGTATGTCATGCTAAAGCTATAACATTATGAAAAACGGAGTGATGATGCAATACTTCGAATGGAATTTGCCAAATGATGGTAAACTGTGGAAGCAACTTTGTGCAGATGCCAGGCATCTACATGAAATTGGTATTACTGCTGTTTGGATACCGCCAGCCTACAAGGCTGATGAGCAACAAGATGAAGGGTATGCAACGTATGATCTCTTTGATTTGGGAGAGTTCTTTCAAAATAATACGGTCAGGACAAAATATGGAACGAAGGAAGAGTTGAAGTCTATGATTTCCGAACTGCATAAATATAATATTTCGGTATACCTTGATGCTGTGATGAATCATAAGGCAGAGGGAGATTATACTGAAAAGTTTACAGTTAGAGAGGTAGACCCTGAAGAGAGGAATCGCGATATCTCTGATGAGTTTGAAATACAGTCTTGGACGGGGTATGATTTTCTTGGACGTGCAGATAAATATTCTAGTTTCAAGTGGCATTGGTATCACTTTTCGGGTGTAGGGTTCGATGATATAAAAAGGAGAAGTGGTATTTTTCGCATTATAGGAGACAATAAGAATTGGAGTAGAGGGGTAGATTTAGAACACGGGAATTATGATTTTTTGATGTACAACGATATCGATTTGAATCATCCCGCAGTCATTACCGAACTCAACCGTTGGGGAGTATGGGTAGCTAACGAACTGAATCTTGATGGGATGCGCTTGGATGCTATTAAACACATGGATGATAAGTTTATCAAACAGTTTATCCAGTGGGTTAGAATGAACAGAGGCGAAGATTTCTATGCTGTAGGCGAATATTGGAGTGGCAATGTAGATATTTTAAATAACTATTTGGAAGCAGTGGATAAGAGCATCGATCTTTTTGATGTGCCTTTGCACTATAATCTGTACGATGCTTCCAGAAAGAAAAAAGAGTATGATATGAGAAATCTATTGAAAGACTCTTTGTCGATTATGCATCCTGAGTTAGGTGTGACTTTTGTTGATAATCACGATTCACAGAAAGGAAGTTCGTTAGAGTCTGAGGTTGAAGATTGGTTCAAGCCATCGGCATACGCCTTGATATTATTAATGAAAGACGGGTATCCATGTATTTTTTATGGAGACTATTATGGTGTGAATGGTAAAATACCCAATCATCGAAAAACGATAGATATACTACTAAAAACGAGACATAAATACGCATACGGTCATCAAGTTGATTATTTCGATCATGTAGCTATTGTTGGTTTTGTGAGACTGGGTGATACAGATCATTTAGATTCAGGTCTGGCTTTACTTATATCCAATGGTGAAGATGGAAGTAAAATGATGAATATTGGCACTCACCGAAGTGGCGAAGTTTGGCATGATTTAACCGGGAATGTAGAATATGATATACTTATAGATAAGTATGGTTATGGAGCGTTTGCAGTTAAAGAGGATCGTTTTTCCGTATGGGTAAAAAAGTCTAACGGCTGCAAAAGGAATTGATATCTCATCTTTTACAGCCGTTGCTTATACTATATTTTAATTATTTAAATAGTAATGGCAAAAATTCTGATAAGTATACACGCCAGTTGCTCCAAGTGTGTCCACCCTCAGATTCTACATAAGTGTATTTAGCACCCATATTATCAAGCTTGGCTCTGAATCCTTCTACATCTTTATATAGAAAGTCTGTCTTTCCTATTCCTATCCAATAAAGTTTATAGCCATTATTTATTTGTCCTGATAGTGTTCCATCGATATCTTCATAAACTTTTGAATTCTTATTTGGCGGATTTATCGCAGGAGAAAACAAACCAATGTAGTCGAATGTATTCGGATAATATCGTGAGATATGTAGCGAGTGGTATCCTCCCATAGATAAACCAGCTATAGCACGCTCCGAACGGTCTGTGTAGACCCGGTAATTGCTTTCTATAAATTTTATTATATCCGGGAATGTTTCTTCCATCTTTCCATCCATCGTTTGAGGTAACTGGAATACGGGTTTGTAGAATCCCAGACTGGATTCTCCGGGAGCAGCCTCTTGAGATACATTTCCGTTCGACATCACGATAAGCATAGGTTTAGCCTTGCCTTGAGCAATAAGATTATCTACGATCTGTGAAGTTCGTCCCAGAGCCATCCATGCTTCTTCATCTCCACCCATTCCATGTAGTAAATACAAAACAGGGTATTTATCTTTACCTGTTTCATATCCCGGAGGAGTATAGATTGTAATACGGCGTGTTTTATTATTTCCGGGAGAGTCGTACCAACGACGAGTAACCGAACCATGAGGTACGTTTTGCACTTTATATAGATCTCCGTTGCCGTTACCTACTATAAATATATTAGATACCGTAGCTACATCTCTGTTGAGATATACATTATTAGGGTCTTTTGTTTCTACTCCGTTTACAAAGAATGAATAGCTATAAAGATCAGAATGTAAAGCTTCTGTCGTGTAAGACCAAAGCCCTTTTGCGTCTTTAGTAAGGCTTACCATTCCCGGCTTCCAGTTATCTCGAGGAATCCAGTCTCCGGTGATTTCTACCGTGTTTGCATTCGGAGCATATAGACGGAATGTAACAGTATTGTTACTGTGTACTTCCGGGGAAATAATATCCGAACCCTCACCCAATGCCTGTTGTGCATGGATATATACCATTGATATGATTAAAGTAATGGTAAATAAAAAAGTTCTTTTCATGTTTATAAATTTAGGTTTCATCATCTTTATAGTCGTCAATAGTCATTGCAGTGTCTTTTTCATCTAAATACTCTCTCTTGAATATGTCAATGCAAAGGATAAATACGGAAAGCAGTAATGGACCGAATATTACACCCCAAAAACCAAATAATGTAAGACCGATTATAACACCGAATACAGTTATTAACGGATGCGTATCTGCCATTTTCTTTTGTAATATAAAACGGATCAGATTGTCGGAGTTGGATATTACAATCAGAGCATATATAGCTAAGCCAATGGCATTAAACCAATCGCCGGTTAGTGCTAAATAGACAGCCAACGGGAACCATATCAGTGATGTACCGATTAATGGTATAATCGTAGCAAAACATGTGAGGAATCCGAACAGAATAGGGCTGGGCGCATCAAATATAATGTATCCGATTGTGGCAACAACACCTTGTATTATAGCTAATAGAGGTATTCCGATAGCATTTGATGTTACCATCATTTTCACAGAATGTATAACACTCTTTTTATTATTATCATCGAAAGGAAGGAGTGAGAAAAGATATTTCTCCATTCGTTCACCACCGATTAGCATAAAATAAAGTACAAAGACAAGTACCAGAGAATTGATGATAAAACTGCTGACGCTATCTAATAATATCTGACCTATTTTAGGTAAATAAGATGCTGCGCTTATCAAATTTTCTGAACTAAGTACATTGTAACCTGTCTTTTGTTGAATTAACTCATTGAAATGTTGTATTCCTGATATGTAAGACGACGGATCAAGATTTATATTGTTTAGTTCTCCTACTAATAACCATACTGCCACAGAAATGGGGATAAGAAAACATAATATGGCCTCGATAACAATAAGAATAGCAGACAAAGCCCGTCCCAAATTCTTTTTCTGCGTAAGATATCTCATTTGCCCTCTTACCATAACATAGATGGTAGAAGCTCCCAGTACCCCACTCATAAATGGTGCAAGTTCTCGGAACAGGACAACGGCTATGAAAAGAATAAGTATTATAAGGGAATACTTCCAGTACTGAGCTTTAATGTTTTCCATCTGTTCTGGTGTAATTATTAATCTACAAATCTATAAAATAATTATACAGCATTGAATCTTATAAATCAAAAAATATTTTTAATCAAATCCTAGTCTTGTATTATCTCTGAATTCAAAATATCCGATAACCTAAAGTTAAAAACAAAGCACTGTTATATGATGAAGCACTCCCTCTGGAGTAATTGATCAAACCATGCTCGTAACCAAAGTTCAGTAATATACGTTTACATTCTACTCCTGCAGATCCGGCTAAGCCCATGTCGAAGCGTTTCAGTGTTTCGCTTGAAAAAGTGTCATATTCGTACTCTGAATATTCGGTATAAGTACCATTCGATAATTCTCTATCGCCCGGTAGAGCCATTTTTAGGGCTTCTTTTGCTTTATATTTTCCACCAATACCGTAGCCAAGATATGGGCCAAAAGCAAAATTAAGGCGTACCTCCCTTGACACATTAAGTCTGTAGCCTGCTTTAATGGGCAAGACAAGATATGAAGCTCTCACCTTTTCTTCTGCCATATAAAAATCAGGAGAATAGCCATCTCCGTTAATGTCTCCGACTGCCATTGAATTCGAATTTGCTCCTTTCATAGCAAAATCCAATCCTGTTTGCAAAAATAAATTATTAGGGAGATTCATTTCCAGACCTACACCTCCACGGAATCCATATTTTGAATCGGTGGAACTACCCTTTACCCACATATCGGAAAGACTTCCTCCGGCATTGATAGTAAAAGAGAATGGAGAGCTTTGTGCCGCAATATAATTCCCTACAGACAGTAGTATTGCAAGTAATAAAAGTTTAATAGATTTCATATTCGTTATTTAGAGTTAAGTTCTGTTTTGTATCTTACATAAGCAAATTGTTTACTATCTGGTGACCAAGAATTGACATTGAATGTTCCTTGACCTCCAAAAAGCTTTATTAATGTCTGAGGTTTGTCTCCTGTAGCCGGCATTATGCGAATCTCTACATTTTTGTAGCGTAGATGCTCATGAGGTTCAAGATCTCCTTTTTTGTATGCTATATAAACTACATGTTTGCCATCGGGCGAGATATGAGGAAACCATGAGTTGCGATCTTCATCAAAAGTCATTTGAGTCTGTTCCGAACCATCTGTTTTCATTCTCCATAGTTGCATCAATCCGGTACGGACTGAGTTGAACCAGATATATTTACCATCGGGAGTGTATTCCGGCCCGTCATTCAACCCTTGCGAGAAAGTAAGACGAGTCTCATTTGTTCCATTTATATTTATAGTATATACATCCATTTCTCCTTCTCGGTTTGCACAATATGTAAGTGATCTCCCATCAGGACTCCACCCGTGCAGATAACTCGGAGCTGATGGCGTCACTTGTCTGGGAGTACCACCTTCGGCGGGCAGAACAAAAATAGTTGGTCTGCCTTGAGGTAATGAACGATGGCTTATAGCAAGCCTCTTTCCATCGGGAGAAACGAGATGGTCGTTATTACATTGGTTAGCAAAACCGGTATCTATTAAGTGAGGTTCCCCTCCCAATATGGATAGTTTATATATTAATCCCTCACTGTTATATATAAGCCATTTTCCATCAGACGTCCAGTCGGGAGCTTCTATGAGATAAGGAAATTCTTTTATTAATATACTTTTGTTTGTAGCGATGTCGAATATTTCGAGTATACTGGTTACTTTCTCCGGTTCGGGATTATAATTCATTTTATTATTGATTGTTTAGACGATAACTTACGAAGGCAATATATTTACTATCGGGTGACCATGAATTAACATTTATAGTACCCTGCCCTCCAAATAGCTTTGTCAATGTTTTTGGTTCTCCTCCATTAGTCGGCATGATCCGTAATTCGACATTCTTATTAGGCAAATGTTCATCAGGTTTTAGATCACCTTTGTAATATGCAATAAATACAACAAGCTGACCATTGGGTGATATATGTGGAAACCACGAGTTACGTGTTTCGTCAAAAGTCATTTGAGTTTGTTTCGTGCCATCTATCTTCATTCGCCATATCTGCATTAGGCCTGTGCGCACCGAATTGAACCAAATATAATTTCCATCGGGGGAGTATTCCGGACCATCATCCAAACCGTCCGAATTTGTGAGTCGTTTTTCTACGCCACCTTTAGCCGGAATAGAATAAACATCATAATTGTCTTTTCTTTCGGCACAATAAGTTAGGTATAGTCCATCAGGACTCCATCCATGTAGGTAACTTGGGGCTAGAGGTGTTATGAGTTGAGGATCTCCACCGCCAATGGGTAATGTATAGATGCGTGACTGCCCATCTTCTTTTGTGCCGTGGCTGATTGCTATTTGTTCTCCGTCGAAAGACAATACATGGTCGTTGTTGCAATTGCTTGCAAAACCTGTATATATTTCTTGTGGCTCGGTAGGAGTGGCAGGGGAGAGCTTCCAAAGTTTACCTCTACTGTTATAAATAAGCCATTGTTCGTCATAAGTCCAGTTTGGCGCTTCTATCAGATAAGGGAATTCTTTTACTGTGGTTCGCTCACCTGTTTCGATATTCAGTATTTCAAGAATACTGGTTATTTTATTCTGTTGTGCTTGTATAGATAACAAACAAAACGACAGAAAAATCAGCAGGGAGGCATTTCGTAGCATGGCTTGTCATTGTTTTATAATGTAATTAAATCCTATTCCTATTTGTATAGGTGTAGAGTTTTTGAATTTAATCGCTTCAGGTTTGATTTTTGAGAAATTGAAAGTATTATAGCCTAACCAACAGTTAATAGCCCATCTTTCTGTTACAGGAAATTGATACCCTGCTCTAATCTCGTACTGAAGTCTGTATTTGTGAGCAGATCCTTCCATATTAGTTATCTTGTCCAGATTCAAATTCATACGGGTATACGATAGCCTGTTTTCAAGATACAGATATTGAGCCCGATCTCTCTTGTCGTCATAACCTATCGGGAAATATAATTTGGGGGCAATATAGGGTGCCCAATATGTGCCTCTGTATATGTCTTTGAAATCTCCGTTGGTTTCGCCTATCCCTCCTTGTCCTATATTAGGATCTGTGTAACCTACCTTTTGATTGAATCCACCAAAACGAAATCCGGCTTCTACTCCGAAGAAAAAGATAAAATCATACTCGTATCCTATGCTACCACCAACAGCCGTGGGGTTGTTCTTCTCACTATTGAAATAATGCATTCCCCAAGACATATCTATCCCGGCATTAAGCTTATGACCCTCTTGTGCAGAAGCAAACAAGAATGTCAGTAATAACGATAATAGAGATATTATATTTTTCATAATGTAATGGATTTACCTATTGTATCCAAATGTTTTGTACAGTAGCATTGTTATGTACAAATCTAATGAAAATAGAATAAATTACGCCATAAATTGAATATATTTTGTTGATGTCAAAATTCGAAGCTTTCCCCTGTGTGCTGCCACTTTATAAACTTACAACCTTTACTTTCGGCATATTCAGCAAATGCGTTTGCCTTATCATAAGCTTCTCCAAAGTGCATTGGTGCAAAAAGGTTTGTTTGTATAGCATCTAAAAATTGTTCAGCACCTTTCATGTAATCTTTCCCCAATCTAGGATCTACAGGAAACATGGCTAAGTCGAGATGTTTAACTTTGTCTATTACTAAATCCAGTTCTTTCTGATAAAAGCCCTCCGCTTCATCTATCTCTTCTTTCGTTGACTCTTCGTTCCAATGCCAGTTATTTAAGTCTCCTGCATGAAAGATGATTTTTCCTTCGGCATTTATCAAAAAAGAAATACCTAAGTCGGTAGAACCAAAAGCTTCGATAGAGAGTGTTTGGTCCCTGTATGTATCCGATTTGTCAAGATAGATCGCATCCCTCTCTTTCGCTTTCCTGTATTTTAAGATGTCTTTCGAAAAGATATAAATAACATTCGGGTGTTCCCATTTCCATTTTAGTATCTCTTTGTTGAAATGGTCGTGGTGTGAATGAGTACAGAGGACATATAGTTTTTCTTTTTTTTTCAGAAGTTCTTTGTAAACGATACCTTCGCCGGATATATCAGACGAGTCTTTGTAATAATCTATAATGATCGTAAAATCATCACCTTCTATTGCATAACCGCTATGAAAAATATAAGTAAGTTTCATTTTTTTATTGATAATTCTTTTTTCTTATTGAGTTGTTTATTATTAAACTCTAAACTCTAATCATTTGTTTTGGCAATACAATCTTCTCTGCATATTAGAAAGGTTATAAAGCACAACATCTAAAAGCTATCGATTTTAATAATGAGTATAAATTAGCAAATGATACTATACTATAACAAATGTAGGGAAATAAAGATTGGAATTAAATATATTGTGCCTGTTAGGTTACATAAAAGGTTTATGTTAGATTTGCATCTCAAAATAGAAGAGTATCTTAACATTTAAATCTTAAAAAATGCCCGTATCTACTACTCTAATCAGTAATAATCGTATTGAGATCGCAGATGTATTGCGCGGTTTCGCTGTAATGGGAATTACCCTTATTCACTTTATTGAACGTTTTAGTCTCTATAGTTTTCCGGAGGAAACATCAAATTTTATGATGCTTACCGATAGAATAATTTGGGATAGTATATTTTTTACTTTTTCCGGTAAGGCTTATTGTATTTTTGCATTACTTTTTGGCTTCAGTTTTTTTATTCAAGACAATTCACAAAAAGAAAAAGGAAAAGATTTTCGTGGACGGTTTGCTTGGCGATTAGTATTGCTGTTTTTTATAGCGTCTATCAATTCTGCTTTATTTCCTGGTGAAATATTAGTACTCTATGCTTTACTCGGTTATGTGCTGATAGCAGTTTGTCGTTTTTCTACTCGTATGGTAATGGCTATAGCTATTGTTCTTCTTCTGCAACCTTTTGAATGGGGACAAATTATATATGCACTTATCAATCCCGAATATATAGGTGTTAATGTTCAGTTAGACGCCCCATATTGGGAGATAGTCAATGCAGCCCAGAAGGAGGGCTCTTTCTTCGAAATGTGCAAAACAGCTATATGGACAGGTAATATTGCCAATATGGGGTGGATGTTATTACATGGGAGGGTTACACAAACAGCAGGACTATTTATGATTGGTATGTTAATAGGACGAGGTAAAGTATTTCTCTATTCCGAGAAAAATATAAGATTATGGATTAAAGTATTTATCGTAGCAGTCATAGCATTTTTTCCAATTTATGGCTTGATTGCTACTCTTCCTGAATTTGTAAGTCGAGATGCACTGCTTGTTCCTTCTATCCTTATACTTAAATCTCTTTCGAATCTTGCTTTCACGGGAATATTATTTGCCGGAGTAATACTTGTTTATTATCTGACAAAGTTTAAAAGTGTTCTTCACCAATTAGCACCTTATGGACGCATGAGTTTGACAAACTATCTGTCGTAGTCTTTGATCGGTGGTTTTTTGTTTTACAATTGGGGATTAGGTCTTTATAAATACACAGGTATTACTGTATGTTTCTTGATGGGTATCGGAATATTCCTTATTCAGTTTTTCTTTTGTCATTGGTGGCTTCGTTCTCATCATCATGGGCCATTGGAATGGCTGTGGAAACAAGCAACCTGGATTAAAATAGCAAAAGAATAGCTTCTTTGACATCTTTATGAATCAATATTTAGATAACCCTTATTGTTAACTTTAATAAAATAGTAGGGCGATATGTAGTTTGTGGCTGAATAAAGATTCTATGTTATAAAACATAAAAAATAAGGTTGTAAGCCTGTTTTTTTATATTGTTGAATATTAGTTGTTTATTGATGTTTCGTGGCTGTGTGTTCGCACACATATTTTGATTTTAATAAATATATGCCTTATTTTGTATAGCTCATATTTATATAACACTTGGTGACTATTAAAACTAAATATATAATACATGGTAACACGCAGAAATTTCTTAAAAACCGCTGCAATGACCTCTGCCGGTATTGCTGTAGGCACAATGAACCCATTGAATGCAGCAAGTTATAGCAGAGTAGCGGGAGCAAATCGCAAGGTGAATATTGCTTATATAGGTATAGGTAATAGGGGCGAACAGATAATCGATGACTTTGAAAAAACGGGCTTGGTGAATGTTGTTGCTCTATGTGATGTAGATATGGGCGCGAAGCATACCCAAAAAGTGATGGGGAAATATCCTAAAGCAAAGCAGTTTAAAGACTTTAGGGTAATGTTCGACAAAATAGCAAACGAGTTTGAAGCTGTTGCTATCGCTACACCGGATCATTCACATTTCCCGATCACAATGTTGGCTATGGCTAACGGTAAGCATGTGTATGTCGAGAAACCAATGGCTCGCACTTTCTATGAGGCAGAATTGATGATGAAAGCTGCTCGTAAATATCCGAATGTAGTGACTCAGGTGGGAAATCAAGGGCACTCCGAAGCTAATTATTTTCAATTCAAAGCTTGGCAGGAAGCAGGTATCATAAAGGATGTAACCTCTGTAGTGGCTCATATGAATAATCCTCGTAGATGGCATACGTGGGACACCAATATTTATAAGCTGCCAGAGGCGCAACCGATTCCGTCGACACTAGACTGGATGACTTGGAATTGTGCTGTTCCGTACCATGACTATAACGAAAAATATCATTATGGAGAATGGCGTTGCTGGTACGATTTTGGTATGGGGGCTTTAGGTGACTGGGGTGCTCATATCTTGGATACTGTACATGAGTTTCTGGATCTAGGATTACCTTATGAAATTAATCCGGTGAAATTGACAGGACACAATGACTATTTCTTCCCAACATCCTCTACAATTCAGTTTAAATTTGGTCCGAGAGGTGAGATGCCGGCTTGTGATATAACCTGGTACGATGGTGTGGATAACCTTCCTCCAATCCCTGAAGGATATGGAGAGTCAGCTCTCGACCCTAATATTCCTGCCTCGGGAGCAGGTGAAATAAAGAAAACGTCTCTAAATCCGGGAAAGATTATTTATAGTAAAGACTTGATATTCAAAGGAGCTTCACATGGCACTACACTTTCTATTATTCCTGAAAGTAAAGCTAGAGAGATGGCTTCAAAACTGCCGGAAGTACCGAAGAGCCCTTCAAATCATTTCGCAAACTTCTTACTGGCATGTACAGGAGTAGAAAAGACTCGCTCTCCGTTTGAAATTCATGGTCCATTAAGTCAGATTTTCTCTTTAGGAGTAATGGCTCAACGCTTGAATACGAAGTTTTATTTCGACAGTAGAACAAAACAAATAACAAATAATGCGTTTGCCAACGCAATGCTGACCGGAATTCCTCCGCGCAAAGATTGGGAACAATATTATAAAATATAAAATCAGATATCATACATGAAGAAATATATATTAGCGGTTGCTATAAGTTTATTTACGATGTCTCTGTTTGCTCAAGATAATGTATTGACCGAACAAGAAACAAGAGATGGGTGGAAATTATTGTGGGATGGTAAAACAACAGAAGGATGGAAAGGAGCCCGAATTAGTACTTTCCCATCTAAGGGTTGGGTAATAGATAATGGTATTTTGAAAGTACTGAAAAGCGGTGGCGGCGAATCAACGAATGGCGGCGATATTGTAACTACCCGTAAGTATAAGAATTTTATACTAAAAGTAGATTTTAAAATTACAGAAGGAGCAAACAGTGGAATAAAGTATTTTGTAAACCCTGATTTAAATAAAGGCGAGGGTTCTGCTATTGGCTGTGAGTTCCAGATACTTGATGATGAAAAACACCCGGATGCAAAGTTGGGAGTAAAAGGGAATAGAACATTAGGCTCGTTGTATGATCTGATTCCGGCATCTGCAGATAAACCTTTTATCAAGAATGGTTTTAATACTGCGACTGTTGTAGTTATTGACAATAAAGTTCAACATTGGTTGAATGGCGTTAAAATTGTTGAGTATGAGCGTAACAATCAGATGTGGAATGCATTGGTTGCTTACAGTAAATACGCAAACTGGCCTAACTTTGGAAATGCAGCGGAAGGCAATATTTTACTACAGGATCATGGTGATGAAGTGTGGTTTAAAAATGTAAAAATTAAAGAACTGAAATAACAAACCTACTAATTATAAAGATTAAAGAGGTTGTGCCGAAAATATTTTTTATCTTCTGTCGCGTTTGAATGAAGTGAAACATCTCGTATCTCAATAGCCGAGATTCTCCATTACACTAAAAATGACAAGACGGATAATGATAAAAGGATTTTACTTTTGGTACAACCTCTTTTGTTTTATTTCTTGTTGAGTTTACTATGCTTAATTCCATAGGTGAAGTAAATGACAAAACCTATAACCATCCATACTATCAACCTGAGCCAAGTATCCAAAGGCAAGGCAAGCATCTGCGACAGACATATTAAAACGCCTAATATAGGAACAAGAGGAACAAGAGGTGTTTTGAATGGTCGCTCAACATCAGGACGTGTTTTGCGTAGGATTATTATTGATATACATACCAGCGTGAAAGCCATTAATGTTCCAATAGACACAAGCTCCCCGAGTACATTTATCGGTAGAAGCCCTGCTATAAGACCAACAGCAATACAGGTTACAATCGTTGAATTGTGAGGTGTACTATATTTAGGATGTACTTTCGAAAAAAAATTAGGAAGTAAGCCATCTCTAGATATCGTATAGAATATACGTGATTGGGCAAGCATCATAACCAAAACAACAGAGCTTAATCCTGCTATGGCACCTATTTTGATTGGCATACGCAGCCACATAAGCCCTTCTCCTGCATTGTCTATAGCCAGAGCGATGGGAGCAGGGACGCTCAATTCTTTGTAATTTACTATCCCTGTTAACACAATCGTTACCGCTATGTATAAGATGGTGCATATAAGTAATGATAGGAGGATTCCTTTGGGCATATCTTTTTGGGGATTCTTGGCTTCTTGTGCGGTAGTTGATACAGCATCAAATCCGATGTAAGCAAAGAAGATAACTCCTGCACCTCGAAATATTCCGCTCCAACCATAATGACCAAATTCTCCTGTATTTTGAGGAATGTAAGGTGTCCAGTTGGCGGTGTCTATAAATGATAGTCCGAATCCTATAAATAAGAGTATAACAACAACTTTAACGACAACTACAATGTTATTTAACGTAGCAGACTGGCTTATTCCCCGAATCAACAGTACAGACATGACTGCGACAACAAACATTGCCGGGAAATTTATAATGCTACCCGTTGTGACCCAACCTCCGGCGGAGGTGTGATCGAATGGAGCTAGGCGCATATTCATTGGTATATGCAATCCGAAGTCGTCGAGGAAACTCACAAAATAGCCCGACCACCCAACAGCTACAGTTCCGGCCGTGAACAGATACTCGAGTATTAGGTCCCAGCCTATAAACCAGGCAAAGAATTCTCCTAATGTAGAGTAGCTGTAAGAATAGGCGCTTCCTGCTACGGGAATCATGGATGCAAACTCCGCATAACAAAGTCCGGCCATTGCGCATCCTAATGCAGAAATGATGAAAGAAATTGTCAGGGCTGGGCCTGCATAATTTGCAGCGGCAGTTCCCGTAAGAACGAATATCCCGGTACCTATGATCGCTCCTATGCCTAAGGCGATTAAATGCCTGACCGATAAGGTCCTTTTCAATCCACCCTTTTCTTGGAGGGAATCTTTGAGTATGGATGCAATATCCTTCTTGCGGAGTAGTTGTTCTTTCATTAAGTTGTTATATTTTATGCGTGTTGACAAAAATAATAACT
>POVV01000210.1_pt1 | contig 46727 bp, 38 predicted proteins | sample 1560271 | NCBI WGS metagenome assembly POVV01 (sample SAMN08337232, study PRJNA429181) | Bioreactor metagenome, whole genome shotgun sequencing project. | biome: cows' rumen and soil; feature: anaerobic; isolation source: anaerobic chemostat enrichment culture, galacturonate as sole carbon... | reverse complement strand
TGACAAAGATTGGTCTGTATGATACGAAAACAGGACTGATCATTGTATACGCAGCATTAGGGCTTCCCTCCTCGCTGTTTATTATAAAGAGTTATTTTCAGAGTATACCGGTAGAATTGGAAGAAGCAGCTTATTTAGATGGAGCTGGTTTTGCAAAAACTTACTTTTTAATTGTATTTCCAATTGCTAAATCGGGGCTGGCGACTGCGGCAATACTCCAATTCTTAACTTCATGGAATGAATTCATGTTCGCATTAATTTTAACAAAAAGTACATTGGCAAGAACACTGCCATTAGCGCTCAATTATTTTACATCTCAGTTTTCATTTAATTACACGGCGATGTTTGCAGCGTTGGCTATGGTGATCATTCCAAGTATATTAATTTATACACTGCTGCAGGAACAAGTGACAGATAGTATGGTAGCCGGTTCAATTAAAGGTTAGGCTGTAAAAATCATTAAATTAGTGATTTGCTTGCTTATAAAAGTAAAATCATACAAGTTAACGGGGATTTCGGGGATTTGGCACGATGGTGTCTCAAATATAATGTATCAAAGAAAGGGGATTTATTATGAAGAAAGATCTTGGGAAAGTAGTAGGGGTACTATTGATTGGGGTTATGGTTATCGGTATGTTGTCAGGGTGTGGGGCAAAAAACAAGGAAACCGAAAACAAATCTAATACCGGCAATACACAGGTATCGGATGGCGGTAACGAATCTGGTAAGATAATTGAAATTAATTTTCCTACCTCTTGGGTTGGAGTAAGTTCAAGTACAGAATGGTTTAATGATCGTTTAAGCGCATTTAATGAACAATATTCGGATAAATATAAGGTTGTAGTAGAAGAGATTGCCGGTGATCAGGCTTATGTGGATAAATTAAAAGTTTTATACTCCTCCAAATCCTTACCGGATGTAATTAGTACAGGAGGTTACAACTTGATCGATTCTATGAAAGATCAGCTGGTTGATTTAACGCCTTTTGTGGACGATCAATGGAAAAGCTCTACCAGTGAAGTATGCTGGGATGTAAATTCAAGAGACGGACATATCTATGGAATTCCGTATTCCAGACAGGTGATTGGATATTTCTATAACAAAGAACTTTTTGAAAAAGCAGGAATCAAAGAACCAGCAAAAACCTGGGATGAATTCTTTGATCAGTGTGACAAATTATTAGCAGCAGGTATTTCGCCAGTATCAATGGATACTGCGGATTCAGGCTGGCTGACTTCATTATTGTTGGGTGCCATGATTGCTTCTAATGACGAAGGCGAAAAGTTTATGAATACGTCACTTCCTAAAAACTATAACACCAAGGAATTCATAGATGCAGCCGGAATGATTCAAAAATTGTTTCAGAAATATACGACTCAGGATGCAATTGGCGGAAAATATGAGAATGGTGCAAGTAACTTCTTTATGGAACAGACAGCAATGATAGCAAATGGACCTTGGATGGTCAGTGATTTCTCTGATACTTCCATGGTAGAAGAAGGTTTTGCGGACAAGATAGGAACAGCACTGTTCCCGGGAGATGTAATGTATAACAGTGGAAAGATTGGTTTTAATATTGCATCTAAATCAGAAGAACAATTAAATGCTTCTCTCGAGTTTGTTAAATTTATGACATCTGCGGAAAGCCAACAAAAAATGTTGGAGATGACAGGAGAAATTCCGGCTGAGATTCATGTAACCTCCGATACCATTTATCCGCTTGTAAATGATGTTGTAGAAAATGGTAACCAGGCAGCTAGAAATATTAATGATTTTCAAAGCTTATGGTATGCCAACGTAGTTGATGAGATAAGCATCCAATATCCACTGCTTGCCCAAGGACAAATAACTCCGGAAGAATTTGCAACCGCTTTAACCAAAACAGCAGAGAAAAATTAATTGACAATATCAACTCTTTCCTCTGCCTTTACCGGCAGGGGAGAGAAGAATGGAGGTGACAGAGATTGCGTGTAAAAAAAAGAATGATGGTATGTTTCTTATTACCTTGTATCCTGCTATTTGCTTTAATTTATCTAATTCCCATGGGAATTGTATTTGTAACCTCATTCTTTGAGTGGAAATCTGGCGGAGTTTTTCATTTTGTTGGTCTTCATAATTATATTGAGGCCTTTGTAAATGATACCAGAATGCATCAGGCATTAAAAAATACTGGAATATGGGCTTTGCTTCAAGCAACTGTCCACGTAGGAATAGGTACCATTACGGCATTAATACTATCCCGTAAAATAAAAGGCTGGAAGATATTTCGAACTATATTCATGATACCCAATGTTATATCAGCAGCTGCCTTAGGGGTTATCTTTTTAAATGTATTTAACCCCAAATATGGATTGCTTAATTCCATGATCAGTACTATGACCGGTAATGAGTTTTCAAAAAATTGGTACTTTGATCAGAACTCAGCATTTCTTACTGTGACCTGGAGCTGGTTGTTGTATGCAGGCCTGGTTATGATACTTGTTCTGGCAGGTGTCATGTCTGTTCCTGATGAAGTAATGGAGGCGGCTAAAATAGACGGGGCCTCCGGTTTACAAATTGATTTTAAAATAAGGCTGCCATTGGTACGTACAATTCTTGGAACTTGTGTAATTATATCGGCAACCAGTATGCTAAGAGAATTTGAATTAATTTATTTAACTACCAACGGCGGACCTGGCGATACGACCCTTAATCTGCCTCTATATCTATATAAAACCTCTTTGACAGATAATAATTATGGATATGCGAATATGATGGGAGTTTTATTAATTATCTTAGGTATCTTTGCTGTTTTTGCCATTAATAAATTGTTCCGTATGAGTGAGTCTGATTATTAATAAAAGGATAGGAGAATAAGAATGAAGATTACAGTAATAGGTGGTGGAGGGGTTCGCTCAATGTTTCTTGCAAAGAGCCTGTCTCAAAATGCGAAAAGATTAGGAATCACTGATCTTGTATTCATGGATAATAATGAGAAAAAATTAAATATTTATGGAAAGATGGCAAGAGAAGTTGCAAAAAGAATTGATCCTTCTCTTATATTTGCTCTCACAACCGATCCTGTCGAAGCAGTAACCGATGCCGACTATGTCATTACTACCATACGTGTTGGAGAAGATGACATGAGAGTTAAAGATGAAAGAATAGCCCTTTCCTATAATTTGTTAGGGCAGGAGACAACAGGTGCGGCAGGTTTCTCATTTGCAATGCGCTCCGTTCCTGCTTTGGTAAAATACTGTGAGCTAATAAAAGAACATGCAAAAAAAGAAGTGAAAGTATTTAATTTTACCAATCCTGCGGGAGTAGTTTCCCAGACTTTAAGGGATATGGGATTTGATTTTACTTATGGAATCTGTGATGCACCAAGTGGTTTGCTGCATTCCTTTGCTAAACTGTATGGTGTCAGTCAGGATGAAATAACAGGAGAATGTTATGGACTTAATCATCTTTCCTTCTTTAAGAGCATTCAATTAAACGGTAAAGAAATTATGACAGATTTGCTGGCAGATGACCGTGTTTATGAGTCTACTGATATGCGGTTTTTTGATAAAGAATTAGCTTTGCATTTGGGTTGTATTTTAAATGAATATTTATATTACTTTTATTATCGTGAGGAAGCCATATCCAATATTCTTGCAGCAAAAGTAACTCGAGGTGAAGTGATTAAAGACATTAATCTACATATGACAGAGGAATTATCTAAGATGGATATCGAAGGTGACTTTGATCATTGTTTAAAAGTATATGAACAATGGTATGACAGAAGAGAGCGCGCTTATATGGCGAATGAAACGGGGATTAAAAGCCATAAACCTCCTTTTAAGTTTGATATTAATGAGAAAGATAATGGTGGCTATGCTGGGGTCGCTTTAAAATATATTGAAGCAGAATTATCTGGAGAGCCTAAAGATATGATTCTTTGCGTTCCCAACAATGGGGCGATAGAAGGATTAAAGGATACGGATGTGGTTGAAATCAGCTGTACCATTACCAGAGATGGTTATATTCCTCACAAGATCGAAGATCCGGGTGAACTTCAAATGGAGCTGATAAGAAGAGTAAAATCTTATGAAAGACTGGCTTCTTCCGCCATTCGGAACCGGGATAAAGAGGAAGCAGTGGATTGTCTCATGCTGCATCCGCTGGTGAATTCTTATTCCCTGGCCAGGGCCTTAATGGAACAATACCTGAGTATCAATACAGAATATATTAAGGAGTGGAAGTAGGATGGAGCACGTATCAGGAGTCGGAATGATCAATGTGGATATTCTTTATTCAGGAATTGAGAGAATTCCCAATGAAGGGGAAGAAATATATTCCAAGGAATTTGATATTCAGTTAGGTGGGGGGATTCCGGCAACTATGATCAACCTGGCACGCCTTGGAATTCCTACTGAGCTATGTACTTTCTTAGGAGATGATATGTTTTCCAATTATGCAAAAACCCAGTTAGAACACTATAATACATCCTATCATAATATTTACAATGGAAACGGTATGCCCCTGGCCATAACCTCTATAGTCACAACACAAAGGGATCGTACCTTTATCTCTTATCGTAATCACTTTACACTTAATGAAGAAGATCAGGATAAGATATACAATAAACTAAAAGGTGCAAAAATAGCAGATATGCAACTGGGGTATTTAGAAGTATATAAGCGGTTAAAAGAGGATGGAACAATACTGGTTTTTGATGTGGGCTGGGAAGACGGAATGTCTTTAGAAAAATATTCAGAGTATCTTAAGCTTGCAGATTATTTTACGCCAAATCAGAAAGAAGCCTTAGAGATTACGAAAACAAAGAATTTGCAGGATGCCGCGGATAAACTGAAAGAATATTTTGATCAGGTTATTATCAAGCTTGACAAGAGCGGTTGTATGCTTGTAGAAGGTGATACTACACATATCATTCCACCCTTAGAGAATATTAAAGCGGTAGATGCTACAGGTGCAGGAGATGCATTTTTAAGCGGTTTTATTTATGGTTTATATCATGACTATGACATCAAAGATGCCATACTGTTTGGTAACATTACCGGCGGATTATGTGTAGAAGGGATCGGATGTTTAACACGTTATGTAAATGAGAAAGAATTATTAGAGATAGCAGATAAACATCGTAAAAATATTAGGTGAAATAAACAGGTGTAATAAATCATTAAACAGATTAAATTAAAAGATAGAAAGGTGGACAATTTATGTGATTGTCCATCTTTTTTTGGTGTGCCTAATGGGCCCAGTGTGTACACGTTCTATCGAATGCAAGTTTCCAAATCCGCCCGGCAATGGGAAGGCTGTCCATACGATACAGGAAAAAGCTATTTCTGGAAAAGGCTAGTGCGATTCGGTTGCGAGCAAGTAAGGCCGTGGACTGCGAATATCCGCTTGGCTTTCATCTTTCATGCTTGCAACAGACCGATCTTTCATGCTTGCAACAGACCGAGAATTGACAGCACCAAAATGCTGTGATATAATGATTGCGTTTCAGTAAAGGAGAAAATACTATGAACTTCTATTTGACCAATCAACTTGTTAAGAAACTCAACTCTGTACAATTCATGCCGATGAAACATTGTACAGAGTATAGCGTATAGATGACGCAATAAGATTTCATCGGAAAGCAGGGCAATATTCATACTGATACAGTTGGTATGCTATTGCTTCTTTCCGTGTGTAAATTTAGCGTATAAAAGGCTATGGGCAATGTTTTGTCCATAGCCTTTTGCTTTTAAAATATCGGTTTTTATAGAACTGAGAGGCAGAAGGCAGATACACTTGTGTGTATTGTCTTCTGCCTTTTTGCGTTTTTACACATGGTTGCTGGTTAAATAACAGAAATGAAAGGACTTTGATTAACATGAGCTTACTAGAAATTAACGGATTATCACATTCTTTTGGAGATAATCTACTTTACAAAAATGCGGAATTGACCCTCAACAAAGGCGAACATATTGGTATCGTTGGACAGAACGGTACTGGAAAAAGCACTTTGATTAAAATTTGCACCGAGCAGGTGATGCCGGACGCCGGACGAATTATCTGGCAGTCCAATATCTCTGTCGGTTATCTCGGCCAGTATGCGGAAATAGACCATAGCTTAACTATGAAAGAATTTTTAAAGTCAGCCTTTTCAAGACTTTACGAGATTGAAAATGAAATGGGCGTATTATATGAGATGGCCGCAAACGGCGATATGAGATACTTGGAACGTGCAGCTAAACTCCAGGTAGAACTTGAAAGACATGATTTTTATTCGATTGATACACATATCGAACAAGTGGCAAACGGATTGGGCTTGCTTGCTATTGGTCTTGCCCGTCCGATCGAGCAAATGAGCGGAGGCCAGCGTGCAAAGGTAATTCTAGCAAAATTACTTCTGGAAAAACCAGATGTTCTTTTGCTTGATGAACCAACAAACTTTTTAGATAAAGAGCACATTACATGGCTTGCCGAATATTTATCCAGATTGGAAAATGCTTTTATGATAGTGTCGCATGACTTTGCCTTTTTAGATAAAATCACAAATCGCATTTGTGATATAGACAATGATACCATTACAAAATATTATGGAACCTATTCAGAGTTTTTGAAAAAGAAAACCCTGCTGCGAGAAGATTATATCAGGCAATATTCAACACAACAAAAGGAAATCAAAAAGACAGAGGAGTTTATAAGAAAAAATATTGCCGGACGAAAATCAAAAATGGCAAGAGGCCGCCAGAAGCAGCTTGATCGCATGGATAAAATTGAGGCCTTAGCGCAGAAGGAAATAAAACCATATTTTTATTTTCCAGAATTACCTTTGACGAATACTGAGCATTTAGCAGTTAAACACTTAGCAATTGGCTACCATTACCCTGTGTTGTCTGATATAGATTTTAGCATAAAAGGCGGACAAAAGGTAGTGATTACCGGGTTTAACGGAATTGGAAAGTCAACGCTGTTAAAAACTCTGGTCGGGCAAATTCCGTCCATGAAAGGTTTATATAAATACTCTGAGCAGGTAACTCTTGGATATTTTGAACAGGATTTGTCATGGCCTGATGAAACAAGAACACCCATTCAGATTGTTTCAGATGCCTATCCGAATCTGGTAATAAAAGACGTTAGAAAAAAATTAGCCAGATGTGGTATTTCGAGCAAGCACGCTATGCAATCAATCGAGACATTAAGCGGCGGAGAACAGGCAAAAGTGAAAATGTGTCTATTGACATTAACACCATGCAATTTTCTGATTATGGACGAACCGACAAATCATTTAGACGTTCAAGCAAAAGACTCCTTAAAAACAGCTTTGTCGGAATTTTCGGGGACTGTTTTACTGGTTTCACATGAAGAAGCATTTTATCATGATTGGGCCCAAAGGGTCATTGACATAGAGAAACGGTAAAAATATTCTGAATCTCCTAATCTGCCCTGCAGCAGAAAAGAAGAAAAGCTGCAGGGCAGAAAGTTCTCTGTTCTTTTATCACTATTCACTTTTAACTTGAGAGCTCAATTAGTTGAAGTATTTTTTTAATATATAGTTAATAGAGTGAACGAAGAAATAGATTGTCCTTGGCTCTAGCCAACATATCGCCCCATCTGGTATAATAAAATCGCAAATAGAAAGGACGTGAACAGATGCAGAAAATGTTAGAAAAAACACCGGATATTCTATTGTCAAGGGGAGCGGAGCTGGAGGATGAATATAAAAAGGTATATCCCGAACTGGCGCCCTTGGTAAAACAATGCTTTTTAAATACCATGGATACCACTGTAAAAAGACTGGACGATGACAGCTTTTTTGTAATTACCGGGGATATTCCTGCTATGTGGCTGCGTGATTCAGCAGCGCAGGTAAAACCCTATATAAAATATGCCGGTAAGGACAGGGAGCTGTGTCATATCATAAAGGGCATTATTCGAAAGCAGGCAGAGATGGTCTGTATCGATCCTTATGCGAATGCATTTAATGAGAGCGCCAACGGTGCGGGACATAAAGATGATACAAAGTTAAATGACTCTGTATGGGAAAGAAAATATGAAGTGGATTCCTTATGTGCCCCTGTTTATCTTTCCTGGCAGTTCTGGAAAGAGACAGGAGAGACGGATATCTTTGATGAGAAGTATCTGGAGATGCTTCACAATATTTTAGAAGTATTTACTGCGGAACAGCACCATGAGACATCTGAGTACTTTTTCCGAAGAACTGACTGCGTGGAAACCGATACACTTCCTATGGAGGGAAAAGGGAATCCGGTTGTCTATACAGGGATGACCTGGTCTGGATTCCGCCCTTCGGATGACCGGTGTGTCTATGGGTATCTGATTCCTGCAAATATGATGGCAGTGACCGCGCTTACCTATGCTGAGGAAATATGCAGAACGGTTTATCAAAATGAGGAACTGGCCCGGAATTGCCAAAAACTCTCAGCGGAAATCAGAGAGGGGATAGAGAAATATGGAGTTGTCCATCACGAAAAGTACGGTGATATCTATGCTTATGAAACAGACGGTATGGGACATCATATTCTGATGGATGATGCAAATTCCCCCAGTCTTCTGGCTATTCCTTATCTGGGCTGCAAAGATGCTTCGGATGAGATTTACCGGAATACCCGCAGATTCATCCTGTCAGAGGACAATCCTTATTTTTATTCCGGTACATACGCCCGGGGCATTGGAAGCCCGCATACACCAAAAGGCTTTATCTGGCACATCGGATTAACGATGCAGGCATTAACTTCTGCTGACAGGAATGAGATACTGGAATGTCTGAGTATGATAGGGGCTACCCATGCAGATCTTAACTATATGCATGAGTCCTTTAATCCGGAGAATCCGGAGGAATTTACCAGGATATGGTTTGCCTGGGCTAATTCAATATTTGCAGAACTGCTGGATCAATTATCAATTCAGGGGTTCTGGTTCTGAACAATTATGGATCAATTATAATTATCTGCACCGGGAGGAAAACCAGGAATGAAATTGGAATTGGTACATTCAAAGCCTATATTTATGCAGTTAGTCGTTTTTTCTCTCCTGATCAGTCTGATACCAACGTTGATTGTCGGTGCTTTTTTGTTCAGAATGCTGGAAAATATGGTGATGGGTGAGATGGAAGACTACCATGCCCAGATCACTTCCCAGTATACGAAAAATATAGAGGAAAAGCTGGAACAATACCAGAAGAGCTTACGATTTATTTCCAACAATACGATGATATTAAGCACATTGGCAGATAAGAGTCAAAACCCTTATGCCAGAGGGGAGATTATCAGCGAAGAGGTAACAAAATCTCTGCTGCTGGAAAAAAACAGCGAAATCAGAAACTGTATAGTTTACTCCATGGTTAAAGAGAATCCAGTATATGGAAACAGGGCTTCTATGATCGAAGAGGCGGGCAGGGAAATATGGTATCCGAAAGAACAATCGGTAGCTGAGGGGTGGTTTTCATACTTTGTTCTGGGGGATAAAGAGCCTCTTTTATCCATAGTAAAAAAAGTTGAAAAACTAGACACGGATAGTCTGACCCGAACACAGCTGGGAATTGTAAAACTGGATGTTTACATGACAAAATTGTTTGCACCGGCCGCTTTACTCCATGACAGCAATGCAGCCTATGATGTGATTGTATATAGCGGGGATTCGGAGATACTATATTCCACAGCTGCAGATACTGCTCCGGTTTTGCAGGCATATTTAAAGAACCGTGACAAAGAAAACCCAAAGAACAGTTCCATTCAGGAAATCAACACCTACGTGGTGGAGCAGAAAGACTTAGACAGCTACGGGATGAAACTTTTGTTCCTATTCAACAATAAGGAAATACTGGAACGAAGAGTTGAAATCCAGTGGCTGGTGCTCCCGTTGATAGGATTTCTGATCCTGATCATCATCGGCTGTTCATATGTGTACAGCAGAGGTTTTTCCTCCCGGATTGCCCTTCTGCTTCAGAAGTTCCGCACAGCAGAAACCGGAGATCTGACCATACAAGCACCCATTAAAGGAAAAGATGAGATTGCAGAACTGGATCACCAGTTTGATCATATGCTGCTTAAACTGGACCAGCTGATCAAAAAGAATTATATCCAACAACTGGAAAATAAGGAAAACCAGCTTCTGAATCTGCAGCTGCAGATTAATCCTCATTTTTTATATAATACATTGGAGACGATCAGTTCTATTGCAGCAGTGAAGCAGGTATTCGTGGTGTGTGATATGTGTCAGCGGCTGGGGGAGATTTTCCGGTACAGCCTGGGAAAGGATTATGGTGAGATCGTAACACTGGAACAGGAGCTGGCCCATATTAAGAACTATATTTTTATTCAAAAAATCAGGTATGGAAATCGTTTTGAGGTTTTCTACAATATTGAGGTGGATGACCAGAAGTATTACCTTCCCAGGTTTATTTTGCAGCCGATTGTGGAAAATGCGATCGTTCATGGTCTGGGTGAACTGACCAGCACTGGAACCTTTGAAATCTCCGCTTATGAAAAAGAGGATATGCTCTGCATCTGCATTGAGGATGACGGAGTGGGCATGGACAGTCAGGGTGTGGAAGCGTTAAGCGCTTATATTAACAGCACCGAACCGGATAAAAAGAAGAATAAAAGCATAGGAATCAAGAATGTAAACCAGAGGATTAAATTGTCCTGTGGGGAGCAGTATGGAATTATCATAAAAAGTCATCCGTATCAGGGCAGCCGGTTTACACTTCGTCTTCCTGTCGTCAAAGGAGGTGAGACGGATGAGACATAATTTACTGATTGTAGATGATGAAGAGTTAATACGCCAGGGATTGCGGGCACGGCTGGAGTATTTAAAAATTGATACTTATGAAATATTTGAAGCAGCAAATGGTATGGCAGCCTTGGAGGCTGTAGAAAATCATCCGATTGATATCGTGATTACGGATATAAGGATGCCGGACATGGACGGGCTCACCCTGATTCATGAAATAAAAAAGCTTCAAAAAAACATGCAGTTTGTAGTCCTGAGCGGTTATGCAGAATTTTCTTATGCAGAAACTGCAATCCGCCTGGGAGTAAAGGCTTATCTGTTGAAGCCTCTGTCCAATGAAGAACTGAAAAAGACATTTAAGAAGCTATATCAGGATATGGAGCGGGATTCCAAAATCAGAAGTGCCATGTGGAGGCAGTCGAGAATGGATCGGGAAAAGCAGGAATACCTTCAGGAAAAGGCAATTAATGCACTGCTTTTTGACACCTCGGCTGAAACCATGGATTATAAATGCTTAAGTGAAGTCTGCGGAATAGATGCCGGTGACTGCGGCAGAGATGTGTTTATGATGCTGTCTGTTATCCATATCAGCGGAGAAACCTATGACAATATGAAGTTTCGCCGGATGGATTGTGATTTAATACGGTTTTCTGTTCGAAATGTATTCCTTGAACTGGAATCTTCCTGCGGAAAACAAATTGTGAACAGCCTTTCTGACAATAATCAATTGTATGCTGTCTTTTTTATGGAGGACGAAAGGAGACTGAGGAATGAAGTGGAGCGTATTTTCCTTGAGATGAGGTCTGTTCTGGAAAAGAGGATGAATATTTATCTGACGTTAGGGGTGAGCAGATACACGCTTTTACTCGGAAGAAAATCAGCTTCAGAAGCACTTGGAGCTTTGAAACAGAGAATCATTTATGGAGATTCCAATATATACTTCTATGAGGATACCGGGATCTTCAGCGAACAGAAATTTCCGGTTTCTCAGATTCATCTGCTGGATTCCTATTTGGAGAAAAATGAAATTCATAAGATAAAAAATCTTTTGCAGGAAATTTTTTCGGAAGAACTGATGCGTAAGTATGGGACGCCTTATTTGAGAATTATGTGGGTGCGGATTTTAAATGTAATTCTTAAACATTATGATAAGAAAAGAAAGGCCTCCAGCATGGAAAAACTGTTAATGAGTTTTAATCTGCCGGATCAGATTCAATCGGCTTCTGAAATCCAGCAGCGTATTACCGATATCATTATGGAGTGTGTCCGTGCGGAAGCTGTGAACGACATGAATGCCAGGAGTAAAATCCAGATGGCGGTCCGGTATATTCAGGAACATTACAATGAAAATATCGCAATCAATGATTTAGCAATGAGCTACGGTATGAGTCCAAATTATTTCTCGTCTATATTTAAAGCGGAGACCTCACGGTCTGCTGTGAATTATATTACGGAACTAAAGGTCAAAAAGGCACAGGAACTGCTTGAGAATTCGGAACTCAGCGTGGTGGATATTGCAAAGCGAACCGGATATGAAGACAGTCAGTATTTCTTCCGGGTATTCAAAAAACACACAGGTATGACTCCTCTTGGTTATCGGGAACAAAACAGGCTGTAAAAAGGAAACACCGTTAAATTATGTAGAATCTCTACTAAAAAAACGGTGTTTTTCTATTATATCAGCAGTATCAGGCTTTATGAATTCCATGGAGTACCTTAGAACCGTAGATTCGGCCTTTCCCATCAGGATCATGGAAAAAAACTGGGCTGGAACATTATCATAGGAAACTGGAAAGTAGTAACCTTATTTGCGTTAATGATATGCGCCTGGCCTCATCGTCATAAGTAAATCACCGGACTTACACACACCAGGTTTTCCAAAATAGCTTCTTTTTCGTAAAGCTTTGGGATAATTATGGTATCCTTTCCGAATTCAGTCACCGGGATCCTGTCATATAGATGACAGGTCAATGTGGCTGAACCGGATTTCAGAGTGATGATATAATCTTCCGGCAGGACAGGAGTGTATCCCGTTTTTTTTGTCTGGTAAACAGAAAAATGAATCATGCCGTCCTCCCTATGGATTTCCAGCAAAGGACCTTTGCATACCCAGGTTTTTTGCGTGTGTATGGCATCTGACAGTTCCTGGCTTACATCACCGCCTTTTTCACCTTGGATGTAGGTGGCGTAATGTCCGGAAAAAGAGCTGTTGCCATGCAGATCCATGCCGCAGGTCGCAGATAGTTTTTCACCGGAAAGTACCAGAGATTCCCAGAGCATCACAGCCTTTTCATTTACCTCATGAAGGGGTTCGGGATTATTGAAAATCTCCATAAAATCACAGCAGGAATAGTCAGTAACAGTCATTACAAACCGGCATCCCTGGGCAAAAGGCCAGCCATAGGAAAAGGGATGTGCGATCCCCACCAGTGCACCTTTGGCGCGGGCAGCCAAAAAGAGCAGCTCTGGTTTGTGTTTGTTGATGTTCTCCCAGGGAACATACTCCTTTAAGTTCAGGCAGAGAATGTGCCCATAGTAGGTTGTATATTCCATGCCCGGAATAAAAGATATGGGCAGGTGTGTTTCTTCCAGAATTGCCTGGATTTTTTTATGTCCGGATATGGTATTGTGATCGGTAAGAGCAAAAGCGTCCACTTGATTAGCTGCCATAAGTTCCGTCAGTTCACGGCAGGTGCAGGAAGCATCCGATTCGTTGGTATGATTATGTAGTTCCAGTCTTTTATACATGTCAGGTTCCTCCTATTATCGTACCCGTACAGTCAGGGTGTAATCCGTGTTGTCAAGGAGCACGGAAAAGGCCAGAATTGTAACCTTTAAAACTCCTTCAATGGAGGCCTGCGGAATGCAGCCTTCTGTAGCTTCTTCGGGAGCAAAGTGCATATGCCTGGTGGTCAGCTGCCGGTGGATGCATCCAATGAATTCATCGTTTAACATTGCAAGCGTATGAATCTCAGTTTTCATCTGGCAATAGATGGCATCCTCAAGTTCTTCCGGGGAAGATGGGGTTAAATCATAGGCTTCTTTGCAGTAATCAAGCAGCCTTTGTTTCAGCCCGGGAGTTATATCTTCGGGAGAAAAGTGCCGGGGCCCGAAGGAAAATTCGATATCCAGTTCTTCATAGGTTTCATCCAGGCAGACAGTATAGGAAATCTGCCCCACAAAATCTTTTGACAGCTTTCCCTGGGCCTGATAGACGGTTTTCATTTCATCCATAGTCTTATATCTCCATTTATATTTTTTATTGATTCCAGTCAAGAATAAGCAATCATTTTTCCAATGTCAAGCATCAGAGAACAATCGTAGAAATATCCAGTTTTTTTGAAAGTTGTGTGCATTATGAGAAAATCTATAGTTTGATATACTACATGTATTGGAAGACAATCAAGAGGCCCGGTAGATGGGCAGAAAGGAAGCTTTATTTGGAAAAGAGAACTCTGTATAAAGAGGGAAGCTATAAAAAAGGGAACCTGCATACCCATTCTACCTGGTCGGATGGAGTGAATACTCCAGAGGAAGTGGCAAAACATTACCGCAGCAAAGGGTATGATTTTCTGGCAATCACGGATCACTGGGTGTATGGAATCCATCATGAGCTTTGCAGGGAAGATTTTCTGGTATTCCCGGGTACAGAACTGGATATAGAACTTCCTTCGAGAAAGGATCATCATCTGGTTGGGCTGGGCTTGCCGGAAACCAACGAAATTCCGGAAGGTTATACGTTTCTGGAGGAACGAAAGAGAAATGCATTAAGTACCCCAGAGAGGATCATAGAATATTTTGGACAGAAGGGAAATGTCACATTATATGCACATCCGTACTGGTCGAAGGTGGACTCTGCTGATATCAAGTATCTGCAAGGCATGATAGGAATGGAAATCTATAATCATGGTTCAGAATTTGAAACAAATAATGGCAACTCGGAAACGTACTATGACCATTTTCTCTTCGTGAGAAACAGGATTAACTGTTTTGCCACAGATGATGCACATGATCTGGAAGAACATAGTCTGGGTGGTTTTGTTATGGTTAAAACCAGGGAATTTACTCACAGAGGGATCATGCAGGCATTGAAAGATGGCAGCTTTTTCGCGTCCGGCGGTCCTCTGATCCAGGACTTTTATGTAAAAGATCAACAGGCAGTGGTAACCTGTGCAGCCTGTCAGGACATCTACTTTCAGACACCTCACCGGGGCAGCCATCTGCACAGTGATGCAGAAAACTTAACAGAGGGGAAGTTTAAACTGAAAGGCGACGAGGAATATGTGCGTGTGACGCTGAAGGATTCCCATGGGAAAAAGGCCTGGAGTCAGCCTGTATGGCTCTGGTTATAGGGGGATCTAAAGATGCTGAAACTCGTAACATTCAATATAAGATGTGATTACGATCAGGATAAGGGCAATAGCTTCCGATATCGAAAATCACTGATCCTGAAACAAATACAAAAGGAAAAACCAGATCTGATCTGTTTTCAGGAAGTACTTTCTCATGTGGCAGCGTGGTTAAAGGATGTGTTAGATGATTATTATGTGGTCGGATGTGGGAGAAGTGAAACGCTGGAGGATGAACAGGTAGCTGTGGCATACAAAAAGAAGCGGCTGAATCTGATCTCCATGGAAACCTTCTGGCTTTCTTTACTGCCTTACCGGCCTGCCAGCAGATATGAAGAACAGTCAATCTGTCCCCGGGTGTGCACGGAAACCTTGTTTGAAGATCTGGAGGAAAAACAAGTGTTCCGCCTTTTAAATCTTCATCTGGACCATCAAGGGGTACAGGCAAGAATTCTGGGACTGAGGCAGGTACTTAAAAAAGCGGAGGAAGCAAAGCTGTTTCCCGAAGCGCCTGTGATTCTGGCAGGTGATTTTAATGCAGAGCCGGATGGCGAAGAGCTTCTAGTGATAAAGCAGCGTCCGGAATATAAGAATATCACAGAAGGGATCGGAATTACTTATCACGGCTTTGAACCGGAAGATGAACCGGAATGTATCGACTATATTTTTATCAAAAACTCAAAAGGTGAAAGCACGGGCCTTAGATGCCGGTCTGTGGATAAATGGGAGGAGAGGGAAGATGGCGTGTGGCTGTCGGACCACTACCCTGTCTGCGCTTTGCTGGAATGGATCTAATGAAAAAGTCATCAAAAAAGGGGGATATTTTATGCAATATGAGCCGCCAAAACAGCCGCTGGGAAAAAGGCTGCTTCGTTACTGGCCGCTGTATGTGATGCTTCTGCCTTGTATTGTTTACTACATATTGATTTGCTATGTACCTATGGCAGGCTTGGTATTGGCCTTTAAGGATTATTCATTTAAGAAAGGAATCTGGGGAAGTCCATGGGTGGGATTTAGGTACTTTAAGACGTTCTTTTCCAGCTATGACGCTCCACGACTGGTAAAAAACACATTAACCGTGGGTGTGATTAAATGTATTCTGGAATTTCCATTTGCCATAATACTTGCACTGATGTTAAATGAGCTTCGCAGCATGAAGTTCAAGAAGATTTCACAGACGATTACGTATCTTCCTCACTTTCTGTCTTCGATTATTATCGTTACAATGCTGCAGAGAATTCTGGCTCCCAACACAGGTGTGCTGAATCAGGCAATTTCAGCATTGGGAGGAGATGGAAGTACATTTTTCCTGATGGAGGCAAAGTATTTTTTCCGCATACTGTTTTCCATGGATTTATGGAGGAATATCGGATGGGATTCTATCATCTATCTTGCGGCAATCAGTTCGGTAGACACTTCACTGTACGAAGCGTCGGAGATGGATGGCTGCGGCAAGTTAAAAAAGATGTGGCATATTACACTGCCCAGCATACGCGGAACCATAGGCCTTCTGTTCATCATGGGAGTGGGGGGACTGCTTTCCTCCGGTGTAGAGCAAATCTGGCTTCTGCGCACGCCCGGTAACATGTCCCTGGCAGATACTCTCGATGTCTTTGTACTTCGGACCGGTATTCAGGGCGGACAGTTTGGTTATGCGACTGCAATTGGCCTCATACAGGGACTTGTAGGCCTGGTACTGGTTGTAGTATGCAATAACCTCAGTAAGAAGGTTACTGAGGTCGGACTTTGGTAAGAGTTTTATAACTATATTTTTCTAGGGAGGTATTAAACATGAAAAGGGAAATCTTAAAACGTTGCCTGGCAGTGTCTATGGCCGGAGCCATGGCGTTGACAACGCTGGCAGGCTGCAGCAGCCAGGGCAATAGCAGCAATATTGCAAAAAGCGAAGAAAGCAGCATAAATCATTCCGATAAGCCCGATACCTGGATTGCAGACCGTACCATTACGGTTCAGGCTTATGTAGATGATATCGGGGATACGCTTCCGGATGATTTTAACAACACGGAAACAATGAAGAAGATTACGGAGCTGACGGGTATCAAACTGGATGTCCGGTATACGCCCGGAGACAGTGACTCAAAAGTACTGGCTTCCCAGCTTGCATCTGGAACCATCCCGGATGTGATTGTCAGCTATCTGGATGACTCCACAAGAAAGGAATTCCCACTGCTGTATAAGGCTGCCAAGGATGGCATGTTTGCAGATGTTTCTGATTATATGAAGAACAGTAAGGTGTATTCCAAATATTATGAAGAAGGTTACCTTCCCCAGGATACCCATGATAATATTGTGTTCAGAAAAAATCTGGACGGTGTCTATATGTGGCAGATGAATATAGACGAGATCGACCGTTCTCTGGTATACAATGCGGATGAAGAATATGTGGGTGGTATGTACATCCAGTCTGCCATTGCGGATGCTCTTGGTATTGATCCGAGAACAATTAATACACAGGATGACTTTTATAACCTGCTGGTCAGGATTAAAGAAGGCGGCTTTAAGGATGATAACGGCAATGATGTATATCCATTGGGGCCGAAATACTGGGGTGGTTCTGCTGATCCTCTGAAATTTATCACCGCCGGATATTATTGGGGTGTCAGTGATAATTATAATCTGGATACAGATGGAAAAGTAAAACATATTGCTGAAACAGATTATGCCTATGACCAGATTAACTTTGTGAGAAAGCTTCTTAACGAAGGACTTATGAATCCTGAGTTCTTTACAATGGACTCCACCCGTGCGGAGGAGGTTTCCAGAAATCACAGCTCGGCAATCATGGCAGATGTTCATAACTATGAAGAAATCGTATATGGAAGTGATGACTGGGTACCTCTTGGGCCGTTGAATGATATTCAGGGAGACAACAAGGAAGTGGTACACGGCAAGTCTCACCGTGGATGTATGGCAATCTCTGCAAATGCTGAGAATCCGGAAGAGATATTCAAATTCTTTGACTGGCTGTCTTCAAAGGAAGGGCAGATCATCGCCCAGTATGGCGCTGAGGGAGTATCCTATGACATGGTGGACGGCTATCCGCGGCTAAAGGATGAGGTTATCAAAAAGTTGAATGAAGGCGATACAGATTATCTGATTAATACAGTTGGTTCCGGCCTTGGAGGTTCTGGAAATTACTTTTTTGAATTTGTGCTGACCAATAAAAACAACATTGATAACTTTGGGGAGTCACGTCCCGGTGCATCCGCAGGCGAATCCACTTTCGCAAGAAGTGTAAAGATCGCCAGGGATTATCCGGTGGAGAAGAAACTGGTTCCAGGGCTTGATGCCACGGCATACTTATCAGCAGATGAACTGGCGGATGTTAAGATGCAGATGGAGCTTCTGGACTGGAAGGAAACCTTCATACAGGCATGCTTCGCAAAATCAGATGATGAAGTGAAATCCATTGTTGAGTCCTTCCGTGCACAGCTTAAAGCAGCAGGTGTGGAAAGATTTGAAGATCATGTGAAAAAAGTTTACGATGAAAATCCGGAATCTGTAACATTTTATAAATAGGATATAGAGGGGGCGCAAAATGCAGCAATTCAATAAGATACGGCTTATATCTTGTATGAAAAATTTATTTTGCGGCCCCCGAAGAAAGAGGAAAGGATTGGGTAGAGAATGAAAAAACTTATAAAGACAAACCCAGTGGACCGGGCAATGCAGATAGTCATTTATATGATAATCATTGCACTTTGTCTGATTATTCTGCTCCCGTGTTTAAATGTACTGGCTCTTTCTTTTAATGATGGAAAGGACGCCGCCCGAGGCGGTATCTGGTTCTGGCCAAGAGAATTTACATTAAACAATTTTAAAGAGGTATTTAAAGACGGAAGCATCATGAATGCATATGGCATCACTTTGGCGAGGACAGGAATCGGAACTTTTTTAAGTCTGATGGTCACTACGATGGCAGGCTTTGTATTGAAACAGTATGATCTTCCCGGACGTAAGCCAATCACGATTCTGATTACCTTTACCATGTTGTTTGGAGGCGGTATGATTCCTACTTATATCCAGTATAAGAATTTGCATTTGCTGAACTCTTTCTGGGTATACGTAATTCCCGGCATGGTGAGTGTAACCTACCTAATGATGGTGAGAAGCTTCTTTGAGGGGATACCGGACAGTCTGGAAGAGTCGGCAAAGCTTGATGGATGCGGGTATTTTCAGATTTATACAAAAATCATGCTCCCTTTAAGTAAACCGGTAATTGCTGTTGTGGGACTTTATACGGCGGTGAATCACTGGAACGATTGGTTTGCCGGAGCATTCTACATGAATGATACAAAGCTATGGCCGGTTCAGACCGTATTGCAGCAGATGCTGACGAAAGCCATGAGTTCTCAGCGTGAGGTTACTTCCGTGGCGCAGGCACTGGCCCATAATACGGCATCCGTAACTTCGGATTCATTAAAAATGGCGGCAGTTGTGGTAACGACAGTACCGATTCTCTGTGTATATCCTTTTATACAAAAATATTTTGCCCAGGGCGCTATGATTGGTGCGGTCAAAGGGTGAGTATCACAAGGAGAGAAATGAACGAGAAAAGATGGGATTTATACGTTTACGGTGATGTAAATATTGATATAGTAATACCTGGTGTGGAAAAGCTCCCTGAACCGGGACAGGAGGATGAGGTTCCGGTCATGGAAACTTTTGTAGGCGGCGGAGGCGCCCTGTTTGCACTGGGAGTAGGTAAACTGGGGCTGCATCCGGTGTTCCAGGGGGAAGTGGGAGATGATTTCTATGGAACGTTCATCCGAAAGATATTTCGGGAAAATAATATAGACGATTCCCTTCTCCGAACAAGCAAAACACAAAAGACAGGCATCTCCTTAAGCTTTACAAACGAGAAAGACAGGTCTTTTTTAACCTATCGCGGAACAAATGAAAGCATCAATATCGATACCGTGGATATAGAAAAGGTAAATTATGCTTCCCATATTCATGTGACAGGATATGCGGGTTCGTCAAATCACGATTCTTATTTAAGATTCCTCCGGCGAATCAAAGAGGAGACACAGGCTACGGTTTCCTTTGACGTAGGATGGGATTCCACAGGGGAATGGAAACGGGAGATTTATCAGTTGTTTCCATATATTGACGTATTGTTTATGAATGAGACAGAAGCTAGGCATTACGGGCGGAACGATGATGCCAGAGAGGCCGCACTGGATTTTGCGGCGTATTGTGGACTGGCAGTGATTAAAATGGGAAAACAGGGTTCCATTGCCGTAAAAGGGAAGGATATTTATGAGGCAGCCGCTTATACGGTGGAGACAATAGATACCACCGGAGCCGGAGATTCCTTTAATGCGGGGTATCTGTATGGATTTTTAAAAGGAAAATCACCAGAGGATTCTCTCCGTTGCGGGAATGGCTGCGGTGCATTGTCAGTAACCGCACTTGGGGGAAACACAGGGTTTCCCACAGAGAGCAGGCTTATGGAGTTTATACAGACTTATAAAGAAAGGAGGATGGCAAAATGAAGATTGCAGTGATTGGAGGAGCGGGCGTACGTACCGTTATTTTTATAAATGGCCTTTTAAAACGCTATAAAAATTTGAATATCGATGAAGTTGTTCTCTATGATATCCAGGAGGAAAAGCAGAAAATCATTGAAAAGCTCTGTAAGCATGTTGTAAACCGGGAACAGAAAGATTTGAAGGTATGGGCAGTATCCGATCCGGTGGAGGCCATAAGGGGTGCAGACTTTATTGTAACCACCCTTCGTGTGGGGGGAGATTCATTCCGGGTAACCGATGAGACAGTCGCACTGGACCTGGGAGTTATCGGTCAGGAAACCACAGGTGCAGGGGGATTTTCCATGGCTGTGCGAACAATACCGGTGTTGTTGAAATACTGCGAAATGATAAAAAGACACGCACCTGAGGCGTGGATTTTTAATTTTACGAACCCCTCGGGTCTGGTAACTCAGGCGCTGCATAGTGCCGGATATTCCAGGATCATCGGAATCTGTGATGCTCCAAGCAGCACAAAATTCCGCATGGCAAAGGCACTGGGAGTCACGGAAGATGAGCTTTACGTGGAATTTTTCGGATTGAATCATCTCTCCTGGATTCGCAGCGTAAAAAAGAAAGGAGAAGAAATTCTGCCAAAGCTTCTGGCTGATGACGGGTTTTTAAAGCATATACAGGAATTCTCCATTTTTGATCCGGAACTGCTGCGTTCGATTGGATTCCTTCCCAATGAATACCTATATTATTACTACCATAGGGAAAAGGCACTTGAAAATATAAAAAAATCGGGAGCGACCAGAGGAGAGACGATTGAAGCCGTCAATACCAGGATGATGGAGGAACTGCAAGCCATGGATATGGATAGGGACCCGGAAGGAGCGCTGCAGGTTTTCCTTTATTATATGCAGCTCAGGGAAAACTCCTACATGAACATCGAAACAGGTCTTGAAAAGCGGCCGCTGGTTGAAAAAGGACAGCTTGAGGTTCCTGATGGCATGGGGTATGCCGGTGTCATGCTGGACTGCATTGAGGGAATGCAGAGGGAAGAGGGAAAGTATCTTGTGCTTTCCATAGAAAATAACGGAAGCATTCCTGGACTTGAAGATCAGGACGTGATTGAAACCACCTGTCTGGTATCCAAGGCTGGTATTTGCCCTGTTAAGATTGAAGAGGTGCCGGAAGACTGTTATTTATTGATCCGCCTGATCAAGATGTATGAGAAGCTTACGATAGAAGCTGCGAAAACACAGTCAAGAGAAACTGCCATCAGAGCGCTGACACTGCATCCTCTGGTAAATTCCTATTCATTGGCAAAGCAGCTGGTGTATAGATACGATGAGGCGTATGGAGGAATGAAAAATGCCATTTGATTTTCACAATCGGGACAGAATTAAGAATATCATAGAGGAATTGGAAAGCCTTAGATATAGAGACATAAAAGACCTGGAAGGGTTGTTATTATGGGAGGATCATGGGACAATAGGCAACAGAATTCCCCAAGGAACAGGACAGCCGGTGGAAACCGGTTTTTGCTGGAAGGGCTGGGATCGTTATAACTGGCTGACTGCTGAGGTAGAAATTCCCCGGGGCTGGAAAGATAAAGAGGTTCTGGGACTGTTTGATTTCGGTGCCCGGACCGGAACGGGAAATAACGGGGATTTTGAGAGTTTGCTGTACTTAAACGGAAAGCCTTATCAGGCAGTGGACGGAAATCACCATGAAGTATTTTTGGAGCCGGCAGTAAATGGCTATTCCCAGGAGCTGAAATTTCGTCTGTGGTCTGGACTAAGCGGCGGAGGAATTCCGGAGGAAAAGATGATGGAAATCCGCCAGGCGCAGATAGGAATTCTTGATCATCCCACAGATGATCTGTACTATCTGGCAAAGGCGGCACTTGAGACTTATGATTTGCTGCCGGTGGGAAATGAGTATAAAGAATGGATCTTGAATATTCTGGTCAATACATTTACCAGGATTAACTTTACAGAGCCCGGAAGTGAAGAATTTTATGAGACTGCGAAAATAGCCTGGCAGTTCCTTGACTCAAAGATGGATGGCAGGGGAAAGCCGGACGTGAACGTAAGTCTGATCGGACATACGCACATAGATGTGGCCTGGCTATGGCGGCTGCGCCATACAAGAGAAAAGGCAGCACGCTCATTTTCTACTGTGAACCGGCTTATGGAGAAGTATCCTGAATATCGGTTTCTTCAGACACAGGCACAGTTATATGAGTATATCAAGGAAGATTATCCCGATATCTATACATATATTCAAAAACGTGTGAAAGAGGGAAGATGGGAACCCTCCGGAGCCATGTGGGTGGAGTGCGACTGCAACTTAGCTTCCGGAGAATCTATCATTCGCCAGATTCTTATTGGTAAAAATTTCTTCAGACAGGAGTTCAGTTATGAAAGCGAATACTTGTGGCTCCCGGATGTGTTCGGATACTCCTGGGCACTGCCCCAGATATTAAAAAAATCAGGGATTGATACCTTTATGACCACAAAAATAAGCTGGAACGACACCAATCGTCTGCCTTATGATACCTTCCGCTGGAAAGGAATGGACGGAACTGAGGTGACGGCCCATTTTATCACAACAACAGATCCCGGAGAAGACTACTATACCTATAATGGCAATACCAGTCCGGACGCCATAAAGGGTGTGTGGGAGCAGTATAAAAATAAGGATACCAATAAAGATCTGCTGATTTCCTTTGGATTCGGTGATGGGGGCGGCGGCCCTACCAGAGCCCAGATAAAGCAGGCAGAAGCCGTCGGCAAGATTCCTGGTCTGCCTCATGTAAAGATGGAGATGCCTACAGAATATTTCCGCCGTCTAAACCGGACCTTGAAAGAAAACCCTATGGATGGCTATATTCCCGTATGGGATGGCGAATTGTATCTGGAGTTTCACAGGGGGACCTATACTTCTCAGGCCTACAATAAGAAGATGAACCGGAGAATGGAATATCTTCTTCGTGATACAGAGATGCTTTCCGTACTGGCCGGGGTAACTGCGGGAGCGCCTTATGATTATAATAATCTATTAAAAGCATGGAAAATTGTGCTGTGTCATCAGTTCCACGATATTCTTCCCGGCTCTGCTATAAAAGAAGTGTATGAGGACAGCCATGTGGAATACGGCCGGGCCCTGCAGCTGATAAAGAAAACCATGGAAGCGGTAAATCAGACGCTTTATGCACCGGAAGCAGGATGTTATACGGTGTTCAATAACTCGAACTGGGTGAGAAGCGGGGCAGCCTTTATCCATATGACCGATGCTGAGCTTTCTCATTATAAAGGGTATATGGTGATAGATGAAGACGGTCAGGAAGTAAAAGCAGTATGGAAAGAAAACGGGGTGCTTATATGGGTTTTCCAGATACAGCCATTCTCATTTTCCACTTTCCGCTTTGTGACCCCAAAAGCCCGGCATATTACGGAGCTGTCAGATCCTAAGGTAGGAGCATCTCAGATTGAAACGCCATTTTACACGATTTCCTGGAATGAAAAGGGTCAATTGAACCGTATCTACGATAAAAAAGCGGAGCGGGAGGTTCTTCCTGAGGGGAAATGTGCCAACGTGCTTCAGATTTTTGAAGACAAGCCCAGATGTTTTGATGCCTGGGAACTGGAGCCTACCATTGACTTAAAAAGAGAGACTGTGGAGAACTGCATTGCGGTCAATACCAGAAAACACAGTCTGGGCTGGGAAGTGGAATTTTCCTGGCTGTATCATAAATCCCAGATCCGGCAGACTATGTGTCTGTATGAAGAAGGTCCGCGGATTGATTTTAAGACAATCGTAGGCTGGCAAGAGCGTCAGAAGTTGTTAAAGACCAGCTTTCCCGTGGATGTGCGTGCGGTAGATGCCCGGTTTGATATTCAAAATGGAAATATCCGCAGGCCGATTACCAGGAATACGACCTGGGAAGCTGCTAAGTTTGAGGTGGCAGCTCACAAATGGGTGGATATCTGGGAAACCGGCTATGGAATGGCCGTGTTGAATGACTGCAAATATGGTCACGATGTGAAAGAGGATACCATCCGCCTGACTCTTTTAAAATCGGCAGTGGATCCTGATTATACGGCAGACCTTGGCACCCATGAATTTACATATGCAATTCTGCCTCATGATAAGGAATGGTATGAGGCAGGCATTGAGCAGCAGGCATTTGATTTAAATAATCCGCTGACCGGAAAGCCGGGTCAAAACAGATTGGGAAGTGAAAGCTGGATTTCATTTAATCAGGAGAATCTGGTTGTGGATGCGCTGAAACGTGAAGAAAACGGAGAACGCATCGTACTTCGCTTCCATGAGTTTGAGGGCAGAAGATGTGCTGTGAAGGTCAGCAGCAGACTGCCGGTAAAACAATGGTGTGAGTGTAATCTGATGGAAGAGGAGACAACGTTTAACCCGGGAGAGATTGAAGTACCTCTGAAGCCTTATGAAATAAAGACATTGTTGCTGGAACTGGAATAAAGAAGGAGCAGTGAATATGAGGATTCAAATCACCCGCAGCCCGGCCCCTGAAAGCAGGAACTTACGTCCGGAACATGGAGAATCACTGTTTTCTTTTTTTAGAAAGCTGGGAAAGAAAGGGGAAGGTGACTGTCAGATTCGGCTGGATCAGTTGGGGTTCACAGCAGAGGAACTGACACAGGCCGTAGAACATGGAGTCTGCGGCCTGTATGATGGGGCTTATCGCTTTAAAAAAGAGGCCTTAAAAGGTCTAAGCAGCAAAGAGATTTATGAGAACCGTGATGGCCTTATGCGCAGCAGCAGAAAGCAGCTTTTGTCCTCGATATGGCAACGCTGACCTATTCGGCTCATGCCGCACTGGGAGATTTATTTACCGGGTTGTTTATAAATGATGAAGATTTACTGACTCCCTGGCAGGAGGCTGCCAGGGAGTCAGAAGAGAAGTTCTGGAGGCTTCCCTTGGATTCCTATTATCATAAGCTTCTGGAATGGAGTGCAGTCGCAGACTTTGCCAATTATGCGCCGGGAAAAGGTGCCGGAGCCAGTGTGGCGGCCTGCTTTCTGGAGAAATTTGTGAATCCGGGAACCCAGTGGATTCATCTGGATATGGTAGGACCATCTGTGATACGCTCTGAAACTGAGGAAATGAGAGAGGGGGCCAGCGGGGCCGGCATCATTACTATAGTGAAATTTCTGGAAAGTCAGTAAGAAAGGAAACGATAAATGGATTTTGTATTTTATGAAACGATATCAAGGGAAGTGTTGGAGAACTATTTATCCCGCTGTGTAACTGCAGCGGGATTATTCGAAAGCAAAACCCTTACGGATGATCTGCGCGCTATCAAAGAACTGGGCATAAAATTTCTGGGAAGGGCATCGGGCATTTGGTATATGCCAATGGAGGACGAGGAACATTTTCGCCTTTCCAGGGAACTGGCGGAAAAAGTCCATGCTGTGGATCCGGAGATTATTCTTCAGGCCTGCGTGTTTGAGTGGATTGTGGAGCGGATGGAGGAAGTCAGGATACCTGATTATGTGTTCAAAGCCTTTGGGATGAAGCCGGAAGAGAGAACCTTTCGGTTGCAGGAGGCATTGTTTACGGATGAATCCTCCGGTTATATAAGCCGCAGAGAAGATCCGTCTAAAAATGGAGGTATCCCGGATCTGTCCCGCCGGGAAGCGCAGATGTGGTTTTATTACCGTGCAACCAGATATATTGACTGTGGTTATGAAGCTTTGCATATGGGACAGGTGCATCTATACACAGCCCATGATCCGGGTATGGAAAAGACAGCGCGGCTTTTTGCCATGATACGGGAATATGCCAGAGTACATGGGAGGCGGCACAAGGTGCTTCTGGATGCACATACCCATGGCGTGAATATCCGTGGAAAGCTGCTGTTTGATTATCATGCAATGCCATTTACCAGAGTTCCGCTTCTGGAAGTACCCGGAGAGAAGCTGGTGCTGGTGAGAGAGGGCTACAGTGAAGGAGGAGAAAACCCCAATGGATGGTCAGCAGGCACCATGCCTTATTTGATGGAGTATGATAATTGGGGCGGTTTAGCGGTGGAAGACCGGGATTCCTATTCAAGAGAAGAGCTGGCATGGAAGGACTGGTGGGGATATGATCAGATTGCCTGGTTTGCCAATCAGCCAGAAGAAAGCCGAAATCATTTTCTGGAGTATACTTACAAATGGACAGAGATTAATAATCCCAATGCTTACTTTGAACTGCCATTTCGCCGGATGCTGGGAGATGGGGCGGTTACAGGAAGAAGAGCTGACAACGGGGAACCAGACCGTCAGAATTTTTATCAGATAAACCGGAAGAGTTCCGATTGCCCCATGGGGTTCAGTCAGGAGGAGACAGCGAAGCGGTTATGGGACACTGGACATGAATTGAGAAAAAAAGCGGCCAATCCTGAGATGCTCATCCGTTATGGAGCCGGAGAAGTATATGATGAAAAGACCGGAATGAAGCTGCCGGAGAAAATTGTAGTATATGGAAGTTTTCAGCCTCATGTGGGTGCAGTGAAGAATGATTCTAACAGCGAAGTGACCCGGATGTATTACATCGGTGGCAACACCTATACACTGTCTGTGGTGATACCGTTTGCAGGTACTTATGACTATTCGGTAGCGACTTACGGAACGTTGTCAGCTACCTATCAGGAAGACAGATATCCCAGAAGCGGCTCAGGCAATAAGGCACATTTTACCACGGAGAAAGATAATATGGCAGTGCGTTTTAAATATCGGTTTATTACAAATGAAGTTACAGTAGAGAAGTTTGATTGAATTATGGGAATGCATTCTGATATGATGAAGGAATATAAAATATATTACCTAAGAGCGATCCATTAGATAAAAGCGCCAAAACTGCTCCATGAAGCCAGGAAGTCAATGCCGCCAAGGTATTTAGTCTAAATTATTGCCGTTGACAATCATAGACATCAGACAAACAGATTCTGTATAAGAGTAGAACTGATTGAGAGTCTAGTGCTTCTTTGGTATAATAGCAACAGACGCACTGGTTTTAGCTTTTCTTAAATATCATCTGTTTAAAAGTGCAAGAGGCAAAGTTCAATTGGAACTTTTTATTATGATTTAGATTATATTGAATATGTCAAAAGTGCACAAGATAGGACAGGAAACGTAATGCTTGGTTTGATATTATGATGACGTAACGAAGGGAGGGTAAAAGATGGCATGGATAGAGATGCTTCAGCAGGCAATTAACTACATGGAAGATCATCTAATGGATGATATTAATTATGAAGATGTAGCAGATATGATTTATATGTCAAGTTACGAATTTCATCGAACATTTAGTATTATGGCTGGAATGACAGCTAATGCTTATATTCGAAATCGCAGATTGTCACTTGCAGGTGTGGAATTAATGGAAACAGACGAAAAAGTGATAGATGCAGCTCTAAAGTATGGCTATGATACTCCAGAGAGCTTTACGAAAGCATTTACACGTTTTCACGGAGTTTCACCCAAATATGCAAAAAGGCAAGGAACTAAATTATGCCTCTTTAATCCCTTAAAAATCAAGATATCAATGGAAGGCGGTAAAAGTATGGACTATCGTATGGAAGTTAAAGAGGAACAGAGGTTTATATGTTTGGCTAGAGCATTTTCTAACGAAAATATAAATGAAGAGGGAAATCATGAAATACCAGATTTTTGGGTTGAATGTCATAAGGCCAACCTGGTAGAGGTATTACGGCAATTAAGACCAGAGGGTAAAAAAGATTTATATGGACTTTGTTCTCCTACTCAGGAAGGAAAGACAACCTTTGATTATGGAATAGGAGTCATTGTTGATGACGAGACGAAAGAATTTAATCAAAGTGAAATGGAACTGAAAGGATATCGCATTTGGACTACTACAAAGCAACAGTATGTGGTATTTGAATGCTTTGGAGAAAATGGCGATTGTATTAGTGAAGCATGGATTCAATTTTTTAAAGAATTTTTACCTCAGATGGGATATGAAGCATCTGATCATACCGATTACGAAATCTACTTTGAAAACGGAAAAATAGGTTTGTTCTGTGAATTGTGGATTCCAGTGAAAAAGCGCTAATGAAGTATAGCTCCGCAATACTATTTTTACAGAATAATTACCAGCAGCCACTGTATACCAGGTTGAACTGGAAAACGAAGAAAAAGGAACAGATAACACCAGGCAGAAGGAAAGTAGAAGAGACAGAAAAATACATTTAAAATACATTTAAATTATATGAAGACACCCAAACTACAGGGAAAAACCGAAAAATATACGACAAAACCCAATGAGCTTTAGAAGTATTGAAAACAAAGAGCTGAAAGGGTTCTGTCGTATATATCTGAAAAACGGCAAAACTATAAAAATGAGAAGCAGTAACTGACCAGGCAACTATGTGTTTGTAAACTGACTATTATACAACTCCTCATAGAAACCCTTCTGTTTCAGCAAAGTCTTGTGTGTTCCTTGTTCAATGATAGTACCATTCTTCATAACCAGAATCAGGTCAGCATCACGGATAGTTGAGAGCCGGTGTGCAATTATGAAGCTGGTTCTCCCCTGCATGAGGGCGTTCATGGCAATCTGGATTTCTGCCTCAGTTCGTGTATCAACGCTGGAAGTTGCTTCATCCAGAATCAAAATTGACGGGTCTGCGAGGATGACACGGGCAATGGTAAGAAGCTGTTTTTGTCCTAGAGACAGATTGGAAGCATCTTCATCTATCACGGTATCATACCCCTCTGGTAAAGTTCGCACAAAATGGTCTACCCGCGCCAGCTTTGCAGCATGCATGATTTCTTCTTCTGCTGCGTCAAATTTGCTATATCCGATATTATCGCGGATGGTTCCGCCAAACAGCCATGTATCTTGCAGAACCATACCAAACAAGGAGCGCAGATCATAGCGGGCCATTTCCTTGATATTAACACCATCTACAAAGATAGCACCGCTTTGAATTTCATAAAAACGCATTAACAGGTTTACAAGTGTGGTTTTACCGGCACCGGTTGGTCCTACGATAGCAATCTTATCACCGGAATTGAGTTTAATATTAACATCATTCATAAGAATGGCATCATCTGAATAACCAAACTTTACATGTTTGAATTCCACAACGCCTTGAGGATAATTAATCGTTTTGCAGTCAATCAGATCAGGTATCTGGTCAGCATTATCCATTATTTCAAAGAAACGCTCAGAGGAAGCAAGCGCAGACTGCATCAGGTTCATGATATAAGAAGTTTCGATGATAGGCTCATTTGCCTGGTCGGCGTACTGAATAAAAGCCTGTACCGCACCCAGAGACAGCTTTCCTGTAACAATGAAAATACCGCTCATAACAGCCATCAGAATGTATCCCATGCTGTTGATGAGACGAATTACTGGTGTTACCACATAAGTATCAATTTGTGATTTATAACTTGCGGTATAAAGCGCATTATTGATTTCATCAAATTCATTAAGCGCATTCTGTTGGTGATTAAATGCCTTAATCACCAGCTGCCCCGTAAATCCTTCCTCAATACTTGCGTTCATCTTGCCTAGTTCCGTCTGATAATCAAGAAAATGTCCTCTGGAACGTATGGAAATAGTGCTGGTTGCCCATATGGTGCCAAGAATTGTAATAAATGTTATAATTGCCAGTAGGGGGCTAATAGTAAGCATCAAAACAACAGCACCAATTACCGTAAGAACCGAAGTAAAGAACTGCGTCAGCCCCTCTTGCAGGCTGTCTGCTATTTTCTCAAGATCACTGGTAGCACGGCTCAGGATTTCTCCTTTGGGGTTGCAATCATAAAAGCTGGGCGGCAACCGGTTAAGCTTATCACTTAAGTCTTTACGCATGCTTAGCGTAATGCCTTGAGAGACGGTAGTCATCGTATATTCTTCAAAAAATTTAAGCAGATAGTTAATTAGGAACAGCAAAAGCAGTAACCCCATTATATCGGCCATCGTATGAAAATTGTCAGCAAAACGGGTTCCGGTAGCTTTCGTCGCAGTAATTCCCTTATAAATGTCATCAATAGCGGTACCAATTACCATTGGAACAGCCAAAATAGCCGAAGTACTGCACAGCACTGAAATAAAAATCAGCATCAGCTTTCCCTTTTGCTTCCCAAAGTAATAAAGCAAACGTCTGAACGTAGCCTTTTTGGATCTTAATTTCATAATATATTCCCCTTTCTTAACCTATAAGCTCCGCTTTGCTCAATTGGGAGGCGGCTATCTCATGGTAAATTTCACAACTTTTCAGCAATTCCCTATGTGTACCGATGCCGACAATCCTGCCTTTATCCAATACAACGATTTGATCCGCATTCATAATGGTGCTGATTCGCTGTGCCACAATTAAAACTGCAGAATTCTTAACCTCACTTTTTAAAGCCCTGCGAAGATTGGCGTCAGTCTTAAAGTCTAGTGCGGAAAAACTATCATCAAACACATAAATTTCCGGCTTTTTAACCAGCGCCCTTGCAATAGATATCCTTTGCTTTTGACCGCCTGACAAATTGTTTCCACCTTGCGCCACATAGCTCTCATATCCATGCTCCAGACTCAAAATAAAATCATGTGCCTGGGCAATTTTTGCGGCATGTTCAATCTCTTCTTGAGCCGCATCATTTTTACCGAAAAGAATATTGCTGTTGATTGTACCTCGGAACAGGAAGGCTTTCTGTGGAACAAATCCAATTTTTTCCCTTAATGTATGCTGTGTATATTTCCTGATGTCAATGCCATTGACCAGTATTTCTCCCGATTCAATTTCAAAAAAACGAGGAATCAAATTTGCAATAGTGGACTTCCCTGACCCTGTTCCCCCAATAATAGCGGTCGTTTGTCCTGCCTGTACTGTAAATGAAATATTGGATAAAACCGCTTCCTCTGCTCCAGGATAACGAAAATTAACATTTTTGAAAGCTAAAGAAGGCTTGTTAGGAAGCAAACTCTCAGATTTTCCGCCATCCTGTATTTCAGGAGATAAGTCTAATACCTCATTGATACGTTCCGCACAGGATACCGAGCGCGGAATATCCATGAACATGAGTGTCCCCATGATGAAATGATACAGGATTATCAACAGGTATTCGATCATTGCCATAATATCGCCAATCTGCATATGGTCATTTGCAACACGAATTCCACCAAACCAGATAATAGAAACAATGCCAAGGTTCATAATCATCATTAATGTGGGGAGCAGGGTGGCAAATACTCTGTTGACCTTAACGGAAGTTTCATAGTAATCGGTGCAGGTGCTGTCGAAGCGCTCTTTTTCATACTCCTCCCGATGGAATGCACGGATTACCCGCATGCCAGTTATAAATTCCCGAAGTACCCGGTTCATACTGTCCATTTTTACCTGCAGCTTTTGGTAAAGTGGAATAGCACTGCATCCAATAGCAAAAGCCATAACACCAAACGCTATCAAAACTGCCACAATGACAAATGACATCACAGAATCCTTACGAAAGGCAAGAATAAAGCCGGCAATAGCCATAACCGGTGCCGGAAGAAACATCTGAATGAAGGTCACCGTAGTTTTTTGCAAGATAACAATGTCATTTGTGCAGCGCGTAATCATGGAAGACGCTCCAATGATCTGAAAATCACGAATAGAGTATTCCTGCCCTTTAACAAAAACTGCCCGTCGTAAATCCCGTCCGAAGGATGCCGCAAATTTTGAAGACAAAGCTGTTACCGATACTGCCGCAAAACCGCTGATAACAGCAGTAACCAGCATCCTCCAGCCAGTTTTTCGTATAAAAACCGGATCTGCATTAGCAACGCCGATATTGATAATATCGGAAGTCAGCGTCGGGAGATATAAGACTCCGTAGGTTTGGATAAACAGCAGGAGGAAAATGCCAATAAGCAGTTTCCAGTACGGTTTAAAAAAACGAAATAGTTTTTTCATTGAATGATCACCTCTTTTTTTTTCTGTTCTAAAAAGGATACAAAAAAAACGCCGGACAAGAAACTAACAAAGTTAGCCATCTTGTCCGGCGTTCAATCTATGCTGCTTCCCATTAGCACAGATAATCCTCCGATGAACAAAACTCATTATAACACATTCAAACTCAATGTCAACAGATTTATTATAGTAATTGAGGGCGTATCTCGATGCCAAAGTGCTTTGAAGTATATTCACATGCGCATTGGAGGTAATGGCCAAGTTTCTGGAGAGAAAAATTCCTATGACTGAATGAAAGAGGTTATTTAGACAAATGGGGATGCTCTTTAGGAGTGCTGTTTACAACAGTCTGACCGAATGAATCGAAATCAACCGGGAAGACTGGAAACAATGTAAATAACGTTGCTTCCAGTTTATTAGATTGCTTTCTGGAGTTATACTATTAAGAAAGAGCCCGATGAGGGCATTATTGAATACATTGCTGCAACAGATGGAAAATGCAAGTGCATTAACTGCTGTGCAGAAGGAACTTGTTGATTTTATATAAAATTTAAACTGATGATGAGAAGATAAAATCGATAAAACCCGATAACCTAAAAATTTCCGAATTTAAAGCAAAAAATATGTAAAACAAAAAAGATTGATTAACTTTTCAAAAATCTTCAAACTTAAACAATTCTTAAACAATTGGGCGTTATAATCAAGAAAAAGCCGTAAGGAGAATGGGTATGATTAATATTCTGGTGGTAGAAGATGATGTAAATTTGAATCGGATTGCCTGCTCTTATTTAAACAACAGTGGATTTAAGGCAACGGGATGCCTGGGGGCACAGGAAGCTTATGATGCAATGTATAATAACATGTTTAAGCTGATTGTATCGGACATTATGATGCCGGAGATTGATGGCTTTGAGTTTGCCAGAACGGTCCGCCAGGTGAATAAAACCATCCCGATCCTGTTTATGTCGGCCAAGGATGACTTGCCCTCAAAGCAGAAAGGCTTTCAGTTAGGCATTGATGACTATATGGTAAAACCGGTTGAATTTGATGAACTGTTACTCCGGGTCCGGGCATTGCTGCGGAGAGCCAATATTGAGACGGAACGAAAAATTGCCGTTGGAAATCTGGAGCTGGATGCAGATGCCATGTCGGCTGTCGTTGAAGGCGTAGAGGTCCCTACAACAACCAGGGAGTTCAATATCTTATATAAGCTGCTTTCTTATCCGAATAAGACTTTTTCCCGGGTACAGCTGATGGACGAATTCTGGGACGTTGACACAGAAACCAATTTAAGAGCCGTGGATGTGTATATTACCAAGCTGCGTGATAAATTTTCCGTGTGCGATGGGTTTAAGATTGTGACAATTCGTGGATTGGGTTATAAGGCGGTGAAGCAATGACACAGCAGACTACAGGAAAAGAATATAAAGTCAGGCAATCCCTATTTTCCATGTCTTTGTTCTGGAAGATCATGCTGACCGTTCTTCTTGTATCCGGAGTTCACAGCGGCCTTACCGTTTTAATGACCAGACTGGAAATGCATGGTGGTATTGCAACCGCAATTATCATGGCTTACTGGTTCGTGATATCCATCAACTTTACCTTGTTTATCCGATATCAGATCCGGAAGATTTATGAGGCCCCTATGAAGGAACTGGCGAAAGCGGCAAATGCAGTTGCTCATGGGGATTTCTCGGTCTATCTTCCGGCGAAACATACGGTGGAGCAGCTGGACTATCTGGATGTTATGTTCATGGACTTTAATAAAATGGTGGAAGAGCTGGGGAGCATCGAAACACTGAAGACGGATTTCTTCTCCAATGTTTCCCATGAGATCAAAACACCACTGGCGGTTATTCAAAACTATGCTCAGAGCATGCAGGATCCGAACTTGCCGGAGGACCTTAGGCAGGAGTACATTAGAACAATTATCCAGTCTTCCCGGAAGCTGTCAAAGCTGATCACCAATATTTTAAAGCTGAATAAGCTTGAGAAGCAGAATATTCAGCCGGTGGTAGAGTCTTACGATCTATGCGAGCAGTTACAGGAATGTACCTTGCAGTTTATAAATTTGTGGGAAGAGAAAGGGATTGAATTGGAAGCTGATCTGGAAGACCGGTTAAGAATTGAAGCGGACCCAAGCCTGTTAGAACTAGTATGGAATAACTTGATATCTAATGCGATCAAGTTTACGGAGCCGGGCGGGACAGTGATGGTGGAACAGATATCAACCAAAGAGGAAGTGGTGGTATCGGTCCGTGATACCGGTTCCGGAATGACCAAAGAAACCATCAATCATATCTTTGACAAGTTTTATCAAGGGGATACGTCACGCTCTATGGAAGGGAACGGACTTGGCTTGACACTGGCATTTCGGGTGGTTGAACTGGCGGGCGGAACACTTTCGGTTGAGAGTGATTTTGGAAAGGGTTCTAAATTTACCGTTCGTTTACCGATCAACAGAACCAGTAAATAAGGGAAAAACCCGGTAAAGACTCAGGGAAATTAAAGAAGTGGAGTAAGAGGATATGGAGAATATAAGACAGAAGGATTATATCGGATATGAATATAAAGAGGTAGTGGTGGATAGCAGCCGGATCTCTCAGTACCTGGATGGTTATGAAAACTTTGGCTGGGTACCGGATGAAAACCATCAAATAAAAGAAAAGGGCAGTACAATTTTGCGGCTCAAGCGTAACCGGAAGATTATCAACAAGGCAGAGCTGACTAGACTGCAGCAAAATTTTGAAGACTGCTTGAAGCAGATTGATGATCTGGAGAAGTCAAAGCACCAGGCGGCAGTCATAACAGCACTAACGATTGGGTTGATTGGAACTGCCTTTATGGCAGGTGCCACCTTTGCGGCTGTTCATCAGCCGCCGATTGTCTGGCTGTGTATCCTGCTGGCAATTCCGGGATTTCTGGGTTGGATCATGCCGTATCTTACCTATAACTTTATGCTGAAGAAACGGAATGAGATGGTGGCACCATTGATCGAAGCAAAATATGAGGAGATTCATACGGTTTGCGAGAAAGGAAACCACTTGTCAGGAAATAATTAACTGTGGAGAGAGCGATGGAACGGAGGAACGGACGAAAAGCGGAAGAGGGAAGAATGAGGATAAAATTGCCGTATATGAAGTGGCCCCTGCGGATGCTGCTTTACTTTTTAACACTTTTGTCAGCCGGCCTTTCACTGGCGACAGTATTGTTTCATTCCTTTCACAAAATTGTTGAGATTGCTATTTTTGTTGTTGCCGGATGTGGCCTGGCTCTGTCCTGCTGTTATTTATATCAGGATTTGCGGTATGGGGTGAGGGAGAAGATAAAACCGGGAATTGAGTCAAATTCGTTTACCCGCCGGGTGATTTCTGATTACCGGTACCGGACAGTGTTGTTTGCTCATTCATCTCTGGCTGTCAACCTGCTTTTTGCCTTGAGTAACGGAGTGTTTGGGATTGTTTATCATTCGGCCTGGTTTGGGGCTTTATCCGGATACTATTTGGTCCTCAGTATGATGCGTTTTATTGCTATCAGGTATGAGAGAAAACATCGCAACACCGAACATAACCAAGTGGTGAAGCGAAAAGAACTGTATGCCTTCCGCAATAGTGGCATTCTGTTTATTGTTTTGACTTTGGCACTTTTCATATCGGTAATCCAGATAGTTTTATATGGACAGGTTAAAAACTATCCGGGAACACTGATTTTTGCAGTTGCTGCCTATACGTTCTATAAGATTGGCATTGCCGTATTTCATCTGTTTAAGGTAGGAAGAATGAATTCGCCGTTGTTACGCATGATCCGCAATATCGGTTATGCCGACGCTTTGGTATCGCTGGTTTCCCTGCAGACGGCGATGTTTGTTTCGTTTGGTGATGGGACGGATACCAGGACAATGAATCTGCTTACTGGGGGAGTCGTCTGCCTGATGATTTTACTCATGGGGATTTATATGATCCGTTTAGCCGGAAAACAATTGGCTCAAATGGAATAGAATCGGTCTGCCGGCCCGGCATTGATTGCTTACAGAGTTTTGGGAATGATCCCAGGGCTCTTTTTTATGCGGCAAAATTGAATTAACATTTCTAAAACAAAATTCAGACAAAACAGCAATATTGTTATTGCATAATTGGGAAATCAGACAGGGAACAGAAAAAAACGTCTCACCTGTAAACATGAAGAGAGTGCGAAGGAGGATTAGGAAGGAAATGAAGAAAAGAAACGCAGTTTTAAACTACAGGTATTTGAAAAGCAGCGTTTGATGAGAAATGGAGGAATGAAATATGAAGAAGGTATCAATTTTGCTGACAAAATATTTGGACCCGCTTTCCAGCCTGGTGTATTATGTTACCGGCCGTGGATATACCCACATTTCACTGGGGTTGGAAGAAGAGGAGGCGGACCGGTATTACAGCTTTAACTTCAAAGGTTTTTGTGTGGAGACCATTGAAAAGCACCGCCGCCGGGGCGTGGATAAAAGCATCTGCTATCAGATTGAAATTACGGATGAGTCCTATCAGATTTTAAAGGAAACGATACAGCAGTTTGAAGAGAACCGGGAAGTGTATCGATATACAAAAGCCGGTGTCTTATTTGCAATGCTGCATATGCCTTTTCAGAGAAACAATTACTACTTTTGTTCCCAGTTTGTGGCGGAGCTGCTGATTGTCTCCGGGGCGATGGCTCTTAGGAAGTCAGCGAATCTGTATCTGCCCAATCACCTGTCGGTAGAGCTGGAACGTTTTTGTGGACTTCGGCAAGTGATACCCAATGTAGTATAGAAAATTAAATTAACAAAATTAAAACAAAACAGAAGCAAATCTTAAATAAAGGAACTTTATAATAAGGACATAACAACTGAAACAAATAAAAATGAAAAAAAACAGGAGGTTCAGTATGAAAAAAAGTAGTTTTATCGCATTGGTGTTAGGAATCATCAGCAGTATGTTTTTAGGAATTGGAATGTGTATGGCTTTGCTGCCGGAATGGAATGCATTTAAACCAGGATGTGTCATTGGCTGTATCGGCCTTGTCCTGGCTCTGTGTACAGTAGGCGCATGGCGAAAAATGGAAAACAAAGCCCCAATCAAAATCAGCGGGAAGCTTATTGGTATTATTTTACTGGGCATTCTCAGTTCACTGACACTTGGAGTCGGAATGTGTTTAGTCATGGTATGGAATAACATCATGGTCGGTATCGTGGTTGGCCTGGTCGGAATTTTGATGCTCTTATGTTTAATCCCTCTTTGCATCGGTATTAAATAATTGCATAATGCTTTTATATCAAAAGCCTGCCGGACAGCTCCGCAGGCTTTTTTTCTGAAGTGGATCGTATGAATCGAATTAACAATACTTAAATGAATTACAAGCAATTTAACAACATTGGAATGATAAGATTGCTTTAACAGACAGGAGCAGCTTCAAAACCTTGATCTTGTGACAAATAAACATGAATAGGAGATTGAAATATGAGTAAAAACTATCGGTTAAAAGTAGGAAAAGTGGGACACAAAGTAGTAGATGCATACAAGGGTGTGGAAGAGAAGTTCTGTGATGCCTTCCTGGAGAAAGATGAAAACAGTGAGCAGGGCTATTCTCTGAAAACCAGTGTGACTGCAAAGAAAGTGGTCGGAGTCTACCAGAAGATTGAAGATAGTGTTGTTGGTGAGTATAAGAAAATTGAAGGGAAGTTTGTTGATGCATTTCTTGAAGAAGTGGATTCTGAGGAAGAGTAAGAATAAATGCAGACAAAGGAGAACATTGAATGAAGAAAATCGCATTGGCAATATCAGCGATCATTATGATTGCCGGAATTGCGATTACAACCGTCTGTTTACCGGATGACAGATTTTGAAGAATAAAAATAATGACTGGCTGCTCTTTAACAATAGTGAAATGCAGCCGGAATTGCAAAACAGGGAAGCCTGGGCCGGGTTGGAGATCCGGAGGAGATCGCGGTACTTCTTAATTTCCTTGTCAGTAAAGCCGCAAGTTATCTGACCGGTACCGATATTTTGTGTGATGGTGGTGCCATTGCCGGTATGTTGTATGCTCAGGGTGGCAGATAAATAAGCTGCAGTAAGTAGGGATAAACGGAATCCTGTCTGATTATCATTTATCTCTTTGTTTTTGGAATTTTATAAGGAGGAACAGGAGGTATAGAATCAGGAATGTAGAAAAATTGGCGGAAAAGATTATTCTGATGGATGTGGAGCCCAAGGGTGGCAAAATCCTGCCAGCCGCGGGAAATTCGTTATCGAAGATACTGACAATTTAAAAACCACAACCAAAATAGAAGAATTTGATGTTAATAATGTAAGGACTAGCATGAAAACCATAATAAAAACAGATTCAACTGGAGATGCAATATATAATGGTGTTCTGAGTAAGATTGCTTTGACTGCTGTAAAAGATTCGAAAAGGGATACTGATACAAGTAGAAAGAAAGCAGAAGTGACAAACAACAGTGTTTAAATTTCATGAGACCCCCAAAACTACAGAGAAAATTGGATTTGACATAGAACGGAAGAAATGATAAGATAAGTACATAGAGATTCAACTATTCGCGAAAGTCTAGTTTAACGAATAGTTGGCAAAGAAAACAATGGAACAGTTAATTACGCAATTAATTTTATAACTTAAAGAACTTTATCTCTCATATCCTAGATTACTATTACTCTGATATGCTCCCAATACTTACTCTCTTTATACCCAAGTATGTAAAGTTCTATAAGCACCATTACCTAAGTATCAGACTATATATATTAAGTCTGAAAAAGAAAAACTAATTAATGAGGGAAATATAAATGACTGGTCTTTCAAAAATCATTTACAATCCAAACACTTAAAGAAATGAGGCCCAATTATGAGTTCTTCTCTCTCCTACCATCAGCAAAAAGATATTGAAAATGTAAAGCACCTGCGCCAGTTGGTTAAGGAACTTCCCAATTTCTGCGGAGATTTCTTCAGGGGGATTGAACCTCGCACTTCTTCCCGGACCAGGATCGCTTACGCTTATGATCTAAGGGTATTTTTTGACTTTCTGATTAAGGAAAACCCCGTTATCGGCAAACTTCAGGTTCAGGATATTACTTTAGACCACCTGGATTCGCTTCGAGTTGTGGACATTGAAGAATACATGGAATATTTAAAATACCGTTTTAATGATAAAAATCAGGAAGTAACCAACAAAGAGCGGGGAATTATGCGAAAAGTCTCTTCGCTGAAAAGCTTCTATAATTATTATTACCGGAATGAGCGGCTTCAAACAAATCCTGCTTCTCTAGTGCAGCTTCCAAAGCTGCATGAAAAGGATATTATCCGGTTAGATATTGATGAGGTAGCTCTTTTACTCGATGAAGTAGAAAACGGGGGTTCTTTAACTGAGAAGCAAAAAGCCTATCATGCGAAAACCAAGATCCGTGACCTCGCACTATTGACTCTCATGCTGGGAACCGGTATCCGGGTATCGGAGTGTGTCGGTCTGGACGTAGATGATATTGATTTAAAAAATGGAGGAATCCGGATTCATAGAAAAGGAGGAAAAGAAGTCACTGTGTACTTTGGTTCTGAAGTTGAGGATGCCCTTCTTGATTATCTTGACGAACGCAGTTTCGTCATTCCTGAGGAAGGCCATGAAAAGGCACTCTTCCTATCCCTACAAAAGAAACGGATTGCAGTACGCAGCGTCGAAAATCTGGTTAAAAAATATTCCAAACTGGTAACGCCTTTAAAAAAGATTACCCCACATAAACTGCGCAGCACCTATGGAACAAGCTTGTATAAAGAAACCGGGGACATCTATCTGGTTGCAGACGTTTTAGGACACTCAGATGTTAACACTACGAAAAAACACTATGCTGCTTTGGAGGATGAACGCCGGCGCAGTGCCAGAAATAAGGTGAAATTGCGGGAAAAAATGTAACCATAAATTTTAAAACTTCAATAAAAAATTTATAAGTAAAAAAATTTTTAAAGAGTTTTGTTCAAAAATGGTTTTTTGACTATTTCAGGAAGTTTTTCCAACTTTCCCGATCTTCCTTCATTCCCTCGGAAGCTCCTATGATTTCGCGATATCCTGCCTCATTGACACCTATAGGGATCAGGATAGAGACATTTTCGTATTCACCACCCCAGCAACGTTTTAGAAAGATGCCATCAACAAATACATAAGGATAATTCCCTCCGTTTAACGGACGGTTTCTCCATGCTTCGATATGCTCATACGCTTTTTTATTTAAGTTGTTGATTGTTCCGGGAGATACCTTGGTTCCCCAAAGTGCTTCGGTGATATCTTCCACACGGCGTACCGATACGCCGGCCAGATACATTTCAATAAGCGCTTCTTCAACGGAGCATTCTCTCCTACGGTAACGTTCAATAATAGCAGTTTCAAAAGGAATCCCTTTAAGCTTTGACGTAAGGACCTGATATAAATATAATGGGAAGTTGCTATCTATCTTTTTAATTTTTTGTTATAAAAAAAGAAAGCATCTAATATCTAAATTAGAGCTTTCTTTTTTCACCTTTATCATCAGGCTCTAATAATATTTTCATACGAAATGTGAATGCCGTTATTCCTCTTAGCTTTCGGCTTCTTCTTCACCTTCAACTGCTTCACGTATCTTAGAGCCAACAACTGTTATCATTTTTTGTTCCGGATCAATAGTTGAGGTAAGTCCTTCCGGAAGTTTAATATCACTAAACTGAATACTTTCACCAGCCCCCATATTAGAAACATCAATTACTATTTCATCGGGAATATCCTGAGGTAAGCCCTCCAGTAAAATTGAATCTATGGTACTGTTAATCAACAATCTTTTTGACTCAAGAAGTTCTGCTCCGGTAATTTTTATAGCCACTTCTTGTTTGATTTTTTCCGAAAAAGATACCATTTGAAAATCCAAATGAGAGATTTCGTTCTTAACAGGTTCAATGTGTATTTCTTTTGCCATTACGGTATAACTCTGGCCATCAGGAACAACCAGTTTAAAAATGCCATTCCGGCCAAACTCTTTCATTGATCTTCTAAATACATCTTGCTTAACTGCTATTGAGATTGAATCAACACCTTTACCAGCTATGTTTCCCAGTAAATATCCTTCTCTTTTTAACTGATTATTGTCACCCTTTCTGGTACTTTTTCTTAACTCAACGTTCATAACTCCAGTAGTTTCCATAGTTATAAGCCTCCTTGATTTATAATTATATTATGGCAATCATCTAAAATCTTATGATTCAATGATGAAAACCTGTTACCTAAATTTCAATGTGATTTAACATAATAAAATATAAATTGTCAAAAGAAAATATAATTCTCAAAGAAAATATATTTCAAATAAGCTATCCTAGAATTAAATGTGAATTTATTTCTTTAATACAAACTTATTTTATTTATTATTTAAAAAATCACATAGAGTTTCAAATAACATATAATTAATAGTATAGTATAAATCTGACAATTGTCAAGTTTTCGATTTATATAACAAAATTTTTCCTGATGAAAAGATTAAAAGAATATAAAGGTGCAGTTCGAGAAACTCAAGTTCTTTGCACAATATTAAAAACCATTAACTTATTCTAATGGATTTTCAATATTTTCTATTATTTCCCCTTTATCGCAATGTTTTAAAAAGAAATAGAATGTTGAATCAATTATATTAATAGTACGCTGAGAGATATCATAATCAAACAACGGTGGCTGGATTTTCTTCGCTGTTTGCAATTTTGCCAAACTACTCAATAAATACCCAATATCACTTGGCCTTATATCACTACTTCTGTGATGACGGCTTTTAATTATTTCTTCTATCTTTTTACGTGGCACACCCATTAAAATAGTTGAAAAATCCAAACTTAAAATTGCAATAACAAAGTAGTATGGCAAGAAAAGAGGCTTTTTCTCCTTATCTTTAACATCCCTCTGCCCTTTCGCAATATCTTCCAGTGCACGAACATGTCTTGAAGAATAATCATCACATTTTGCTGTAATAGCGTGATCAAGAGTCATCTGGTCAACAATATGTTTTCTAAGTCCTTGTTTTTGTAATATGCCATTCTCCAAACATAACAGTTTTAATAGCTCCTGAACAACTCCTATGCTTCCCATCGATTCTTCGCAAAGTCTTAGTAATATTTCATCTGAAATTTCAATATTAAGCTCTTCTGCTCCCTTTTTTGCTACGCTGATAAATTCTGTGTTATCCCACGGCTCAACCGGTATTTCTGCAATCCTATCTTGTAAATCACCATTAAATTGAATAAGCCTGTTTTTCTCTTTCCATACGCCTAAAATTATAAATCTTAATCCTAGCTCTTGAAAAGTGCGCAAATCAAACGCCAATTGCTTTTGAACATCACTGGAAAGATAATGAAAATTTTCAAGAATTACAAATTTATCAGAATTGGCTTGTTTATATAAATCAAAAACGTCTTGCGGCAGCTCTAGGTTAAACTCTATTGATCGATAATTAAACTGCTGTTCAGCTGATGCATTAACTTTTGCAGAACCTTCGATCTCCGCAGCTGCTAAAAAGGGTAATTTAGATTTAATTTTTGCTACAGCTCCAATTTCAACATCTCCGCTCTTACTCTTCTGCTTATCGGTTAAAATTTCAATATCAAGTTTTCTAAGAATCGATTTATAAATATCTGAAACTTGACTTTTAGGACTGCAGCTGACAGCTAAGCATTCGCTATATGGCAAATATTTACTGACCAAAGCAGTTTTTCCTTGTTTTGATGCACCATAAACTATTATTTGTTTATCCGATCTTAATGCGTTTTCAAATGCCCCATCAACTTCCTGGCGTTCAATATAGCTTAGCACAGGTTTTCTACTGACCCCGAAGACTTCTTCTAATTTGACCATATGTACTCTTCCCCCGTCACAATATATATTAAACTTATTATACAATGCATTTTCTGTTTTAACAAACAAAAACTGTGACAAAGAAATCGACTGGCTTAAAACATTTATTTATAGGCAAAAGACAGAAAACAAAGACCTTGCGGAAGGCTTAACTAAAAAGGCGATTGCAGTTTTGCGTTATGATAAGGGAGCATTTATATATGGCAAAGAAATGAGAAATCACGGCAAAGGTGGTGTAATACTGTTTAAGATTATTTATAAATTTAATAACCAAATAAACTGAGTCTCATGCCTATATTCAGTTTCATTATAATACGCATACTCATCAATCACACTAAGCGTTGCTCCTTGCTTATGATAAAATTTACAGGCAGGAACATTATTGTTCTGACATTCTATTTTCATCTGTACAAATCCTAGACTGCGGCACCAATTTGCAGCCATGTCAAATAATGTTTGACCAACTTTTTGCTGCTTGTATGCATCATCCACACGAATATCCCATAATACTGCAAGGTCATCCCTATTTGAAAGCATATTTATTCCTTTTGTACGTGATACAATTGTTGCAGCGCCTATTGGCTTATCACCATCAAAAGCCATAAAAAAAGCCCAGTTTGAAATATCCCATTGTCTTTCCCAACGCATTACAGTCTCGTCTTCGCCGGTACAAAAGTCTTTTAAATAAGGTTTTATAGGGGTTTCGACAAGATTAAAACCACCTAACCCACGATTAATTTTATCTATTTTATAATAACTGGAAACATGAACACGCATAGGGATTAAGTCATATTGTGTGAAATATGTCTTATCCACTTTTTTATATGTAATCATATAATATCTCCTTTGATCTTATTAATTATTTTCAACCTATCCTTCTAATGTTTATTATAACATAGCTCGTTGCTTTTGAAAGATATAAAAAAGCTATCAACATATAGAATGTCGATAGCCTGAAACGGCAAACAATTCATTGCCGCTTTTCTTTATGTGGTTTTTCTTTATGTGTTTTTTTTTCAGTCTTCAGAATCTTTATCAATGATCCATTAACTCAAGTTAAAAATAAAAGTAATAAGCAACAATTATCTAAGCGTATGCATATATTCTTCTGCATGATCCCAATTAATTACAAACGAAGTTCCCTTTTGGCAAAATACGGAGCAAGAAGGATTATTAATATCCTCACTTGGGTTATATTGATAATGATCAATAACCTGGGCTTCATTATGACACCTATCATAATGAGAAAACACCATAGATATACTTCCCTTGCCTCCGGTCATTATCATCAGCTCTTCTCCGTAATTCATAAATGAAGAAACAGGACCCTGACCTCTTATTACAGTTCTACCACTTCCATCCGGAACCGGAGCTTCAAACCGGCCGGAATATTTTGTAATGTCAGTTAATACCCTTCCTGTTACTGGATCCGGAATTAATATCGTAAAGCTGTAATAAGGCTCCAGAAGTAGGTTTTTGGCCTTCATAAGACCCTGGCGAATCGCCCGGTATACTGCCTCACGGAAATCGCCGCCCTCAGTATGCTTAATATGAGAAATTCCATCAACCAGGATAACCTTAATATCCGTCACTTCTGATCCGGTTAAAACTCCTTTATGAATGGTTTCAAACACATGGGTACGAACCAGATTCTGATAATTGATCCCAAGCCTGTCCACATGACATTGACTCACAAATGTGATCCCCTTCCCTCGCTCTTCAGGTTCTATCCTTAATGCTACTTCCGCATAATGGCGAAGGGGTTCAAAATGTCCATATCCTGTAACCGGTTCCTCTACGGTTTCCATATAGATGATCTCTGGCTGTCCAAAGGATATCTTTGTCTGAAATCTTTCTAACACAACCTGTTCCAGAACCTCAAGCTGAATTTTACCCATGATATTCACTTTTAACTGCCGCAAAGACTCTTCCCATACCACACTTAGCCCAGGCTCTTCTTCCTCCAGAATGTGAAACATCTGTAAGATTGCCCGGTCGGGTATCTCAGATGAGTACAGGACTCTTGCCTGAAGGGTGGGTTGAAGTGCCGGAACTACCGTATCATAGCACTCCCCAAGCCCCTGGCCTGGCCTGGTAGTCCGAAGCCCGGTGACAGCCACCACATCCCCTGCAGAAGCCGTCTGAAGAGCCGTGAAACGTTCTCCCTGAAATATCCTTATCTGATGAACCTTCTCATCCGCTGATAAGGAATCCCGGACATTGAGAATGCCGCTTAATATCTTCAAATACGTCATTCGCTCTCCATGTCCATCATAACGGATCTTAAACACTCTCCCTCTAAATGGCGCTGATACCGGATAGGAAGTTTCTGTGTAACTATAAAAGATATTAAGAAATGCTTCTATCCCCTCTCCATTTAAAGCGCTGCCGCCAAAACAGGGGAATAGCTTCCGGTTTTTAATCTGAGAAACTACGGCAGGCCTTAAATCTTCAAAAGTAATACTTCCATTCAACCATTTATCCAATAATGTTTCATCCCAATCAGATACATTCTCAATGAAATCATCTGTCAGGGCAGCCTCATTTCCCTTCTTAAGGCTAATGCCTTGAAAATCCAGGATTTCGTCGGAAAAACGTTCACGGATCTCAGTTAAAACCCTTTCATAAGATGCAGAGATCACATCAAGTTTATTAATAAATAAAAAAACAGGAATATGATAACGCTCCAGCAGGTTCCAGATAGCCTCTGTGTGGCCCTGAATTCCATCCGTACCGTTAATCATAAGGACTGCATAGTCCATTACTTCCAAGGTCCGTTCCATCTCAGCTGAAAAGTCTGTATGACCAGGCGTATCAATCAGATAATAGGTATTATCGCCATGGGTAAAGCCGGCCATATCCGAAAATATGGTTATTCCTCTCGCCCTTTCGATATCATCATGATCCATACATGCGTTTTTAGCATCTACACGACCCAGAGCCCTGATTACCCCTTCTCTGTATAATACCTGCTCCGAAAAGGTAGTTTTTCCGGCATCTACATGGGCCAAAATTCCAAAAGTTATCTTCATAATTATTTTTAATCCTTTGACTATAAGAATAATTCTGAACTTAATAATACCTGTTTAACGTCTCTTTAAGAGACGCCGCTTCTATTATTCTAAGATATAATTCCAATAAAATCAATGGATTTAAAAATAGCGGCTGTCTGGTTTTTCTATTTATCTCACTCCTGTATCAGAATCAGATGCAAAGTAAACGACAGTCAGATACTGTCCGCTGTGTATGGTATCTTCTTTTAATCCGTTTATGTTCTTTAATTCTTTTACATATTGGGCAGTGGTCATACCGCTGTTCTCCAGATACGTTCCGGCAATGCTCCATA
>POVV01000209.1_pt1 | contig 46814 bp, 37 predicted proteins | sample 1560271 | NCBI WGS metagenome assembly POVV01 (sample SAMN08337232, study PRJNA429181) | Bioreactor metagenome, whole genome shotgun sequencing project. | biome: cows' rumen and soil; feature: anaerobic; isolation source: anaerobic chemostat enrichment culture, galacturonate as sole carbon... | reverse complement strand
ACTGGGTGTTAGTATGGGCAATCAATCAGATGCTCTGTCTGTGCTCGACTACTTTGGCATTCTGGTCTGGCTTGTGGGTTTTACTTTCGAAGCCGGGGGCGATTATCAATTGTCGCGTTTTAAAAACGATCCTCAAAATAAAGGCAAGGTATTGTGTTACGGATTTTGGAAATATAGCCGACACCCCAACTACTTTGGTGATTCGGCCGTGTGGTGGGCTTACGGTATATTCAGTATCGCTGCCGGAAGCTACTGGCAGGTGCTCGGTTCTGTGATAATGACTTTGCTCATTATCAAGGTTTCGGGTGTGGTTCTGCTCGAAAAGACATTGAATCATACCAAACCGCAGTATAATGAGTATGTAAGAAGAACAAATTCTTTTTTTCCTTGGTTCCCTAAAAAATAAAAGCTCATGGAATTAAATAAAAATCTTTGGTTCATCCTGTTTATAGCTTGGGGGCTGCCGCTGGGATATTACAGAAGTAAGTTTCGCAAGCTGGTATATCAAACCGATAGTTGGACCATTAATATCAAACCCGTATTCTGGTTGGAAATCAAAGGACTATTTGGAAATCTGTATCCCGAAAACAAGAAATACAGTAAGTTCCGAAACTTTTATTTGTTCTATCTTTTAGTCTATATCGTTCTTTTTATTATTTATTTTAATACCGACACCATGAAAGTAGTGGAAGGAAGCAAAGTACCGGCATTTGAACTCAAAAATCAATATGGCGAATTATTCTCATTAGATTCTGTAGTAGGAAAGAAGAATTTAGTAATCTACTTCTACCCGAAAGACGATACTCCCGGTTGTACAAAGGAAGCCTGTTCCTTTCGCGATCAGTTCGCTGTGTTTGCCGATGCCGATGCAATGATTATTGGGATTAGTGCCCAATCTGTGGAAAGCCATTTGGCATTTGCTAAAAAGCATCGGTTGAATTATCTTCTGCTCAGTGATACGGGTAATAAAGTACGAAAATTATTTGGTGTGCCAAGCAATCTATTTGGGTTGATCCCCGGGAGGGTTACTTACATCGTCAATAAAAAGGGAGAAGTCGTTTACCTGTTTAATTCGCAAATGGATGCGGAAAAACATGTGGATGAGGCTGTACGTATTTTGCAAGCAATGAAATGAACATACAGATTAAAATACTATTTGTTTTAGCTACTTATTTAGTAGGCTCCATTCCTGTAGGATATCTATTGGTCCGATATGTAACCGGACAAAATATTCGGGAGTTGGGAAGTGGAAATATCGGTTCTACCAATGTAAGGAGGATAGCCGGTAGAAAAATTGCAGCCATTACCCAATTGTTGGACATGGCGAAAGGACTTTTACCGGTCGGTCTATATCTTTATTTAACGTATGACCCAAATGTGACTTATTACCAAAATATAGTATCCGATTTATGTATCTATTATGTAGCGCTTGCCTCTATTTTGGGGCATGATTTCAGTCTTTTTCTGAAGTTCAAGGGAGGAAAGGGAGTAAACACGACATTGGGTGCTTCCGTTTTACTTGCTCCACTTTCGGTTTTTATCTCGGTGGCATTTTATTTTATCACTAAATGGCGTTTTAAATATGTTTCGTTGGCCTCTATCGTTCTGGCAATTACGATGGTTGTCAGCGAGCTTATTATTTATGGAATAACTCCAACTGTGTATTATTTGCTGGTTTGTATGATACTTATTATTGTTTTACACCATAAAAATATCGGTCGTTTATTACGTAATCAGGAGCTTCCATCCTAACGGTTGCCATAATGGTAAAATGGAAGATGCATAAAACTGGGTTAAGAGCGAGAGGGGGAATTGTCAAAAGTCTCCCTCTCGCTTGTTTACGTAGTTTACGGATTCTGCACCATATTCGGATTGGCATCGATTTCCGCCTGTGGTATAGGAAGCACTACGCGAGGATCTGATGGAGCAATGGTTGCCGCCTGTACAGATAGCGTAGGCAGGTGCCATCCACCGATTCGACTAACGGACTTACCATTGCGTAGATAATCAAAGAATGCCTGTCCTTCGCCAACCAACTCTCTGCGACGTTCTTGCAAAATACGTTCCAGTGTAAGTTGTGAGGCTGCTACTGATTTTTCAGGATTAGAGCGGGTCACGATGGCATTGAGGTAGGTCAATGCCTCTTCTCTATTATCCAGTTTGAAAGCTGCTTCGGCAGCATTCAGATAAACCTCGGAGAGACGAATGACGCAAATGTCATTGTCTTGCGGATTGCCGGTGGTTACATCTCCTGTTTTTCCCGGATACTTAATCAGGTATTTGGGGTGTCCTGCCGACTGAATGGGCTCTACATCTTCGGTCGGTTTTTCAGGTAGTCGGGTTAGTGTGTGACGCACGTCTTTGGGGTCTTCATTGAGTAAATCGAGAAAAGCTTTGGTCAGCACCAGGTTGTTCCAGTCTTTGGTGTTATCGGCATATACCATCGGTGCACCTTCGCCTCCGCTGCCACCCGCCGGCTCGGACAAGGTATAATAAAATTCAAATAACGATTCGGAGTTGAAATCCTTTCCCCATACACGAGAATATTCGTCGTGTGTGAAGAGCGTATAGATACCGCCGTTGTTTATCACCTCCTTGGCATATTTTAGTGCTTGTGCATTGTTGTTCATGTTGAGATAGATGCGCGAGAGCAATGCTTTTACACTCCAACTGTTTTGATACCCGTCGTGTTTGGTGTTTGCTAGGTGAGGCAATGCCTGCTCCATGTCCTTGATTACTTGGGTATAGCATTCGGCAACCGTATTACGTGTCGGCTGATGGGTGGGGGGAGTGGTGGTGGTTTCGATGGCAACACCCAATGAGCTTCCGTTGTTAAGCGTATATGGCATACCAAAGAACTGAGTGAGGTGGAAAAGAGCGAGCCCTCTCATGCTCAATGCTTCGGCTTTGATACGATTGAGTTCGGTGATATTGTCGGTAATCACTTTTCCGGCGTCTATCTTTTCGATCAGGCTGTTGGCTTGATGGATGACTATATAGGGTTGGTTCCAAACACGGGTGACGTTGAATGCGTCATCCGCCGTTACGTTAAACTCATAGTAAGGAGAGACTCTTCTGCCGGCCCCTTTACTGATGCGTGCTTGTACATCTTCTCCTCTGCAATCGGCATAGTATAGATAGTTATCGCCATAATAGCTGTGCGAAGCAGCCAGTCGGTATATGCCGTTGAGGGCTGTTTGTGCATCGTTCAGTGTGCTTACTGCTTGCTCGCTCGTGACAGAAGTCGATGGATTCAGGTTAAGCCAGTCGCCTGTACAGGAGTGAAGCATAAGCGAAGAAGCTGCGATGATATAGATTGATAAACGTTTCATAATGAGATGTTTTTTAATGGATAATTTAAAGAAGTCGCGGATTAGAAAGTAACCTCGACACCAAAACTAAAGGTACGCATGGGAGGTGTTTCGCAAAATACCTCGCCCGATACGGGTACTTCCGGATCGTATTGATTCCACTTGGCCCATGTAAGCAGGTTGCTTCCCGAAAAGTAAAAGCGTGCTTTCTCGATCATGGCTTGGCGTATCCAGGTATGTGGAAGCGTGACTCCAAAAGTCAGGTTCTTCAATCGGATATGATCGGTGCTATGAATATAGCGGGAGGAATTCTGTGGTCCTGCCGGCTGCCCGATGACGAAGCGGGGCACATCGGTTATGTCGCCCTTTTGTTGCCAGCGGTTTAACGCATATACCGGAAGATTCCGATTAGATTCGTTACTACCATCGGTTTCATTGTACGTACCCGTTTTATCAAACGAATATCCGCCCAGTGAGTAGGTAAAGGTCATGCTAAGATCCAACCATTTATAAGAGAGGATATTGGTTAATCCGCCCGATACTTTGGAGTCGACAGACTTGTAGGGGATGGCTTGCGCCTTTCCGGGATTGTCTGTTACGGTGCGGTCATACTCTCCTTGTTCGTTGATGGTGTTAAGGTAGTAAAGCGCTTTTCCGGTCTCTGGACTGACACCGGCAAATTCCTTCACGTAAAACGTATTAAAAGGTAAGCCTACTTTGCGAATAAACCAACTGCCTGCAATGGATTGGTTCATTTGCCCATCGAGCGTTACTATTTTATTCCGGTTATGACTCATGTTTAAGACGGTTGTCCAATTAAAGTCGGTACCGGCAAAGTTCACCGTACGCAATTCGAATTCAAAACCCTTGTTGTTGAGTTGCCCCAGATTGCCCAGATAGTTCAGGAATCCGGTTGTGGCACTGGTTGGTCGATTGTATAGTAAGTCTTTGGTATCGCGGTTGTAGTACTCCAGACTCATAAAGATGCGTCCCAGCAAGGCAATATCTACTCCTAAATTCAGGTTGTAGTTCTTTTCCCACTTTAGTCCGCTGTTCGCTTGTGTTGTTTCATACGAGCCGGCTGCTCCCATGTAGTTTTGTCCGTAGCCATAGAGTCCCATAAAACCATAAAAGGCTCCAGGTTGGTTTCCGTTCACACCGTATGAGGCACGAAACTTAACATCACTGAGTACTTTCTTGAGTGGCTCCATGAACGATTCGTTGCTTAAGTGCCACATGCCCGATACCGACCAGAAGTTGCCCCAGCGATTCTCCATGGGCAAACGTGAACTTCCGTCGCGGCGGAAGCTTCCAGCTATATAGTAACGTTCGTCGTAATTGTAATTGATACGCGACAAGTATGAGATCATTCTCGAAGCCTGTGTATTTGAGGTGAAGCTGTTCAGTACGGCTGCATTGTCGGGTTCTACCAATATATCGGATGGTAGTTTCGATTTGTCTCCCACGGCATTGTCGGTTTGGTAATCTTCCAATTCGTAGGCAATGAGGGCGTCGATTTGATGTTTGTGGGCAAAAGTGCGTAAAAAGTTCAATGAAGTCGATGAGGTGAGTCTGCCATATTCGATAAACCCTTTGGCGGTTTGGGCATCGCTTCCGCTCTTGGCACCTGCACCACTTAGTGGATTCCAATAACGGGCATCCTTTTGTATGGAGTAGTCATAGCTTAGCACTTCTTTCAACTTAAGCCCTTTGATTAGTTCGATTGAACCGTATCCGGTCGAAAACATACGGGTGATACGGCTGCGGTTGTAATCGGTTCGGATGTCGCGAAGAGGGTTGACGGTAGAGCCGGGGTAAGAGCCTACATAATTGCCCGAAGCATCCCGCACCGGAAAAGAGGGAGTTCCGTTGACTGCTACCACAAAGAAAGGGTTGATACTCGATGTGCGTTCTTCGTTCATCTCCTGATTAATTTGACTGAACATGACATTGGCACCTACTTCACCTCTTTTACCAACTTTCTGTACCACGTTCAGACGAGCCGAATAGCGGTCGAGACCGGAGTTTTCGACCAATCCTTCTTGTCGGTTGAAGCCCAGCGAACTGTAAAAGGTTGTTTTATCGTTTCCACCAGATACAGATGCTTCGTAGCTTTGGTGCGTTGCTTGGCGAAAAAGCTCTTTTCGCCAGTCTGTATATCCTATTTCGGGTATACCTGCATAAGTATTGATCTGGCTGTCGGCATAGGCTTGCGGAGAGTCCATTCCTTGATCGATGGCCGAATGGAGCAACCCTTCGTAGATGAGCTCTCGACGTTGCTCTCCATTCAGTGTGGGACGAAACGATACTGCTGCATCCGAAAACCCGCCGTTGGCTCGGAAGGTGACTTGTGTACGCCCAACTGCTCCTTGTTTGGTGGTTATCAGAATCACCCCATTGGCTGCCCGCGAACCGTAGAGTGAGGCTGCTGCTGCGTCTTTAATAACCGTGATATTCTCAATATCTGCCGGATTGAGGGTACTCATTACATTGGTTTTGGCATTGTTCATATACGAAGCCTCGGCACTGCTGCCGCTACTAAGGCTACCCGAACTAACCGGTACACCGTCGATTACAAACAAGGGTTCTTGCGATGCATTGAAGGATCCCATTCCTCGGATGCGAATGCTTTGATTTCCTCCGGGCTGCCCGGAACCACTGGTAATGGATACCCCCGAGGTCATGCCTTGTAGCTTTTGTTCGACCGACATCACCGGAACATTCTTCAGCAAATCGGCACGAAGTGTATTAGCCGATCCGGTAAAAGATGATTTGGAGAAGTTTCCGTATCCCGTTACTACTACCTCTTCCAGACTGATGGCACTGGGTTGAAGTACCACATTCAGTAGCCCGTCGGCTGGTATCTTAGCCTCTACGGACTTCATTCCCACATACTCAATAACGAGCAGCTTATCTGTGGGTTTAACCTCGAGCGTGTAAGCTCCATCAATGTCTGTAATTACGCCGTTGCCTGTGTTTTTGATTTTTACGGTTGCCCCGATCAATGGTAACTTGTCTTCGGAAGATGTTACTTTCCCTTTTACGGCTGTTACCTGTGCTTGTATCTGATGCGTAAATAAACAAAGCATTAGTACGCATGCAATCTTACATTTTCTCATAAAAATAATTTTTTATTACCGATATAACTCTTTCTTTCGTTATAATATGCTATTCAAGATACGTGCCAAATAAAGGGTAAACAACGGATTTTTTCTAAATTGCTGATTACAATAAGGTTGCAAAAAGATAAAAAAGATAAAAAGTAGTTGGGCTTTGTCTTTCTTGTAGAATAGTTCTACATCCCTGTGGAACTATTCTACAACACTCTGATTGCCGATATCCCAGACACGAAAAACATCTTATAAAAATACAATAAGGTTGTATTTCTCGCCAGCAGTGTCTATCTTTGTAATGCTACAAAAGCGTTTCGAATGAAGAAAGCCGGAAAAAGAATACTCATAGCATGGCTGTTGTTTGTTACATTCATGCCTCTCTTGGTTGTGAAGTCTCTTCACAATCATGCAGACAGTGATGAGCATGCATCTGCCTGTCATTCGGATCATAAGCAGGCAACCAATCCCTACGATAGCTGTGCTATTTGTCATTTTACCGTTTCGCCTTTTATACAGGCCGAAACGTTTCACTTCGACTTTCGATTAACGCTTACCCCGTGTGAGCCGGTAGTTTACCTGAGTAAGATAAGTTTTGCACTCTCTTACTCGCCTTGTTTGCGTGCACCTCCCGTAGTCGCTTGATTTTACTTATTTCTTTTTATTACAATCAAATGATTATACGATGCATATCAGTTATTTTTCGGGTATGCTGGGAGTATGGTTGGCTCTGCCTGTATGTGCACAAACGGCCGATTCGCTCAAAAGTGTGTCTTTATCTGAAGTCGTGATTACTGAATCTTATCAGCATATTCAACAAAAGAAAACGACACTGGCTCTTGATGTGCTTCGGCAAGAATACCTGCACAAACACTTCACAGGAAATCTGATGCAGACAATCGGCCAACTTCCCGGCATTCAGTCGATGGATATAGGCTCCGGCTTCTCTAAACCGATGATTCGAGGAATGGGATTCAACCGGATTGCCGTAACCGAAAATGGAATAAAGCAAGAGGGACAACAGTGGGGAGCCGATCACGGATTGGAGATTGATGCCTTTAATATTGAGGCGGTCGATGTAAAGAAGGGACCCTCTTCGTTGCTTTATGGCAGTGATGCCATGGGTGGGGTGATTGAAATTGTTCAGCCAACTCCTCCCAATGAAAATCAACTTTTGGGAGAGGTTGCTCTCTTGGGAAAGTCTGTCAATACAGATATGGGAGGGTCGTTGATGCTTGCTTTCAAGAAGAATCGGTGGTTTACCAAGGTTCGTTTCTCTGAGCAGCACTTCGGCGATTACCGCATTCCGGCAGATACTCTTGTCTATCTTACTCAGCGGATGCCTGTACACGGCAGACGGATGAAGAATACGGCAGGAGTGGAGCGAAACATCAGTCTCTATACGCACTATAAGAGCGGACGCTATCAGAGCAGTTATGCTGTGAGCAATGCTTATCAGAAGGTGGGATTCTTCCCGGGAGCACATGGAGTGCCCGATGTTACTCGTTTGGAAGACGATGGCAACAGCCGTAACATAGACTTGCCGTATAGCCGGGTCAATCACCTGAAGGTAACCACGCATCAGCAATACTTGTGGGAGCAACTACTCTTGTCTGCCGATTTGGGTTATCAACGGAATGACCGCGAGGAGTGGAGCCTGTTTCATACCCATTACGGAACACAACGCCCTCCGGAAAAGGATCCGGACAAAGAACTTGCTTTCGGGCTGAATACCTATAGTACTGCTGTGAAAGCTCGCTTGTTGGGCTCTTCGACTTGGGAGCATATAGCCGGATGGGAGGGACAGTACCAGGTGAACCGTATATCGGGATACTCCTTCTTGCTACCTCGATACAAGCGGTTGACTGCCGGAATGCTCTGGCTCACAACGTATCGTCCCCACAATCGGTTTGCGGTGAGTGGAGGCATACGTTATGACTATGGGCAGCTTCGTATTTCGCCCTATAAAGACGCTTATTTGCATACGTATCTGTACGAGCAAGGCTATACGCCTGAGCAGATCGAGGATTATCAGTGGCGCAGCTATCCGGTGAATCGGACATTTGGCGATTACTCTTGTTCGCTGGGTGTAGTATGGAACCCTACACCGTCTCAACTGATTAAGATGAATGTAGGACGCAGCTTTCGCCTACCGGGAGCCAATGAACTGGCTGCGAACGGTGTACACCATGGAACGTTTCGGCACGAGCAAGGCGATGCTTCGCTTCGGTCTGAGCAAGGTTGGCAAATGGATGTGTCGTACCACCTTGATTATGAAAGAGTGCGTTTGTTCGTTTCGCCCTTTGCCAGTTGGTTTTCGAACTATCTGTTCCTGAAGCCGACGGGAGAGTGGTCTATACTGCCTCATGCCGGGCAGATATACCGCTATACGGGTGCTGAGGCTGTTTTTGCAGGGGCTGAGGCTACGGTCAGCGTAGATGTGTTGCGTAGTCTGAACTATCAGTTCGTTGGTGAGTATGTGTATACGTACAATGTCGATGAGCACATTCCACTGAGCTTTTCGCCACCTGCTTCGATGCGCCATACACTAACCTGGAAGAAGAAAGTGTATCAGTTGTTTGCAGAGCTTCAAACCATCGCTGCTCAAAACCGGGTAGCAAGGAATGAAGACCGAACACCGGGTGCCAATCTACTACATCTGGGTGGTATGCTGAACCTGTCGATTGGGAAAGCGAACGTAGAACTCAGCTTGGCAGTACGGAATCTCTTTGATGTGCGTTACTATAATCATTTGAGTTTTTATCGAAAAATAGAAGCCCCCGAACCGGGACGAAACTTTCAGTTATTTATTAAAGTACCCTTTAACCAATTATTAAAATGAAAACAAAATATTATCTCATAGCTGTTTGCTCTTTAGCTTTCTTCTCTTTCGTTCTTACCTCTTGTGATAAAGACAAGGATGGTGATACCACCAAACCGATTATCAACCTGATTGAGCCCGCAGAGGGAGCTGTGTTGAAAATAGGCAGCGAAACGGGAGTTCATCTTGAAATGGATCTTTCGGATGATGTGATGTTGGCTTCCTACAAAATAGAGATTCACAATAATTTTGACGGGCACACTCATTCAAGAGCTGCCGGAGCAACCAAACCGTTCACTTTCAATAAGTCATGGAATGATGTGGCGGGTCTTAAGAATAAGCGGGTACATCATCATGAGATCCTGATTCCTGCCGATGCAACTCCGGGCAAGTATCACCTGATGGTGTATTGTACCGATGCTGCTGGAAATGAGGCGAGCGTGGCCAGAAACATTGTGTTGAGCCTCACCGAAGGGGAAGACCACGACCACGAGTAACTAAGCATGCTGTGTGGAGGCTGTGCCTTATTTTCCTTTGGCAAGCGTAAACACAAACTCTAACCCACCGCCGCTATTGTTCTTGGCCGAAATACTTCCGCCATGAATGATAACGGCGTTTTTTACAATGGCAAGTCCCAAACCGGTACCTCCGATCTTTCGTGAGCGACCTTTGTCGACTCGGTAGAAACGCTCGAAAAGACGATTAAGGTGTTCGGGCGAAACACCGATACCACTATCTGCAAAGCTGAAGTAATAGAAGTTCTCGTCTTCGCGGAAACAGTTAATATGGATGCTGATATTGCTCCCTGCATAGGCGATGGCATTATCCATCAGGTTGCGAAAGATGGAGTAGAGCAATGAATAATTTCCGCGGAGTTGCGTGTTCTTTTTGAGAGAATTGATGACTGTAATGTGTTTATCCTCCGTCTCCAAAGACACTTCGTTTATGATATTGGTTACCAATACAGAAAGGTCTACCTTTTCCATATCGATCATGTTAACTACCTCGTCCATACGAGTAAGTACGGAGATATCGCGCAATAACCTACTCAAACGGTTACTTTGTGCATAGCAACGCTCCAGGAAGATGTTCATTTTTTCGCGCGGGATGTTATCATTGCTCACGATGGTTTCCAAGTAGCCTTGAATACTGCTTACGGGGGTTTTAAGCTCGTGTGCTATATTCTGTGTCAGTTGCCGTTTGAGGTGTACCTGCTCTTCTTCCTGCGTGACGTCATTGATGCTGATTTCGAAGCTAAGATCTTGAAAAATGATACATTCGACGATAAAGGTTCGACCATTCTTATTCAGTGTGATCGACATCCGTTTCTCGTTATTGCCCACCGGTCGCTTTTGCATTTGGTTGATAAAATCGGTGACCGGTTTTAGCTCATTGATACCGAATACTTCTTCGGCAGTTTGAAGGTTCGAATCGGAGATGAGGTTGCTGTATTGAGTAAAAAGAGTATTCACCAGTATCTCTTTTTTATCCCGGTTAAACACACCAAGCCCTTCATGAGAGGTCTGTAGGTGAGTAATCAACTTCTCGCGTTCGATGTAAAGAGCCTCTTTGGTTTCGTGCAAACGTTTGTAGATTTGAATAATGTGTTGCGAAATCTCCCCCAATTCATTATGAGGAAAGGTATCCTGCATCTCTGTGTCGATAGGCTCATTTCGATCGGCACGCATGGCAAACTCTCTTAATTGACTGACCGAAGTACCCAGCTTGTTGGTGAACTTATAGAAAATGATGATAAGTATCAACATGATTATCAGTGTGAACCAAATGTAGTGAGAGTCGGCTTCAAGATTATTGGTCAGGCTCACGTTGTATGGAAGAGCTGATCGAATAATGTAATCGTCGAAGGCGGTTGCCGAATAAAAATAGGGTAAGCCTGTGGTTTCCGATGTGCGACGCACGTCGAACCCACTGCCGTTTTGTAGCGCTTTATGTACTTCCTTGCGGTTCAGATGGTTTTCGAGTTGGGTGTAATTGGGTTTATAGCTGTCAAAAATAACCTTTCCATTTAAATCGATGATGGTAATACGAAGATCGGGCATCGTATGTTCGCGAATGTATTTTCTTACCTTTTCTTTCGAGTAGGGAAGTGTATCGAACTTCTCGTGCAGACGTACATTATAATCTTGTAGTTGTGTATGAAGCAGTTCGATTTTATATTCTTTTTCGCGTTGGTACTGATAGGCAATAAAACATGCAGCAAATACCATAAAAAGTCCAATGACCGAAAGAAATAGCTTTTGGCTGAAAGAGAGAAAATGTTTATGATTGACAGGTAGATTCATTTTTTTATTTATTCGGTTTCGAAACAATATCCATATCCCAAACGCGTAACTATACATTTGCCGTAAACACCTATTTTTTTGCGCAGACGCGTGATGTTTACGTCAATAGTGCGATCTAAGACATAAACCTCATCGCTCCATATACGGCTCAGGATGTCTTCACGTGAGAAAACGCGGCCTTTGTTTTGTAGTAAAAGAAATAATATTTCGAACTCTTTCTTGGTCAGAGAAACTTCTGTACCGTTGATGCTTACTTTCTTTTTGGTGATGTCAATGACCAATGTTTGATAGCTAAGCTGCTCGGGAGCTTTTTCGGCTTCGACAGTAGCGGTGCGACGCAATACAGCTTTGGTGCGGGCAATCACCTCGCGCAATGAAAAGGGCTTTGAAATATAGTCATCAGCTCCCAGGTTAAATCCGGTGATAGTGTCGTTCTCGGTATCCTTGGCAGTAATAAAGACGATAGGAACAGCGGATGTACGCTTATCTTTCTTTAGTATATTAGCCATTTTGAATCCCGATATTTCGCCCATCATGACGTCTAATAATAGCAAATTGTAGTTGCTGATATCCAGCTTTAATGCTTCTTCGGCCGAATAAGCTACATCTACTTCATAACCTTCATTTTCTAAATTAAATTTTAGAATTTCACAAAGATCTTCTTCGTCATCGACAACTAGAATGCGGTAATTGTTCATTGTATTTCTTAATTAATGTGTATTACAAAGTTAAGCTTTATTTCTTTATGCAACAAAGATGCGACCTTTTTGTTACGGATACATGAAACAGATATTACATTTCGATTAAAAAACGAGAATTGCGAATAAAAAGATTTATCTTTGTTTCCCGAAAAGATGTATTGAAGGTTTTGAAATACGTAGCATCTTTTTTTGAAAAAGAATTAGCCTGTTTTCCGAAAGAAAAGGAAATAACGTCTTTTCTTCTCAACATACAAAGAATAAAAAGAATATACATCAATGATTAAAATAAATTTCAGACAACGCAAGCGTGAGATAGTTGTTACAGCCATCTTACTTTTTTTGATAGTGACGACTATGTCTATTGTTAAATGTAACTCCTTCTCGTCCGATTTTGAAATAGTTGATGAGTTGGGTGGCAATATATTTCCTTCGGCAATTCTTTCGGTAGCTACTACCGACGCACAGGTGATTGAACCTACTGATTCGACCTATCTGGGAAATCCCAAATCGTGCATTGCCATCAAGGTGCGGTCTCGATCGGCGTATAGCAGGGTGCGTATCGAGGTGGCTGAAACACCTTTTTTTGCTCGTTCTGTTTCGGAATTTATTCTTGATAAACCTCGTAAGGAGTATACTATCTTCCCAGATATCATTTGGAATTATGAAGCTTTGAAGAATATTTCTCAGGCAGAACCCATTAGTGTTGCCATTACAGTAGAGATGAATGGAAAGGACTTAGGACAGCGTGTGCGTACTTTTTCGGTTCGTAGCATCAATGAGTGTTTGTTGGGCTATGTTTCCAATGGTACTAAGTTTCATGATACCGGTATTTTCTTCGCCTCTTATGTGAATGAGGATAATCCGATGATCGATAAATTATTGCGCGAAGCACTTAATACTCGCATTGTGAATCGCTTTCTCGGTTATCAGAATCCAGACTCTACGGCTGTAGACAAGCAGGTATATGCTTTGTGGAACGTATTGCAGAAGCGAAAATTTAGGTATAGCTCGGTGTCGAACACCAGCTTGTCCAGTAATGTAGTTTACTCGCAACGGGTACGTACGTTTGACGATGCTTTGGAGTCCTCGCAGATAAATTGTGTAGATGGTAGTGTGCTGTTCGCCTCTCTGCTTCGAGCTATTAATATTGACCCAATATTGGTACGCACACCCGGACATATGTTTGTAGGTTATTATACCGATAGTAAGCATAAGAAAATGCATTTTTTGGAAACAACCATGATTGGCGATGCGGATATGGATGATTTCTTTCCGGACGAGCGGTTGGATTCGACCATGGTCGGAAAGTCGCAAAACGAAATGTCGCTTATTACGTTTGAGAAATCTAAACAATATGCCGACAGGAAATACAAGGAAAATGAGAAAGGCATTCATTCGGGTAAGCTAAACTATATGTTTCTGGAGATATCAAAGGATGTACGTAGGCGAATTCAGCCGTTAGGTAAGTAGTTTTTTCGGTTCTTTATCTTATCTTTGTAGCCTTGACAAAAAAGACAAAACGTTGAAAATCCATCGAAACTACTTAATCGGCCTGATGTTGCTGGTTCCTTTTTGTGCAAAAGCGCAATTTAGTAAAGGATTAAATTATACTACCGAGATGGGGATTACCCTTAGTAGCGGTAGTCAAACTCCATTCTGGCTGACGGCCAATAAACACGGACTGTCGTCGCTTGAGAAGAATAATGCCTACCTTTCTGCCGGTATCTTCAGGAGTCCTGATCTTGAAAAGAAATTTACGTATAGCTTCGGATTAGAATTGGCTGCGTTGAAACGCTTTACTTCTTTTTATGTGGTGCAGCAGGCATATGCCGATGTTCGTTATCGTTTTTGGGAGTTGAGTTTGGGAAGTAAGGAGCGTGGAAGTGAGTTGAAAAATGATGAGCTGAGCATAGGAGGTATGACTTTCTCGACCAATGCACGCCCCATTCCGCAAGTACGTCTTTCTGTGCCCGAGTATGTACCATTTCCCGGTACAAACGGGTGGTTACACTTGAAAGGACATATTGCCTACGGGCGTTTTACAGACGAGAAGTTTCAGCAGGATTTCACGCAAAAGCGATCTTCTTATACTACCGGTGTGCTTTATCATTCCAAATCTTTCTTTTTGAAGATGGAAAAGCAGCCTTTTCCATTAAGCGTTGAATTTGGTATGGAGATGGCGGCTCAGTTTGGCGGTGCTTGTCATTATCCGGATGGGAGCGTGCTTTCATCACCTCATGGTATAGGCGATTACTTACGTGTTCTTTTTCCAATGGGCGGGGGAAAAGGGTCGTCGGAAAGCGATCAGATTAATATCTACGGTAATCACTTGGGTAGTTATAACTTGTCGGTGGGTTATCGATTTTCCGATTGGAAAGTGAGAGGGTATTATGAACATTATTTCGATGATGGGTCGGGAATGATGATGAAATACGGATTCTGGCGCGATTGTTTAACCGGACTGGAAGTGACACTTCCTAAAAACCCGTTTATAGAAACAGTGGTGGGCGAATTCTTATATACAAAGCATCAATCGGGAGCTTTTCATTCTCCCTTGCAAGGCATGGATGAAAAATATACTGGTGCCGATAACTATTATAACAACGGGCAATATGCTGGTTGGGAACATTGGGGGCAAGGCATTGGTAACCCCTTACTAATTGCTCCGCTATATAACAAAGATGGTAGGTTGGACTTTCGCAGTAATCGCGTGAAGGCCTTTCATTTGGGCTTCAATGGAAAGCCAACGGCGGAGATTGGTTATCGGGTGTTGATGACATTCGCACAGCATTGGGGTACTTATGGTACTCCTTTTCAGGAGATAAAGAGTAATAAAAATGCATTGGTAGAGATGAATTACTCACCCAAGAAGCTACCGGGATGGAGTTTTACTTTATCGGGTGCGATAGATGGGGGTGATATGATCGGAAGGAGTCAAGGTGGCATGCTTACCATTCGTAAAACAGGGTGGATAGGAAGGAGGAAGAAATGAAAAAAAAATCAATACTTTTATTGTTGTTAGTCTCGTGTATGACAGCTTGTGGACCGATGTATGAGTATCGTCATTTGGACGGATTCTGGCAAATGCGTCAGATTACTTACAGCAACGGTGAGACGAAAAAGGCCGAAGATATTTATTATGGTTTCCAGCTACATCTTATTAATATAAGAAATCTGAATTCAGGGAGTTATTTTGGTGAGTTTGCATACATAGGCGATTCATTGCATGTGCGTATAAAAGGTGCTCCCTCTCAAGAGGCAATGCATGCGTATGGAATGAATGATACACTGCAACGTTTCAAAATAGATATACCGAATAATGATAAACTGATTTTGGAATCGGACTATGCGCGGTTAGAGTTTAGAAAGTATTAGACTGTCGTTAGAATGGCCATAGCCGATTTTTACGTATCGGCTATGGCTACTTTTTTTAATCGGCTGTATCCCACCAAACCGGATACGAGTTAATTGATTTGTCAAATGCTTCCGGATTAGATGCTTTCAGGTTTTCGTAGTTGTAATCAGATTCGAGCTTTGCTTGTTGGAATCGACGGAACCAATAGCGCTCATTTTTAGGATCGTCTGATTTGAAATGAAGACTACTTTCGGCATCAAATTCGGAAGGTCTGCCAAAGTCTGGGTATACTACTCCGAAATCTTTGATGTTTCCTGCGCTATAATTGAAGCGACGCATATCATTGAAATTTTGTATGGAATAGGAGCACGCAATAAATTTCTGTTGCATGATTTTAGCCATAGTCAATTCGGCATCGCTTTGTGCAACGGCTTTGCTCTGAAGAAAAGCATCTATTTGGGCTTGTGGTATTACTTGCCGGCCAAACATGCTTTGGTCATAGTCTTTTAACTTCTCATTCATGAGTTCCATGTGGGCTCTTATGCCATTCTTATACTCTTGTAGTGCTTTTCCCTTTTGTCCGAGGCGGAAGTAACATTCGGCTTTCATGAAACAGATCTCCGGATAGCAAAGTAGGTGTCCGGGCCCATCAGCACGTGTATAGAATGTACCTGTTGAGATAATGCGCGCTGTTTTTCCATTATATCGATTAGCTATATAACGGTCGTCTTTCGGGTCTCCCGGTTTTGCTACGATCCAACTTAGGTTTTCTGCATAGATGGGGATGTAGATGGAGTCTCCCTTGCGAGCCTTATCTGTTGTACCCGAAGCCCATATATCACGTTCGGGATCAAGAATTTTACCATCTAAGAACTTAATGGCAGTTTTAGAACTTGAGGTAAATACGTCGAAGGTTACCGGGCCACCTGCATTTCTTATGTTACTATGCATGTCCACGCCAACCGTACGGCGATACTCTAACACCCCTTGGCTGTTAAGGAACTGACCGCTAGGAACTAATAGGTCGGTACGCGGATCCTCTACTTGGCTACCTCCTGTAAATGTGTTGGTTAATAAATCTAGGTACCATTTGGTGATGCGCGATGTTGTATTGCATAAATTACCGAACTGAAGTGCTTGTAGACCGCTTTCCTGAGAAATATTTGAGTTTTTATACCTCATGATGGTATTGTCGGCATTAGATTGCGGTCCTTTGGCTAATACGTCTAACACTGCCTGTGGATTGAAGTTTTTTTTCTTCGAAGCGTTAAGCATCCACCTGGCTTTTAATCCATAAGCTAACTTTACCCATTTATCCTTGTCTCCATTATTCCATATATCTCCTTCGGAAAGGGCTTTCGTAGTGCTGGGTTGCTCTTTTTGAAGGTTTTCGATAGCCGAATCGAGCATTTTCATACATCCGTTATAGATGGTTTCGCCACTATCATACTTAGGTGTGATGATTGAACCCAATGCTTCGGTATATGGCATTTCACCATATATGTCGACCATAGTCATAAAGCCCCATGCATGTATAAGCTGTCCGGCGCCCAGATAGTTCCATGCATTTTCCTCTTCGCTCTTGGTAAATAAATCAGGTAAATTACTTGCTGTATAAATAAACCACGACTGATAAGGCCAGGTGTTGGATGCGCTTACCGGTTGCCATTTGATAATGTAATCATTAGCTGCAGTGCCACTGGTTTTTGCTATATTCCCGGTTACCCAGCATCCTCTGGTACCGGAAGATTCGTATGCATCTACGAAATTTGTCTGTATGGCTCTCAGGCGTAGGGCAGGTGAGGGAATGGTACTATTGGGGTTGTCCGGATTATTATTGATATCCAGATAGTCGGAACAAGCATTCAGCCCTAAAGCGAGCATAATGCTCAAACAAGAATATATAATTTTCTTCATATTTACTCTTTTTAGTATAGTTCTATGTAATAATAAGGTATTAGAATGTAACATTTACTCCAAATGACATTCCCGCTGTTGCAGGTACTCCGCAGTAATCAATCCCGACCGAACTTGAACCTACTGCCCCTGATCCGGCTGCACTTGTTTCAGGATCCATTCCTTTATAATTGGTCCATAACAAGAGGTTGGTTCCGGTAACGGTTGCCGATAAGCCCTTGATTACATTTGTTTTCTTGAGCAATTTCTGTGGGATTGTATACGTAAGCGATAAGGATCGTAGGCGTAACCAATTGGTATCTGTTACGTAATTGGCCGACTCCAACGTGTATTTGTTAGTCCAGTAATCGCGGATGACTGATTTACCACTGATCGCATTGCTTGATCCGGCAGCTACTTCTTCGGCATAATTGAGTTTATTGTAGAACTTATCTGCACTGAACTTGTAGCTGGCCGGTGTATAAATATTCTTTTTGTTTTCATCTACTCCACTAACCACAACTCCGTTGATTTCCAATGTCTCACGATTAGCACTTCGCATGCTTAATCCATTCTGGGTCATAAAGTATTCGGTACCATTGTAGATGTCGCCTCCAACCCGGAAGTCGAACAAAAATGATAAGCTCCATCCTTTATAATTTAGCGTATTATTAAATCCTCCAAAGAACTTAGGTTCGCGATTGCCAATTTCATAAGTGGTTTGGTTGTCGGACGTTGGCATGCCTGTTTTTTTATCTAAAATAAGGTTTTGATTTTCATCTCTTGCCCATTTGGAACCTGATATGCCCATAAAGTTGCCATTGTTGAAAGATGCCGCTTTAGCATTGCCCACCTGTACATCGGTTACGTATAAAATATTGAGTCCTTGCAACAAGTTATTTACTTTACCGCGGTTGCCTGAAATATTTAATGTACTTTCCCATGAAAAATGCTTGGTTTTGATTGGGGTACCGGTAATTGATAACTCCATTCCTTTGTTTTGAATGTCTCCTGCATTGGTGGTCATGAAGATGTATCCGGCAGTTTGACTTGTGCGGGGGCTTAACAACTGGTTATAACTTTTGTTGGTATAATATGTCCAATCGAAACCGAAGCGCCCGTTGAAGAAGCGCATTTCTAAACCAATTTCGGTCGATTCGGTTGTTTCTGGTATCAACAAAGGATTACCGCGTGTCCAACTGTTTTGTAATCCATTTCCTCCGATAGTGATAAATGGAGAATCCAGATAGGTATTGGTTACGTAAGGGTCGGCGTCTTTACCAACACGAGCCCATGAGGCACGTACCTTACCGAACGATAGAACGTTGTTTTCGGGCAATAATTCAGTGAACACAAAAGCACCACCAACAGAAGGATAGAAATAGGAACGATTGTCGATCGGCAAGGTAGAAGTCCAATCGTTGCGTCCTGTAACAGTGACATACGCAATGCTTTTGTAGCCGGCACGAAATTCGCCATATAGACCAATCAAGCGTTTGCGGCTGTTTCCCTGCGAAATACTGCGATCGGCTTCGGCGGTATTATTAATGGAAAAGAAGTCGTCTACTACGAAATTCCATCCCATTCGTCGATTAGTTGTCGTTTTAGTGTCTTCTACTGAATTACCCACTAGCAAATTCAAATCGAAATCTGAAATTTTCTTGCTGAAGTTCATCATGAAGTTCGATGTTAGATACTCATATTCTCTATCGCTTTGTGATAACATACCTTTTTGCCAAAGCAACTTAACTCCCGATTCGGGCTCAATAAGGCGTTGCGTGTTGGTTGTATATCGGTCTGTTCCGGCTGTATATGATATTTTCCACCAATCAAATAAGTCGAGCTTTATGTTTATGTTTCCGGTAAAGCGAGTTGTTTTATCGTAAACGCGGTTTCGATTCACAATCCAATAGGGGTTATCAATATCATCTGCTAGTAGCTGGTCGGGGAACAATCGGTATTTGCTACCGTCTTCGTTGAGCCATTGCGACATATTTTCATTTCTTGGCCAGCGGAATACAGAGTTCATAGCACCGGTTCCTCCCGAATTATAAAGTCCACCACTGGTTAGTGACTTATCCGAATTAGCAATCGAATAAGCTACATTAGCACCTACGGTCAATTTTCCGTATTTTTGTTCCCCATTAAATCGGATTGTGTTTTTAGTGTATCCTGTTGATGGGATAATTCCATCTTGGTTAAACCGTGAAAGAGACAGGAAAAAATTACTATTTTTTCCTCCGCCCGATATGCTTATGTTATTATCCCACGTCAGTCCATTCTCAAAAAAGTCATTGACGTTATTATAGATGGTTTCATTCTCGGCAAACTTTTCTCCCCAAGAACTTAATATGCCTAAGTCGGTGAAAATTCCGGTATCTCCGAAGGTACCTCTTTTATATATGCTTTGTTGTTCGGGAAGGCGATTTACCCATGCTGTGCTCAACTTCGAATTAAGGTTGACTGCTACATTTCCTTCTTTTCCTTTTTTTGTAGTGATAATGATTACCCCTGCTGCTGCACGTGAGCCATAAAGAGCTGCCGCTGCCGGTCCTTTCAAAACAGACATGTTTTCAACATCTTCGGGATTGATATCCATTACACGGTTACTGTATGTTGAATTTGTTGATTGGGCTCCATCGAATCCTGAGTTGCCGCCAATGTCGGTACCGTTATCATAAACGATTCCATCGACCACGAAAAGAGGCTGATTATCTCGTTCCAATGAAGTACCTCCACGGATAATGATGCTTGCACCTGCTCCGGCTGCTCCACTGCCTTGTGTAATATTAACGCCGGCAATCTTACCATTCATGGAGTTGATGATGTTGGCACTCTTGTTCTTCATCAGCTCCTCTCCATTTACATCTTGTACCGAATAGCCTAATGCTTTTTTCTCTTTTTTAATACCCATCGCTGTAACTACAACTTCGCTTAATGCTTGTGTGTCATCGTTTAATACGATGTTGTACGAGGTGCTTGTACCAATGGCTTCTTCTTTTTTTGCATACCCTATATAAGATATCATCAAAACATTTCCTTGCGAAACATTTAATGTGAAGTAGCCGTCTGAGTTTGTAACGGTACCATTATTGGTACCTTTTACAATGACACTGGCTCCGATAATCGGTTCGCCTTTAGAATCTACCACTTTTCCAGAGATTTTCTTTGTCTGCTGAGTACTTTGAGCATTTGATACGTCTTCATGATCAGCTGCGCTTGATGTAGATGGCATAGAAATCCCAAATATTGCAAACAAAGCTAATGATAAGTAAGTTTTTCTTTTCATAAGCTAGATGTTTTTTAAGTATTTTTGCAAATATATACTATGTTTGACTGTTATATAATAATATTTATATTAAATAAGTATAAATAAAATATAATAAAAGTTTATGTATATATTTACGTTTTAATTTTATTTATTCAATAATATTTAGAGTTAATGGCTGTTTTTGGCATACAATTATGATTTTTTATATGATTTTATTTGTTAAAAACATGATTTAAAAACATAAAATATGTATTAATTCCTTTGGGCGAGTTATAGGGAAATAGAGGTAGGTGCTTGAGGAAAATAAGGTATTTCTTGCATATCATCGCCGGGAATGTTACTTTTGTGGTGATATCAATAATTCAGAAGTAATACTCAGAAGCATTATGACACAAGGTAAGAAGTTTATCTCTCCGCAGGCATGGTTTTCTATGCTTTATCCGGTGGATTGGAATGAGTTTGAAGATGGTGAAGGAACCTTCCTTTTTTATAACCCCGATGTATGGACGGGAAATTTCCGTATTTCTGCATATAAAGACGACTCTTCGAAACGAGGTAGTGTTAATTATGGCAAAGAGGTCATTGAGCAGGAATTGAGGCAAAATGCTTCTGCTTCGATAGTGAAAGTAGGAGAGTTGATATGTGCCTATAGTCAGGAGATATTCGAAGAGAATGAGACTGAATACATCCATCATGTATGGGTGACCGGTATTGATAATGTGGCATTTGAATGCTCCTTTACAACTCCTCAAGGAGCTGATGTAAAGGAAGCTGAATTTATTATTGCTTCTCTGTCTGTTCGGGAAGATGGGGTAAAATACCTAGCAGAGCTGATTCCAATCCGAATATCCGAAATATGTCTTGTCAACGAAGCCTATGAATGGACGGTTAATCTTATCAAGAACGAGCTGAAAAAAGATTTCCAAGGAGCAGAAGAGGATCTGCCGAAAATACAACAATTGATTGATGCCGGAGCGATTGGAGCGAAGAAAAAAGACGAATGGTTCGCGATAGGCATAACCATTTGTGTGATTTTGCTCAATGAAATTGAAGGACTTGAGTGGATGACACTAATTGACGGAAACCGCGAAGTACCAGTGTTACAATATAAAGAAACCAAGAAGATGATCGACCCGCTGCGGTTGGCATGGAGTAAAATAAAGGCCGGAGAAACTTGTAACGTAGAAGAGGCTTATAAAAATGCGTTAGTATAACAGAATGGTAAATTATCTGCAAATAGAAAACTTGACTAAATCGTTTGGAGATTTAGTCCTTTTAGAAAATAGTTCTTTTAGCATTGGCGAAGGACAGCGTATTGGTTTGATTGCCAAGAATGGGAGTGGGAAAACAACCTTGTTGAATATCATTTCGGGCGAAGAGGGATACGATAGTGGTAACATTGTGTTTCGTCGGGATCTCCGTGTCGGTTACTTGAAACAAGACCCGAAATATCCCGAAGAACTGACTGTTATCGAGGCTTGTTTTCATCATGGAAACAGTACGGTAGAGCTTATCAAAGAATACGAACGGTCCATGGAGACAGAAGGACATCCTGGCTTGGAACAACTGTTGGTACGCATGGATCATGAAAAAGCATGGGACTATGAACAAAAAGCCAAACAGATTCTTTCGCAACTTAAAATACGGAACTTCGAACAACCGGTGAAGCATCTTTCGGGTGGGCAGCTTAAGCGTGTGGCCTTGGCCAATGCACTGATTACTGAACCTGATTTATTGATTCTCGACGAGCCTACCAACCATTTAGATCTTGATATGACCGAATGGCTGGAGGAATATTTGAGACGTACCAATCTCAGTTTATTGATGGTAACGCATGATCGTTATTTTCTGGATCGTGTTTGTTCGGAAATCATTGAAATAGATAATAAGCAAATCTATCAATACAAAGGTAATTATAGCTATTACCTCGAAAAGCGTCAAGAGCGTATTGATGCTGCCAGCGTAGAAATTGAAAGAGCGAATAACTTGTACCGGACGGAGCTTGACTGGATGCGTAGAATGCCACAGGCACGTGCTCACAAGGCTAAGTATCGCCAGAATGCTTTTTATGAAATAGAGAAAGTAGCCAAGCAACGTGTTAACAATGATAATGTAAAGCTCGATGTCAAAGCCTCTTATATTGGTAGTAAGATTTTTGAGGCCGATCATCTTTACAAGCATTTTGGAGACTTGAAAATTTTGGATGATTTCTCTTATATCTTCGCCCGCTACGAAAAGATGGGTATTGTAGGCAATAACGGAACCGGCAAGTCTACCTTTATCAAAATACTGATGGGGCAGATACAACCCGATAGTGGCACAGTCGATATCGGTGAAACAGTACGTTTTGGCTATTACTCGCAAGACGGCCTAAAGTTCGACGAACAGATGAAAGTCATCGATGTTGTACAAGATATTGCTGAGGTTATCGAATTGGGCAATGGGAAAAAGCTTACTGCATCGCAGTTCTTGCAACACTTCCTTTTTACGCCCGAAACCCAGCATAGCTATGTCTATAAATTGAGTGGTGGGGAGCGTCGACGCCTGTATCTTTGTACGGTATTGATGCGTAACCCTAATTTCTTGGTACTCGATGAGCCTACCAACGATCTTGATATCATTACCCTTAATGTGCTCGAAGAATATTTGCAGAACTTCAAAGGATGCGTAATTGTAGTTTCGCACGACCGATACTTTATGGATAAGGTTGTTGATCACTTGCTGGTATTCAACGGACAGGGAGATATACGAGACTTCCCCGGAAATTATAGCGATTACCGTGACTGGAAAGAAGAAAAAACGCAAAAAGAGAAAGAAGCCGAAAAACCATCGGAAGATAAGACTTCACGGGTGCGTTTGAACGAGAAGCGTAAGATGAGCTTCAAAGAGAAACGTGAATTCGAGCAACTGGAAAAAGAAATTGCCGAACTGGAGATAGAAAAAGCCACTATTGAAGCATTGCTTTGCAGTGGTACGTTAAGTGTGGATGAGTTAACTCAGAAATCGAAACGTTTGCCAGAGGTAAATGGACTGATTGATGAGAAAACCATGCGCTGGTTAGAACTAAGCGAAATAGAATCATGAATTTAACTAATTATCACAGTCATTGTACTTTTTGTGACGGACGTGCACCGCTCGAGGCATTTATCGTTGAAGCTATTGCGCAGGGATTTACCTCTTATGGCATCTCTTCGCATGCACCGCTTCCTTTCTCTACCCATTGGTCTATGGATTGGGATCAGATGCCTGATTATCTGCAAGAAGCTCGTCTGTTGCAACAGAAATACGCAGGGCAGATAGAACTTTATATCGGTCTGGAGATTGATTATTTGAATGAAGAAAGTCACCCTGGTATCACTCGCTTTCGCGAACTTCCACTCGATTATCGCATAGGCTCTGTTCATATGCTTTATGACGATCGGGGAGAAGTGATTGATATCGACGTCTCTTCCGAAGCTTTTCGGAAAATCGTAGATACTCGTTTTGGTGGCGATCTTGATCGGGTGATTCGCTTGTATTACGAACGATTGCTGCGTATGATTGCGTTGGGTGGCTTTGATGTTGTAGGACATGCCGATAAAATGCATTACAATGCTAATTGTTACCGTCCCGGATTGTTGGATGAACCTTGGTATGATGCTTTGATGAATAACTATTTTCGAGCAATAGCTCGTCACGGATATATGGTTGAAATCAATACAAAAGCACTCCATTTACTTGAAACTTTCTTTCCCAATGAACGTTATTTCTGCTTGTTGAAAGAGTTAGGTATCCGTGTACAGGTCAATAGTGACGCACATTTTCCGGAGAAAATCAATAGCGGACGTCGCGAAGCCCTATCTGCTTTGTGGCAGGCAGGATATCGCGAGGTAATGGAGTTGCATGACGGCAAATGGGTGGCAATGCCTATTCTTCTTTAACAGTTGTTTCTATTCAGTACGTTTACAGATATTGGCTTGAAGAAATTCATTGAAAACTTCTTCATGATTGCCTGGTATGATAATGTGGTGATTGCCTATCGGATTTTTTAAGAAATACTCTGTAGACGTATTCATTTTAACTCTGATTTGTGTACGACACAGATTCAGGTAGTTAGTGTTCTCTATAATGGTGCCTGTTGATAAATAATATTCATCCAAACACTCACCTCCACATTTAATGATGGTTACCTCTCCTGTAGGCATTATCCCTTGAATTCCGATTCCTAAATTGGTTTCAAAATGATCACGGATAATGTATCGTTCAACCAGTTTCGTGGCAATGGTACAATGTGCAAAGACTACTTCGTTGGTGCGTATTTGAATCATTGACGGATTAGCCATAAATCCCACTTTTCCTGTTAACGCCTTGATGACAAGTAAGGTGAATATAGATTGCAAATCTCCTTCGCATCCGGCCAAAAGACCTTCGTCATTGAGTAATGATAAGGCAAGACAACCGGTTGTTCCAGTTTGTTCTATCAGCTTAAAACAACTCAAGGTAATGGCACTTAAGTTTTCCTCCTCGCATAACATCCGGATAGCCCGATAAAGACGCATGGCCTTAAGTAGATCTTCGGGAGTGGCTTCGCGGCAGGCCAATGCTTGTGAAGCAAAAGCAGCGCAGGCAGCACCCACTTCCTCGTCCGTTATTTTATTATAATACTCGTAGATTCGCTCGAGTGGTAAATCAAAATATTCCACTCCCCACCGACGTTTGCTTAGTAAATAGTCTACACTACTGGCAATAAGCCATGGCGAAGGAGAACCGAGTACTCCGATACGCAAACCCGAAAGTGTGCGTTGTGCCTGAAAGTTCTTATAAAGTATATGTAAGCGTTGAATAATGTTTGCCAGATCTCCATGTAGAATTTCACTTTTCATTCCCTTGTTGCGTAGCCAAGCCGAAATCTCTAATGCAGCCGCCAGCGAGTTTTGTATACCGTCGGCAAGAATGACTGTCGGGCGGGGTAGTAGTTCGAAGTGTTGTATCACCATTCGTTCTACACCACCGGTTCCTATGAATAAGATTTTAAAATCGTCATTTCCTAATTTTTCTAAATCCTTATAATCAACAAAGTTAACGGTGAAATACTTCTCAAGTTCGTTTAACACAACCTTGTGTGAAGTGCGTATCGTTGCTTGTTTATGTAAGAGCGAAGAAAAAGTGATAAGATTTATAATCATGCGCTATTGTTTTAGGTTATGAATATGACAAATGTATAACTTTCTTTCGATATTACCATAAGCTTTTTACCCTTGATAAGGTTTTTAAAGTTTTTATGTCTCTGTCTCCAATTTATTATGTACATTTGCCCATAATTTCATAATTTGATAGTTTATAACATATAATTTAAGTCATGCCAACCATATCCACTCGAGGAATAGAGATGCCCGCATCACCTATCAGAAAATTGGCTCCCTTGGCAGATGCAGCCAAGCAACGGGGAACTCACGTATTTCATTTAAACATCGGACAACCCGATCTGCCTACTCCTCAGGTAGCGATTGACGCGATACACAATATTGATTTAAAGATACTAGAATACAGTCCCAGTGCCGGATATCGTAGTTATCGTGAGAAGTTGGTCGGGTATTATGCCAAGTTTAACATAAACCTTACAGCAGATGATATTATCATCACGACCGGAGGCTCCGAAGCTGTGCTATTCTCTTTTATGTCGTGCTTGAACCCGGGTGATGAGATTATTGTTCCCGAGCCTGCCTACGCCAACTATATGGCTTTTGCAATTTCGGCCGGAGCTAAGATTCGTACGGTCTCTACCACTATCGAAGAAGGCTTTTCACTCCCTAAAGTGGAGAAGTTTGAGGAGTTGATCAACGAACGTACCAAGGGCATTTTGATTTGCAATCCCAATAACCCTACCGGTTATTTATATACTCGCCGTGAGATGAACCAAATTCGTGACTTGGTCAAGAAATACGACTTGTTCCTCTTTTCCGACGAGGTTTACCGCGAGTTTATTTATACTGGTTCTCCCTATATTTCGGCTTGTCACCTCGAAGGTATTGAGAATAATGTGGTACTTATTGACTCCGTCTCTAAGCGCTACTCAGAGTGTGGTATTCGTGTTGGTGCTTTAATTACCAAGAATAAAGAGGTGCGCAATGCGGTGATGAAGTTTTGTCAAGCACGTCTGAGTCCTCCTTTGATTGGTCAGATTGCTGCCGAGGCATCGCTCGATGCTCCCGAAGAATACTCTCGCGAGATGTATGACGAATATGTAGAGCGTCGCAAGTGCCTGATTGATGGTCTCAATCGCATTCCCGGTGTGTATTCGCCTATCCCGATGGGAGCTTTCTATACTATGGCCAAACTTCCGGTCGACGATTCGGATAAGTTTTGTGCTTGGTGTCTAGAAGAGTTCAACTACGAAGGGCAGACCGTCTTCATGGCTCCCGGTTCGGGCTTCTATACTACTCCCGGTGCAGGCTATAATGAAGTTCGCATCGCTTATGTGTTGAATAAAGAAGATTTGACCCGTGCTCTTTTTGTGTTGCAAAAAGCATTGGAGGCTTATCCGGGCAGAACTGAATAACGACCGATGAGCTTATCCCTTTTTATAGCTAAACGCATCTATCGCGATACCGATGGTGGCAAACAAGTATCCCGTCCGGCTGTATTAATAGCCATGACGGGTATTGCCATTGGGTTGGCTGTGATGATTATTGCCGTAGCTGTGGTGATTGGTTTCAAGAACGAAGTACGAAATAAAGTAGTTGGATTTGGTTCTCATATTCAAATCAGCAACTTCGATGCACTTCGCTCTTACGAAACACGCCCGATTGTCGTAGGTGATAGTATGCTCACAGCATTGGCTGCTTATCCGCAGGTAGTCCATGTACAACGCTATTCAACCAAACCGGGCATGATCAAAACAGATGATGCTTTTCAAGGGATGGTTCTTAAAGGGGTAGGGGCTGAGTTTGACCCTCGTTTCTTTCGTGAGCACCTGCTCGAAGGAGAGATTCCTGTGTTCAATGACTCTGTTTCGAGCAATGAAGTACTTATCTCGAAAGCGCTTGCCACCAAGTTAAAACTGAAGTTGGGCGACAAGATATATACCTACTATGTACAAGACGATGTGCGGGCACGTCGTTTTACGATCAAAGGCATCTATCAAACCAATTTTTCCGAATACGATAATCTATTTCTGCTTACCGATCTGGCTGTGGTCAATCGGTTGAACGGTTGGCAACCCGAACAAGTAAGCGGCGTCGAGTTGCAAGTGCGTAATTACGAACAGTTAGAGGATATTACCTACCGGATAGCTACCGATACCGACAATAAAACAGATGCCTTTGGGGGTGTTTATTTCGTTCAGAATATTCAGCAACTCCACCCACAGATATTCGATTGGTTAAATCTGCTCGATCTTAATGTATGGGTTATTTTATTCCTGATGATCGGCGTGGCAGGTTTTACTATGATATCAGGATTATTGATTATTATCATCGAACGTACTCAGATGATCGGTATTCTTAAAGCGTTGGGAGCTAATGATTTCACCATTCGTAAAACTTTTCTGTGGTTTGCTGTCTTCTTGATAGGTAAAGGGATGCTATGGGGCAATCTAATCGGACTGGCTTTCTGCTTAATACAATCTCAGTTGAAGCTCTTCAAACTCAATCCCGAGACTTATTATGTAGATCGAGTCCCTATCTCTTTCAATCTTTGGTTTTTCCTGTTTATTAATGTGGGTACGTTGCTTGCAGCTGTACTGATGTTGCTAGGCCCTTCTTTTCTGATAACGAAGATTCGTCCGGCTAGTTCTATGCGCTATGAATAGTGTGGTTACCTTCTCATAAAGTCACCTTTGCCACGATACAACCTGTACAATCTCTGTTGGAAGGACTTCAGAGGCTGTAAGAGGTCGAAGAGAGGTAGTGTCAGGTAATAATGACGATTGTCTCTCATATCTGTAGCTGTTTTATTTACCACAATGGCTTGTACCGCATAACGAATCAAAAACAAGAAGAGAGCAATACCCATTAGTAAATAATGAGGATGAAGCAAGCTAAATACCATTGTTGCCAGGAAGGTTGCATAGAACAATAATCTCGATACTGTTTCAAATCCAAGTAGATAGCGCTGTATACCGCGAAAATAGCTCGATGTGGCTAGGTAACTGATTTTTTCTTCTTTCCAATCCTTGTGTCGCTCGATAGCGCGCATACGAACAACCGCGCTGGCATCAGTCTCTACCCGTGTATTGGTTGTAGTAGCTATTTGGTTCACGAACAAATCGTCTTCTCCACGTTGTAAGTTCAGGTGTGTCGAGTACCCCTTTTTAGCAAAGAACAACTCTTTTCGGTAAGCCAGGTTGCGCCCGATACCCATATAAGGGTTGCCTGCCAATGCCAGTCCCAGATAGCGCATTGAATTAAACAGAGAATCAAATGAAATATATCTATGTTTCCATCCTTTACCGCGTTCATATCCGTTGTATCCCAACACAATTTCGGTGTGTGGGGTAAAGTTCCGTGCCATCAATCGCAGCCATTGGTCGCTCTCTGGTCGGCAGTTAGCCTCGGTAAATACTAACCAATCATGTTTGCTTGCCTTGATGCCAAGGGTCAATGCAAGTTTCTTCCGGCTGATATACCGAGCACTCTCGGGTGTAAAGCTATGGTATAAATGAGGGTATTTCTCTTCGAAAGCTGACAACACTTCAGTACTTTCGTCTGTGGAACCATCATTGATGACAATGACCTCAAAATTCGGATAATCCTGTTCCAGAATAGAGGGTAAGTAGCGGCGTAGGTTTTCCGACTCATTTCGCGCACAGATGATAACGGACAACGGAAGCAGCTCGTTGCTAAAGTGAACTTCTCCTTTTTTGCAGGCGATGTTGCGTCTATGTATTCGATTATATAGCCCGAAGTAGTAAATGAGTTGAATAACGCACAGAGCACTTAAGCCTGTTAGCAGTATAATTTCGGTCGTATTGAATGTAAATGTTTCCATTGATTTTGATCTCATTTTTAATCATGCAAATGTACGTGTTAATTTCTCAATAACCATGTTGAGCTGTAAATAATCTAAGCTCTTGTTGCATTTTGTTGTATTAAAAACGTTTTATCAAAACAATCATCATATACGGTTAGTCTATACAATGTGAGGGTGTACCAAAATGATACACCCTCATTTGAATATCTGAAAAACGTTTTTCCTATTTTTTCTTATGTAAAGTTTTCAATTCGAAAGAAACCATCACACGGAAAAATCCAATGATTAAGAAGGTGAATGAAATCATGTAAACGGCATAAAGAGCTCCTACGGCAGGTTGCCAAAGGATAAGTAATGAACAGAGAATGGCAAGTATGCCGAAGGTCATATACCATCCCCAGGTGCGAGAGCCGTATCGCTTTAAATCCATTGCGTATCCCGTACCGGAAAAACCTCGGAACATTAGCCAGAAGGCAATGATAAACGGAATAACTTCCATACTAACCATTGGATAAGTGATAAGGTAAATGCCCAGGATGAGATCGATGATGCCACCTGCCAGATACCATCCCCAGCTCGAAATCCGCTTTCTGTTGCTAAAGGCAAAGGCAATTTCTACGATACCGCTTAGTAACATCGAGAGACTGAAAATAATGCTAAGTGCAATGTAGCTTCCCAGTGGAGAGAACATTAAAACTATAGCAACGCCGATATACAAAATACCTAGAAGAAGTGACATCCACCAATTCTTGACCGATTGGTTTAATTCATCAAATACTGTTTTCATTTGAGAGTTATTTATTGATTAATACTATGTAGTTGATAGTGCAAGTAACAATCTGTATTTATAAAGAGTTTAAAAAATTAACTAAAGTTTCCATTATTCATAAGCGTATGAACCAAACGATCGGTCTGTTTGTTTATATGGGATAATCACGTTGATTATTAAACAAACAAATGTAAAAGAATATGGCTACAACAAATTTTAAAGGACATCCGGTAAAACTCGTCGGAGAGTTTATACAAGTAGGTAAATTGGCTCCTAACTTCGAATTGGTAAAAAGTGACTTATCTTCTCTTTCATTAGCTGATTTGAAAGGCAAGCGCATTATACTCAATATTTTCCCAAGTATGGATACGGGAGTTTGTGCTACTTCGGTACGTAAGTTTAATCAGTTAGCTGCCGGATTGCCCGATACAGTCGTATTGGCTATCTCTAAAGATCTGCCTTTTGCACAAGGACGGTTCTGTAGCACAGAAGGGATAGAGAATGTAGTGGCACTGTCTGATTTCCGCCATTCGGACTTCGATAAGAATTATGGCGTACTGATGGGTGATGGACCTTTGATGGGTTTGTTGGCACGTGCTGTGGTAGTTATCGACAAAGAGGGCAAGGTATCTTATACAGAACTTGTTCCTGAGATTACACAAGAACCTGCGTATGAAAAAGCAATAGAGGCTGCTAAAAAGTAAATATACCTGCATAATGAAAATAAGGCTACTTCTCATGTCGAGGAGTAGCCTTTTCTATTATTCGTAAGGTCAGATTTTACTTCTTCTTTTTCATTCCTTTATAGACAAGGAATCCTACAATAAACACTCCAACCGCAATGAAGAAGTAGCCTAATTCGTGACTGTATTCGGTTACCTTGGCCAATAATTGTTCTTCGCTTTCGATACCCGGTACTGTCGAAAGATAGTAGCCAATGGCTGCAAGAATGGCATTCCACAATCCGGCTCCAATCGTTGTGTATATTAAAAAAGTAGACAGTTTCATTCGTGCCAGTCCGGCAGGGATGGATATGAGCTGGCGTACTGCCGGAATCAGTCGACCGATAAAGGTAGAGAGTGCGCCGTTCTTATCAAAATAATCTTCGGCATGCTGTACTTTAGCTTCGTCGATCAGGCACATATGTCCGAAACGGCTATTGGCAAACTTGTACACGATGGGTCGCCCCAACCAATATGCTAAATAGTAATTGATAAGGGCTCCGATATTGGCACCGAGGGTTGCAAAGAACACAACCAGATAAATGTTTAACTCATTTCCTACCGCAGCTTTATAGGCTGCCGGAGGGATAACCACTTCAGAAGGGAAGGGGATAAACGAACTCTCGATGGTCATTAACAAGGTGATGGTCCAATAATTGAGGTGATCGAGACACCATTGGATAAAGGCTACAGATTCCATGTGTTATTTTAATTCCGGTTGTTTTTATTATGACTCTTTTTGATCGTTTATACCTGTTTCTGAGGAGTCATCTTCTTTTATTTCTTTGAGAAAATCCCGTAGTTCGTCGAGTAGTCGGCTAGGGCCTTTGTCTGATAAACTATCACATAAGGCATCAAAGTTGATTGGATTCTTCGATAGTTGGTTGTACTTATAGAATGCCTTATGATCTTTCAGCATGATGCATACCGAAGCTAGTTCTTCGTTGATCCCTTCCATTTCGGGATTTATTTTGAGTGCTTCTTCGAAGCAGAAACGGGCATTCTCCAACATGTTGTATTCGAGATAGTAGGTGCCTATTTGATGCCAGGTTTCGGACTCGGGCATATAGATAAGAGCCAGCTCCCATTGCTTTTTCGCATTTTTGTCGTCACCCTCGGCCATATAGATACGTCCGTTGATTAAATATGCTTCGCAATCGTCTGGGAAACACGATTTTGCTTCTTCGCAGAGTTTGTGGGCTTCTGCAAATTTTCCTTGCTTGGAAAGACAGAGTGCCTGATTGCAATAAAGATCGGGTAGTATCGGAGAATCTACCTCACCATCTTTAGTTAATTCGGATATCGAGCGGTTGAAATATTCGATGGCCTTTTCGTAATTGTCACCATCACTGTACACAAGGCCGATAAACATATAGGCAAAAGCGGGCGATAGTGTTTTGTATTCAAGTGCTTTCTCGTACGCTCCAACTGCTTCAGCTTCATTGTCAAGATGAAACAAGCAATGCCCTCTCATTAAGTGCGCCTCACCAAAACTCTCATCGGCTGCCAAAGCAAAATCAACAGCTTCAAGTGTTTTAGCGAAATTTTGTTCGGCAAAGTAACTCTTTGCCAATCCCACCCAGTAGGGGGCATGAAAGGGGCATAAGTCGATTAACTTATTATAGAAAAACTGGGCTCTTTCAAACTGATTTTCGGCAAAATAACAATCGGCAGATACGGCGAGGAAGTCCTCCTCTTCGCTATACTTAGGTAATCCTTTCGTTAACCAAGGCAAAGCCTTCTCCGAATAGCCCATATCGATATAAAGATAGCATACCTCGACGATCGTGTCGAGATCGTCCTGATCTTCCAGTGTAGCGAGTAATCGTTCGGCAGCGTCTAAGTTGCCTTGGCTTAGCAATATCTCTGCTTTCAGTATTTTCACTTCGCTGGCATAGTTCTCGGCAATACTGTCGGTTAGCTCGCTGGCTTCCTGAATCTTTTGTGTATCGAGGTATAGGTATGCTTGCTCGATAAGCAAGTCGGTATTATTGGGATGCAGGCTAAGCCCATAGTCAATAACCTCTTGCGCCTCTTGAAAGCGTTGTTCTATGGCATAGCGATCAGCAATGTCGGCCAGTTGATCACCATCCATGTAAGTGCTCTTGTCCTCTGCCTTCATCGCCTCATATTGAGCAATGAGCTTACTAAGTTCGGCGTCTTTACCGGGTAGTGAGTTCTTGCGTGCCATATAATTTCTATTTAGTGTTATTTTTTAAATCCGTCTTTCAATCCTACGGTGCGATTGAAAATAAGCTTGCCTTCGGTCGACTCTTTGTCAATATTGAAATAGCCGATGCGTTGGAATTGCAAATACGAAAGAGCCGGCAGGGTAGCTGCGTACTTTTCGATGTAGCAATGGGTCAGTACATGAAGCGAATCGGGATTGATCATTTCGCGCATAGCCTCTTCGGGCGAGCAGTTACGAGCTTCACGAATAGCAGCCATCTCGTCGCGTGGGTTTTCTACTTTCCAAAGACGGTCATACAAACGAACCTCGGCAGGCAAACAGTGATTACAGCTTACCCAATGCAGGGTGCCTTTCACTTTGCGGTTTGCTTCGGGCATGCCACTCTTCGTGTCGGGGAAGTATTCGCATTGTACTTCGGTTATTTCGCCGGTAGCTTCATCCTTTGTACAGCCTGTGCATTTTACGATATAAGCATTCTTTAAACGTACTTCCTGACCGGGAGTCATTCGGAAATATTTCTTCGGAGCATCTTCCATAAAGTCTTCACGTTCCATCCATAGTTCGCGACCGAACTCAATGATGTGACTACCTGCACTCGGATCTTCGGGGTTGTTAATGGCTTCAAGCTCTTCGACTTGTCCTTCGGGATAGTTGGTAATAACCAGTTTCACCGGATTCACTACAGCCGATACGCGAGTAGCACGCGCATTCAAATCTTCGCGAACGGCACTTTCGAGCAATGCAAATTCGTTGAGTGCATCGTAAGTGGTATAACCGATTTTGTCGATGAAGTTACGGATCGATTCGGGCGAGTAACCACGACGGCGGAAACCGCAGATAGTAGGCATACGAGGGTCGTCCCAGCCGTCTACCATACCTTCTTTGACTAAAGTGAGCAGGTTACGCTTGCTCATTAATGTATAGCTGAGGTTCAATTTATTGAACTCTGTTTGGCGTGGGCGATTATCGTTCAGGTCTTTACCCTCTTTCAGCCAATCGATAAAGAGATCGTAAAGAGGGCGATGTACTACAAATTCGAGCGTACACCAAGAGTGTGTTACCCCTTCAAAATAGTCACTTTGTCCGTGGGCGAAGTCATACATGGGGTATGCTTTCCATTGCGTACCGGTGCGATGATGTGCTACATGCAGGATGCGATACATCAACGGGTCGCGTAGGTGCATGTTGGGGTTGGCCATATCAATTTTGGCACGAAGTACCATTGAACCTTCTACACCTTCGTCGCTGTTCATCTTCTCGAATAGAGCCAGACTCTCTTCGATGGGACGGTTGCGATAAGGACTCTCGATACCCGGTTGGGTAGGAGTACCTTTTTGGCGGGCAATTTCCTCAGCACTCTGTTCATCTATATAAGCCTTTCCCTGTTTGATGAGGTAGGTGGCAAAGTCCCACAATTGCTGGAAATAGTCCGAAGCATAATAGATATTGCCCCATTGAAAGCCCAGCCACTGGATGTCTTCCTTGATAGCTTCGACATATTCCATGTCTTCTTTAATAGGGTTTGTATCGTCGAAACGGAGGTTACATACACCGCCGTACTTGGTTGCCATTCCGAAGTCAAGGCAAATAGCCTTTGCATGACCGATATGAAGATAGCCGTTTGGCTCGGGCGGAAAGCGTGTTTGCACCCTTCCTCCATTTTTACCCTCTTTTAAATCATTCTCAAGCGCCTGCTCAATAAAGTTTAGGCTTTTCTTTTCTCCTGCTTCTTCGTTTCTAATATCTGTCATAACGGTATATGTTAACTCGATTAAGGCTACAAAAATAGGACATTTTTTTTGTATAACCTTATTTCACGGGAATATATCCACTCTTTTTTATGATATTCTGACCCTCGGGAGATAGAATGAAGTCAAGAAGAGGCGTTACGGCTGCTTTATTTTTTGTATTGTAATAATAGTACAGTGGGCGAACGATGGGGTAGGTCTTGTTAGTGGCATTTTCGACAGTAGGACTGGCGTAGTGTTTGCCATCGTACGAAATAGCCAATGTTTTTACTCGTGGCGATACGTAGGCAAGTCCTACATAGCCAATCGCTCCTTTGGTTTGGCTCACTGATTGAATGATGGCACCTGTGGCAGGCATTGAAAGACTGTGAGGCATGTAGTTCTTATTCTTAAGCGCACTTTCTTTGAAGAACTCGTAAGTTCCCGAAGAGGTTTCGCGAGAGTACACAACGATCTTACGGTCTTCGCCCCCTACCTGTTTCCAGTTGGTGATTTTTCCGCGGAAAATATCTTCGAGTTGTTGACGGGTAAGTTGCTTTACCGGATTCGACGGATTGACAACAACCGCCAGTGCATCATAGGCCACAACAACCTCATCCACCTCTTGTTTGGCGGCCTTTACCTTCATCTTTTCACTAAACTTGATGGGGCGCGAAGCCATGGCAATGTCGGTCGTGTTGTCCAGCAGTGCCGATATGCCTACACCTGTACCCCCACCGGTTACTGTAACACGAGCCTGGGGGTGTTGGTTCATGAATCGCTCGGCTGTTTGCTGAGCAATGGGTAGCACTGTATCGCTTCCTTTGATGCGTTGAGCCTGACTCGTAACAGCTACTAACAGAAGGGCTAAAAAAAGGATGTTTTTTGCTTTCATTATGATATCATTAGTTTATGCACACAAAGTAAACAAACAGATATTACATTCTGTTTACAAAGTAGGCATAGTCTTTTGTTGTCATTGAAATGTAATACGTTTGAAACAATTCCTTCAAACTCCATTCACATCATCTTAACAAAGACGGGCTTTCTTTGCATCAAAAATCAACCCTTAAAGAAATGAAGAAGGTTCTTGAAAAAATAATTGAAGGTATCCTTACTTGTAGCGGTTTTGTAACAAGTATTACCATTGTACTGATTATCGTATTTCTTTTTTCTCAGGCCTTTGGCTTGTTTAACAGTAAGATCATTGAAGAAGGGTATGTGCTGGCTCTGAACCAGCAGAACAAGGTGAGTCAGTTAACTCCGCTTCAGATAAAGAATGTATTCGACGAAGAGATCACGAACTGGAAGGAGTTGGGTGGCGAAGATCTTCCTATTCAGGTATTTCGTCTGGAAGATTTAACTCACTATTACTCGGAAGCCGAGTTGGGCGAGGCTTATGAAAATGCCGGAACCAAGATAGCCGAACTCATAGAGAAAACACCCGGTATCGTAGCCTTTATTCCACAGAAGTTTGTTGCCCATCCCGATAAAGTACACCTTATTAAAGATAACACCATCTCCTTGAAAGATGTATTTGCCGGAGCCGAGTGGTTTCCTACAGCTACACCCGCACCGTTGTTTGGTTTTCTACCCTTGATTACCGGTACGTTATGGGTTAGTTTATTTGCCATCTTGATTGCCCTTCCTTTTGGACTTTCTGTCTCTATCTATATGTCTGAAGTAGCTAACCCCCGGGTGCGTAGCTGGCTCAAACCATTGATTGAGTTGCTGAGCGGCATTCCTTCGGTCGTATATGGTTTCTTTGGTCTTATCGTTATCGTACCGCTTATTCAAAAGGTATTCGACCTGCCGGTAGGCGAAAGCGGATTGGCCGGAAGTGTGGTACTTGCCATCATGGCACTGCCTACGATCATTACCGTAACCGAAGATGCGATGCGCAATTGCCCTCGTGCCATGCGCGAAGCCAGTCTGGCATTGGGTGCTTCGCAGTGGCAAACTATTTATAAGGTGGTGATTCCTTACTCTATTTCGGGTATTACCTCGGGAGTAGTGTTGGGTATTGGTAGAGCCATTGGCGAAACGATGGCTGTATTGATGGTAACCGGTAATGCTGCCGTGATACCGACTACGATTCTTGAACCGTTGCGAACCATTCCTGCTACCATTGCTGCCGAGTTGGGCGAAGCACCTGTAGGTGGCCCTCACTATCAGGCTTTGTTCCTATTGGGTGTGGTGCTGTTCTTTATCACATTGATTATTAACTTTAGTGTTGAATATATCTCTTCAAAGGGTGTAAAGCGAAGCAAATAATATGAAAATAAAAAGTAACTATAAAACGAAACATCGCTCGCAGAGCATTGCTTTTGGTCTTTTTCGATTGATGAGCTTATGCATCGTGCTTATCCTGTTTTCTATTCTGGGTTTTATCATTTACAAAGGTGCCGGAGCCATCAGTTGGGACTTTATCACCTCCGAGCCCACCGATGGAATGACCGGAGGAGGTATCTGGCCGGCCATCGTCGGTACCTTTTACTTGATGATAGGTAGTGCTGTTTTTGCTTTCCCGGTGGGTGTAATGAGTGGTATCTATATGAATGAGTATGCCCCTAAAGGCAAACTGGTACGCTTTATCCGCACCATGACCAACAACCTGAGCGGTATTCCTTCGATTGTGTTCGGTTTGTTCGGTATGGCTCTTTTTGTGAACTATCTTGGCTTTGGCGACAGTATACTGGCGGGCTCACTCACCTTGGGTTTGCTTTGTGTACCGTTAGTAATCAGAACAACCGAAGAGGCGTTGAAGGCTATTCCCGATTCCCTTCGCGAAGGAAGTCGTGCGTTGGGAGCTACCAAACTGCAAACCATCTGGCACGTCATACTTCCTATGGGGGTACCTAATATAATAACCGGATTAATTTTGGCTTTAGGGCGTGTATCCGGTGAAACGGCACCGATTTTGTTTACCTGTGCCGCCTACTTCCTGCCCCAGTTGCCTACCAGCATACTCGATCAGTGTATGGCGTTGCCCTATCACCTGTATGTCATTTCGACCAGTGGTGTAGATATGGAAGCGCAACTTCCGCTGGCCTATGGCACTGCCTTGGTACTTATTGTTATTATTTTAATAATAAACCTGCTGGCGAATGCGTTAAGAAAGTATTTTGAGAAGAAAATAAAAATGAACTAATGGAAAATAGTAAGATTGATACCCGCGATGTAAATTTCTGGTATGGAGACTTTCATGCGTTGAAAGGAATTAGCATAGAGATTCAGGAAAAGTCGGTAGTTGCCTTTATCGGCCCATCGGGGTGTGGTAAATCAACCTTTTTGCGACTGTTTAACCGGATGAACGATTTAATTCCCCAAACCAGGCTACAAGGAGAGATCCGTATCGACGGACAAAACATCTATGATAAGAATATCGAGGTAGATGAACTTCGCAAAAATGTAGGCATGGTGTTTCAACGCCCCAATCCGTTTCCTAAGAGTATCTTTGAGAACGTAGCCTACGGCTTGCGCGTAAACGGGGTGAAAGACAATGCGTTTATTCGCCAGCGTGTCGAAGAAACACTCAAAGGTGCTGCGTTGTGGGATGAGGTGAAGGACAAGCTCAAAGAGTCAGCCTTTGCTCTTTCGGGAGGCCAGCAACAACGCCTTTGTATTGCCCGTGCCATGGCCGTATCTCCCTCTGTGCTGTTGATGGACGAGCCTGCTTCGGCACTCGATCCCATCTCTACGGCAAAGGTCGAAGAGCTTATTCATGAACTGAAGAAAGATTATACGATTGTGATTGTGACCCACAATATGCAACAGGCTGCACGTGTAAGCGACAAGACCGCTTTCTTTTATTTAGGAAATATGATCGAATATGGCGATACAAAGCGTATCTTTACAAATCCGGAGAAAGAACAAACGCAGAATTACATCACAGGACGCTTTGGATAGTCCTGTTTGTGGAATGATAGAACAATAATAACTTAAAATAAAAACATATGGTAAAGTTTATCGAATCAGAACTGATGTTGCTGAAGAAGGAAGTAGATGAAATGTGGACATTGGTTTATAATCAACTGGATAGGGCAGGAGAAGCTGTGCTGACGCTTGATAAAGAGCTGGCAAGACAAGTCATTGTACGCGAACGTAGGGTAAATGCTTTCGAACTGAAAATAGATAGTGATGTAGAAGATGTGATTGCACTGTATAATCCCGTTGCCATTGACCTGCGCTTTGTGTTGGCTATGTTGAAGATCAATACGAACCTGGAGCGTCTGGGAGATTTTGCCGAAGGTATTGCCCGTTTTGTACTTCGATGTGAAGAGCCTATACTCGATGCCGACCTGCTTAAGCGTCTGCGTCTGGAGGAGATGACTTCCGAAACACTGTCTATGCTCGAACTCGCCAAACGTGCACTGAACGAAGAGAGCATCGAACTGGCTACGGCTGTATTTGCCAAAGATAACCTGCTCGACGAGATCAATGCCGACGCTACAACCGTGTTGGCAGACTATATTAAGGAGCACCCCGATAACATCTTGTCTTGCCTGAATCTGGTCAGTGTGTTCCGTAAGCTCGAACGATCGGGCGATCATATCAATAATATTGCCGAAGAGATTGTATTCTTTATCGATGCAAAAGTGTTAAAACATAGTGGAAAGACAGAAGAACATTATCCAACGCACTAGGTATTTGCAAATTATTAAACAATAATTAGTAGCATTTGGAAAATTGTTCTATATTTGTCCCTTGTAACGCGTAAGTATCAGCCGATTTGGTTGTAAATGATAATAAAACTAAAGAAAAAACAAAAAGATGTTATATGACATGTTTTTTAATTTGGTTCATCACTTCAAAAGAGACTATATTTGCAGCGTTATCCTGAAAACAATCTTTTTACCTTAAAAAAAACTAATACCTATTGAAAACTGAAAAATGGAGCTTTGTGAAAAGCCCCATTTTTTTTATGCTCTTATCTTCTCTCTTCTTCTTCTATTTTGTATCTTTGACCCATTATAGAGTGTTTCTATCAAGTATCAATTATAAAATCGTAGATAATTATGTTTTCTGGAATCGTCGAAGAATATGCTACCTTGGTAGCACTGGTCAAAGACCAGGAGAATATCCACTTTACTTTTAAGTGTTCGTTTGTAAATGAGTTAAAGATCGATCAGAGTGTATCGCACAATGGAGTGTGTCTTACCGTTGTGAGTATGACCGAAGATACCTATACCGTTACCGCTATGAAAGAGACCCTGGAACGTTCGAACTTGGGCTTGCTTGCCGTAGGCGATAAGGTAAACGTGGAGCGTAGCATGATGATGAACGGGCGTTTGGACGGACACATCGTTCAAGGGCACGTAGACCAAACTGCTACTTGTATCGACATTAAGGATGCCGACGGCAGCTGGTATTTTACCTTTCGTTATGCATTTGACAAAGAGATGGCCAAGCGCGGTTACTTTACCGTAGATAAAGGTTCGGTAACGGTCAATGGTGTAAGTCTTACCGTATGTAACCCCACCGAAGACACGTTTCAGGTAGCCATCATTCCTTATACCTATGAGCATACTAACTTTCATACATTTAAGATTGGTAGTGTGATTAATCTTGAGTTCGATATCATCGGTAAGTATGTAAGCCGGATGATTCAACTCAACTAACCCCATGACTCTTTATCAATCACCATCAAATATCTTCGTTTATGGACAATGAATTTTTGCAATTGGTCAATGCCCGTCAAAGCGACCGGGCTTACGACGAAAGTAGGGCAGTAGAGCCCGAGAAGCTGGAGCGTATACTAGAGGCAGGGTGGTTGGCTCCTTCGGCCTGCAATGCGCAACCGTGGCGATTTGTGGTGGTGACTGATAAAGAGCTTGCCGTGAAGGTAGGCAAAGCAGCCGCAGGTATGGGCATGAATAAGTTTGCCCGCACGGCTCCCGTTCATATTTTGGTTGTGGAAGAATCTGCCAATATCACTTCCTTATTGGGAGGCAAAGTAAAAGACAAGCATTTCCCACTGATTGATGTGGGGATTGCTGCTGCCCATCTTGTATTGGCAGCCGAGAGCGAAGGCCTTGGCTCTTGTATTCTAGGATGGTTTGACGAGAAAGAGATCAAAGCACTCACCGGTATTCCTGCCTCGAAGCGTTTGCTTCTCGATATTCTGATCGGTTATCCCGCCAAAGACAAACGCAAGAAAAGCCGTAAGCCTAAAGACAAGATCATCTCCTACAACCGTTATTGAACGCTTATAAGTCTTTCAATAATACCCGGCTGGCACTTTTGTAATATTCGGCTCGCGAGTCGAGTAATACTTTCCATTGCCCATTGAAGAGTTCTTCTTTATCTACTTTGAAATCTTCCGACCCGTATGTGTCGAGCCTGTCTAGCAGCAGGGCGACATTGAGCTGCCCGATATCTATTGATGGTTGGTAAGCAATCGGATCGCTTTTATGGTCGGTTGCCACTTCGTGAATCAGATCAACCTCCTGCAATTGGTAGAGCGTTTGGTTGGTCAGCCGGATCGGAATCTGATGCTCCTCAGATAGTTCTTCGGCCGTATAGGGCTGCTCGTTGTTCTCAAAACGTTTAGCGATGAGCGACATAATCAAGATGGAGATGAAGTCGCGGTAGCGGCGACTGATATTTTGTGTATCTTTGTCGAAACTGAAGTTGCGGATGTTCTGTCCCGCATAAGTAAGTTGTGCGCCAAAGAGGCAGATTGTCCACGAAATCTGCAACCACAGCAGAAACATCGGCAATGCTGCAAAACTACCGTAGATAGCGTTGTAGCGCGATACCCACAATTGGCTGCTGATATATAAGAATTGAAATGCCTGATAGGCTGTTCCGGCAACCAGAGCAGATATAAGCGCATGCTTTAGTTTTACTTTCGTGTTGGGCATATATACGTAAAGCCCTGTAAACATGGCCCAGGTCAATACGAAGGGAATGAGTCTGATTAGGAATTTCATCACCGGTGCCAGCAGCACAAAGTCCGACATCTCTTTGAGCATCGTGCTCATGAATATCGAAAGTCCGCCCGAGATAACAATTAAGATAGGCATCAGCAACAGCATAGAGAAGTAATCGGTTATTTTGCGGTACATCGAACGCGCCTTTTTTACCTGCCAGATGCGGTTGAAGGTTATCTCAATACTACTTACCAGGTTGATAACCGTCCATAGCAACATAACCAAACCCACTCCGATAAAGATACCCCCTTTGGTTTGCGACAAATAAGAGTCTACGAATGCTAGAATGGCCTCTGAGGTTTCGGTTGTTCCGCCAAATCCGGTACGAAGCTGGTGTTCCATCAAGTTGGCAAAGCCAAAGCCGCGCGCTACGGCAAACAAGATAGCCAGTATGGGTACAATGGCGAGCAGGGTACTGTAAGTCAGTGCCGATGCGTTGTTGATCAATCGGTCTTTGATAAAGCGGTTGATGCAGAGATAAACCGTTTTTATGATAGTATATAGGGAGAACGTTGTTTTCGTTACCTCATCTTCGGTAATGCGCCAGATATCATAAGTAACGAATGTCCAGAAATCAGAGATTTTTTGCTTCATAGAGTTCGTTGTCATTAAGTAAAAAGAAAAGCAGTCAGCCTATAAGCCGAGTTCTGTACCTTATAGATATAAGGTGTCTGTCATTTATCTGAGTGACGTGTCACCACGGCACTTTAGCGGTCTACCCTCCGACATGGAGCGAGCTACTCTCATAACGCCGGTATACATGACCTTACAACTCCCAAGACGCACAGCCCGATACGTCACCGTACGGCTGGTGGGCTCTTACCCCACCTTCTCACCCTTACCGCTCTTCTTGCGAAGAGTGGCGGTTATTTTCTTCTACGTTACTCTACCCTCACGGACAGCTTTCTGTTAGGAAGTGGGACGCTCTATGTTGCCCGGACTTTCCTCCTGCGCCGAAGCACAAGCGACAAACCGGCCAACTGCTTTAGTCTACAAAAGTACGTGAATTATTTCAAATGAGCAAGGAAATGTTTAAAAGACATATTTGTAGGGTTGTTTTAAAAGAAGGCTGATGAAGTTGTTGCTTACATAAGTATTCTTGAATAGCGAAGCCAATCATATAATAAATGGAAGAGGGAATGGAAAGGAAATAAAGCTAGGAAGATAAATGTTTTTTGTTATTTAAGTTATTGTTATCCAGCTATGTATGATCGTTGCTTTAATCGCTTTCAATGCTCTATTTCTTTGTTTGTAGCATTCGTATATTAACGCTGTGTTAAATGCGTACTCTTGCTATCAAAGATATTATAGTCATTCGTACAAGAAGTACGTACTTTTGTAAAGAAAGGAATTTGAAGCGAATAAAGTGGTTAACACTGTTAAAAGAAAGAGAAGGCAGAAAAATTGGTGAGTTATTTTGGGTAAGTTATATATTGTGATAAAATATATGTTAGCGTCTTGCAAGTCTTATAATCCCTCGAAGCCTCTTTTTATTGTCAATGTTTTGAAAAACGAGAAAATACGATAGAGAATGGGTAAGAAACAAATGTACCTTTTAGTCTGTTATATTTTTCTAGTTATTTAAGTAGTTCATGGGTAAAGAGAAGTGTTTTGTTAAATTTATTATTTAACATTTGAAGTTGTATAACCAAAATGCTGGTGTGAAAACTAATCATGTTGCCAATAAACATAGTAGATTATGCAAAAGTTGACTCTTAAATTAAAAGCCAACACAGAACAAATAATGTCAAATTAGAAAAATAAGACTTTAAATTAATTAGAATCATAAAAAATATCAATATATTTGCTTCATTGTTAATTTAAAACTAATAACTATGAATATTGAGAAAGCTTTTTTACATCATATAGAGCAAAGTTTTAATGAACTTGTTTGTGTTGATATTGACTCGCATTATGTTGAAATAGAGCCAATAGTACAATCTGTTGTTGATGAGATATTTGAAGGCAAGAACAAGAGAGCTTGTATTATACCTCCAGAGAATAGAATGTTAAGCGAACTAACGGCGCAAATTAATGATACTGATGTGACTGTGCAAAAAAGTGCAGTCTTTATTAATGCAGAAAGACTATTGCGTAAGGAACGGGATGCTCAAAATCAATATGGTTCTATAACGCAGATTCCTAAAGGTAGTCTTTTTCATTTATTAGTGAGACATAATGGCAAAATATATTTTATAATAACAAAGACCGATCATGATAAGTTTTTAGATGAAAATGAGTTGTCTACAAGAAGAGGAATTCCTCTAAATAAAAAAACATATAAATCATTTTATTGCGAGATTATTGATGGTCAGCTTAATAATGCTTTTATTTATGATCCTTCTGGTAGATCAGCAAGATATTGGTGGGAAGGATATTTAGATGTAGTATTATGCAACTCAGATGCTCAAAATACTGAAAAAGTATTAAGTCACTTGATTGAGAAAATAATTTATCCTATTAAGGTCAAAAGTCCAGATGATTATAAAACTTTAAGAGATGGTACAATAAATTATTTTAGAAGTCATGAAGTGTTTAACTTATCGGAGTACTTGTTGCATGTTTGGGAACTATATACGCCGATATTAGCTAATCTATCTTTGGATAAATATAAAAATAAAATAAATGAAATGTCAAGTAATAGGAAATTTGATACTTCTTTTACTATTATTGCTGCCAGTATAAATCGAAGAGTGAAAAAGAATATACAGTTAACCCCAAAAATGAAATTGCATATTGATGATATGACTTTTCAGGAGGAGAAAAACCTTGTATCTACATTTGCTAATGCTGATGGAAAATGGATACAAATTAAAACTGATATTGGATACGAATATTTTAAAAGGAATGAAAATAATTGAGGAAGTATCGTCTATTTTCGGGGTCTGCATAGAGGATATTCTAATGAAAGAATCTCTATATAATGCGGAAATCTCGTTTCGTATTTCTTGTCGATTTGATTTGACGGGAGAAAAACTCCTCAATTTAAAGGAATTGATATACGATGATTACCAAATAGATTTTTTATATTGTCAATCTTCTGAAATAACGTTGAATGCCAATTATACGCTTTCGTGCGCTGATGAATTTGTTGCTAAGATCATAGGTAAGATGGAAGACTTGGATTGGAATGATCCCGATGATATACAGGTATTAAACTCATTGGTAATACAAATCGTTATCAGAAAAGAAATCAGAGAACAAGTTTTATCTGTTTATAGTTTTGTTTCTTTGTGCTTGTTTTGGGAGGAGTTGCTTTGGAGAGAGCGACTAGATACATTGTCTAAAAATGATTTAAGAAACGGAGTTGTTTTTTACTTACTTGAAGATGATGTTCATCCATTTAAAACAGAGGCTTTTTATTTTACTAATGATAGAAATCTGAAGCCGAGAATTGCAAATTATACAGAAGTTGTTAGAGAAAATGTATACTGGAGTAATATTGATATATATCCATTAAACCCCATTTATTTTCACATTATAGAACGTAATGATATTGGTAATATTTTTACAGAAACATTTGATGTGTTATCGACAGTTTTATCGATTTGCACTTTATTTGATATTACCTCAATTTGTGAAGAAGATTGCTTGAAATACAAGCTTTGTGGTTATAAAAATATAGCAGGGAAGCTAAATATCGAAATGTATTCAATAGAATTAGCCAAAACGGAATCGGAATATTATAAACTATTTAAGTGGGTCTATGTTGGGGAAGGGAATAAATCTGATAAAATTGGAATTGTAAGAAATATTTTAAGTTTGTTTATTGCGAATAATAGTATTGAAATTCAAGAAAACGTTTTTCTGTCTGTACAGTCCTCTTTTAAAACATATTTAAAAGATAATTTGGATAAATACGTAGCTATAAGAAATCAGATATACCAAGAATTGGACTCGGTCATAGCTTTATCATCAACAGCTAAGAAAGATTTTTTAGACGGTTTTAAAAACAATCTACTTGCTTGTGTTACATTTTTTTTTAGTACATTTGTATTAGAGGTTCTCGGAGAGAATCAACAGTCCACTAATTTATTTTCTTTCGACGCAGCAATTTTATGTTATGCCATTTTTCTTATTTCTTTTTTATATATGCTTTGGATGAGAGGAGATATTGAACATGAGAAAAAAAATATAAGTAAGCGCTACTCCATTCTTAAAAAACGTTATTCGGACTTGTTAATACCGAGAGAAATTGATATGATTTTAAGAAACGGAGAAGAATTAGATGAGCAAATTAATTATATAAATCTGATAAAAAAGAAATATACTATATTATGGATATGCTCTTTACTCATTTTAGTTATCATAGTTGCTGTCTTATCAGAATTTTAGCTTTTATCAGTTAATGCAAATGGTATAAATACTGTTTTTGTTTTACCCGATTATTTCTGAATCGGATTGTTTGCCGTCGAAAGGAGATATCTCTCTAAAAGAGGACTTGCTAAATTAGGCTTTACCGAGAATTAACTTCCTAATAGCATAGCATCCTCTCTGGAAAGCTCACTGCTTCAACATTTGAATGATTCTTTTATCTGCCTTCTCCTCCCTCTCAACTGTCTTTACTACGTATCATCGGTAATATGAGACATGTTTATCACTTTGAGGCAATCAATTTGGCTCAAAGAGTGGGTGGCGTATTGTTTATCAAGCAAAGCGAAACCATCGAATTAGATGCATACCGCACCGAAGTAGAGCATCTTGCGCTGTACTGGCAAAAGAAGCAACAAGAATTTCGAAGTAAATGCCCAGA